>Ga0335075_10009517_pt1 | contig 14811 bp, 16 predicted proteins | sample Lox_Sample_24_FD_206723 | JGI IMG/M metagenome (GOLD analysis project Ga0335075, IMG submission 206723) | Soil microbial communities from Loxahatchee National Wildlife Refuge, Florida, United States - Lox_Sample_2.4 | ecosystem: Environmental > Terrestrial > Soil > Wetlands | place: USA...
AGCACGACAGTATCGCGCCGATCCGCTCGTCATAGCGCTCCGTCAGCGACTGGCTCATGCTGTCCCCCGGCGACAATGCAGCCGGAGAGGCTACACCAGACCTATTGGTTCCGGCTCCGCCGGCTTAGGGATTGACAACCTCGGTCACACTTTTCGTGCCGACCAAGTGCAACTTTAGGACGCTGCAAAAGTCTTGACTTTCGCACCGGCATGCCCTGCACGCTCGACCTTCGAACCAAATCCGCAGCAGTCGGCTCCAGCGGGCGAAGCTTATTTTCGCCGCAGATGCACGCTGATGCACGCAGATGGACCGAGCGGACACAAAGTTCGTGGGCTATACGGTGAATTTCGAGGCGTGGCCTGGCAAAGTCCAGCAACAGGCATAGGTGCAGCCCGGTCGCCTTCAGCTAGTTTATGCATTGCGCAGTATGTGCAGGGTCCAAGAGCGCCAAGGCGTTCTCGTACGCTCTTTCCACAAATCCCGCCCCAAGCGCGTTCAGCACCCGGAACGCCCAGCCGATCATGCCTCCCCGCAGGTCTCCGGCCTCGATTTCATCCGGCATTATGCAGCAGCGAGCACCAACCCGGAATGGTCAGGATCGGACCTAATTCCAATATATCCGCCCGGGCTGCCTCGCGTCTCGCTTCCGGAGCCCCATCCCGAGCGAAGGAGGCGCGGAGAGTAAGTGTCATGCGCGCAGGGCGCGTTGCGGCGGTAACCGCCTTATTGATCGGACTCGTCACAGGGCCGGTTTTTTCTGGTGTATGCTGGGGGAACACCCCAAGCCATTGGACTGAAGCCATACGTCTCGCTGATTTCAGGGTTTCCGGCATTCCCAGTGACCGACTGCACTCGCCATTGCCAACAAAACCCCGTTTCGCGCTTCGTTCCCATGAAGTCGAAAAACCGTATCGACGCATAGAGCCAGAAGTAGGTTCGACGTTCTCCTATCAGTGTGCACTGAGCGTCGGTCAAATTGACGGAGAGGTAGACTGGAAAGCGGTCGGTGCTCCTGGCCGTGATGATCCTTTCCGACCCCGGTATGCGCGTTTCGGCGTAGTTTGGATCGGGCGGCAAAATAGGGGCGACTTCCCAACCCACCCTGAGATCGATCGGCGCTGCGCTGGTATTGCCGTCGTTTCTGATCGTCGCCTCGTAGATTGCGAAGGTCTTCGGAAGCCGTCCGTCAATCCCAACTGGCGCCATGTTTCTGTCAGCGGGAGGATCGGGAGCAGCGCTGAGGACTGGCAGTTGCAAGGCTACCACGGCGCGGGCGTGCAGGTCAGCAGCTTCGACCGCCCGTTTCTCGTCTCTTACAGCCTCGCCCGTCGTACGCCACAGTTTGTAGGTGTAAATCCACATTCCGCCCGTTACGACGACCAACAGACCAGCGAAGACGGCGCTGGCTCCGGCAAACCAAACGGCCCACCGATCTTCCGACGCTTTCTCCTGATGTGCCTCTCGTTGTGCATCGGTCTCGGGATAAGCGTTTGGGGATGGAGCAATCTTTACGACCAACGGTACGTCTGGGGAGCCGCGCTGTTGATCGCCGCCTTCTTGGTCAGCGCGGGCGGCATGGGCCTGTGGGCCACGATCGTCTTTCCTAGCACGTGGGGCTGGCCAATCTGACTCGGCGCGCCAGTACTCCAGCGTCAGGACGCCAGTGCAGGTCAGCGGCAAACACGCGAGGACTGCCACCCATCCGACAAGCCGCACCCATTCAGGCGTCTTCAAGATGCACCGTGCGGCACCCGATGGCGTCGAGGCATTCCACCAGGAACGCTGCCGTGAAGCCTCCCCGGCTGATCTTGTTGTTTAGGTTCCGTTCGTTCTCCTGGACCCCGATGTCTGCCAGCTTTGCGGCTAATTGGGCATAGGTGATTCCCCGCCTCTTTAGCTCCCCTTTCAGCAGGTTCTTGGCCCGCGTTTCGTATGCCTGGGTGACTGGGCTGGCTTTCCACTCATTAACAGGCATTGCTGGCCTCCCGAAAAATCATCGTATGCGGTGATATAAACCCTTGCATACGACGATGCAACGCTCTACATCCGGTGAACAACACCACCGGATGCAGTGACATGACGCAGCACTTCCTCCTGTCCAGCCGTGCCAAGACGCTCTCCCTCGGGCAAGTCCTCCGCATGACGGATGCAGAGGCGGAGGCGGCGTTCATCGGTGTGCGCTGGCCCGATGGGAAGCCAGTCTGCCCGAACTGCCAGTGTCCGATCGTGTGGGATTGCCGGAAGGCGAACGGTGCCCCGCGCTGGCGCTGCAAGGCTTGTCGGAAGTCGTTCTCCATCACGTCCGGGACGATCTTTGCCCACCACAAACTGAATCTGCGGGACTACCTCGCGGCCATCGCGATCTTCTGCAACGAGGTGAAGGGCAAGTCGGCCCTGGCCCTGTCCCGTGATCTCCGGGTGCAGTACCGCACCGCGTTCGTTCTGTCGCACAAACTGCGGGAGGCGATGGCGTCGGAAATGAAGGCGATGACGCTGGGCGGCCAGGGCGAGACCGTTGAGATCGATGGCATGTACGCGGGAGGGTATGTCCGGCCGGCGAACCTGAAAGAGAACCGCGTTGATCGGCGGAAGGCTGCTAACCAGACCGGCAAGCGCAAGGTTGTCGTTGTGGTCCGCGAGCGCGGTGGCCGGACCCTCCCGGCCGTGTTCAAGTCCGAGGCCGCGGCATTGGGCTGGATCAAGTCCAAGGTCGCCCGCGACACACGCCTGATGGCCGACGAAGCCCCATCATGGAACGATCTGGCGGCCCGCTATCAGGTCGAGCGGATCAACCACCAGGAAGCCTACGCCCTGGCCGGCGGCATCTACACCAACAACGCCGAGTCGTTCTTCAGTCGGGTGCGGCGCGGCGAGATCGGCCATCACCACCACATCAGCGGCCCGTATCTGGTCAGGTATGCCCAAGAGTCCGCGTGGCGCGAGGATTACCGCCGGATCGATAATGGCCGGCAGGTTCAGATGATTGCGGGTCTGGCGATGCGGTGCGGGCCGTCAGTTGATTGGTCTGGCTACTGGCAACGGCACATCAAGGCGTGATAGAGAGAACGCGGCAGGCGCGGGTACCAGCCGCGCGCTGCGCCGTCAATTCGAAGCCACTCGCTTCAGTTCCAGTTTATAGCAACATGAGGCGCGGCTGTCATGGGTTCTAGTATCATCGAAACCACGCTTTCGCCCGAGCAGCGGGCATCCTGCGAAGCGCGGCTTGTTGACGGAAAGTGGGCAATCGTCAGCGCGTGCGAGGAAGAATTCATTAACGGCCGATGGGTTGTGACTAAGGCGTGGCAGGGCCGGGTGGGCGAACCTTCGCGACAATTGTCTCCGTCAGCGCCCAACGGTCTCCCGACCTGGGGACAAATTGTTGTCAACGAAGTGGCGTCTTTGGCACTCTGTTATGCGAAATCAGTAGGGGATGACCGGGGGCACACAATCCTCGTTCCGCTCTCCCTTTTCACGCACGAGCCGCAAGAGAGAATCAGCGTTTCTGGGATGGCCACTCGCGTCACAGTACCGGGTGAACTCGTCTACATTAACTTTGACCCGCACGACGATATGGCCAGAGCGGCGCAAATCCGCATCGCTTTTCATCGCGTCCCACTCCCACCCATTGAAGGTGTCGAAGAGGAATACGCTTGGTGCGATACGCCGAAAGGCGTCGTAATCCTGCGCCGTAAACTGCGGCAGGTACTCGTTGACGAACATCCCCATCGCTCCCTGGTTGGTGTGGTAACCCCAGAGTAGCGAAGGCCGGGACGGGCGTCAGTCCGTCCCGGCCACCTCCCACCAGGAACAGAGAAGGGGTTAACGGTGCGGCGCTCTGATCGCTACCCGACCCACCAAGAGTTAGTTGCGGCATGGGACGCGACTATTGACCACTTGCGTGGTCTATCATTTTCCGCGCGGCAGCGACCATCCAGTCTGATTCAATTCGCGCGTCCTCCTGTGCCTTCATCGTCTTCGGACCCGGCGTCGTCCCTTCCTGCGCCCGGAAAATGCTGTGCTCGATCCCCTCGGAAAAAGACCGCAGAAGCCCCTCTTGGTCGTCGTGGCGCAAGGCCTCGTAAGCCAGTAGACGAGCCACCATCTCCCGCACTACCAGATGGCGGGCAGTGAGCGAGGTGATAGCCTCGCGTGTTTCTTCATCCATAGGATTCGCTCCTGGGCTTGGTTGGCACCTCCCACGGTAGCGACTGGCGGGAGCGGAGTCATTCCGCTCCCGCTATCTCCCACCAGACATCCGGCTCGCGCACGATCCGACGCACCAGGCCGCGTCTCTCCATTCGCCCAAGACTTGCCCGACAGGTATCTGTGACGTGTTTCCGCAGCCGGGCATCATCCGGCAGTCCCTTGACCTCGATCGCCACGGCCACAACGCGGTCAAGCGTCACCGGCCCCTTGGCGTCCCGCAGCACGTCCATGCAGATGCGCCCCAGCTCCCGGTATTGGAAGAACAGCCCATGCGAGGCCGGCTTGATCGGCGGGATCATGTCGGGGTTGCAGTCCGGGGCGAATAGCCGCAGCACAGTATCGACCGCGGCGAGTTCCTCGGTACGTTGGTCGATGACCTTCCTCGCCTGGGCGATTTCACCCGCGATGCGGGCGCGCTTCTGCCGGAGCCCGGAAATAACGAAAGAGCTTCCCATCCATATATGGTAGCAAGATCAAACTGATACGGCACGGCTTGTGAGGTGCCCGCTGCTGCATAATGCCGATTTCATCTGCGTGCATCAGCGTGCATCTGCGGCAAAATTCCTTTTCGACCATGCGGCCCGCACCCCGCCCGGGGCGGAAAGCACCAATGCTCGCCCATGGCCAACAGCCGATGAACACGACCATCCAGCCTGGGCAAAACAGCCTGGAGTGCGCCGCGTGATCCGAATGTCCGCCCCCACCCAAGGCCGTTGCTCCCAGCGCACTCCTCCGCCGCGGAAAGGAACCCCCTATCCGTTAGCAGCCCAGACACCCCCTCCGGCACCCCCGAAAAAAACTGTTGTGCCGCCGCTCCGTCTGTGTTATTACAACCACCATGAACGAGATTAGAACTAACGCAACGCCGCCTGCCCCGTCGCCTCCCCAACCCGAGCCCCCTCAGGATCGGGCCAGCCCTTCCATGCCCAAAAACATCGCCCAGCTCCTCTACGTCGTCCGCATCCTGCTCGAATACGGCCGCCACCTCGCCGCCACCATCGAGCGCCGCGCCGCCGCGCCCGGCTTCGGCCTCTTTGCGGCCTTGTTCGGCACCGCGAAGCTGCCCGTCATCCTCGCCTACCTCCACCGCGGCATCCTGCGCGCCACCGCTCTCGAATCCCTGCTGCTCAAGCGCGCCGCCACCGGCCGCGACGTGGCGGTCGCACCGATCCGCCCCCGTTCCGCGCCCGGCGCGCGCGCCAAGGCCGATCCGGTGGAGGAACCCATCGTCCCGCAAATCGAACGCCTCGCCGCGGAACGTGCCAAATACGACGCGCCGGCCGATCCCGATCATTTGCCCACGCTGGAGGAGATTGAGGCCCAGGTCCGCAACCGTCCGATCGGCCGCACCATCGCTGACATCTGCCGGGATCTCGGCATTGTTCCTGGCCTATGCACCCGCGCTTTCTGGGACGCGGCGATCGAGGCGATCGTCTGCTACGAAGGCAGCGCGGTGAAGTGCTGGCAGGACATGAACCGCAAGTCAGAGCAATTCCAGCGAGAGCAGGAGCAGGATCCGGCAGAACAGCAGATGCAGCGGAAGGCAACAGCCGAAGACCGTCCGGAAACAAAACAGATGGATCGGGGTGGACCTTTGTACGTGCACCAGCCGCTGGGGTTCAAACTCGGCGAGCCGTTGGTTGATCCGTTCAGCGATGTACAGGCGTTGGCCCAATTATGTCAGAATCTTTCCGGACAGGGAGCATCCCGTCCCCCGGTCGATGCGACGGGTCCGCCGTCACCGGCGGGGATGCGGCTCGCCGCCTGAAATTCGCAACGAAGCGTGCAGACCGACGGGGCCGGGACGCGGCCGGCCCCGCCGCCCTGATTCGTGCCGGCCGCCAATCGCCTGCCCCAGCCGACACGCCAGCCTGCTCCACCGTCCTGGCCGGTCTCCGCATTATCAGCGGATCAGCGCACCAAGTCGACAAGCCGGACACCACTTCGACAAGCCGGGCCGCCCCTCAACGTGGCAGCGTATTCATGGACGGTCTCACAACCGTGACCCCCGCTCCGGCGTTTCGCCGCCCGGAGGCCGCCCCATGGATGGAACCTACACCCCGATCCAGGCGCCGGATGTCGGCATGACCCGCTGGTTCCGGCTGATCCCGATTGCGATGATCCTCTACATCATCTCCTTCATGGATCGCACCAACATCGGCTACGCCTTCGCCGGCATCGGCCGCGACTTCCATGTCGGCAAGGCGGCGGAAGGCGCCGCCGGCGGCATCTTCTTCATCGGCTACGTCCTGCTGCAGATCCCCGGCGGCTGGCTGGCGGAACACTGGAGCGCCAAGAAATTCATCGCCATCATGATCGTGTTCTGGGGCGTCACCGCGGTGCTGTGCGGCGCCGTCAACAACTTCACCGAGTTGATGATCGCCCGCTTCTTCCTCGGCGTCGCCGAGGGCGGCATCTGGCCCGCCGTCCTGGTCCTGATCAGCCACTGGTTCCCGGTCCGCGAGCGCGCCCGCGCCTACAGCTTCTGGATGGCCAACCTCGCGATCTCGTCCATCATCACGCAGCCGCTCTCCGGCTGGATCGTCACCGCCGCGGACTGGCGGGCCCTGTTCTATATCGAGGGCGCGCTGCCGTTCCTGATCGCGCTGCCGCTCTGGCTATTGTTCGTCAAGGACACCCCGCGCCAGGCGCCCTGGTGCCCGCCTGCCGAGCGCGACTACATCGAAACCTCCCTCGCCCACGACAATGCCGACCAACCGAAGCAGGCGCCGTTCGCCACCATCTTCCGCAACGGCATGGTATGGCGCCTGGTCGCCGTCTACTTCCTGATCCAGATCGGATTCTACGGTTTGAACATGTGGATGCCGACGCTGCTGAAGCACCTCACCCAGGCCGGCTTCGGCGCCGTCGGACTGATCGCGACGCTGCCCTACCTCACCGCAATCGTGCTGATGTGGTGCAACGGCGTCCTGGCCGACCGCAGCGCCGCCTACTCGCGGCACGTCCTGATGCCGATGGTGCTGGCAGCCGTCAGCCTGATCCTCTCGGTCCTGATCGGCCAGACCATCCTGTGGCTCTCGGTCTTGTTCCTCTGCCTCGCGATGGGCGGAGCGATGGCGTACGACGGCCCCTTCTGGGCCGCGGCGTCACGCACGCTGCCGCCCGTGGTGGTCGGCGGCGCCATGGGGTTGATCAACGCGCTGGGCAACCTGGGGGGCTACGTCGGCCCCTATGTCGGCGGCTACCTCCAGCAGGTGACCCACGGCTTCCTCGGCACCGCCATCCTGCTCTCCGGCTCGCTGCTCCTCGCCGGCCTGGTCATGATGACCGTGCGCGTGCGCAAGGCACCACGCCCGGTGCAGGAAACGGACCTGGCCCACCACCACCCCGCATGACGGCACACCGCTTGATCCGCGGCGCCGTCAGCGCCAAGTGTCACGCATGAGTGAGCACTTCCCGCCCGAACTGGAAATGCGAGTCGACGGCAGCTTCCGCACGCCGCCGCGGCCGCCATTGCTGACCCGGATTTTCATTTGGGCGGCGGTCGTCGCGGTAATCGCGGGCGGGCTCGCGCTGGCGGCGTTCGCGCTGTGGCTGGCATTGTTCCTGGTGCCCGTGGCTCTGATCGCGGGCGTGATCGCCTGGCTGGCGTTTCGGTTCCAGCTCTGGCGCGCGCGGAATTCACTCGGGCGCCGAACGGACGTGTGGCGGCCGTAGCGCGCCGCTGCGACCCGGCTGAGGATCGGCCTCTACCGAGGCCAAAGCGTCGCCCCCGGCTCGCCACGAGTTCCGTCTGTCGACAAGTCTCGTTGCAAGGGGCGTGGGACCGCGAAGGGCGGGGGCAGTCTGTAGACGGCTCCGCCTCATGCAATGGAAGCATCAACAATCTTGTAGTCGTTGACATCACCCACCATTGGGGCGCGCTCTGCCCACAGCGCCGCCATTGGCCGCAACCAAACGACCGTGCGGCTCGGGCTCTGCCCGTGGCGATGCAAACCCAGGTTTCAGGCATGCTCGGCCCCGCGATACTGATTCGCCCTGCCACGTCTTGCCTCCGCCAGAACAAGAAAGCGGGAACGCAAAGAACGCAAAGGGCCGCAAAGATCGCAAAAGGTGCGCGGACCACCGCAGCACCCCGGGTCGCCGATATCAGCCAACCGATCATGGTTGGGCAATGCCTTGCCAGCCTCAGGCCCATTCGCGTTCTTTGCGGCCCTTTGCGTTCTTTGCGTTTCCTCTTGCGGCCACCGCGTCGCGCACCGGCCTGCCCCCGCCCATGGTGAAGGAACTCGATCGTGTGCGGAAGCGCGAGCACCGTACGCGTTCTGAACCAATGCACGAGGTACTGCCCCAATACCCAGCGGGCATTCGCCGGCTGCCGCCTGCCGTCGATCCTGCCCCTGGTCGAACTGGAAGCTGTTCGACTGGCCGAGGAAGCATACGCTCGGGGCAAGACGGTCGGCCTCGAAGATCTTCAGAATGAATTGGGACTGTCAACCCGCTAGCGGGGCGCAGCGCGCTTTGCCAACAATGCCGGCGAATGACAAAGTGCGCATCAACCGAGCGCTCAACGAGATAAAGATTTATCCTTTCTCAGGCGACATTCGTCCTCCCAAGGGAGAGTACCAGGGCCTGCACCGGCGGCGCCCAGGATCATGGCGCATGATCTTGTGTGTGAAGACGCAAGCGCGGGTGACCCTGATCGCCGACATCTCGCGCCGCACGTCGAGCACCTGTTGGGCGGCTTCGCCGGGTCGGGAAACGCGTGGCGCCAAATTCCGGCACCCATTCACAGCGTCCCCATTACCGCAATTGCTCCAGCAGGCACGCATCCCCATACGAATAGAAGCGATAGCCCGCGGCGACGGCATGCGCATAAGCGGCGCGCATCCGCGCTGTCCCGGCGAAGGCGCAGACCAGCATGAACAATGTCGACCGCGGCAGGTGGAAATTGGTCACCAGCAGGTCCACGGCGCGAAACCTGTAGCCAGGCAGGATGAACAATGAGGTGTCGCCGGCGAACGGGTGAACCCGCCCGCTATCGTCCGCCGCGGTCTCCAGCAGCCGCACGCAGGTTGTGCCCACCGCCACAACGCGTCCCCCCGCCGCGCGAGCCTGGTTGATCGCAGCGGCAGCGTCCGAACCGATCTCGCCATGCTCTGCATGAATGCGGTGCTGAGCAATGTCCCCGCGCACGGGCAGGAACGTGCCGGCCCCGACATGCAGTGTCAGGGTGACGCGGCGCACGCCGCGCGCGTCCAGCGCCGCCAGCAAGGCCGGAGTGAAATGCAGGCCCGCGGTGGGGGCGGCAACCGCACCCTCATGCGCGGCAAACACGGTCTGGTAGTCGGCCGCGTCCTCGGGCAATGGCCCGAGCGGGCGCGCGATATAGGGTGGCAGGGCCAAGGCCCCAGCCGCGCGCAAGGCTTCGGCGAAGGCGTGGCCGGTCCGGTTGAACGCCAGCGCCACCCCGCCATCGGAATCGCGCTCCCGCACGGTCGCGCTGAAATTCCCGCCGCCCTCGAACATCAGCATGTCGCCGGGCCGCAGCCGGCGGGCGTTGCGCGCCAGCGCGTGCCACGCGCCATCCGGTCGGGGCCGATCGAGCGTAATCCCGATCCGCGCTCCGGCCGTCCCGCCGCCCCGCTCACGCCGGGCCGTAAGCTGCGCCGGGATCACCCGCGTGTCGTTCGCGACCAGCACGTCTCCCGGCCGCAGCACGTCCGGCAGGTCCCGCACCACGCGGTCGGCCAGAGTGTCCGCGGTCACATGCAACAGGCGGGCGGAATCGCGCGGCCGGGCGGGGTGCTGGGCGATGCGGTCCGGCGGCAGATCGAAATCGAACGCGGCGACGTCGAGCGCCATCGGGTCAGGCGGCAGCCGGCACTACGGCAGGTAGGTGGAGATCTCGACCAGGTTGCCGTCCGGGTCGCGGCAATAGACCGACTGCATCAGCCCCAGCGCGCCTTCCCGCCGCACCGGCCCCTCCAGGATCGCCACGCCGCAATCGTGCAGGTGGCCGATCACCACGTCCGGCGGCGCGGCGGTGATGAAGCACAGGTCGCCGGAGCCCGGCAGGTCGTTCACGCCGGTAACCCAGGTGCCCGGATGGGAATCCGCTGGCCGCAAGTTGATCTTCTGGCCGCCGAATTTCAGCGCGGTGCGTTGCTTCGGACCGAATTCCTCGCGCTCCATCCCCAGCACGCGCTGGTACCAGGCGGCCGACAGCTCCAGATCTTTCACGTTCAGCACGATGTGGTCGATACGGTCGACGGTGAAGCGCATTCTGGCCGTGCCCCGGTGCGGAAAGATGCGGTGGTAGCCTATTCTCCCAGCCAGGGGAATTGGCAGATTTCCGCGGCCGGTTCGTGCCTCGGCATGGGCTCGCCGCGATGCGATTGCGCTGCAAGGACCACGTAAGGCTGGCGGGCTATGGGCTCCTCACCGGGTGAAACCGCTCCGCTGGACTGCATTACGCGGATGCACTACATGCTGTAGTACAAGCATGAAAGTCGCAATCGTGGCCTCCCCGGTTTCCATACGCCTCGATGATGATGTCCGCGCGACGCTCGAGTCGGAGGCCAAGATCCGTGGCATCGGCCTGGCGACCTATTTGCGGCAACTCGCGGCCGATGCAGCACGGGAGGTGCGGCGCAAGCACATCCGGGCCGCGAGCAACGCCTTAGCGCGGCACATCGAGGAAAACCAGGACGCGCGGGAGTTCAATGACTTCTGGGCCACACCCGACTGGGACAAACTGTAGGGTGGCCAAATTCAGTGCTGGTGCGATCGTCATTGCCGATTGGCGTGGCGACGCGCTGCCCGGCGAGCCAAACAAGATACGTCCCGCCGTGGTGATTGAGGACACAGCCTTGTTCGGTCCTGACTACCCAAACGTCATTTTGGTGCCGTTATCGGGCGATGGGGAACTGGCGATACCCGGCCTGTCCGAAGCAATAGAGCCGACGCCGGAAAACGGGTGCACAAAGCTATGTTTCGCACTCGCGCCGTATGTCGCTTGCACGGCAGTGGCGCGCGTTCGGTCCACGTCCTCTCGCATCACCGACGAACAACTCCGGCGTATCCGACGCCAGGTCGCCGAGGCCATCGGGCTCGGGTAGCGGGGGATACCGCGCAGCACCTGGTGATCTGCCGTAAGATCGCGCACTGAGCACGACGAGCCGCAACAGAGGAGGCGCAGCATGCTGCTCGACGGCAAGACGGCCCTGCTCACCCGTTCAGCCGCATTGCCAGGCCGCAGGAAGTCGCCGACGCCATCGCGTTCTTTGCCGGCGCGCGTTCCAGGCGCAGGTCGGATGCCATCGCGAGGATCGCACCGGCGCCGGCACACACGCCGTCGATCGCCGCCACCATCACCTGCGGGCAGGCGCGCATCGCCTTCACCAGGCCGCCGGTCATGCGGGTGAAATCCAGCAGGCCCTGCATGTCGCCCGCTTCCTGCATGCGGACCACCGGACCGATGATCTCATGCACGTCGCCGCCGGAGCAGAAATTGCCGCCCGCGCCAGTGATCACGACGGCCTTCACCGTGTCGGCGTACAGCAAGGCACGGAAGGTGTCGCGCAATTCGGCGTAGCATTCGAAGGTAGCGGATTCTTCCGTTCCGGCCGGTTCAGGGTGATGGTCGCGACCTTGCCGTCCAGCGACCACAGGAAATGTGTGGCCGGTAGGCTGCGAAGTCGAGGCGGTCGCGGTCGTGTTGCAGTGCCATGGCAGGAAATCCCGGGCGGCTGAATGATCGTTCGTTCCCGTTCTCCAGCCAGGCCGGCCGGCACGTCAGGCAGCGCTTGCGCCACCCGCCCGGCTAGCGAATCGCCTCGCCCCCCCGGCGATCCCGGCCGCGATCTTCGTCACGGCCCATCCAGCGGGACAGGTCCAGCCTACACCTTCTCCACCTGCCCGTATTCCAGTTCCACCGGCGTGGAACGGCCGAAGATCGACACCGACACCTTCACCCGGCCCTTCTCTTCGTCCACCTCTTCCACCGTGCCGTTGAAGCTGGTGAACGGACCGTCGGCCACGCGCACTTGCTCGCCCACCTCGAACAATACCGCGGGCCGCGGACGTTCGACCCCTTCCTGGGTCTGCTTCATGATGCGCTCGGCCTCGGCATCGCTGATCGGGCTGGGCTTGGTTTTGCTGCCCAGGAACCCGGTCACCTTCGGCGTGTTCTTCACCAGGTGCCAGGCGTCGTCCGACAGGTCCATCTTCACCAGCACATAGCCGGGAAAGAACTTGTGCTCCGCGTTCACCTTCTGGCCGCGGCGCAGCTCCACCACTTGCTCGGACGGCACCAGCACCTCGTCGAACTGGTCCGCCAGGCCCTTCTGCGCCGCCTGCTCCTTGATCTGCTGGGCGATCTTTTTCTCGAACCCGGAATAGACGTGCACGACGTACCAACGCTTGGCCATGGTCTTGCAAACCCTCTATGCGCCGCCGGCGCCGAACAACAAACGGACAGCGACGCCGATCACCTGGTCTACGGCAAAAAAGAAGATAGCCGCGATCGCCACCATCAGGAACACCAGCCCCGTGGTGACCATGGTCTCCTTGCGGGTGGGCCAGGTGACCTTGCTCACCTCGCTCCGCACTTCGCGCACGAACTTTGCCGGATCCACCGCCACGCTGATGCCCCTCGAAAGACTTGCGGAAAACCGCCGCAAACGGCCGCGCGCCGCTGGCAGGGGTGGCAGGTCTCGAACCCGCAGCCTCCGGTTTTGGAGACCGGCGCTCTAGCCAATTGAGCTACACCCCTGCACGCTGGCGGAACCCGAACGGCCTGCCAGGGGGCAGGGTAGCACGGGGAAGAACGAGGGCCGGCAAGTCGCCGGAACCCACGCGCGCAGGGGTGGGTAAAAAGAATGTGGGACGCCCAGTGTCAAGGGGAGCCACCGCCGCAGAACGAACCTCTATCCTGCCGGCGGGAGCCGTTCCAGCCGCCGGTCATGTCCGACGCTCAGCACCGCGCCACCATCTTCGGGACACGCTGACGGTCATCGAAGCAGGGCTGATGCACGCCGCAGCGGCTTGAATGACCGAGGCGCGGTGCGGCGTGTCTGGCGGCCCCTCCTCCCGCGCGTCCGCTAGCTGCGCCGGCGCGTCACCTCGGCTTCGACAAGATCGATCCCGAGGCCCGGTGCGGTCGGAAGATGGAAAAGCCCATCCACCGGCCGGGGCGGGTTGCTGAAGATGGCGTGCCGCCGCGGCGAGGGGTCGTCCAGCTCGCAGGGCTTCGTCGCAAAGGCCTGCACGGCACAGACATGCAGGTTGGCAAGATGCCCGACCGTGGGCTGCGTCTGGTGCGACACGAGTTCCACGCCATGCGCCTGGCACAGCGCCGCGCAGCGCAGCAGCCCGGTGATCCCGCCCATCTTCACGATATCGGGCTGCACCATGCGCACCCCGGCGTTGATCAGATCGGCAACCGCGGCCAGCGTGTAGCTTTGCTCCCCGGCCGAGACCGTAATATCGAGCTTGCGCGCGAGCATGCCCAGCTCGCGCACGTGGTAGTGCTGCAGCGGCTCTTCGAACCACCAATAGCCAAGCTCCTCAAGCGCGCGGCCAACGCGAACAGCGCCCCCGAAGGAAAGGCCATTGTTCGCATCGAAGGCGAGCGGGAAATCGTCGCCGACAAGACGGCGCACCGCGCGCGCCTTGGCGATGTCGCCCGGGATATCGCGATCCGGTTCGGTGCGGTCGTTGTCGAACCTGATCTTGATCGCCGCAGGTTTGTCGCGCATCCGCTGCTCGACGACACGGCAGACCTCATCGACGGTCCGCTGGCCGGCGCCATTCCGCCCGATCGAGGCGTAGAACGGCAACGCGGTGCGCCAGGCGCCGCCGAGCAATTTGTAGATCGGCTGGCGGAGCAATTTACCCTTCAGGTCCCAGAGTGCGATGTCGATGGCGGCCAGGGCGCCGCTGAGCGCACCCTCGGGGCCAAGCTTGGCCAGCCGGTGCATCAGCCGGTCCTGCAGCACGGCGTGGTCGAGCGGATCCGCGCCGACCAGCGCCGGGGCGATGTCATGCTCGATCATGCCCAGGGATGCCCGGCCGCCCTGCATCGGCGAGGCCTCGCCGATGCCTGTCAGTCCGTCCTCCGCATGAATGCGCACGAAGGCGCTGCGCGCCGCCGGTTGATCCTCGGGCGACCACCGGATTTGAAAGGTCTCGATCCGTTCGATCTTCATGCCTGGCGTCCTCGCTGATGGGCGATTTTCTACCATCCAGCGGAGACGCCATCGAGACTATCCTCGAAATGAGAACGCCCGCCGGCGCGATTGGCCGGTCCGTGTGTCCCGTCCAGCCGTTGCAGCAGGTCGTCTCCGCTCCGTGTCATTGCGAGCCACGACATTGCCAACCCATGTCACTGCTACCCAATGTCATTGCGAGGAGCGCAGCGACGAAGCAATCGCGGTCGTGTTGGCGCACGGACGGGCCGCAGGTTTCTCTGAACGAGATTGCTTCGTCGGGCCTGACAGTAAATCGGTTCGTGGAGGTGGCTGCCAACTCGCGGGGGATTTTTTGAAGCGGCGCCATGGCGGCGGCCGGGCCGGTTCAAGCCGTGCGTTGTGCCCATCTTCGTGCTGGACAAGTCCCGCGAGGCCGCGACACGCGATGCC
>Ga0335075_10009518_pt1 | contig 14810 bp, 13 predicted proteins | sample Lox_Sample_24_FD_206723 | JGI IMG/M metagenome (GOLD analysis project Ga0335075, IMG submission 206723) | Soil microbial communities from Loxahatchee National Wildlife Refuge, Florida, United States - Lox_Sample_2.4 | ecosystem: Environmental > Terrestrial > Soil > Wetlands | place: USA...
AGGATGGCGGGCCTGCCGACTTGGGGCCGGGCTGGCTGGAGCGGCAACTCGCTGCTGCCGGCCCGGACGGCGAGATTCCGGCCGGAGTCATAGTCGAGGTAGTGCAGGGCGAGGGCGGCATCAACGTGGCCAGGATGGACTGGCTGCGCGGACTTGCGGCGGACTGCCAGCGGCACGGGATCGTGCTCATCGTTGACGATGTGCAGATGGGTTGCGGACGCACCGGGCCGTTCTTCAGCTTCGAGCCGGCCGGCCTCCGGCCGGACATCGTCTGCCTGTCCAAGTCCATCGGCGGTTACGGCTTGCCGCTCGCCCTCACGCTGATCCGTCCCGAGCTGGACATCTGGAAGCCGGGCGAGCACAGCGGAACTTTCCGCGGCATCAACCCGGCGTTCGTCACAGGCGGCGTCGCGCTGCGTACGTACTGGTCAGATCAGGCGATGGAGCGTCGCACGCTAGCCACAGGCGAACGCATTGCCGGCGTACTGGCCGGGCTGAGCGCCTGCGTGCCACGGACCGGGATTGAGCCGCGCGGCCGCGGCATGGCGCACGGCCTGGCATTCGAGCAGAGCGGGCTGGCCGGCAAGGTGGCGAGCAAGGCTTTCGAATCCGGTCTGCTCGTGGAGACCTGCGGCGTGGCTGGTGAGGTGCTCAAGCTGATGCCCCCGTTGACGATCACAGACTCCGATCTCGACCATGGGCTGGCGCTGCTGGCCGAAGCCGTGCGATCCGTCTGCTGAGACTGCTGTTTGCTGAGACTGCTACCTGCTGAGACTGGCGAGCGGCAGTTGCCGAACATAGCCCCGTTCCCTGGACGTAACGATCGCTGACGCCGAGCGGATCGCTCGTCATTCCCGGATGCGACGCAAGACGTGGCACGATGCTGCGAACAGGCGGGGAGTCCCAGGGAGGCGGTGAGTAGCCCGATGGCCGAGCCGCAGACGCGCAAGCCGGGGACGAGCACCTGGCAGTGGGGACGCACGGCGCAGACGCAGCGGGCGCTGCTGGACGCGGCGCGTGACGTCTTCACCCGCCAGGGGTTCGCCGAGGCGAGCATTGCCGACGTGGTCGAGCGGGCCGGGTCGAGCGTCGGGAGCTTGTATCACCATTTCGGTGGAAAGAGCGAGCTGTTCCTCGCTCTCTGGCAGGAGCATCAGCAGGCCTACGAGGAGGCCGCCAGTACGGCCGTCCTGGCGGCCAGGCAGTCCGGTGTCAGTGACCCGGCTGAGCTGTTCGCCGCGGGAGCGCGGGCCTATCTGGAGGGCAGCTGGCAGCGGCGCGACCTGGCGATGCTGTTTTCGTCCGGCGACGGCCCGCCTGGCTTCGAAGTGATGAGGCGGCATCGCGGGCACGAGTGGATCCGGCAGAACGACGCGCTGCTGAGACTGCCGGACACTTCGCTTGACCGGCTCTACGCCGCCGTGCTGACGTCGCTGATCGGCGAGGGGGCGCGCGAGGTCGCCGCGGCTAGGACGAGGGCTCAGGCCATGCGCATCATCGACGCTGTCATCGAGTACACCGCGCGGCTGATGGCCGGCGGCCCGGCTCACCCTGAGGGTTGAGCGCGCCGGCTCGGCGCACGGGGCTGAACCTGGCAGCCATCCGGCGGCTCAACTTCCCGATGGTGCGGATGCTCCGCCGTGCGGCCTGGCGCACTGCTGGCGAACGCGGCCGACTTGGCGGAGACGCCGCTGACTTCGTTGCTTGCGTTCCTGCCTCGCGTGACCCGGCGCCGTGTTGCGGTTCTCCTGCCGCCTGGCGATGCCGTGGGTGATCCTCGCGGACATGCAGCTCCAGGAGTGCCCGGTTGGGATAGCCGAGGCCGCACAGCGGGCAGGCCGGTGTGAGCGTGCTGGACATGGCATCCTCCTTTAGTTTCAGCCAAGCGGGTAGTGCTGCAGCCACGGTGCGGTCGTTGTGCGCGCGAGATGGAGATGATCTGCCGGGGTCGGGGCCTAGTTGGTGCCGGGCCGTCAACGTCGGCTGTCCAGGAAGACCGGCCCCGGGGATCGTGATGCGGCACCGACCTGGTCAGCGCGCTCCGGGGCCGGCGGCCGTGTCGCACGGCGGCGGCTGTCGCGGATGGACAGGGCCGTGACTACGGCTAGCACGACGGCGATGAATGCCGGCGAGGCCCAGGCAGGGAACTGATAGACGTCGGTCAGCAACAGCTTGACCCCGACGGCGGACAAGATCACGCCCAGCCCAGGCTGGAGGTAGCGGGACCGGGCAGCCGCCCCGGCCAGCAGGAAGTACAGCGCCCGCATGCCCAGCAGCGCGAACACGTTAGATGTGTAGACCACGAACGTGTTGGTGGTAACGGCGAGCACGGCCGGGATGGAATCGATGGCGAAGATGACGTCAGTGGTCTCCACCACGATCAGGGCGAGCAGCAGCGGGGTGGCCAGCAGCCGGCCGCTGTCCCGGATGATGAATCGCTGGCCGTGCAACTGGTCGGTGGCGGGCAGGATCCGCTGCAGGGTGCGCAGGACGCGGCTGTCGCCGGGCCGGGTGTCGCTCCCGCCCCGCAGCATGCGGAACGCGGCCCATAGCAAGACGGCGCCAAAGATGTAGATGACGACGTGGAAGGTCTCAATCAGAGCGACGCCGGCCACGATGAACGCAGCCCGCATGAGCAGCGCGCCGACAATGCCGTACATGAGCACGCGGTGCTGGTACCGGGCCGGGATGGCGAACGAGGCGAAGATGACAGCGAAGACAAACACGTTGTCAAGCGACAGGCTCTTCTCGATCAGGTAGCCGGCCAGGTACGCCTGGGCAACGGCACCGCCTTGCCAGGCCCACAGCAAGACAGCGAAGCCCAGCCCGGCCGCCACCCAGATCCCGCTCCATGCGGCCGCTTCCTTGAGCGAGACCTCGTGCGCCCGGCGGTGCAGCACGAACAGGTCCAGGGCCAGCATGGCCACCACGAAGGCGGCGAACGCAGCCCATGCCCAGCCGGGGACGGCCATGGCATTACCTCCGTACGGCTGAACGCGGGCGACTAGCAGTGTCGTTACCTCCCGGACAGGCGCGGCCCGTCCGTTACCGCTTCGCCTCAAGCTAGCCGGAGGTTCTGTGATCGTTGTGGGCTGACGATGGAGGCGCCGTGAAGCCTCACGTAAGCAGCTGCAGGGCGCCACGTCTGACGTGGTGCGAGCTCGCCGTTGGGCTCGGACGTGGCTGGATCTACCGCGAGCCGGCAGCGTCGAGGGCTGCGGAGATCGGCTCGAGGTTCGCGATGAGCTGGTCGAGCTCGCTCGGCGTTAGCCTGTCATATGCCGGTGCCGCGAGGTCGTCGGTGAGCGACTCGATCCGCTGTTTGGTCTGTATGCCAGCGTCACTGAGCCAGCCGGAGTCCTCGATGAAGCCGCGGGCGCGCATTCCGGTTACGACCGCGGCCAGCCGCTCACCGGGGAGATGGTGGATCCTGCCGAACTTCTCCGCGGGGGTGCCCTCGGACAGAGCGTGCAGCACATGGGCCTCCGTCCCGCCGATGCCCTCGGCGACCAAAGCGGCGATATGACCGTCCCCGCGGTGCTCGCGGAGCAGGGTGGCCGCGTGCCAGAGGCGGGCCACGGGCTCCTCGGGGACGGGGAGCGCTCGGAGCGCGGCGTACAGGACCCGTCCTTCCGTCGGGGCGCCGGTCGCCGCCATAGTGGCGAGCTCGGCGGCACGCGCCAGAGCGGGGGCGTCGGCGAGGTCGTCGAGGATCCGCCTCAGCGCCGCGACGCTGCCCCGCTCGCGAGCGGCGAGCGCATCCTCGGGGCTGGCGGTGTCCCAGACGCGGGGGATGTGGCGGGAGACCTCTCCGTCAGCGAAGTTGTAGAAGATCGCATGGATCACCTCGGCCGGGACCCGGCCCAGCGGTGCGGCCCGTCCGGCGAAGTAGCCGTCCCAGTAGTTCCGGTGGCCGAGCGCCATGAGCGCATCGGTCGGCTCGTCGGAGAAGTAGGTGACCACGTGGATCGGCTCGACTAGCCGGTACAGGCGGCGGGCGGTGGGCTCCATCTCGGGTCATCTCCTGTGGTTTGGTGGCGCCCCTCCTGGGCGACCGCTCACCGCTGCTACGAACAACACTGCCCCGATCCGACACCGACTCCCGGATTTGGCTGGCCAGGTGAGCCTATTTGACGATCTTGGATCGACGGCCACCGCCGAAGCGCGGTGGTCCCCGGTCCTCACCTGGCCAGCCATCGTGGCCGGCGCCCTGCTCTCCGTGCTCTGAAACTTCCCAGCAGCGGTTTCAGGGGACCCTTGACAGCAGCGGGGCCGCCAGGATTTCATCGGCCTAGAATGCAATTCTAAGATTTGCCGGTTTGCTCGTAGTGCCGCCCGCTCGGCGGCGTCGTCACCGCGGTTCGGTCCGGAGGCACCCGTGGAACTTGATCTTGGCCCGGAGATCGCGGAGTTCCGCGGCGAAACGCGCGACTGGATCACCGGGCACGCCCCTGCCGGGCTAGCTGAGCTCACCGACTGGAACAACGTGGTGACCACTGGGGGCTACGGCAGCGAGCGGCGGGCAAAGGCGACCCAGCATCCCGCCTACACCGAGTGGGAACGGGAACTAGCGGACGCCAGGCTCATCTGCCCGCAGTGGCCGGCGGACTTCGGCGGCAAGGGGCTGGACGCCGTCCGCGTCGCGGTGTTCAACGAGGAGCTGTACCGGGCAGGGGTGCCCCGGGTCGTCCGCGGCATGGGGGAGAGCCTGGTCGGCCCGTCGGTAATCGTGCACGGCACGCCGGAGCAGCAGGCATACTTCCTGCCCCGGATTATTTCCGGCGAGGACGTGTACTGTCAGGGCTTCTCCGAGCCGGGCACCGGGTCTGACCTGGCCGGCCTGCAGACCAAGGGCGAGATCGACGGCGACGAGATCGTGATCACCGGGCAGAAGCTCTGGACATCCGGCGCGGCACGGGCGAACAAGATGTTCGTCCTGTGCCGAACTGACCCGGACGCCGAGAAGCACGCGGGTATCTCATTCGTGCTCATCGACTTCACCGACCCCAAAGTCAGCTACCGGCCGGTCCGGCAGATGACCGGCGCCGCCGAGTTCTGCGAGGACTTTCTTGACGGCGTGCGCGCGCCGATGTTCAACGTGATCGGCGGGCTGAACAACGGCTGGCGGGTCGCGATGACGACACTCGGCTACGAGCGCGGCGGCAGCGCATCGGTCCTGCACCTGGCCTACCAGCGGGAGTTCTGGGAGCTGGCCGAGACCGCGCGCAAGCGCGGCAGCAACACCGATGAGCTGACCCGGCAGAAGCTGGCCTGGGCCTACAGCCAGGTCGAGATCATGCGCTTCTCCGGCCTGCGGGCACTGGCCGGACTCGCCCAGGGCCGCCAGCCTGGCCCGGAGGCGTCCATCAACAAGCTGTTCTGGAGCGAGTATCACAAGCGGCTCGGCGAGATCGCGATGGACATCGAGGGCACCGATGGCCTGATCCGGCCGGAGGGCCCCGGCTACGCGACGACAGCCTGGCAGAACGTGTTCCTGGCCAGCCGGGCTGGCTCCATCTACTCCGGCACCAACGAGATCCAGCGCAACATCATCGCCGAACGCGCCCTCGGGCTGCCCAAGGAGCCGCGGGTGCGGGCGTGACGTCAGTGACCCCCGTAAGCGCTGCAAGCGATGCGACGGCGACCGCGGCCGCGAGGGCCACGGCGCGCCAGCTAATCACGCCTGAGCGGCTAGCCGAGTTCTTCGCGCCGCGCAGCATCGCGATGGTCGGAGCCTCGGAAACATCAGGCTGGTCCCGGTTCATCGTCGCCGCGAGCAGCGCGGTCGGCTATCAGGGCCCGCTGCTCCCGGTGCACCCGCGCCATGACAAGGTCTTCGGCCGGGCGGCCGTGCCCACGCTCAGGCACCTGTCGCAGCCCGCCGACCTCGCGTTCATCCTGGCGCCCACCGAGGCCGTCGGGACCGTCATCGAGGACGCGGCCGCAGCCGGGGTGCGCAACGTCGTGGTGCTCGCCTCTGGCTACCGCGAAGCCGGAACCGGCGGCAAGGAACTGGAAGACGAACTCGTGGCCGCTGCGGCAGGCCACGGCATCGTGCTCCTCGGGCCTAACACACTCGGCTTCCTCAACACCGGCGCCAGGGCTGCACCGTTCGCGCTGACCGTGCCGCTGCCACTGACGGCCGGCCCGGTCGGGATCGCGCTGCAGAGCGGCGCCCTGTCCAGTGCGCTGCTCGCCTTCGCCCGATCGCAAGCCATCGGCGTGAGCACAGTCGCCAGCCTCGGCAATGAGGCGATGATTACGACCGCCGACGTGCTGGACTACCTGGTCGCCGACGAGCAGACCAAGGTCATCTGCATGTTCCTGGAGGAGATCGGCGACCCGGCGGGATTCAGCGCAGCCGCTCGGCGCGCCGATGAGGCTGGCAAGCCGATCGTCGCGATGAAAGTCGGCGCCAGCCAGGCCGGCCAGCAAGCGGCGCTCGCCCACACCGGCGCGGTGGCCGGTGACGACGCGGTCGTCGACGCGGCACTGCGCCAGCTCAACATCATCCGGGTAACCAGCATCGAGGATCTCCTGACCACGGCGGCTCTGCTCGGCTACCAGCGGTGGCCGCAGGGCCGGCGGATGGGCGTGCTGACGGCGTCCGGCGGCGCGTGCGACATCATCGCCGACCGCGCTAGCGCAGAGGGCATCGAAATCCCGCCGTTTGGCCCGGCGACCACCGAGGCCATCGCCGCGCACCTGCCGTCGTTCGCCAACGCACGCAACCCGCTGGACGTCACCGGGTACGTGCTGGCCAACGCGCGCACCTCGCCGCTGACTGCCATCGATTACGCCCTCGACGCCGCAGTCAGCGATCCGGGCCTGGACTTCGCTGTCTTCACCGGATTCACCGTGCCGGAAGTCAGGCCGCCAGACGAGACAGCCGCGAAGCTCCTGGAGAACCGGGTGAGCTGGCTCGCCGAGCGGGTTCGCACGGCGCCGATCCCGGTGCTGCCGATGGGCACGACCTGCACGGACCAGACCGGTTACGCGCGCGAACTGCTCGGCGGCCATGGCATTCATGTGCTCGGCGGGATGGAGTTCGGCATCCAGGCCATTGGTCACGCGCTGCGCTGGCAGGACAGCCGAGGCAACGTCCGGCTGCTGCCACCGCGCCCGCCGGCGCCGGCCGGCCCTGCCAGCGCGTGGGCTGAGGCAGATGCCCGCGACCTGCTGGTTGCTGCGGGAATTCCCGTGGTCCCCGGCCGAGTCGCCCGGTCCGCCGATGAGGCGGCGGATGTCGCCCGCGAGCTCGGCACCGCAGTCGCTCTCAAGATCAATTCGCCGCACGTCACGCACAAGTCAGACATCGGCGCGGTACTGCTGAACCTGTCCGGGGACGCGGTCGTCCGGGCCGGCTACGAGCAGGTCGTCGCGGCCGCTAAGGACCATCAAGGCGGGAACGACGTACTTGTCACGTCAATGCGTACGTCAGGCACCGAGGTCCTTGCGGGCGTGACCATGGATCCAGGCTTCGGGCCCGTGCTCGCCGTCGGACTCGGCGGCATCTGGGTCGAGCTGCTGGGCGATACCAGCCTGCGCATACTCCCGGCCGATCCGGCAGAAGTGCGCAGCATGCTGGGCGAACTGCGCGCGCTGCCGGTACTGCAGGGGGCTCGCGGCGGCGTTCCCGCCGATCTCGACGCCCTGGCCGAAGTCATCGCCGGCATTGGCGAGCTGGCCGGCTCGCTCAGCGGTATGCAAGCACTGGAATGCAATCCGCTCTGGGTGAGCGGTGACCGGGTAGAAGCGCTGGACGTGCTGGTCGTCGCTGACTCAGCCGCCGGCAAGTCAGCGTCGTCAGGAACGAACGGAGCCGGATAGATGATTCTCGGAGTTACGCAGGAGCAGGAGGAGCTGCGTGCCTCGGTCCGCCGGTTCCTCGCCGACCGGGCGCCGATCGCGGCCGTCCGCGAGCTCATGGAAACCACCGATGGCGTGGACGCCAGCGTCTGGCGGCAGGCCGGCGACCAGCTCGGCCTGCAAGGCATCGCGATCCCGGAGGAGTACGGCGGCGCGGGCTTCAGCTTCGCTGAGCAGGCGATAGTTCTGGAGGAACTCGGCGCGGCGCTGTACGGCGGCCCGTACCTCGCGAGCGCGGTGCTCGCGGCAACAGCAGTGCTGGCTAGCCCGGACCAGGACGCCCGGAAGGCGTACCTGCCCGGCATCGCGTCCGGAGCGACTATCGCGACGCTCGCGTTCACCGAGGAGGACGGGTCCTGGGAACCGGACGCGATCCGGCTGACAGCGAGCCCCGCGCAGGACAGCTCGGCTGACGGCTGGCAGCTTGACGGGCGCAAGAGCTTCGTGCTCGACGGCCACACCGCGAACCTCATCCTTGTCGTCGCCCGCACCGGCGATTCGCTGAGCCTGTTCGCGGTTCCTGCCGATGCGAATGGGCTCACCAGGACTGCCCTGCCTACGCTCGACCAGACCCGGAAGCTGGCCCGGCTGGATTTCACTGCCGTTCCGGCGACGCTGGTCGGTTCGGTCGGCGACGGTAGCGCGGTGCTGAGCCGCACGCTGGATGTCGCGGCGATCGCCCAGGCTGCCGAGCAACTCGGTGGCGCGCAGCGCGCGCTCGACATGGCGGTTGAGTATGCAAAGGTCCGGCACCAGTTCGGCCGGCCGATCGGCAGCTTCCAGGCCATCAAGCATCGCTGCGCTGACCTGTTGCTCGAGGTGGAGTCACTGCGGTCCGCAGTGCAGTACGCAGCGGCCGCGGTCGCCGAGGACTCTGCTGAGGTACCGGTTGTCGCGTCGCTCGTCAAGGCCTACGCGTCAGACGTCTACTTCCATGTGGCTGCCGAGAACATCCAGATCCACGGCGGAATCGGTTTCACCTGGGAGCACGACGCACACCTGTATTTCAAGCGGGCCAAGGCGAGCGAGCTGTTCCTCGGCGACGCCAGCTACCACCGCGAGCACCTGGCGACCCGGATCGGCCTGTAAGGACGGGCGGCTGGCGGCCTTGGCGGCCACATTTCGCGGCCTGAGGCGCAATTTCTCAGGAGCCCGCGGTCGGGTCTAGTTCCACCAGCCTGCTGCGCAGGTCATCGACGATGGTGGTCAGGTCCGGGCCGAGGCTGGCCAGTTCCTCGACAACCTGGGCGGACGGCAGGTACTTGCGGCGCCTGCCGGGCCGCCCCGGCAAGCCTCGTCTGGCTGGCGGCTGCTCGCTGCCTTCCCTGTGCAAATCGGCGGGAGTGGAGTCGATCACCGCAGCACATTAACCATGCGGCCGCACCAGAAACAGCCCGACACGCGTAAAGAATCACGACCTTCGACGCTGACAGGCCGTAAGGACTTCGGTCAAGTCCGCTTTGCGCCGCAGCTTTGAGTCATCCGGGCGTCCTGCGGCAGTCCGTACCGGTCAGCGCGCCCGGCAAAGTTTCCTGGCATCGTGGCAGGCGCGGGTGTCGAATCGGCGGGGGCGACTTCGTGGCGGGTGTGAGGGCCGGCCGGAGACCGGCCCCGGATGACAAACGGGAGTGATCGTCATGACTCAGTACCTGCTCGCGCTCTACCGCGACTATGCCCTTCCCATTCCTCCTGAGCAGACGCGGCAGGTGTGGGCCGACGTGAACGCGCTGGGCGACAATCTGAGGGCCGCCGGCGCGTTCGTGTTCCAGGGCGGCATGGACGGTGGCCCGGAGTCGGCGACCGTGGTGCGCCCGTCCGGTGGCGACTTCCTGATGACCGACGGGCCGTACACCGAGACCAAGGAACACCTCGCCGGGTTCTGGATCATCAACGCCGCCGACCTCGACGAGGCCCTGGAGTGGGCAAAGCGCACCGCGGCCGCGCAACAGCGGGCGATCGAGGTCCGCCCGCTCTTCGATGGGGGCCTCGATGACGCGCTGGATGCCTCTTCCGGCACGCAGTGACCGTAGATACAGGTACTGAGACGACCCGAGACGAAGGAGTTCTGAAATGCGCAAGCTAATAGCGCGCGTGTTCGACTACTCGCTCGATGGTGTGATCGCCACCGAGGGCACCGAGTTCTTCCAGTTCTGCCGCGACCTGCCGGACGACCCCGCCGAGACCGCCAGAGGGAACGAGCTTTATACGGGCGCGGACTTGCACATCATGGGCCGGGTTGTCTACCAGGGCATGGCGAGCTACTTCCCGTCTGCCGCCGACCATCCCCACGCCGAGCCCCTCAACGCCGCCCGCAAGGTGGTGTTCTCCCGCACGCTCAGGACTGCTGACTGGGCCAACACCACCATCGCCAGCGGCGACCTCGGGCAGGAGGTCGACAAGCTCCGCCGAGGCGGCGACGGTTACATCGTCGTCCACGGCGGCATCAGCTTCTGGCGTTCGCTCGCGCGGCTCGACCTGATCGACGAGTACCGCGTAACCCTGGTCCCCTACCTGGCGGGCGAGGGTCCCCGGCTGTTCGAGGACGTCGGGAAGTCCCGTTCGCTCGACCTGCTGTCCAGCACCGCCTTCAGCAGCGGACTCCAGCTCGAGTACCGCCGGCACCACTGACCGAGGAGCTGTGTCGGCGTTGCCGGAAGTTGAAGCTATCCCGCAGAGCCAGCGGAGGTAGATTCCAGGAGCTTCTTGAGAGTGGCCAGTTCGGTCTCAACCGACGTGAGCAGCACCTCGAAAACAGCGTCGCTCACTCCAGGCGGCTGGGTGATGGTCATCAGGAAATCGGCCCCGCGCCCGTTGCCGACCACGCGGGCTGGCACCGTCGCGAGCCATTCCCTTGACTCATCTCGGAAGTCATGATCCACGATGCCCGTCGCGGCGTCTGCATTGATGCGGAGCTCCGCGGGTCCGTCAGGCGTGCTCAGCCTCCACCAGCCTGGCTCGTCGCCCGGTTCGGCGGCCAGAACGTTAATGATCGCCCATCGCGGCCAGTTCGCCGCATCAGCGAGAAACGCGTGGACTTCTGCGGCGGGGCGGTCGATCGTCACAGATTTCGACACGGAGCGAGCGGGCGGTGTCTCCATCTACCTGACTCTAGGAGGTTACGGCCACGAAGCCCTAGCGAGCTGCTACGAAAAACGCTGACAATTCATCTACACACCCAGCGCACCTAGACACTCGTCAGGTCCCTCAAGGAGATCTCGTGTCTGACTCAATTAAGCTCGGCGGGGTTACGCTCGACTGCCCGAACGCCGGAAAGCTGGCCGCGTTCTATGCCGAAATAACCGGTGGTCAGGTCACCATCCCGGGTGACGACTGGGCCATGATGACCACACCTGACGGACGCGACATCTGCTTTCAGGCAGCCCCCGCCTACGAACCTCCGACCTGGCCCGACCCGGGCTCGTCGATGCAGATGCACCTGGATTTCGACGTCGATGACCTGGACTCAACTGAAGCCCGGGTGCTAGCCGCCGGCGCCACGAAGAACGAGGTTCAGCCCAACGATCACTGCCGCGTCTACGCCGATCCGGTCGGCCACCCGTTCTGCCTGTCGACCGCCCAAGCCCTTCAGGAGCAAGCCTGACTGGGAGCGCGGCCGGGGGGCGCAAGCCCGGGCTGACCTGAGTGTCGCCCAGCCAGAGCACGCGGCCGCCATCAGCCCGGCGATAGCGCCACGGGGCGACCGTCAGTTGATGTCGAACTCGTTGTCCTCGGGGTCCTTCAGCGCGACCGCGTAGTGGTCCACGCCCTCCTCGAGTTCCTCGCTCAGGTCGCTGAGCAGCGTGGCGCCGAGATCACACAGCCTCAGGGCCTCGGCGTCCACGCGCTTCTTGCGGGTCTCGATCGGGAGGTCCCGCCCGCCGCTGGCGTGGATGTCGATGTGGAGCCGATTGCTAGTGGTCTTGCGATCGGGCACGACCTGGATCCAGATCCGGGGTCCGGCGCCTTCTGGATCGATGATGCAGTCCGTCCCCCGGCCGAGCCAGGACTCAGGCAGTCCGATGTCGCGCCGCCAGTCGTCCCAGGTGGCGAAGTCGGCCGGCGGCGGCTCCAGCACGTAGCCCAGGGCCTCGGCCCAGAAGCGGGCGAGCGGCTCCGGGTGGCCGACGCAATTGATGACGAGCTGGTATCGGACAGCCATGGGTCTCCTCAAGTCGGGCCGCGGCGTCGCCGGACGGCCCGGCAAGTATGCCGGGAGGCTACGACAGTCCGGCGCGTCCAGAGCGGACCGGTTGCATCGCCTCGTCCAACGCACCCGAAGCGGGGCAACCCCAGAGTTCTACGCGGATCTTTGCGGAGCCTCAGGGTCGCCGGATATCAGAAGCCAGCACAGGCAGAACGGATGTCCCGCGGGATCTGCGTAGACCTGGAAGTTGTCCGTCGCTGTTGGCGGCCTTTGTTCTGCCGCCTTGAGCAGCGTGGCGCCGAGCGACATGACCTCCTCGTGAGCGGCATTGACGTCATCAACCCACAGATCAACGTGGATCTGCTGCGGCGTTCCATCCGGCCACTCTGGCGGCACATGGTTCGGTGCGAGTTGCACTCCTACTCGTGGCTCACCGTTCACGGTGACTAGGTGCCAATGATCATCTGCACTGACAGTGCCGCCAAGAACTCCAGCCCAGAACTCGCTTTCGGATGACAAGTCTGCGGCGTCAAATACCACGATCTGGCCGTTGATATTCACAGCTGGGCATGCTGTCAAGCGCACTTGCAAGTGTCAAGCTCGCCCAGAGCTCGGCAGCATCGACCTAGCCCGTCCTCCGATAGGCGCCGCCGAACTCGGCGGCGCGCTCGTTCAGCGCCGGATCCTCGATCTTCGCACCGGTTTTCAACGGTCAAGGACCGGAATGCTGCGAACGCCAAGGCCAAGAGGGCCGCTGGGCAGGAGACTGCGGCTGCTCGGTCTCCGCCAGCGCTAACGGCTCGTCACCGTATGAGGCTGGCGGGCCTTCGTCGTGACCGCGCTCCTGTTCCACCCAAGCCAGCATGGTCGCCGCAGATGTGACGATGAGCCCAAGGCGTTCTGCCTGATCTAGCGGAAACGCCCAGGAGACGATGTCTCGTCCGTCCTCAGCCCAAGCCCGAAGTTCAACCGCATCGCTTGACTTGCGGTGGACTTCTACCTGAGTGCCGCGATTCGTCTTCGCGGACCCGATGATTGCCTTGAGGCCATCCGGCCAATCAGCCATGCCGGAGGGATACCCTCGCGGGCCAGAGTCAACCGAGGTCGCAGAAGGCGCGGAACCCGTGTCGCTAACCCGCCATCCGCTACGAGCTAACCCGCAGTGATTCGACCAAGCAGGTCAACAGCGAGAGCTGGAGCTATCCCGGCGCTGCCGGGCGACGGGCATATCGGACGGCGTGGGGGCGGTGCTCGCCGCTGATCTTGGCGTCCGCGAGCCGGGTCAGAAACTCGCGCGGCCCGTCGAAGTCGGGCATCTCCAGATAGGCCGCGCCGATGCCGTCGGGATCGTGCGCGTCCGACCCGACGCCGCCGGGCAGCCCGTACCGGTCAGCGAGCTCGGCGGCGCGCTCGTTCAGCGCCGGATCCTCGATCTTTGCGTTGAAGACCTCGATGATGTCGGCAAGGCCGTCCGCGCACAGTTGCTCGGCCACCGGTCCCAGGCTTGACCGGCCTGGATCGAACGGGTGCGGCAGGTAGATCAATCCGCCTTGAGAGCGGATCAGCCCGGTCACCTCCGCGAGCGGCAGCACATACGGGATGCGCTCGGTGAGAAAGAGCCCGATAACGTCGCCCTCACGAGTCCGGATCTCCTCGCCGACGATGACTCGCGCGCCGATGTCGCGTTCTGCGGCAGCGACGGCCGCCGATGTCACGTTGTGATCCGTGATGCAGACGACGTCCAGCCGTTCCTGCTTAACGCGCTCCGCCAGCTCCTCGATGGTCGTCACCGCGTCGCCCGACACCGAGGTGTGCAGGTGACAGTCAACCCGCACGCGGGCGTTCCCGGTCATCAAACCTGGGGGACAGCGACGCCGAGCTCGTCCAGTATCTCTTTCGAGTAAGCGATCCGGCCGGTCAGAGTTTGCGGATCGCGATGACAGAGCATGAGAGCTGCCTCGGCCATCACCGACGTCGGCTCGGAGTTGGGATCGCCTTCCGAGGTCAGGTGGTGGAAGACAGTACCTGGCGTCGGAACCACCTTGGCTGGTGACAGGGCGTTCACGGCGATGTTGTCCCGGTACAGCTCGGCAGCGAGGCCAGAGGAGAACCGTTCGAGCGCGGCCTTGCACATGCCGTATACCGTGCCGCCCCGCCCGGCGAACTGGGTCGGCGGAATGCTCGGGTGCAATGCGGCCTTCGAGGAGATGTTCAATATCCAGCCCGAGCCGCGCTCCCGCATGCCCGGCAGGACGAGGCGGGCCAGCTCGAATGGGGCCTCGACCTGGACAGCGAACATCAGCGCGAACTGCTTGGGGCTGAAGTCCTCAACCCGGATGAAGTACGTGACCGCGGCGTTGTTGACCAGGATGTCGGGCTGGCCTAGCTGGCTAACAGTCTCGGCGACCAGGCGCTCGCGGTCCTGTTGCCTGGCCAGGTTGGCCGGGATGGCGACGGCCGTGCCGCCAGCCGCCCGGACCTGCTCGGTCGTTTCGGCGATAGTGCCGTCGAACTGTGAGGTTCCGGGTTCCGTCGTCCTGGCCGCGACGGCGACCGCGGCTCCCTCGGCGGCGAAACGCCTGGCGATCTCGGCGCCGATGCCGCGACTCGCGCCCGTGACGATAGCGACCTTGCCGTCTAGCAGACCCATACCTATCCTCCGCGGCTCGGGGTGGAGCGAAATACTAGAAGCATGTTCTACTAAGCCATTGGACCCAGCCGGACCGACCGTGTCAACGCGGTTGGCCGGCCCGGCAGGCGCGGAGGTCAGGATGCCGCTCAATCACAGTCTTGTTGG
>Ga0335075_10009519_pt1 | contig 14810 bp, 12 predicted proteins | sample Lox_Sample_24_FD_206723 | JGI IMG/M metagenome (GOLD analysis project Ga0335075, IMG submission 206723) | Soil microbial communities from Loxahatchee National Wildlife Refuge, Florida, United States - Lox_Sample_2.4 | ecosystem: Environmental > Terrestrial > Soil > Wetlands | place: USA...
GCGCGTGCTGTGGTGCCCACCGGATTTTTCCATCTCGCGGATATCGACCGAGACCATCGAAATTCCTACCTCCCTGCTAAATCGAGTCTTCCAGACTCTCTGCCTCGCTGCCTGAAATGTGCAAAGCCGAGGTAAGATGCACCGAGAGTGGCTATCCAGACGCCAAACAGACCTGAGGTAGATGAACAGAACGAATAGACGGCTCGGCTCGACTGGCTTCGCCACTCTCCTCGGAAATCAGGAAATCATCCGGCGCCGTCGCGATGGCAAGGAGGAGTGCAAGGGACGCATTCATTCTGCCCAACTTGTGGTACGTCCGTGTCGAGGTGGCGGGAGGCTTTACTTGCTGGCGGTTGATCCAGCCTACCGCGCGCGCATGCTGAGTTTGATCTCCAGCGATTCCAGCGGCGCCAACGTACTCGACTGACAGAGTTGCCCCGCCGGCACTGGACCACAGGATGACCCATCGACGAAGGTCGCCGAACACTCGCACTGCAAGCGCTCTGCCGCCGCGCTGCCCAGCACAATGCGTATGCCGGCGAGCGGGGCGTTGCGTCCCCGCGTGCCGCAGAACTCACCGCGATGCGCGACGTCGGTCAGGGTGCCATCTGGGAGGACGGCCTGGTATGACAGGTCGCCGATATCCGCAGTCCACTGCAACACGATACCTTCAATCATCAGCTTGCTGCCTGGTTCGCCAAGGAGCGTGCCGCCGGGCGCCCAGATGTCGCCACGGTTTTGGATGTGGGCCATACAGTCGAACATGACGGGCGTGGTGGCGGTGTCGTCCGCCGTTTCCACCGGCGCGGGGGCCGGCACTGCCACGGCGGCATCACGACGGAAGGATTCGGCATAAAACCCTATCAACTCGGCCCCATAGGCGGTCACAGCTTCCCTGGTCAGGTAGCGCTCGGCAAACGATCGCCCGGCATCCGCGATGAAGCGGAACAGTCCCGGCTGGTCCTGTTCCAACTGAATGATCCCGTCAACATCACCGTCGGCGGCGATTGGGATATAGTGCCGCCACGGCACAAGATGGGAAAAATAGTACAGCACCTGCGGTGAGTTGTATTTAAGCAGCACCGAATTGCTTTTCAACGCGACCGCGACGCGAGAGCAGGTAGCGCCGTTGCCGTCCATTGAGATGATGAATTTGTGCATCATCTGTCGGTTCCACTGGATTCGCTCACCGTTGCCGTGGCCCATTTCGCGCAGCAGGTCTTCGGTGGCCTTGCTGTCGCATTGCACGATCAGGGGCAGCAGAAACTGAACGTACGGACTGTTGCGGAAATACTCGGCGGCGCGCAAGCGAGGCGACGCCAACGTACGCACCACCTTCTCGGTGTTTATTGCGCCCGAGGTGGAGCCCACGAACATGGCCGACGCCGATTTCTGGTCGTAGTCGAAACGGTCAATGTACTCGCTACTGGCGTAGAAATTGCCGACGCCCAGAAAATCGATGTCGGGGAACAATACTGCGTTGCTACCGATACGCTTCTGGAATACGAAAATTGGCGCGACCTCGCTGCGATGGCCGCCATCGCTCACATCGACGACAAAGCTGGTCTCCACATCCAGCTTGTGATAAGTTACTGCGTTCTGGACAAATTTAAGGTAGAGGCGGGCGCGGTGCTGCGATTCCCGATCCCGTGGCTGATCGGCCGGTTTTTCCGCGATCGATACCTGGCCGTCGCGAACTTGGAAGATGAAGCTCCAGGGGCGGGCCTGGTTCAGTCGACGGTGTTCCGCGGAGATATCAGCATATGACAGGCGCCTAGCGCGCCAGAACGCAAGTTCGGCCAGGCAGGAGGACCGAATGGTGTCGCTTAAACATTCTGACATGGCAGCCGTCATCGTTTCGTCTCTGCCGGCATCAGAGGACTCGCCTGTTCGGCGGAGACCGAGGGCGAATACCATGGCTGCGGATCCGCGGATCGAACTTCTGGCCGCAGAAGAGCTTGCGAATATCGTAGTTGAACCCACGATCGATCTGCCAGCGCCATGATGCAAAACCCCTTAACTTATGGTGACTGAGCCAAGAATCGGTGATCGGCGGGGATTACCCAATTTCATAGCCGAAGCCTTCAAGTGCGGTAGTGAAGACTTTGAGCTGCGCCGCGCTCAGGTTCCGCCGCCGCCGTCCCACCACGATCTCCTTTACGTTCGGGAGCAGATAGCGGATTCCCGGCCGCAAGTCTGGCGCAGGCAACGTCTTTTCGGCGAACGCCCGCGGACACCGTTCGTTCTGCTGGCGTGCTACCTCCTGATAGTAGTTAAGAAAGATGCGTTGGCAACGCACGCGGGGACGTGAGAATTCGAAGGCATGCCGGCCGGTGGCGTCCGGCGCAATTTATGATCCGTGGCGCAGAGCTGATCACCTTTCGGTCGAGCTTGGCTGACGGGTGGCGTCGTAACCAAATGCGCCCAGGAATCCGTTAAGGTCCAGGCACACCTCCAACTGCTCCGCAGTCAGTTCCCGCCGCCACCGCCCAATCGACTGCTCAGGCGTCCGGCTGGTGCCGTGACTGACGAAGAGCTGCTTCATGCCGGCGTCGTCATATGGCGTTGGCGCCAACCCACAAAACCGAAACAGCGCCTCGGCCGTTTCTCGAGGCTGCATCACGAAATCCTCGTATCGCAGGAAATGCACACCCTCATCCGCTACCGCCCTAATTTGCAAACAGCGCCGCGTCGTGCTGATAGCACCGCTTAGCGCCTTCTCGAACGGGGCGCGGCCATGGCTCATAAAAGAGACGATGACGTCGCGCGGATCACGCACCAGCACGATCTCTCGGATGTTGCCAAACAAATAACGAATTCCCAGGCGCGAATCCGGTTCCGGCAGCGATTTTTCGGCGAAGGCCGCCGGAGAGGACTTGCCCTGCTGTCGCGCCAGAGCCTGATAGTAATCCAGTATGATGCCGCGAAATGCCTGTGCAACGCGACCGGCAACGTTGTCGGAAACGAACTCCTGCATTACCTGCCTGGACTCAAAAGCGAAGGGTTCGAGGTATGGATTGAACCCGATATGGTAATATTGCTCCACTTCGGTTATGCGGTCCGGTCGCAGCGACCGTTCGTGATTAGCCGTGGCCGTGAGCGTGCGCAGCGCATGGGCATAGTAGCAGCCCATCTCGATTTCGTACGGCGGCTGGCCTGCGACCACGATCCGCGGATGCCTGCGCAGCATCTCCATGATGGCGGTTGACCCGCAGCGGCCGCCGCTGGTCAGCAAAATCGGTCCGTGCGGCCGGTACAGGTCGTCCGCTCGGGGTGCTCCCGGCGGCTGCAGCGCAGGGAGATCCATCCGCAAGGTGAGGTCCACCGAGGTGCACCGCAGCTCCACTTCGTGGCGCTGGTACGGCGACAATGGCACGGGGAAATAGCACTTGAAGGCGTGCCGTCCGCTCGCACCCTCGGCGAGCTTCTCCAGGCCTGGCCGATACTCGTCCGCTGTGATTGTGGCGGCCCCGCGGCCATTTACGAATACGCCGAAGCGTAATGGTGTGGTTAAGTCATCCAGATTGGCCGCCCAGCCAACCACGGAAAATCGCGTGAGGTCGTCGATGTAGCCTTGCGGTCTCATCCCATCGTGCTCGAGCCAGTTGCGACCGCGCCTTGCGGGGGCGCATGCCGGCGTTTGGGTGCGGATTCATCCCGATGCTGCATTGATACTCCAGATCGTTGGTGTAAACCGGTAGGGTCCACGCGGACCAAGGTAAGCAAACGAGATGGACCATAGTCGTCAACCAGAAATAATAGTAGCAAGAATTACGGGTTTCATTGGCCTTATACGCCGTCTCAGTTGTGATGCGTCAAGCAATGAGAGAACCCCGAAAGCCGTTTGACGAAACGCACCGAAAGAAGATTGCATGCATCTTATCAATATTGGCGACGTGCCAGCGCGGAATTTGGGGACGGGCAAAGGGCAGTGTTTCCACGATGTACGAGGCCGAACAGGTCTACGCCGGTGTGCGGCCAGTAGCACTCCGGCACCGAAGCGTGCGCACGCGCCCCGCACGCCATTTCTGGACCGCGGCGCGAGGTACGAGCCATGAGCCTCGCCGCGCTCTGCTCGTCCGTCGCCCCGAGTCCGGGTTCCATGGGAAACTTAGTTTTTCGCTCTACTTGTTGTGGATCGACGAGAGTGGGGGCGTGGCGGTCGACACTGTACGGCACTACCCGCGTCCTCACCGCCCACCGCAAGTGTGGTTGATCGCCAGCAGACGCCTCCGCTCCGCGAGAGCTGTGTCCGTTGCGATTGCGCGGTAGCGTTCGATGACATGGAAGTGCACCCTTTCCGCCTCGGGAACCGAGGCCAGGCGGAGGGTTCGTCCCTCCGGTCAGCGGCGCCAAACTCCGCAAGAAACAGGATTGTCTAAAAATAGGCTTTCTGTGTGAAACTTTTTTGTACAAGCAGACGTGCCAAAGTTGCCCTATCGCAAGCCAAGGGCAGTCCTGCCCAGACCGGAGACTTCCACCCATGCGACTTCTCAATGCCATCCCCGGTGCCTGCGCCCTGGCCCTGGCGCTGGCGGGCGCCACATTGATGGCGACGCCGGCGTCGGCGGCCTATTACACCTGGACCCTGTCAGGCGGCGGCGACTTCGGATCGGGGTTCCTCACGACCGGGGCGGCTGACAACGGCGGGTTCGACATCACGTCTTTCGCCGGCGACATCGACGGCAGCGCGATCACCGGCCTCCTGGGCGGCCAGCCGGGCGGTAGCGAGGCGTACTCACCGTCCGGCGCCTTCATCTACGACAACATCCTGTACCCGACGTCGAACTCCGCGGATGGTGCGTTGCTCGACACCGGCGGCATCCTGTTCGCGCTTGCCGGCGGGGAGGGCAACATATGGGGCAATTTCAGCGGCCCTGGCGGGTATTCGTTCTACACCAGCGTGGATGGCTCCTACGGCTTGCAGAACAATGACGCGACATTCACCGCCGTCGATCCTCCTGCACCGGTGCCTGAACCGGCCTCAGCCGGGTTGGTCGCGTTGGGACTGGCTGGCGTTGCGCTGGCGCGCGGGCGGCGCCGCGGATCGCCAGCCCCGCGCGCGATGGCATAAGGCCCGCCAGACGCGTTGGGCCGCACCTGACGCTCGGCGCGGCCGGGGTGGAATGCTTTACGATGTCTGGGGCGGTAATCCGAGAGGCGGGGAACGCGCCGTGAGCAGATCGAGAACGGCTCGGGCAGAGCGCGCCACATCCGAAGGTGCTGCAGGTTCCATGGGAAACTTAGTTTAGGCCTCCACTTCATTGTGGATCTGGTCTGTCGAGACCGCGAAATGGTGTTGCTCAATCGCGCCATCCGACATGTGCCGGCCCGGGGTTACCGACCGCCGCAAACGCGGTTGATCGCCAGCAGGTGCTTCCGTGCCGCGAGAGCAGTGTCCATTTCGATCGCGCGGTAGCGTTCTATGACCGCCTTGCCCGCCGCCGTCAGTATTGCGCCGCCGCCGCCACTGCCGCCTGCCGCGGTTTCGACGACAGGGGTTCCCAGGCTTCGGTTCAGTTCCTCGACCAGTTCCCAGGTCCGGCGATAGGACATGCGCAATGCGCGTCCCGCGGCGGAAATCGAGCCGGACCGGCCGATCTCCTCCAGCACGGCGACCTTGCCGGGGCCGATCCTGGCGCCCGAGGCCAGATCGATCCGGATGCTCAGCCGGTCTCCGGTCCTGGCCGAATCCCCCGTTTTCGACGCGCGTTTTGCCATCGCACGGCAGCCAAACATGCCGGGCGCGCCCGATCAATGGGCTTGTGCGGAAACCTCCGGAACGGCGGCCGGACGGCGCTGCCCGCGGCACGCGTGCACAGGAAGGCCGACAGGATCGAGGTTTTTTATCCGCGCGGTATTCTGTGTGATCAATGAAATCTGTGGTGACCTGACTTGCCTGGCTGCATGGGGCACGGCCCCGGCACCGCTTGAGCTGAACGTTCGCCTCGTCTGCGGGATGGCCGGTTGGTGACCACCGTCACCAGAACAGCCGACGCGGGCCAACCTTGGCGCCGGGACGGCCGCGGGCGACTCATGCAGCGCGCCACATCTCCCCGTCGCGCACCACCTTGCCCTCGCTTTCCAGCTTCATCAAATGCGCCAGCACATTGCGTTCCGCCGCGCGGCGCAGGCGCGGATGCACTTGCGAATATATTGTGTCCATCAATGAGAACGTCGTCGCCGCGCCGCCTTCTTCCAGCCTGGCGCGAATCGCTTGTTCGCGTTGCTCGCGGTGATGCAGCATCTCCCGCACGAGGCGCCGCGGATCGGGAAGCTGCGGGCCGTGGCCCGGCAGGAAGACCTCATCGTCGCGCGCCAGGAGCCGGCGCAGGCTGTCGAAATAGTCCGCCATGTTGCCGCCTGGCGGACTCACCACGCTGGTGGACCACGACATAACGTGATCGGCAGAGAACAATACCTTGCTGCCGTCCGTCACCCGCAACGCGAAGCACAAGTGATCGGAGGCGTGGCCCGGCGTGTGCACGGCGGTCATGCCGGCGATGATGTCGCCATCCGACAACCTGATGTCCGGTTCGAAGCTGTCGCTGCCACTGACGCGAAAACCCGCGGTCGGCGCACCCGTCGCCTGCTTCAGTTCCGGCACCGCGCCGACGTGATCGTGGTGGGTGTGGCTCACCAGGATCAGCGAGACGTTGCCACCCGTGGCCTGCATGATCGCCTGAACATGCTCTGGATGGTTTTCCGGGCCTGGATCCAGCACGGCGATACCGTCGGGCGTTTCAATGAGATAGGTGTTGGTGCCGTAATACGTCATCGGGCCGGGATTGGCGGCGACGATGCGGGAAATGCCGGGCAGCACCGGCAGCACCGCGCCGCGGTCCGGCTCGGGTTCGGTCAGGAAGGGCATGGCGGCCTCGTCGCATGTGGCGCCGCCACAAGACAGCAAAGCGCCGAGGCTGGCAACAAAGCGGCATCGCGTGCAAGGATCGTCACGCGACTGCCGCGCTTCGTCCGCAACAACACCGGGAGGACACAGCCATGGCCAATGGCCTATTGTTCGCATCGTTCGACTTCTCCGGCGCGCATGCCGATGAATTCCACGACTGGTACGACCTGGAACATATCCCCGAGCGCTTGCGCGTTCCCGGCTTCCTGAACGCGGAACGCTGGATCGGCGATGAGAACCGCAGCATCGCGGTTGCCGCCTATGATCTTGTCAGTCCGCACGTGCTGTACAGCGCGCCATACCAGGCGGTCGGCGGCGACAACTCGACGGTCTGGACCAGGCGCGTCACCGCGATGTGCCAGCGCATCATGCGCTATGAAGGCGAGCAATTGGTGCCGGGCGATGCCGTTGCCCCGCCGGGCGTAGCGTCGCTACTGGTCGCGACGATGAACGTCGACGCCGCGGCGGAAGCCGAGTTCAATGAATGGTACAACGCCGAACATCTACCGCAGCTCGCGGCCGTGCCGGGCGTGCTGTGCGCACGCCGCTTCCGGCGGTCGGATGAGGCCAGCGAGCGCAAGTACCTGGCGCTCTACCACCTTGCCGGCCCGGAGGTAACGCGGGGGGCGGCGTGGACCAGGGCCGCGGATACCGAATGGACACGGCGAATCCGTCCGCATTTCCGCGATCTACTGGTGCTGCGTTGCAATCGCTACGTTCGCCAGCGCTGAACCGATTTCGCCGCCTGCGACGGGCCCCGCAGGACGGCCGTCACACGTGGCGCCGGGTCCTATGCGGTTCTATATCCACCGCTATGCGCACTCGCTTTCGCAAGATGCATGGTTGCGGCAACGATTTCGTCGTGTTCGACGATCGGGCGGGCGCGCTTGGCTTCACGCAGGCGCGCGCGGCGGCACTGGCCGATCGGCGCACGGGCATCGGCTGCGACCAGTTCATTGTGGTGGAACAAGTGCCACCCGATTCTGACGCCGATGTTTTCATGAGGATTCGTAATCCCGACGGCACCGAGGCAGGCGCCTGCGGCAACGCCACCCGCTGCGTCGCGTGGCTGTTGGCGGAACAGACGGGGCACACTCACCAGGTCGTCCGAACGGCCGCCGGGGACCTGGAGGCCGATGTACTGCCGGACGGACGGGTAACGGTGGACATGGGGCCAGCGCGGCTCGACTGGCCTGACATCCCACTGGCGCGCCCGATGGACACGCTGCACCTGGATTTGGCTCTTGGTGCCTTGGCGGATCCGGCGGCAGCCAGCATGGGTAATCCCCATGCGACTTTTTTCGTGCCAGACCTCGACGGCGTCCAGGTGGCAGAGTTCGGCCCGCGGCTGGAACATGACCCCTTGTTCCCCCAACGTGCCAATGTTGGCTTCGCCCAGGTGCTTTCGCCCGACCGCCTTCGCCTACGCGTCTGGGAACGCGGTGCCGGGCTGACGCTCGCCTGCGGCACCGGCGCCTGCGCTGCACTGGTGAATGCGCATCGCCGCGGTTTGACGGGCCGGCGTGCGATAGTGCTGGTGGATGGCGGCGAGCTTGAAATCGCCTGGCATGACGATGGCCATGTGTTGATGACCGGCCCCGTCGCAACCGCTTTCCTCGGCGAAGTTGAGCTGGACGCATTTCCATCATGACAGCCGACCTGCTGACCTTCGGCTGCCGCTTGAACGCCTATGAATCCGAGGTGATGCGGGACTTGTCGTCTCGCGCGGATCCCGGCGGTCGCGCGGCGTGCTCGGACACGATCATCGTGAACACGTGCGCCGTCACCGCGGAAGCAGAGCGCCAGGCGCGCCAGGCAATCCGTCGTGCTGCCCGAGAACGACCCGGCGCACGAATCGTCGTCACCGGCTGCGCGGCGCAGCTCAATCCGGCGGCCTGGGCTGTGCTGCCAGGCGTGACACGCGTGTTGGGCAACCAAGACAAGCTGAAGCCGGAGAGTTGGGCGGCGGACGCAGGGTCGGTTGTATCCGACATCATGGCGGCGCGCGAAACCGCGCCGCATCTGGTGACACACTTCGCTGGCCGGTCGCGGGCGTTCGTCCAGGTGCAGCAGGGCTGCGACCACCGTTGCACATTCTGCATCATCCCATTCGGCCGCGGCCCCTCGCGCAGCGTGCCAATGGGCTCCGTAGTCGCCCAGGTGCGCGCGTTGGTGGAGGCCGGCTACCAGGAGGTGGTGCTGACCGGGGTCGACATTACCTCCTATGGCTCGGACCTGCCCGGCGCGCCACGATTGGGCCAGCTTGTGCGGCGGCTGCTGATGCTGGTGCCGGCGTTGCCGCGACTGCGATTGTCCTCGCTGGATCCAGCCGCGATCGACGATGACCTGTGGCGGCTGCTGGCAGAGGAGCCTCGGCTGCTGCCGCATCTGCATTTGTCACTGCAGGCGGGCAGCGACCTGCTCCTGAAGCGGATGAAGCGGCGGCATTCGGTCGCGGATTCGGAGGTGGTCATAAGACGCGCCCGGTCATTGCGCCCAGGGATTGCGATCGGTGCCGACCTGATCGCGGGATTTCCCACCGAGACGGAAGCGTTGTTCGCGGAGACACTGGCGTTCGTGGAAGAGGCGGAGGTGCCATTCCTGCACGTGTTCCCCTATAGTGAGCGTCCCGGTACGCCGGCCGTGCGCATGCCCGCTGTCCCGGTGACTTTGCGACGAGAGCGAGCCGCGAGGTTGCGTGAGGCGGGACGGCGTGCCGCACGGCGGTTCTTTGACACGCAGATGGGGCGGACAGTGTCGGTGTTGGTGGAAGCGGGGAATGTTGGGCACTCCGAACACTTCGCGCCGGTTCGGCTGGAGGGAGAGGCGAGTGCTGGGCGGGTGGTGACCGCGAGCGTGGTGGACGCGACAGATAACGGATTGGTAGCCATTACCCCCGCCCGCGATGTGGGAGAGGTGTAGGTACCATCATGCCGGTCGGCTTCTTCTCCCGTCTCAAGGAAGGGCTCTCGCGCTCGACGCAGAAGCTGACTGACGGCATCACAACTGTCTTCCGCAAGCGCCGCCTGGACGACGCGGCGCTGGAGGAACTCGAAGACCTTCTCATCTCGGCAGATCTCGGCACCGAGGGCGCCAGGCGCGTCATCGCCGCGTTTCGCCGCTCCCGCTTCGGCAAGGAAGTCACCGATGATGAAATCAAGCAGGCGCTGGCAGAAGAGATCGCTGCCATCCTGACCCCGGTCGCGAAGCCGCTGGAACTCGATCCGTCGAAGCAACCGCATGTGATCCTGGTGGTAGGCGTGAACGGCACAGGCAAGACCACGACCATCGGCAAGTTGGCGCGGCAGTACCGGGAGCAGGGCAAGCGGCCTGTTCTGGTCGCGGGGGATACATTTCGCGCGGCAGCGGTGGAGCAATTGCAGATCTGGGGCGAGCGCGTCGGCGCCCCTGTGGTGGCGGGCGGCACCGGCGGCGATCCTGCGGGCCTGGCGTTCGATGCTTTGACGCGCGCCCAGGCGGAGCGCGCCGATGTGCTGCTGATCGATACCGCCGGTCGGCTGCACAATAAGGCTGCGCTGATGGAGGAACTGCGCAAGGTCATCCGCGTGCTGCGCAAGCAGGACCCGTCGGCGCCGCATTCGGTGCTACTGGTGCTGGACGCCACTACCGGACAGAACGCGGTTCAGCAGGTGCGCGTGTTCAAGGACATGGTGGACGTGACTGGGCTGGTAGTGACGAAGCTCGACGGAAGTGCGCGCGGCGGCATCGTGATCGCTCTTGCCGAGACGTTCGGGCTGCCGGTGCACGCGGTGGGAGTCGGCGAGCAAGCAGGGGATCTGCGGCCGTTCGATGCGGTGGAGTTCGCGCAGGGGCTGGTGGGGGTGTAAACATTGGGGCCGGACACGCAGCCGCCTTGCCGCCAGGATAGGGTAACTGCTTGTGCTCAGAGTCCAGCTCGAATCTCAACCCAAACGAGCGAGCCGTCTTGTGAGCAGCATGACGCCGACGGCGTAAACAGCGATGCCAGGATCCACCACTCGGCGTCAGCGTCAACACTGCCGCCGCCGGTGGCAATCCAGCATGATGACCATCTGACGATGGTTGCGTTCCTGCACGGGGCGGATCAATGAAGCGCGCATTGCAACCACAACAACGGAGAAACGGCCCGATGACCCGTCCTCTCATACTGGCCGCTGCTGCGCTGGCCATGCTCGGTGTCGTGCCGGCTGCCGCCGCGCCGCCGATCAAGATCGGCGTGCAAGTGCCCATCACCGGCACCTACGCCAACGAAGGCCAGGGCATCGAGCGCGCCGTGAAGCTGCTGGCGGATGAGCAAAATGCCAAAGGCGGGCTTCTGGGGAGGCAAATCCAGGTGATTACCTGCGACGACGAGGGCGAGGCATCGCAAGCGGCGATCTGCGCACGGCAATTGACCAATGATTATGTCGTGGCGGTGATCGGGTCCTATACCAGCGGCGCCGCGCTGGCCGCCGAGCCGATCTATGCGCGTGCCGACGTCATCCAGACATCGGACGGCACGAGCGACCAGTTGCTGCAGCGTGGCTACAAGACCTGGTTCGGCAATGCGCCGCCGAACTCGGCTGAGGCGGAGTTCACAGCCCATTATTTGGTAGATGTCCGGCATTTCGGGAAGATCGCGGTACTGACCGACCATTCCGCCTTCGCCACCGGGCTGGCCGATGCCGTCATCGCCGACGCCAAGGCGGACAAGGGCAATGTGGTGGAGAAGGCGTTCGTCAATGCCGGCTCACAGAATTTCACGCCGGTGTTGACCGAATTGAAGGCGCACGCTCCCGGCGTGATCTATTTCTCCGGCTATTACTCGGATGGCGGGTTGATCCGCGCACAAATGGACCAATTGGGGATCAAGACAGCGTTCGTGGGTGGCGACGCGAACCAGAATGTCGCGTTTGCCAAGATCGCGGGGCCGGCGGCGGCCGGGTCCATCATCATCAACGTGCCGGCGCCTGAGGATCTGCCCTATCCGGCGGCCAAGCAGTTTGTCGCGGCATTCAAGGCGAAATACGGCGCGCCGCCGCCGTCGGTATACAGCCTCACCAATGCGGATGGCATGCGCGCGGTGATGTTGGCGATCCAGGATACCAAGAGCACCAATCCGGCAAAGCTGGAAAACTACCTGCACCATTTGAAGGATTTCCAGGGGCTGACCGGAACCTTCTCGTGGAATGACAGGGGCGAACGCATCGGCAGCCCGTTCGTCGCATTCGCGGTGGAGGCGGACGGGAGCTACAAGATTCTCTACCCGGAGCCGAAAGGAAGCTGAGATTCCCGCGTCATGATCGGGCGGTATATTTGGTCCGGCCATGACCGGTGAGCCGGGAACGCGATGTCCATTTTCATCCAGCAGATCTTCAATGGCCTGACGGTCGGCGGCATCTATGCACTGATCGCCCTGGGCTACACCATGGTCTACGGCGTGATGCGACTGATCAACTTCGCGCACGGCGACCTGTGCATCCTCGGCGCGTTCATCGGCCTCACCCTGCTCTCGAGCGCGATCGGCAGCGAGCAGCCCGGACCGGCAATGCTGGCGCTCGCCTTTGTGGTGGCGATCATCGTCGTGGCCGTTGCGGGATTGGTATTGGAACTCGTCGCCTATCGGCCGTTGCGCAAGGCCGACCGGCTGGCGGCGGTGGTATCGGCGCTCGGTGCCTCGATCCTGATCGAAAACGGCATCATGCTGATCTGGGGCCCGAATGTGCACGTATTTCCCGCCGGGCTGCTGCCGCAGACGACATGGTATGTCGCCGGCGCGGCCATCACCTTCGTGCAGGTCATGATCATTCTCGCATCGCTCGTACTGATGGCGGCGCTTTATCTGTTCGTGCACCATACGCGGTTCGGCACCGCGATCCGCGCCGCGGCGATCGACCAGGACACCGCGCGGCTGATGGGCATCAACGTCAGTCGCGTGATCGCCAGCGTCTTCATCATCGGCCCGGCGCTCGGCGCGATCGGCGGTCTGTTCATCGGCGTCTATTATCGCGAGGCGTATTTCACCATGGGATGGACCTATGGCCTGTATGCCTTCATCGCCGCCATTCTCGGCGGCATCGGCAACATCCCCGGTGCCATGTTGGGTGGCGTATTGCTTGGCTTGTTCAACGCCTTTGCCGCCGGCTACGTGTCCAGCTCCTGGCAGGACGCCATCACCTTCGGCCTGCTGATCGCGATCCTGCTTGTGCGGCCGACCGGATTGCTCGGCGAACGCGTGGCAGAGAAGGTCTGATTGCCCGCCCTGACCCGCATGGCCGTCCCAACCGCACGGACTGCCCTCATGAACTGGGTTGGGGCCGCACTTTGGGTGCTCGGCCTGGGAATTCCGGCCGTCGTCGATACCACCTGGGTCTCCGTCGCAGCGGTCTTCGCAATCTACGCGATCACCGCGCTGTCAGAGGACATTATCCTTGGCCGTGCCGGCATGTTCGACATGGGGCACGCGGTATATCTGGGCCTCGGCGCCTATGTCACCGCGATCCTGAACGTCGCGTTCAACTGGCCCATTTTCGCCACCATGCCCGTGGCCATCATGCTCGCCGCAGCGGTCGGCGCCTTGCTGGCCGCGCCGCTGATCCGGCTGCGCGGTGACTACCTGCTGGTCGCCACCATCGGCTTCAACGCGATCTTCGTACTTGCCATGCAGAACAATGCCGCCGGGCTCACAGGCGGATCGGACGGCATCACCGGCGTCGATGTGCCGCACCTCTTCTCTTGGGAACTTGCCAGCCAGTCGGCGATGTTCTGGCTCGACTGGGTCGTGCTGGGCTTCGTCCTGCTGCTGATGCGCAATTTGGACCGCTGCGAGTTCGGCCGCACGCTGCGCTATTTGAAACAGGACCAGCTGGCTGCTACCACGCTGGGCGTCAACGCGCGTGCCGCCAAGACCTTGGCCTTTGCCATCGGCGCCGGTCTCGCCGCCCTGGCCGGCAGCTTGTTCGCGGTTCAGCTTTCCACCGTCGGGCCGACGTCCTTCGTATTCACGGAATCCGTCACCCTGTTCGCCATTGTCATCGTCGGCGGCCAGGGGTCGATCCCCGGCATATTGCTCGGCACCGCACTCATGTTCGTCGTGCCGCAGATATTCCGCAACCTGGCCGAATACCGCTATTTCGTGTTCGGCATCGCCATGATCGCCGTCATGGTGCTGCGGCCGCAGGGTCTGTGGCCACGGCGGAAGCGTGCGGCATGACCACGCTGCTGGAACTGCGCAACGTCGGCATTAGCTTCGGCGGCCTGCGCGCCGTGGACGCGCTGAGCTTCAGTGTCGAACAAGGCCAGATCGTCGGCCTAATCGGCCCGAACGGAGCTGGCAAGACCACGGTGTTCAACATGATCACCGGCGTCCACCTGCCGACCGACGGCGACATCTTCTGGCAGGGCCGGCGCATCACCGGCGCGCCACCGCACCGTATCGCCGCGCTCGGCATCCAGCGCACCTTTCAGACCATCCGTTTGTTCCCGGACATGTCGGTGTTCGAGAATGTCCGCGCCGGGTGTCATCTGCGCGCTCGCCAGCGTTGGTGGCAAGGATTGATGGCGCTGCCGGCGCAAAAGCGCGAGGAAGCCGCGCTCGCCGCACGCACGCACAACGTGCTGCGCCGGTTGCAGCTCGACCGCTTCGCTGATGAGCCGGCGACCGCGTTGCCTTATGGGCTGCAGCGGCGGGTCGAACTGGCGCGTGCATTGGCGGGCGAGCCGCGGCTGATCATCCTGGATGAGCCGGCCGCGGGGCTGAACGACGCCGAGTCCGCGGCGATGAATCAGACGATCTTCGGCATCCGCGATGCCGGCACCACTGTATTGCTCGTCGAACATGACATGAATGTGGTGATGAACGTCACCGACCATATCGTGGTGATCAATTTCGGCCGCATGATCGCGGCGGGCACGCCGGCGG
>Ga0335075_10009520_pt1 | contig 14809 bp, 9 predicted proteins | sample Lox_Sample_24_FD_206723 | JGI IMG/M metagenome (GOLD analysis project Ga0335075, IMG submission 206723) | Soil microbial communities from Loxahatchee National Wildlife Refuge, Florida, United States - Lox_Sample_2.4 | ecosystem: Environmental > Terrestrial > Soil > Wetlands | place: USA: Florida...
TTTCCTCCCTTGCGTTCGACGCGCCGACTCCGGACGATCTCTTCTACGCCAACCAGGCGCTCGCGCAGCGCGAATTGGCCGGCTTCGGACAGGTCACTTACACGATACTGCACAATCTGGACGTGACCGTAGGCGCGAGGTACTTCAACTACCGCCAGGTCTACAATCTCTTCTTCGGCGGTCTTGCCGGATCGCTGGCGCCGGGACAGCCGCTCATCGAGAACGGCCGGACTCTCGAGTCAGGGGTCAACCCGAGGTATGTGGTCAGCTACCACCTGAGTCCCCGTTCGATGATCTTCGCGGAGGCCGCGAAAGGCTACCGTTACGGCGGCGTGAATCAGCCGGTACCCCTGTCATTTTGTGCCGCGGCATTGGCCTCGCAAGGCTTGAGCAGCGCTCAGGTGACCTTTGGACCGGACCAGCTGTGGAGCTATTCGCTGGGGGAGAAGAGCACCGTGGCGGGCGGACGCGCGACCCTCGATGCGACCGCGTTCTACATCGACTGGCAGGGCATGCAGACGAACGACACTCTGAGCTGCGGGTACTATTTCACCCAGAACGCCGGCCATGTGACCAGCAAGGGAGCCGAGTTCGGCGGGCAGGCCCGCGTGACGGGGCGGTTCACCGTGTCGCTCAATGGCTCCTATACGGATGCATCCGCGGCCGCGCCCATCGCCAACCTGAGTGCGCCCGCGGGCGCGCCGGTGCCGTACTTTCCCAAATACATCGGCAATGCCTCGGCACAGTACAATCTGCCGCTCGAGGGCGAGCGTTCGATCACCTTCGAGGGGGACGACCAGTATCGCAGCGACACCTACAACGACTTCGATCCTCTGCTGCGTCGTGAAGTGCCCGCATCCAATGTCATCAATGCCTCGATTACTCTCATGACCGGCCGGTGGGAGCTCGGGATGTACGCGCGCAACCTCACCGATCGGCATGTGGTGACTTCGATAGCCACGAACACGAACGGGCCGATACAGCCGGGGGATGTCTACTACTATGCGCCGCCGAGAATCATCGGGCTGCGGGCGCGCGTCAATTTCTGATGTGAGAGGCCGGCGATGATGCAGCAGAGGTTGCCGCCACGGGTCGCACTGGCGCTTTGCCTGTTTGTGGCAGCCGCCGCCGTTGCGCACGCAGGCGATGCCGCCGTGCCGGCCTGGCTGCAGAGCCCGCTGCAAATCCTCGGCGTGGAGAAGATCGCGCACCTGCAGCAGGGCGTGCTCGTGCCCTTGCGGGATGGGACCGAGCTGATGGCTACTACCGTGATTCCTGACGGAGCATCGGCGACCTCTCGGCGACCCGCCATCCTCGATCAGTCACCCTATCCGGCTCAGCAGGAGCTGAGCAAGGGTCGCGCCGTATTCTCGCAGCTCGTTCGTAAGGGATATGTCATCGTCGTGGTCAATGACCGCGGTACCCAATGGTCCGGGGGTGAATACCACTGGCTCAAACATGCCTCGAGCGACGGGGCCGATGTGGTCAGGTGGATCACGTCGAAGTCATGGTCGAGCGGCGCAGTGGGCGCGTGGGGATGCTCCTCGAGCGGAGAGGTGGAGCTCTCACTCGCGCGTGCCAACCCGCCGGGGCTCAAGGCGATGGTGGCCATGGCGGCAGCCACGGGAGTCGGTGTCATTCCGGGCTATGCCGATCAAGGGATCTTTTATACCGGCGGTGTCCCCAGCTTCGATTGGGCCTGGTGGTATCACGGCTGGGGTTACTGGCACCATCCCAAGCTGCCGCCGGGCCTGTCACAGCGCGAGCGCGCCGCGCTCATCCGGCAATTCGATCCTCTGGCCTATTCGGCGGCCACGGAGAATCTGGATTGGGCCGACCACCTCCCCGCCGAAGAGGTGCTCGATGCGGTCGGCTCTCCGCAAACGGAGTTCAACGAGCTGATCCGCATGGCGCCGAACGATCCCGCCTGGAAAGGCTACGACTTCCTCGATGCCGGCGACAGCACCAGGATACCCATGCTGCTCGTCGACAGCTGGTACGACACCATCGAGGCTTACGGCACGACGAAGGCTTTTCAGTATCTATCCGGGAACTCGCCGAACCAATACCTCATCGTGGGAGCGGGACCGCATTGCAGCATGGGTTACGAGACGCAGCACACGATGGTCGGGGAGCGGCCGGTGGGTGACGCTCGCTTCGACTACGCGGGTTCCGTAGTCCGTTGGTTCGATCACTGGCTGGTGGATGGCGGTCGGGGGAAGCTCGACATGCCGCGCGTGCAGTATTATCCGTTGGCCTCCGATCACTGGACGAGCGCTCAATCCTGGCCGCCGCCGTCGCGGCCGGTGAAGCTGTATCTGTCCAGTGAAGGTCATGCGAACAGTCTCTCCGGGGACGGCGAGTTGCTTTGGCAGCCGCGCAGTGGTCCGGCGGACAGCTTCACCGACGATCCGATGCATCCGGTGCCCACGAACGGCGGCGGCTGCTGCGATCAGGACGTATCACGCGACCAAACAGCGATCGAGCGCAGGCAGGATGTGCTGGTGTACACGACGCCGCCGCTCACCCGGCCGCTGGAGATTGCAGGCTATCTGAAAGCGGCCCTCTTTTTCTCCACATCGGTTGCCGATACGGATGTGGCTCTGAAGCTCGTGGATGTCTATCCGGACGGCAAGGCGTACAACGTTCTCGACACGATCGAGCGCTTGCGGTACCGCGACGGAATCGCCCGGCCTCAGCTGATGAAACCCGGCAGGATCTATCGAATCGTGCTGCGGCAAATGGTGGTGGCCTCCCGGTTCGCACCGGGGCATCGGCTCCGGATCGAGATTGCGGGGACCAACTTCCCCGAGTACGAGCGGAATCTGAATACCGGCGGACCGAACTTCAGCGAGACGCACGCGGTGGTGGCGCATGATGTGCTCTACCACGACCGGGATCACCGCTCGTACTTCGAGATTCCCACCGTCCACTGAGGCGTCCAGCCGAGAGTGCCGCCCAGGCACTCTCATTCGTCTTATCCTTGGAGCACTTCCTCCGCCAAGGTGACGCTGCCAGTGATCTTCCGCCGCTCCCGCAGCAATCCCAGCCTCCCCCGGGGGGCTGCTGCGGCCGGTGATCCAGGGCACTCCCGGGCACTTTCCAGTCTCTTCGAGGAGCACAACCGGACCTTGCAGTCCTTCCTGATGGCGCGCCTCGGCAATGAGCAGGAGGCCCGGGAGGTCGCGCAGGAGGCGTATGTGCGACTGCTGCAGCTGCACCAGCCTGGGACCGTGAGCTTCCTACGGGCCTATCTTTTCAAGACGGCGGCCAATCTGGCGGTGGACAGGATCCGGCAGCGGGCGAACCGGGAGCGGCTGGATCGCAGCGGGCCGGAGAGCGAGCTCGTCGACCGGGTGAGCCCGGATCGCAGGCTCATGGCCGCCGAGGAGCTCGGGATCCTCGAGCAGGCGCTGCGGGAGCTGCCGCCGCAATATCGGCGGGCGTTCGTGCTGCACCGCTTCGAGGAGTGGTCGACCGGGGAGATCGCGAAGGAGCTGGGGGTTCAGGAGCGAATGGTCAGAAACTACATCGGCCGGGCGGCGATCTACTGCAAGCTGCGCTTGGATGGGGTCTCGGCGTCCGAGGCGACCGCGAGGGTGAAGGGATGAGCGCGCGGGAGCCCGAAGTCATGAGAGTCAAGGAGGCTCGGAAGGGGATTCGCGCCATGGATGAGGCGACGACGTGGCTGATGCGCATCCGCGACGGCTCGCTTTCCGAGCGGGACCTGGCGGAGTGGACTGTCTGGTACGAATCCGACGAGCGCAACAAGCGCGCATTCGATGAGATGCAGGAGTTCTGGATCGGATCGGGTGCACTCGCGGCTGGACCTGCCGGACGCGAGCGGATCCGGAGTCTGCTCGACGAAGGAGTGAACAGGGCCCAAATGCGCCCCGCGCGGGGCGTGGGAAAGCGATTGCTGGTTCCACTGGCCTTGGCTGCGTCGGTCGCTATCGTGGGCTTTACTCTTCATGCCCTGGCGCCCAAGCCGGCGCGTCCTGCGCCATCTGCTCCCGCTCATGCCGCACTGGTCCGCGAGACTCTCCTGCCCGACGGCTCACGCGTGGAGCTGGCGCCGAGGTCCGTGCTCCAGGTGAGCTACACAGCCTCGGAGCGACGGGTCGTGCTTCGCACGGGGGAGGCTTTTTTCTCAGTGATTCACGATCCCGCGAGACCGTTCGTCCTCTCGGTCAACGACGTCCTTATCCGTGACGTCGGTACGGCTTTCAACATTCGCGATGCAGACGGCCGCACAATGGTGACCGTAATCAAGGGCTCGATCGACGTGGTGTCTGGCGGCGAGGCCAGCACGATGCGCGTCACCGCGGGCGAGCAGGCGGCTTGGGGTTCTGATGGTCGGCCCGTGCTCGCCGAAGCCGATGTCGCGCGCGCTCTTTCCTGGCGTGAGGGACGGCTTGAGTATGTGGCTCAGCCCCTGTCGTCAGTGATCGCAGACGTCAACCGATACGCACACCGATCCGTGGTCATTGGTGACAAGTCGGCGGGCGAGATCCTCTTCACCGGCACGGTGTTCACCCGCACGGCCGATGACTGGGTGCAGTCCCTGCCGAACGAATTTCCCCTCGAGCTGATCTCCAACGGCGGCGCCTCGCTGGTCCTGGCGAGCCGCCCCTCGACCCAGACTCCGCCAGCCCAGTGAGAGGGACCTGAGAATTCCTGCCACGGAATGCCGAGCCGATCTCCCCACTCGTCTTGGTTGCAGAGGATCGGGATCGACACGATCCGCACGGAGATGGGGGTTTCCTGACATGCTTCATTCGCGTCTCACACGCCGGTTATTGCTGTCCTGTCTGCTTTCGTGCCTGGCACTCCATGCGGTTGCGCGGGCTGACCCGGCGGGTGGCGATGCGCTGAGTCGGTCGGCTCAGTTCGACATCAAGGCACAATCGCTCGCGACTGCGTTGATCGAGTTCTCGCAGCAGGCGGAAGTGCAGGTCACAGCCCCTGCCACGATGCTCGAGCATCTCGCGACCAAGGGCGTGCACGGGCGCATGGCGGTGTCCGAGGCGTTGCAGCAGCTTCTCAGCGGCACGCACCTTGGATTCCACGCCGCCGGCGTTAACACCATCGGCATCAACAGAGAGCCGGAATCCGCGGAGCGCGCTTCAGCGGCAACGACAGACGATGGCCGTGCCGCTCCACCAGCGGCCGCTGGCTCTGGCACGCAGGCTAGTCAGTCCGATGACGCCGCGCCGCCCGCTCTGAGAAACCCTCCGGAGCTCACCGAGGTCATCGTGACCGCCAGCAAGCGCAGCGAGCGTGAAGGAGACGTCGCGGCGGCCCTTACAGTCTTCAGCGGGGCCAACCTTCTCGATCAGGGATACACGAGTTTCCATGACTACGCGGGTCTCACGCCCGGATTGCAGGTGATGGGATCGTTCGGGTCCGGTGAGCCTGTAATCCGCGGCATCTCGGCAGGCTCCGATACCGGAGCGCTGGTCGGCATCGTGGTGGACGGCGCGCCGATCGGCTCCAGCTCCTCGCTCACATCGGTCGGCGCCCTCGATGCGCTCGACCTCGATCCGCTCGATTTCTCACGCGTGGAGATTCTGAAGGGGCCGCAGGGCACGCTGTACGGCGCCAACACGCTCGCGGGATTGATCTCCTACACGCTGGCTGAGCCGGACCTGCAGCAAGCATCGGCCGTCGTCCGCGGAGGCGGCAGCACCACTGATGACGGTGACCCCAGCTACACCGCTCGCGGTGCCGTGAGCCTCCCCGTCGTCTCGAACGAGCTCGGCATCCGCCTCTCCGCCTATCGCGAATTCGATGGCGGCTTCATCGATAACTCGATGCTCGGCCTCCAGAATCATAACGAGGCGGATCACTGGGGAGCGATGGCCTCGGCGCTCTTCAAGCCGAGCCATGCGCTGCGCATCATGGTCACTGGTTTTTTTCAGGACTACGGGACCGTCCCGGACAAGGTGCTCTATGACCCGAAGACGCACCAGCCGCTGGACGGCGACCTGAGCTACAACGCTCCCGTCTATCCGACCTCCAGCAAAAGAACGCGGGTCGGCCTGGCCACGATCGACTACGACCTCGGCTTCGCCACGCTCACGTCCGTCACCTCGTACCAGCGTATCGTCACTGCGGATCAGTTGAACGGCACGGGCGGGGGGCTCGCCGGCGTGATGCTGGTTCTTCCCGCGTTCGGTGGCCAGCCCTTTCCGCCGCCGGGTGCTCTCGCCATGGGTACCGGCACGGGCGTCAGGAAATTCACCCAGGAAGCGCGGCTCGCATCGAGCGGCGCGAGTCCACTGCAGTGGCTGGCCGGCGGCTACTACTCCGATGAGACGGATGACGACTACGAGCCCATGGTCGGCAGAACGGGCACGGGTGCCGTCCTGCCCAATCTGGATCCGGGCATCTACTTCAACCTGCCGAGCACCTATCGGGAATATTCGGCTTTCGGCGACCTCACGTACAAGCTGACGCAGGCATTCGAGCTCACCGGCGGGATCCGGCTCGGGCACATCGATCAATCGTACGCACAGTATTTCGGCGGCAGCGACGCGGCCGCTTACGACACGGCACTGACTTTCCTCGGGGCATCGCCGACGCCCTACAGCGTGCCGGTCAGCAGGTCGAGCCAGAACATCACCAATTATCTCGCGACCGCGCGCTACCACTTCACTCCGGACACGATGATCTATGCGCGCTTCGCCACGGGATTCCGGCCCGGCGGCCCCAACACGCGGATCAACGGACTGCCGCCGACGTTCCAGCCGGACAAGACCGAGGATTATGAGCTGGGCGCCAAGTCCGGCTTCTGGGACGGCAGGGGAGCGCTGGATCTCACCGGCTATTACATGCGCTGGAACGGTATCCTGCTCCCGATCCAGGCGAACGGCATCGACGGCCTCGGCAACGGCGGCAACGCCGAGTCCTATGGAGTGGAGGCGAACCTCATGCTGCGCCCCATCGAGCGGCTCACGCTGAATGCCACCGTAGCGGAGTCGCATGCCCACATCGTCAGCACAAACGCTGATGCCGGGGGTGCCGTCGGGGTTGGCGATCCTCTCCCTTATGACCCGGAATGGAGCGGGTCTCTGGCGGCGGACTACCGCGCGCCCGTATGGGCTGAGTGGGCGGCGGACTTCGGTGCGACGTACCGCTACGACGGCTCGCGGCACTCCGGTTTCGCATCGAGCCTGGAGATCCCGGACTACGTGCTCCCTTCCTATTCCCTGCTCGATCTGCGCGCGGGGCTGGAGAGCGATCGCGTCGACTTCAGTCTTTACTTCGACAACGTCACCAACGAGCACGCGCAGCTTGCCGCGACGACGGCATTCGGCCCGACGGAGGTCACGGTCGAGCGGCCGCGAACCATTGGTGCCACGGCGACCGTCCGCTTCTGATGAGCGGACGTCCGACCCTGAACTTCGATGCGAAGAAGATAGACGCGATCTTCGCCCCATTCGATCACAGTCATGCGCCCGGTGCCGCGGTCGGTATCGCCGTCGACGGCGTACCCGTCTATCGCAAGGGCTTCGGCCTGGCGAGCGTGGAGCTCCCCGTACTGCTGAGTCCCTCGATGCGGATGCGCATCGGCTCAACGACCAAGCACATGGCGGCGCTCGCCCTGATGCTCCTCTGCGAGGATTCGAAGAGGGACGTGAGGGATTCCTGCTCGCCGGTGACCGGATGAGGCGGCTTCGCTTTATGCGCCAATAGACCGCGGTTTTATGGCACCACGACGCCGGGTGTATACTTCCTTTCGCGCCGTTGCCTTGAGGGCCTGCTTGTTCCAGGGCCGCTCAGGCTCGTTACGCCGTGGCAACAGATGAGCGTCACTGTCGCCTCTACGGATGCGCGGTGAGTCATGAAGAATCGGAAAATCCTCATCTCCGGTGCCGGCATCGCGGGACCCTGTCTCGCCTATTGGCTTTTGCAATACGGCTTCGAGCCGGTTCTGGTCGAACGCGCGCCGGCTCTGCGGACGGGCGGCTACATCATCGATTTCTGGGGACTCGGGTTCGAGGTGGCGGAGAAAATGGGCCTCGTGCCCGCGCTGAGGCATGAGGGTTATGCGATCGACGAGGTTCGCATCGTCGACGGCCGGGGACGAAAGACCGGGGGCTTCAGCGCAAGCGCGCTTCAGACGGTGATCGGAGACCGCTATCTGAGCATCTTGCGCAGCGATCTTGCGAAGCTCATCTACGAGTCGCTCGAAGGAAAAGTCAGAGCCCTTTTCGATGAGACCGTCACCGCCATCGAACAGGACCCGGATGGCGCGAGCGTTTCGTTCCGCCATGCGCCCGCGGAGCGGTTTGACCTCGTGATCGGCGCCGGCGGCCTGCATTCCCCGGTGCGCAATCTTGCATTCGGCCCCGAGGAACGCTTCGAGCGGTATCTGGGGTATTACACGGCATCATTCAGTGTCGAGGGTTATCCGCTGCGCGATCCTCATGCCTATGTGAGCTACGCGGCGCCAGGCCGGCAGGTTTCGCGCTATTCACTGCGCGGTGACCGCACCGTCTTTTTCTTCGTGTTTGCGAAAGACGCCGGACTTCCTCTCGGGCCGCGCGCCGCGGCGGCGCAAAAGGACGCGTTACGTGAGGTTTTCGGACGGGACGAGTGGGAGTGCCCGGCCATTCTCCGCGCGCTCGACGATGCCGAGGACCTCTACTTCGACGCCGTCAGCCAGATCTGCATGGATTCCTGGGTGCAGCACCGGGTCGCGCTGATCGGCGACGCCTGCTGTGCGCCGTCACTGCTGGCCGGGCAGGGCTCGGCGCTGGCGATGGCCGCGGCCTACATCCTGGCCGGCGAGCTCAAGAAGGCCGACGGCGACCACCGGACCGCTTTCCGCGCCTACGAGCAGATGCTTCAGCCCCTGATGGCCAGGAAACAGAAAGCCGCCCGCAGTTTCGCCGGGTCTTTCGCGCCGCGAACATCGTTCGGCATCTCCTTTCGCAATCAGATCACGCGCATCATGACGCGGCCGTTCGTTGCCAAGCTCTTCATGGGAGCACTGCTCAACGACTCGTTGACATTACCCGCCTACCGCTGAGCGCGGGACCTCGATCAGGCCAGGCGCATCACTGCAGTTGCGCCGATCGCCCGGGTGGCAGGTGGTGCTTTTCCGGCGGCTGCGGCCCGCGAAGCTCTCCCAGTCCTTTGCCGGTCCAACGTTTCAGCGCTCTGCGCAGAGCGGCCGAGTCGTTGAAACCCAGCAGCGTCGCGATGTCGTCGGCGCTCATCTTGGTCGTCTTCAGATATTCGAGCGCCAGAGAGCAGCGGACATCATCGAGAATCGCCGCGAACGACGTCTTCTCCGCCAGCAGCCGGCGCCGCAGCGTGCGGCTCGTCATGTTCATGGCGCTCGCGACGCTCTCCATGGGCGGCAGGATGCCCGGCGTGCTCATCATGATCCGGTAGACCTCGCCGGAGGCGCCCACGGATGCCTTGGCCTGACCGATCAGCCGGTCGCAGGTCTCCTGCAGCAGTGTCGCGGTGATGTGGTGCGCGAGCTGCGGCTTGCGGTCGAGGAGGGAAGGATCGTAGACGAGCTCGCACTGCTCCTGCTCGAAATGACAGGGGCAGCCGAGATAGTCGGGATACCGGTCGGCGTGGGCGGGCGCGCGGTAAGAGAAGCAGGCTTTGATGGGCGAGCAGTCCGGACTGGTGACATCGCGGATGTGCGTCACGTGGGCGCTGAACTGCTGCTCGATCAGGAACTCCTTCAATTCGCGCGAAGGGCTGGAGATCAGCGCATCGGGAAAGAACCAGATGACCCGGTCCGGATACTCCTTCCAGTCGATGCTCAACGCCGGTGTCGCGAGGTGATGATATTTCACGCCGAGCCGGAAGAAGTCGCGCAGCGACAGGCATGACATCAGCGCATAGCCGTACATGCCATAGGCCGACAGGTGCAGGCGCGCGCCGACCCTGAAGCCTGTGTCGGGAGCACACGAGAGCGAGACGGCGTTGTGGCAGACGATCGCGTATTGCCGCACCGAGGTGAGCGTCGAGGCGTCGTAAAGCTGGGGCGCCTCGATGCCGCTGCCGCGCAGGCTCGCCTCCGGCGGAATGCCCTGTTCGGCCAGGACCTCGACCAGCGCCGCCAGCTTGTAGGGCGCGTAAATGCGCTCGTTGATCAGCGAAATCCGCGAAAACATGCCGCCCCTCATTTTGTCCGCGAAGGACCCGCCGATGTCCGATAAAGACCTTATCGGGCAAGTCTCGGCTGCTTAACCTCTGAGCGCAAGGGGTGGGGTTGATCGGGACGACCTGCTGAGCGCAAAGCCCCCCGCAAATATCCGGCCTTGCCCGAAAGGCTCGAGGGGGAAAGATCATGAGGGGCTTCATCCGCGCGGCCGCTTGTGCCGAGACCATCGAGCATTTCCGGGCGCCCGCCAGGGCAGCGGCGCCTCCCCGGCATCCCCGGACCGGGAACTCATGGCCGCTGTGCTTGGGCGCATGGCTGATCGCCACGGGTGCCCTGCCCGCCATCGCTTCCGCCGCCCCGGACGCGGCGCCCACGGATCAAAGCGCGCCGGTGCTCGGCGAGGTCATCGTCACCGCCCAGCACATTCACTCGACCGAATCCCGGACGCCCATTGCCATGGACGTCATCAGCGGTGAGGCCCTGACCCGGCAGGGCCTGGTGACGGTCGCCGACCTCAACGGCTACGCCCAGAACCTGAACGTGCAGGAAAACTTCAACGGCATCCAATTGACCATCCGGGGAGTGACCAACAGCAACGGCAGCACGCTCGACGACCCCGCCATCTCTTTTATGCTCGACGGCATCTACATCCCGCGTCAGACGACGCCGATGTACCTGGGCTTCTACGACATCAACCGCATCGAGGTCCTGCGCGGTCCGCAGGGCACCCTGTGGGGGCGCAACACGACCGGCGGCGTCGTCAATGTCATCACCAATTCACCGGACCTGACGGGCGTCCACTATTCCGGCTCGGTGAGTGCCGGCAATTATGGGGCGACGAACGAGCAGTTCATGCTGAACGTGCCGGTGACCGACAACTTCGCGTTGCGCGCCGCCGTCTCCTACGACCGCCGCAATACCTACCTGACGAAAACGCCCGGGGACCCCTACAGCCTGAACCCCGCCAAGGGGGATCTCTCGGGGCGCCTGTCCGCGCTCTGGAAGGTCAACGACGACATCACGCTCAACGTGAAGGCCGACTACGCCAACATGGACAACGTGTTCTTCGAGTGGGTGCCGGTCACCAATTTCTTCCACTCCCCGGCCACCGCCAATCCCATCTACAACTACGAGAACACGGTCTACTACGACGGCGGCACGTCCGAGCAGCTCAAGACGAACGGCTTCCGCCAGTACTGGCAGGGCGGCACCAGCGCTCACACCTGGGGCATCTCGCCGCAGCTAGACTGGAATTTCGGGCCGCTGAAGATGACCTATCTCAGCGCCTACCGGGACCAGGACGAGTACTACCGGTACGAGGTCCCGCTGACGCCCACTTACGCCATGCCGAACATCTACATCTCCTCGGACGAGGAGAACTCGCAGGAGCTGCGCTTCGCCACCCAGGGAACGGGGCCCCTGCAGGCGCAGTTCGGTCTCTACTACTTCCGCGAAGCGCTGTACGACAACTGGAGCATCTACGACTTCCCCGACGTCCTCGACTTCGGCTATCTCGCGGTCGGCAGCGAGCCGCAGGTCAATACCTCGAAGGCCGCCTTTGCGCAGGCGACGTACAGCGTGCTCCCGTCGCTGCGCCTGACCGCCGGGCTGCGCGAGTCCCACGACGAGAAGGACTACTTCAGCGAGTCGGTGAGGAATCTGCAGCCCTATTCGGATCCCGCGACCAACTTCTCCACGCCGAGCTTCGCCGACCTCGCCTACTCGAAGCTCACCTGGCGCGCCGGAGTCGAGTACGACCTGTCGCCGGGCACGATGCTGTATGCAACGGTTGCGACGGGTTACAAGGCGGGGGGCGTGAACTCCGGCTGCCTGCAGGGCACGACCCGCAACGGCATTCTGTGCACCGGCAGCCTGGCTTTGCCCGCATCGGTGCTCTTCTACAAGCCGGAAACGCTGACCTCCTACGAGGCGGGCATCAAGTCGCGGTTCGATGATGACAGGATCTACGTGACCCTGGACGGGTTTCACTACGACTACGACAACATACAGCTGGAGACGCTGCAGGACGTGCAGGGCATCTATATCGATGCCACGACCAATGCGGCGCAGGCTTCGGTGAACGGTGTCGAGTTCAACGGCACGTGGCGGCCGAGTCTGCGCAACAAGTTCAACCTCGGCCTGACGTACCTCGGCACCGCCTACGGAGATTACTATCCGCTCGGCGCCGGCAATCCCCCCAACTACAAGGGCAAGCCGCTCGACGATTCTCCGCAGTACACCGTGAACGTGGGGTACACGTACACCCAGCCCTTGCGCATCGGCGGCAATGTGGCGATGAGCGTCCATACGTACTTCTCGGACTCCTATCTCCTGTCCGACGTCGCTGTCCCGGTGCAGTACCGCCAGCCCGCGTTCCACATCACCGATGTCAACGCGACCTACAATTTCCCCGGCGGCAACTGGTACGTCGAGGCATACGCACGCAACCTGGAAAACAAGATTGTCGTCGTGAATGCAAACCCGGACCTGGTCGTGCCCAGCGCGCCGCTGACGTTTGGGCTCACCGCGGGGTTCTACTACTGATGAAGAGTGAAGGACCGCGCATCGAGGAACCCGCCGATATCGACCAGCTCCTGCAGGCAGTTGCGCGGTCCGCGCCCGACCGGATGGCGCTCGCCGACGGCCAACGATCGGTTGCCTGGGGCGAGCTGGACCGGCGCATCAATCGGCTCGCGAGGAGCCTGATTTCCCGGGGAGTCAAGGCTGATGACAAGGTCGCGGTGCTGGGCTCGAACTCGGCGGCATACGTGGAGGTGATGCTGGCCGCCATCCGCGCCCGCGCGTGCGCCGTGCCGCTCTCCTCGTACGTCACCGCGAATACGCGCGCGGCCATGGTGAAGGACAGCGGCTCCCGCCTACTCTTCGTATCCACGCTCTACGAAGCGGAGATGCGTGCGCTGACCGCAGAGATGGGGCTCTCCGACTCGCAAGTGCTGCCGCTCGATGACGGCTTTCTCTTGGAGCTCATGACGGGAATGACCGATACGCCGCTGCCGGCGGAGTTCTCGCCCGATCAGGGCTTCAATCTGATCTATTCCTCCGGTACGACGGGAATACCGAAGGGCATCCTGCAGAGTCGGCGTTACCGGGCGTCGGAGTCGGGGTCGGTGAGGGACCGATTCGGCATCAGCCAGGAGAGCCGGGCGATTGTCGCTACGCCTCTTTGCTCGAACACGACGCTCTTCTTTCTCGCCGCGGTGCTGTCGGCCGGCGGCGCGACCCTGGTGATGGAGAAATTCGACGCCGGGACATGGCTGGAGCTCGCCGAGCGCTGGCGGCCGACGGACGTGGTGCTGGTGCCGGTTCAGTATAGGCGCCTGTTGGACCATCCCGCATTCGATCGCACCGATCTCTCCTCGTTCCGCAACAAGTTCTGCACCAGCGCGCCCATGCCGGCGTCCACGAAGGCGGAGATCCTGAAGCGCTGGCCGGCGGGAGGGTTCTCGGAGTTCTACGGGATGACCGAGGGCGGCGTCGGCGCCGTGCTCCGCGCCCACGAGCGTCCTGACAAGCTCGACACCGTGGGCCTCGCCAATCCTGGCGTCGAGATGCATGTGATCGATGAGGCGGGCCGCATTCTGGCGCAGGGGGAGGTGGGGGAAATCGTGGGTCGGTCGCAATCGATGATGGGCGGCTACTACGGGCGCGGGAAGGAGACCGAGGAGGCGAGCTGGTTCGATGCCGAGGGGCGGCGCTTCCAGAGAAGCGGCGACAACGGCTGGTTCGATGCGGAAGGCTTCCTGCATCTCCTGGATCGCAAGAAGGACGTGATCATCAGCGGCGGATTCAACGTCTATGCCATCGACCTCGAGAATGTGCTCATGCAGCACCCGGACGTGGCCGAGGCTGCCGTGATCGCGGCGCCGAGCCGCGAGTGGGGCGAGAGCCCCGTCGCCTACGCGGTGCTGCGCGGCAATGCGTCGACCGCTGAGATCCGCCAGTGGGCGAACGAGCGCCTCGGAAAATCACAGCGCATCTCTCAGATCATCGCGACGCAGGAGCTGCCGCGCAGCCCGATCGGCAAAGTCCTCAAGCGCGAGCTGCGGGAGCGCTTCGTGAAGTCCGGCGGTGAGGGTTGAGCATGGAGGTTTACGTCGTTTCCGCCGTCCGTACCGCAATTGGCTCCTTCGGAGGCTCGCTGCGCGACTGCGAGCCCGGAGACCTCGCGGCGCTGGTGACCCGGGAAGCGATCCGCCGCGGCGGCGCTCCTCTCGATTCGATCGGGCACGTCGTCTTTGGGCAGGTCCTGCCGACGACGCCTCGCGATGCCTACCTCGCCAGAGTCGCGACGCTCGGAGCGGGCCTCGGAGTACAGGTGCCGGCGCTGACCGTGAATCGGCTGTGCGGATCGGGCCTGCAGGCCATCGTGTCCGCCGCGCAGGCCATCGCGCTCGGGGACTGCGAAGTCGCCGTGGGCGGCGGCGCCGAGGTCATGAGCCGTGCGCCGTTCTGGCTTCCCGCGCTGCGGTGGGGCAAGCGGCTCGGCGATGCGACTCTGATCGATGGGTTGAATGGCGGCCTCACCGATCCGTTCGAAGGCATCCTGATGGGTGTCACCGCGGAGAATGTGGCCGCCCGCTCGCGGATCCCGCGCGAGGCGCAGGACGCCGCGGCTCAGGAGAGCCACCGCCGCGCGGCCCAGGCGATCGCGCA
>Ga0335075_10009521_pt1 | contig 14808 bp, 12 predicted proteins | sample Lox_Sample_24_FD_206723 | JGI IMG/M metagenome (GOLD analysis project Ga0335075, IMG submission 206723) | Soil microbial communities from Loxahatchee National Wildlife Refuge, Florida, United States - Lox_Sample_2.4 | ecosystem: Environmental > Terrestrial > Soil > Wetlands | place: USA...
TTCCAGCGCTATTTGGACACCAAGCTCACGGCACAGGCTGCCGAACGGGTCGGTTCTACCGACGCACCAGCCCGCAACCTGTTCCGCCTCGGAGGAGCCGGGCAAACGTTACCGGTCACGGCACTAGCTGGACCAACTGCATCACGGCATGGGCGAGTGTCGGATTGTTGCCTATACGGTGACGATCATGAAGCCTGATGAGGCTCTTGAGGTCCTGCGCGGGCTGGTTGCCGGAGCCATCGGGCTCCGGAGCAGGACGCCGGTTACCTCCTGCGCACATGGCACCCGTCAGCCCGCCCCCGGACCCTCGTCCTCGACCCGGCACTGGGGTGGACCCGCCTCGCCGTCCTGGAAACCCACGACGGCGGGCTCTTCGACACCACCGGCACAGTGCAGTTCCGTGCCATGTACGTCCAGCAGGAGCAGCGTGGCGTCCTCGCGGAGACGAGCAGGTTCGTCCGGCACGACAGACACTGGACCTACCTCGGTCCCTTTGACTAAAGGGCCGCCTTCCTTCCGCGCTATCACCCTGAAGGCGCCATGCTAGACCGCCCAGGAAAACGGCTCCGTATCGCCGAATGGGGCCGACTGGCTCTAACCTCCGCTATTCAGCGCTGATTGGCAGTTGAGCGGCCTGGCGGGTTATTTGTTGCTGTGAGCTGGGCTTTCGTGTAGCGGCGGGCGAGTAGCTCGTGCACCTTATGGGTGCGGGGCGGTATGCGCGGGAATGGCGGACGGCCGCGGAGCGGCCGTGCTTGCCGGTTTAAGGGCGAAGAGCGCCCTGGTTCTGGGAGATTGCAGGTCACCACAACCTTGTGCAGCTTCCCTGATACTGGAGCGCTCTTCGCCATGCAGGATACGCGCTGGGACCATGCTCTGAAGGTGACCGGCGGCGGGACGGGCCTGGTCGGCCACGCCGGCGCGGTCCTGCTCCGCAAGGCCGCCGACCAGGCGGGACTGACCGCCGCCCTGAGCGCGGCGCTGCGGAAGGCAGGCACGTCGCCCCTGCTGGACCGGGGGATCGTGCTGATCTCGATGGCGGCCGCGATCGCGCTGGGCGCCACCAGCATGAGCGATATCGCGGTGCTGGCGCACCTGGCCCCGGTGCTGGGCGATGCGCCGAGCGGCCCGACGATGCGGCGGGCCCTGGATATGGCCGGCACGCCGGCCATGCTGGACCGGATCGCCCGCGCCCGCGCGCGGACCCGCGCGCACGTCTGGACGCTGATCCAGGCCACGTCCGCCGGGTTCCCTTGGCTGGCCGTCGCCGGGAAGACCCTTGCCGGGTGGCTGGTCATCGACATGGACGCCACGCTGGTCACCGCCCGCTCGGACAAGGAAGGAGCGGCACCCACCTGGAAGAAGGGCTACGGCTTCCACCCGCTGGGGGCGTGGTGCGCCAATACCCGCGAGTGCCTGGCCATGCTGCTGCGCCCCGGCAACGCCGGGTCAAACACCTTCACCGACCACAAGGACGTGCTGGCCGCGGCGATCCGCCAGGTCCCGGCCCGGTTCCGGGCCAGGATCCTGGTCCGTGTCGACGGGGCCGGGGCGAGCCACGACCTGGTCAAGCACCTGCTGTCGATGTCCTCCCCGCGCCGGACGGTCCTGTTCACCTGCGGGTGGATGATCACTGCCGCCGACGAGGCCGCGATCATGGCCGTCCCCGCTGCCGCATGGAAGCCCGGCACCGGGCAGGACGGCGCTACCGAGGAGGACAAGGACGTCGCGGAGGTCACGCACCTGATGAGCCGCGCCGGGAACTGGCCCGGCGGGCTGCGGTGGATCGTCCGCCGGGTCAAGCCGTCCCGGCGGCAGATGCCGAACCTGACCGCCTATGAGAAGAAGACCGGCTGGCGGTACTCCATCACCTGCACGAACATCCCCGACAGCGGGATCCCCGGCGTCCCGGGCAGCCATCACCCCCAGTACATCGACGTCGTCCACCGCGAGCACGCCGTCGTGGAGACCGGCGGCGTCCGGACCGCGAAGGCCATGGGCCTGCGGAACCTGCCCTTGAAGTCGTGGCAGGTCAACTGCGGCTGGGTCATCGCCGCGAACATCGCGGCCGACCTGGCCGCATGGAACCGCCTCCTCGGCTTCTGCAACGAGGAAGAGCTGCACGACGCCGACCCGGAAACGCTCCGCTACCGCGTCTGGCACATCCCCGCCAGACTCGCCCGGCACGCCCGCGAACGAGTGCTGAAAATCAGCCCCGACTGGCCCTGGAAGGACGCGTTCCTCACCTGCTGGCAACGGCTCTGTGCCCTGCCAGCACCCGCCTGACCAGCACCATCAGCCCCAGCGACACGAGGGGAGGCACAGCCGGCGCGGTCGGAGCCGGTGCGCACCCGGGCATCCCGGGCGGCACCGGGCGACCGGCCCCGGAAAGCAAACAGACAGCAGACCTGAAACCAGGCACCGGCACAATCAGTAACCGGACCTCAGAGGCGGTGAACGATTGAGGCTAACGGCATCGGAGCGCGAGCGTTGCCGACAGATGATCCGGTACTGCGCCTGACAGCAGTCCGCGGACAAGGGCCTACCAGCACGAGAGCGCTGAAGTCTGATGTGCTTACTACCCGACACCGCGATCGCCCAATGCCGTTGAATTAAGCGGCTGGATGGAACAGTCGGATTGTCGGGGGAGATTCGTGTGAGACGTTTTTCTGGGTACGTTTCTTCGCGGGGTACGCGTTATGCCTGAATCGCTTGACCGCGCGCGGGCAAGTTCGCTCCCTGCGTGGCGGGTTCGGCCGTTCGGCGATTTCGTCAATCGCTTCCGCGGTCGCTTTCTCCAGTTTCCGAGGGGGAAAAAGCCGCCTGCCCGGTTACCTGGCGGCGGATGACGCGGAGTGCGCGGATGAATGACATCCTGTCCGGGTCGAGGTCGGCCTGGTCTGCGGCTTCGCGCATCAGGTGCCTTATCCCGTAATGAGTGAGGAGAAGGCCCCAGATTTCCTGCTCGACCAGTTCCGGTTTCCGGGACCGGAGGATCGTTCCCGGCCCGCGCTGGTGCGTCTTGAGCTCGTCGAAGACGAGTTCCGCCTCCCAGCGCTCATGGTATGCGGCCGCGAGTTCGACGGCCGGGATCTCCTCCGGGTCCGTGACGTTGGTGACGATGGTGATGATCTCCTCGCCGTCCCCCCGGTCCGTGACCTCGTAATCGACTGCCCTGGCGTAGATTCCGGGAAGGTCGGTCAGCTTCACGAGCCCGTGACGGAGCCTGTAGTTGTTTTTTGCCTTTTCGGGTGAATCCGCAATGTAAGTGAGGTAGGAGCCGTCGGGGAACCACTCCAGTGCCGGAAGGTCCAGGTTGGCCCCGACCCGGAACAAGGCATCGGCCCCGGCGTCGATGGCCATCCGGAAATTCGTGTAGCTGTAAAGCCCCGAATCAGCCATGACGATCATGCCGGGCCCGATCACGCCGCCAGACAGGATACGGCGGGTCAGGGTCTCTTCTCCCTCGCCGTCTCGCGCGATTTCCGCGGCGACGATCGCGTGCGTGCCGCATTCCACCAGCGCGGCCATCCGGACGAAAGGAAAGGCGCTCCGCCCTTTCTTTCCCGCATAGCCGAAGTACGAGGCGTTCTCCGCGCTGTCCGGGGCCTCTGCCTCGAACCCGTCGACCGCCATCAGCCGCCGCCCGGCCAGCCACGCGCCCCGCGTCGACCGCATCGCGCACGGAACCGCGACCCGCTCGAAAAGCTCGCGCATCACCTCCGGGCCGAGCCTCTGCCGGGCGTGGCACAAGGCACCCAGACCGGGAACATCCCATTCACGGCGCCAGGTCCCAATGTAATCAAGCCCGCCGGCGAGCTTACGCATGACCTCCTCGTAAGCATCGCCGTAAAACAGCGCCATCGCCATGACGAAATACACCATGACCCGCGCGGGAAGCTTATTCTTGCGGATCTCCTTGCGTCCCGCCGACGCGACGACCTCATCTACCAGTTCCCGTGGAACCAGCCGTGTCAGCGTTCCAATCCCGATTGCGTCTGTCAGCAGCGAACCATCGCCAGCCCCGGCATCCGACATTTTTTCAATCTAAAGCAAGCAGGGCGAGCAGCGCAACTGGACCCGGTAATTCACAGATTGACGGAGCGGTCCCTGTTGATATGTGGAAAAAATTTAGCAGACCGCTTAATTCAACGGCATTGCGCGATCGCCACGTCGTCTACGAAGCATCGAAAGTCACTACAAATGTACGGATTCAGTCCCTTTCTTCCCATAGAGATACTGGATCGACAATGGCCTCGGGCTCAGACTTAGAAGCATCAATGATCACATCTAGGAGTAGCCGCATGTCATCCCAGTCCTGGTTATGGAGACTGGCTGCATCCTTTGCCAGAGCACATTTAGCTCTAAATGAACGATGTATGTCTGTTTTATCAGTTACTTCCCCCTGGTATTTACCACTGCCAGGCATGAAGGACTTCCACTGGACGGGGCGAAGTGCGCCGTCGGCTTGGCGCAAGACATCCCTGCCCAGATATAGCTCTATACTTCCCGCCAGGCCATTGACATCGGCTAGCGAAAGCGATCCCCTCGGGGAGTCGATCGTGGGCGGCCCCAGCGTTGGGTAACGCTTGGCCAATTCGAGATCCGGGCAGCGAATCACCTTTATCTGCCTAGGAAGCTCTCGAAAATTGAACGACTTAAGAACTTCGCTGGCGGCGGTGTCGTTATCGAATAGTGCTACGACACGGTTGGCGATCCGTGCAGCATTAAAGGCGCGCACCATTCGCAGCAGAGCCGCAGCGCCACCTTCGGGCTTGCTCTCGTAATCGAGGAATCGAATGAGATCAGAAAGATGAGGATAGAGAATCGCCATGCCGGCTTCCAAGAACTCGGCGTCTGTCCGACCTTCGGTCAATACCACAACTGGCGCATGCAGCGCGGCCCTGTCTCTTGTGATCATTGCGGCATCAGACGGCAGGGAATTCCAGTCTGATTCGAAGAAACTACCTACTCCATCTGGAAGTGCATAAGCACCGGGGAGATCGCTAATGTCTAGAACTACTTCGCCCTCTGGGCGCGCGAGGAGGGCAGCCCTGAGAGTGTATCGATCGTCCCAGAAATCAGCTTCATCAAGCAGCCACTGGCCCGAACCTACTTCATGACTTAGCCCAGGCATAGTCCAGTCCCGGACTGAACGGAGTTGCTCGATCCAGCCGCGGGCGTCAAGCGATGTCCAGATCATATCGGATCGAGGGAAATTTTCACGACCTGCCGGAGTAATCTCAGCAAGGGTCTGTCTGCGGACGTCATCGGTAATGGAGCTAAAGTGTTCTGCGGCGGCTGCGTTGTCTTCGATCTTCTGCTGAAGATACTCCAGAACCCTCTTTTCGTCGACCCCCATGAGGTCAAGGCGAGCAGCTATGATATGACCAGGAGCTCGATATTCGACTAGTTCTATATCGTGATCTACGATTTCGGTCTCTTCGTCGACCTCATAGCCTCTTTCGGGGGTGTAGTACTGCCGTGCTGTGATCGGAGTGACAGCAAGCATGTCATCGCGGAAGACGGCCAGAAGTTCGACGTCGACGCCGTTGCGTGGTCGGCATACAACAAGGGAGCCCACTCGTAGCGTGCCATAGCTGCTCACGACACTAGTTTGGACCCTGCATCACAAGTGTGTACCGCCGACCTGGTACTCGTAGGCCTGTGGACTGGGCCCTGCGCTCATGACTTCGTGATCAAGTGCACACCCGGAGCCGCCGGACAGATTGCCCCGCTCGGACGTGTTAGCGGCGGCGCTTCAGTGCCCCTGGTTGCCGACCAATCAGGCGGATCTGGAGCGTGAAGCCTTGGCGTCGCCAAGGATTGCAGTGTCGGCGGCGGCGACTGGGCGGGTGACGGAGCAGGGCATTGACGCGGGGGGGTTGACGACGGTCACGAGAAACTTCTCATGACCGCCACTGGGCAGTTCCTAATGTCCCTTGACAGGGGTGTTGGGCTGACCCGGCGGCTAGTGCCGCGGAAGACCGGGAATTGAGGATGGACTCGGTAGCGGGAGCCAGGACGGGTAAGCTCGCGGTCGGCGCGGCGAGGTCGCGTCATGGCATGGCGGATAGAGGACGTGGACTGATGGCAACAGGAACCGTGAAGTGGTTCAACGCCGATAAGGGCTTTGGTTTCATCGCCCCCGATGACGGGACGGCGGACGTGTTCGTGCACTTCTCCGCGATCGCGAGCTCCGGCTACAGGTCGCTGGATGAGAACCAGAAGGTTGAGTTCGACACGACCCAGGGGCAGAAGGGACCGCAGGCGGAGAACGTCCGTCCGCTCTGAGGCATAACGCGCCGTGTCGCCACTGCGGCGCGCTGGCCGGGCCAGCCGGCTGACCCGCCGGTATCAGCGGCGTGCGCGCATTCGGCGGGGGCCTGATACCGGTAATGGCCGCGCACGCGGCATCTGGTCCGCTTGCGCTGTCGGTCTGCGATCCGGTCAAGGTCTGGAGCGCAGGTCGGCGTTGCCGCCGACATCATCGGCTTCCGCGCGCAGAAAGCCACGTTCGGCGCGGCACAGACGAACTCCTGCAGAGAGACTGTTGGCGCGCCGAACGGCGGATAGCGATCGGGAGGAGTACGGGTCGGCGTTCGGGCCCGAAGTGGACGTCGATCGGCTGGGGCAGATGTCGATACTGGCTGCATGCGGATCGCTATATGGGTGAAGCCCGGCTCGGCACGGCCAGGTGTTGGCGGGGAGCACGCCGGCGCCCTGATCGTCTCCGTGAGGGCCCGGGCCGTGGACGGCAAGGCGACAGAAGCGGCACTGGCAGCAGTGGCCGGTGCGTTCGCCGTCCGCCGCAGCGCCGTCCGCCTGGTCTCCGGGGCGGCAAGCCGTACCAAGATCGTCGACATCGACGCGGGCGACCCGCATGTCCTCGCGGTACTTCTCGCGGCGCCCGCCCGCAACTGACGCACGCTTCCGGGCTGCTGAAGCCATCACGCTGTCATCGACCGGGCCCCTGCGAACGTCACGACCGCTGCCAACACGATCGGTAGCGGATCTGCCGTCTAGACCACGACCGGTAGATGCTCTAGATCGCCGATTACTTGCGGCTGGAAGGCACCCTTGACTCATAGCTCAGCCTTGTGCATATTGTCCGGTTCTGCTTCGCCATAGTTGGCACTCAGGCCCATGCAGCCGAGCCCGATCGCAGAGATCTTGTGTTCTTTGCCGTAGGGTGCGAAGACGACATCGCCGGGATTACAGTATGTTCGACGATCTGCTGGCCGCGTACCTGGGCTAAGCCGAGACCTTCGGTGATGGTGATGTACAGGGTTTGTCCGCCGTCATGGGAATGCCAGACGCTGCGCCCTGTGTGTGAAGCGGACCGCGCGACGTTCAGCTGAGAGGCTGGCGGTCCCTGGTGATGGGGTCGACTCACATGTCACCGGTGAAGGTTTCAGCGGGTCCCTTCACCGTGGCTGCGTTACGGGAAATCTCCATGCACGCGTCTCTCTGGCAGTGGTCGATCGGCCCGAACGAGGCGCCGATAGTGGCCGCGCGTTCCACCAATAGGTCAGCATTCGCCTTCCATAGACCAGCACGTGACGCTGCGATAAGAACCCACGGAGCGCTACCCCAGGGGCAACCCAGTGGGCAACCCAGGCACCAGACCCAGGGTCTGCCATAGGCGCGGATCAGAGGCGGGGCGAGCAGGCTTCGTATCGTAATCACACCTCTGGGGAAAGGAGCCCCCCATGTCTGCCACGACCGAAACTTCCGGCGGCGCTGCGGCGGTCCAGCCGTTCACGATCCCGGTCGCCTCCGAGGGGGAACTCGAGGCGCTGCGCGCCCGCATCACCGCCACCCGCTGGCCCGACCCAGAACTCGTCACCGACTTCTCGCAAGGCGTCCAGCAGGCGGTGACCCAGGAACTCGCCCGCTACTGGGTAACCGAGTACGACGTGCACCGCTGCGCAGCCCGGCTGGGCGCCATGCCGAACTTCGTCACCGAGATCGACGGGCTGGACATCCACTTCATCCACGTCCGCTCCCATCACGAGAACGCGCTGCCGGTCATCATCACGCACGGGTGGCCCGGCTCGGTCATCGAGCTGCTAGGGGTCATCGACCCGCTGACCAACCCCACCGCGCACGGCGGCAGTGCGGCGGACGCCTTCGACGTGGTCATCCCGTCGATGCCGGGCTACGGGTACTCCGGCAAGCCGCGGGACCTCGGCTGGGGCCCGGTCCGGATCGCGCAGGCCTGGGACACGCTGATGAAGCGCCTCGGCTACCAGAGCTACGTGGCGCAAGGCGGCGACTGGGGTGCGATCATCACCGACATGATGGGCGTGCAGGCACCTGCGGGGCTGCTCGGCATCCACACCAACATGGCCGGCGCCGTCCCGGCCGATGCCTGGCTAACGCTGGTGCGCAACGTGTTCGGGGCGGGCGGCCCGCCGCCATCAGGCCTGTCGGAGGAGGAAAGCCGCTCGTACGAGCAGCTGAACTTCTTCTTCACCACCGGTGTCGGGTACGGGGTGCAGATGGGGACCAAGCCGCAGACCCTGTACGGCCTGGCGGACTCGCCCGTCACTCTGGCGGCCTGGATGATCAACCACGACGCATCCAGTTACGCCGACATCGCCGGCGCTGTCGCCGGACACCCCGTCGGAAACCTGACCCGGGACGAGGTTCTAGACAACGTCACGTTCTACTGGCTGACCAACACCGGGGTTTCCTCCACCCGCCTGTACTGGGAGAACACGGTCGGCTTCTTCGACGTCAAGGGCGTCTCGATCCCGGCCGCGGTGAGCACCTTCGCGCACGAGATCTACACGGTCCCCCGCAGCTGGGCCGAGCGGGCTTACCCCAAGCTCATCTACTTCAACGCGCTTGACCGGGGCAACCACTTCGCCGCCTGGCAGGAGCCAGGACTGTTCTCGACCGAACTCCGTGCCGCGTTCCGGTCCCTGCGCTAGCCGATTGTCATCCGGACGTCGGTACATCCCTTTCCCGGCGGGACCGGGTGGCTGCATTCCAGGCCACCCGGGTCCCGCCGGGAAACGGCACATTGTCCTAGCAAAGCCGCGTGGTCACTTTAAGGATCTGTCATGACAGAAACTTGGCGAACACCTGCCGGCCTGCACACGTCACCGGCGCGGCTGCCCGTCGAGGGCAGGCTGCCGTCTTTCGACGGCGCGACCGGGTGGCTCAACTCACCGCCGCTGACAACGGCCGACCTGCAGGGAAAGGTCACGCTCGTGAACTTCTGGACTTACACCTGCATCAACTGGCTCCGCCAGCTCCCAACCTCCGCGCCTGGGCCGAGAAGCACGCCGATCACAGCCTGGCCGTGACGGGGTGCACACCCCCGAGTTCGGCTTCGAGCACGAACTCGCCAACCTCCGCCGCGCTGTGCACGACATGCGGATCGATTACCCGGTCGCGCTCGACAACGACTACGCGGTATGGAGCGCCTTCGACAACCACTACTGGCTCGCGCTGTACTTCGCCGACGCGCAGGGGCGCACCCGGCACCACCACTTCCGCGAAGGCGAATACCAGCAGTCGGAAATGGTCATCCAGCAGTTGCTGACCGAGGCGGGAACGACCGACCATGATCATGAGCTTGTGTCGGTCGAGGCCCGGGGGCAGAAGCCGTGGCCGACTGGGCCACGCTGAGATCACCGGAGAACTACACCGGCTACGAGCGCATGGAGAACTTCGCTCCCCCGGCGGCATCCTGCCGGGCCAGCCTCACCACTACACCGCCTCGGCGGAGCTAAGGCTCAACCACTGGGCCCTGGCGGGTGACTGGACGATCCAGGAGGAGGCCACCAGGCTCGACACGGCCGACGGGCGGATGGCCTGCCGGTTCCAGGCGCGCGACCTCAACCTGGTCATGGGACCGGCCGCGCCGGGAACGCCGACGCGGTTCCGGGTGCTCCTCGATGGGTAGCCGCCCGGCCCCGATCATGGAACCGACGTGGACGAGCACGGCTCCGCACCCTCGCCGAGCAGCGGCTGTACCAGCTCGTCCGGCAGCACAGACCCGTCACCGAGCGCACCTTCCAGATCACGTTCCCCGACCCCGGCGCCGAAGCTTACGCCTTCACCTTCGGGTAGATCAGGGACGCCCGGCCATGAGGTTCTCCCCATGCCGCACCCCAGCACAACGCACCCTCGATTCCGGGACACGAGATTCTGCCAGGGCGGAACGCGACTGACGCGACAGAATCTCCCCACGCTCTCACGCAACTGCGCGGGTACAGGGGCTTCCCGAGGGTTGAGTTCGGGCGGTGATCACCCGGAGCTAGACAGCGCGTGCGTCAGCTCCCGGCGCGAATGGATCCCGAGCTTGGTGAACGCGTTGCGCAGATGCCACTCCACGGTGCGTGGGCTGAGGAAGAGCCGGGTACCGATGTCCGGATTCGATAGGCCCTCGCGGGCCAGGCGCGCGATCTGCCGCTCCTGGGCGGTGAGAACGTCGCGCGTCGCGACGGTCCACTTGCGCACTTTTTCCCCTGTCGCAAGCAGCTCACCCCTGGCCCGCTCGGCAAATGCCTCCATCCCGATCGACGCGAACTGGTCGTGGGCGGCACGAAGCTGGACGCGTGCGTCGACCCGGCGATTCTCGCGGCGCAACCACTCCCCGTAGAGCAGATGAGCCCGGGCGAGCTCGGGACGCCGCCGGGTCCTTGCCAGTCTCTCGATCGCCTCGCGATACAGGCGCTCGGCACTCTCACCCTCGCTCAAGAGTGCCCGGCAGCGCGCTTCCATTCCCCTGCCCCAGTCGGTGCTGGAGGGCGCGGTGGCCGCCATCACGCGCTCGAGCGCACCGGCCGCGAGGTCGGCCCGCGCGGTGCGGACCGCCGCTTCGATCAGCTCAGTCAGGGCCCAGGGGGTGACGTGGAGCTGCGGTGTCTCCTCGACCGCTCGTTGGGCCGAGGCGAGCCCCCGGTCGTAGCGGCCAAGCCCGTTGAAAAGGATTGCGCTCACCCACTCGGCCCACTGGACGCTAAGCCCCTGACCGCCTGTTCCGGCGTCACGGATCGTGGACTCGATCAGTGGCAAGGCGTCCCTTTGGCCTCGGAGCGCGGCGAGCAACAGCTGGGCATAGGGTGCAATGTGGGTCCCAGTCGCCTTTGTGATCGCTTCGGCCTCGGCGATCGCGACGGCAGCAGCGCCAAAGTCGCCGCACCACGCGACAAAGATTCCCCAGTCGGCCAGGTCGATCGGCAGTCGGGCCAGCGCGCCCGCGTCACGGGCCTCCTTGAGATTGCGCGCGCTGATGGCATGCCAGCTGTCCTCATCCCAGAGGATATTGGGCGGGATTGTCGTCATCCAGCCCCAGCGGAAGTTCTCCTGGCCCGGAGACGCTTCGTCCGCAAACACGGCCGTTGCCCGCCTCAGCAGTGGCGCCGCCGCGGCATGTCCTTCCGTGACGAAGGTGGTGAGGCCATCGAGCAGCAGATCGGATGGACGGAGCGGGCGGGTCGGCCGCGGAGCCGATCTGGCGGCACGGGATACCTCGACCAGACTGCCGGCGGAGGCCAAGCGACCGGCGAACAGCGCAGCTCCCCACGCGTCGAGGTAGGTCTCGCGCGCGAGCTCGGGGTCGAGCCGCTCAAGGCGTTGGGCAGCTTTCAAGAGCAGTGTCGGCGCAGTGATCCCCATGCTCGACGCGAACGCGATCTGACCCCTGAGCAACTCCACATGCGCCATCTGCAGCTCGTCTGGCGTCGAGGCCTCGGTCAACGCCAGAAGCTCGAGCGCGCCCTCAATGATGCCGGCATGCAAGCTTGCTTGGGCAGCGGCAAGCCCACGCCGCACCCGCTGCTTGGGATCGCCCGACAGAACGACAGGGCGATGCAGGAACGCGGCTGCCGCGGCCAGGCCGCCGCGCGCCTGCGCGCGGCCGGCGGACTGCTCGAGCGCCACGGCGACCGGCTCGTTGGGCCCCGCTGCGGCTGTGGCCAGATGCCACGCGCGACGGTCGGGGTCGACGCTACGATCGGTCGCCTCTGCCAGGGCCAGATGGATCTCCCGGCGTTGCTCTCTGGTCGCTGTTCGGTATACGGCGGAGCGCACTAGCGGATGGCGGAAGGTCACGCGCGGGCTCAGGGCCAGGAGCCCGTCGGTTTCGGCCTCAATCGCCGAGACCGCGATGCCGAGTTGCTCAGAAGCGCGCAGCAGAAGCACCGGATCACCGATGGGCTCTGCCGCCGCAAGCAGCAACAGACGCCGCGCATCGTCGGAGACCGCGCTGACACGTCGTACGAAGCTCTCCTGGATCCGCCCCGACATTGCTTGCGCCTCTGGCAGCCCGAAGCCTCCAGCCAGCTGCGCCGCCGTCAATCCGCGTGGCAACTCGAGCAACGCCAACGGATTTCCGCGCGTCTCCGCGATGATCCGGTCAAGGACGCGCTCATCCAGCTTGAACCGCAGCGTCGAGCGCAGCAGTGCACGAGCATCACCGTTGCGCAAGCCGCGCACATCTAGCCCGTCCACGTGCTGGAGCTCCAAGCCCGGTTCACGCGCTGCGAACACGAATCCCACCCGCTCAGCGAGCAGGCGGCGAGCGACAAAGGCCAGCGTCAACGCCGAAGCCCGATCCAGCCACTGTGCATCATCGACGACACACAGCAGCGGACGCTGCTCCGCCTCTGCCGCGAACAAACTCAGCACCGCCAACCCGACGAGAAATCGGTCCGGCGCGGTCCCGTCGCTCAGCCCGAACACGGTCTCCAGCGCGCGACGCTGCGGAGCCGGCAGCTCCTCGATGCGATCGAGCAACGGTGCGCACAACTGATGCAAGCTGGCGAACGCGAGCTCCATCTCCGACTCCACCCCCATCGCCCGTACGACCCTCAGATCTGACGCCGACGTGACGAGATACTCCAACAGCGCCGTCTTCCCAATCCCAGCCTCGCCCCGTAGCACCACCGATCGGCTCTCGCCACGGCGGATCGCCGAGACCAAGTCATCCAGCAACGCGCACTCACTCGTCCGCCCGCGCAAACCACCCCGCGGGCCTGGTACGTGGAGACCGCTCTCCATCAGCAGCGCCTCGGTGAGGTCGGCCTGGCGCGACCACCGTCAGCGTCGCGTTCGCTGCCACCTCGGTGTTCATCACGCTGCCATCGGACACGAATAGGTTCGGCACATCCGGCGCGCGGCCGAACTCGTTTCCGATGCCCGTCCTCCGGCCGCGCGCCCATGCGAGCGGTATCGACGCTGTGACCAGCGGGATATGGCGCGGACCCGGAACGTGCACGTCGCATCGCGGCGTCGCGGACCGACCCGCCCGCGGCGTAGGGGTGTCCGCGCATCGCCGAGTAGTTCTGGTGGTCGTTGAAATGCACGTTCGGAACCGGCAGGCCGAACCAGTCGTGCACGTCGCGCTTGAGCGTGATCCGGTTGCTCTCTTGCGGCATGGCTTCGCCCATCAGCCACCTTCCGACCATGTGGTCCTACTCTCGATGATCTCAGCGAAGTCGCGTCTCCGGGCCTCCGGGATCAAGAAATTGGCGAGGGATGCGCGCCCGAGCGAGTGCAGCTGTATGTAATAGCCGCCGACGAAGCCCTCCAGCCCCTGGAGCTGCTCGTCCGGCGAGAGAACGGACGGACGGCCGTCATTGGGGGCTGAAGCGCCCTCCTCGATCGTCCGCGCGGCCACGGGAACCTCGCGCGCGACCTCGGCTACCTTTTCGCCGTCCCGTACGCAAACGTCGCAGGGCACGCTTCGAGCGGGTACATCGTGGGAGCGGCAACGGTGATCGTCGCGATTCGTTCGACCGCTAAGCATCGCTGTCTCGGATGTATCCGCGCCTGCCCCGTCCACTCGAGCTATGGCTATGGCGCCACCTGCCAGGCAAGACTGACGACGGCCCATTGGAGCAGCATGATGTGTTTCGTTGGATTTCTAACACTCGGCACCCCCTCGAGGGCGCCTGCCGCCCAGCCGCGCGCAATCGCCCGATATCGCCTCTGGAACGACGGCACCTTGCCGGCGGGGCGGCGCCCGCCCCTGTATTGCGAGAGGGCGCCGACCGAGCCGCTTGTCGGCTCGACACCCCGCAGCTAACTGCACGCCCTTAGCTGGGCACTCGGTCCGCAGCGGTTCTTCAAGCGACGGCCTCTGCCGAAACGAAGGAGGTGCGCAAGCCGCGTCTGCCGTCGATATCGCCATCCGCAATTGGGAAGTACCGCCCGTGCACTGTCCCTGCCGAATCTGGTTCGGCACCCGGCCGTCGCCAGGAGGAGAACTCGCACGGGCCACCCGTAAGAGGAACCCTTGACGCAAACGATGCTGGTGGCAGGCCGTGCCCGCTCAGGGCTGTCCCACAAACCCCGCCCGGTGAAGATTCTCCCTAAGGGGCGCCGTATACGGCCACCCGTCTACCGCAGCACTGCAGCACAGAACCGTCGGCTCGGCGCGGCGCGAACGCGATGCCGGGAAAACGGGAGCTGGCGCCCAGATCGGCGGTTCCCGCGCGTCGCGGACCTGGAAGGTAATGACCCAGCGTGACGAGGGACGGTCTCACCGCGTTGCCTGGTCTCAGTGCCGGGCTGACGGCCCTAACGGCGGCCTGCATCTGACGGTTCTGGTCTACCGTCGTCACATGCCCGGCAAGAAGCGCCCGACCGACCAGGACGCGGCAACTGCCCGTCGTGTCCTGCTCGACGGGCTCGCCCGCGACGCTGACATCTTCGAGGTGCTGAGCGGGCTTGCATCCCTGCACCCGCGAAACGACACGTTCCCCGGCGAGGTGTTCCTTCACTTGGCCGCGGACGCGCTGGAATGGTGCGGGGCCAGCCGGGCCGAGCCGCTGGCCCTGGAGGGAC
>Ga0335075_10009522_pt1 | contig 14807 bp, 10 predicted proteins | sample Lox_Sample_24_FD_206723 | JGI IMG/M metagenome (GOLD analysis project Ga0335075, IMG submission 206723) | Soil microbial communities from Loxahatchee National Wildlife Refuge, Florida, United States - Lox_Sample_2.4 | ecosystem: Environmental > Terrestrial > Soil > Wetlands | place: USA...
TGAAAAGGCGTCGTCCTCGCGACGGTGCGAGGAGACTGGTTGGGGCCTCCAGGTGCAGACGCCACGGCGCCCGAAGTACGGTAAGCTCTCCTACGCCGATCGGGTGTTCCAGTGGTCGTCATGTTCGCCAGGTTCGACGCTGTAGCACCGCTTTCCAAGACCTGAAGAACCGCCGCGAGGCAAGAAGCCGCAGGTCAGACAAGTAAAAACAGGCCCCGTTAGCTCAGTCGGCAGAGCGTCTCCATGGTAAGGAGAAGGTCTACGGTTCGATTCCGTAACGGGGCTCCAGGTGAGAGACGCTTTTCGAACGCGTGCTAAACGCCGCGTGGACTGGTTCGTGGACTGACCGGCCCTTCCCAGCGCTTCGGCTGCCGCCTGCAGGAGCGACGCCCACAGCACCGTCACCGTTTTGGGCACGCTGAACGTGTAGTCGTAGAACGGGACGCGGTTGCGCCACTGGGCGCGCAGCCGCAGGCGGATCTCGCGGACCTCCTCCGGCGTGATGATCCCGCCCGCCTCGGCCACCCGCTGGGCAACCGCAGCCTCGATCCGCTTGTGCAGCGACCCCGAGGCCGCCGCGTAGTTCCCCGGCCGCTGCCGCCGCCCCAGGACCTGCCCGCCGGGCCCGATGTCCTCGTGGTACAGCCGGCGCATCACCTCGGCGTCGACCTGGCCGGGGAGGCCGAGCGCCGCGGCGCCCTTGCCCTGCCAGTAGCCGGGCGGTTCCCCGGCCGCGCCGGTGTAGTAGTCACTGCCGCCCACGGCGGCCGTCAGGTACGCCGTGTCGTATCCGGTGTGCAGGCTCAGCACGGGTAGCTCCTCCCTCAGCCGTCGCCCACGGCGGGTTTTTCACCGCGGCGCGAAGCGCCCGCGGCCATGATCATCTTCATGATGCAAGAGTGTGACTTCTTTGACTGCATATTAGCTGACCACTATGATTATTCGACTGCGTGTTCGCTGCTATTGGTGCGGTCTGTGCGCCTGTTGTAGGTGAGCTGAGCAGCCTGGGTAATCATGTAGTTGCAGTGCCTTGGGTGTGGTCGGCAAGAAAGTTCTGCGAGCCGGAGATTTCGGGCGCGGCGGACCCTGGCCGGTTTTGCTCGCGAGAACGGACCGAGCCGAGTCGTCAGGCACGGTAGAGGTCGAGGACCGCCTCGACGGTGGCGACAGTGGTGCCCCGCACGAGGATGCCCAGCTCAAGGTTTCGACCGCCGATCCCAGCCCGAGTGACGTTCGCGCTGCCGATGTACGCGGCGATGGTGTCCGCCGAGAGCACCTTGAGGTGCGCCCAGGGAGCGTCGTCCTGGAGGGCGGCGACTGACAGGCGAGCGATGTCCCCGTCTGACCGGATGATCCGTTCCAGCTCGCCGAGTGCCGAGCTCGCATGGGTCGACCGGGTCGGCAGGAGGACTTCGAGGGACACGCCCCGCGCGGTCGCCGCGGCCAGGGAGTCGGCCAGGAAGGCGATCGCGGCCTGGTCGATGAACGGCGCGGCGAGGCGGAGTGTCCGGGTCGCTCCAACCGCCAGTTGGACGAGCGTCTCGCCGGTGGTACGTCGCAGACCGGGCGGCAGCGGCGTCCCGCCGGGGAGCGAGGCGACCAGCTCCCACGGCTCGACGACGGTGACCGAGCGTCGGCCCATGACCCAAGCGGCGCCGAGGGCGCACGCCCTCTCTATGCGGTGCGGATCGCTCCCCAACCGCCTGCGGAGGACGTTGACTAGGACCGGGTCGAACATCACGCTAGAGGGAGCGCCGCCCACCAGGATCGCGGCGAGGTCACGGGCGGCTGTGCGGGGATCAGCGACGTCGACCAGCACGCCACCGACTAGCTCGGCGTCGTCCACTGTCAGACGTCCGGGTCGAGGAAGCCGCGTTCCCCGAACAGGCTAGAGCGGTCGAGGAACCGGTTGAACCAGCGGCACGACGGCTCGCCTAGGTGCAGGCACGCCATGCACGCGCCCCCTCCGCTGCGGCAGCCGGGGTCGAGCGGGCATCGCCACTCACCGGTGAGGAAGTCGTCGAGGAAGCGGTCGAGCGAGGTCTCGAAGACGGCCTGCAGACCACCGAGGACGAAGTCGCCGCGGGACGCTGCGTAGACAACGAACGAGAGGTGGTGGGGCAGGAGGTACTCCGCCAGGCCGTCTCGCTCGATGCCCGCGAACGCCGCCAGGCGGCGGACGGTCCGGTGGGCATAGGAGTGGATCAGCGTGAGCAGGTCGCCCCCCAAACGCTGGTATCGCTCCTGCGCCGGCCATGGGATGTCCATGCGCTCGAGCAGTGCGATGCGCGCATCCCTGGCGGTCGAGGCCGGGGGCAACGTGCGCCCGAGGGCTGCGAGGTGGCGGTGCACGGCCAGCGGGTCGAGGCGGAAGAGCAGTGCCTCGGTCCTCGTCAGCGACCCGTATGCGCGCACCCGACCGCGCTCGCGGAACGGCACGAGGCGGGCGACGCCGGGCTGCATATCACCGCGTGTGTAGCCGAAGGCGAGCGTGGCCACGGGGAAGTTGGCGAGCAGGTCGACGCTCTCCAGGTGGACGGCGCTCATCGCCTCCCCGTACGCGCCCTCGTACAGGGTCCGCAGCGGCGGCGTGGTCAAGGCGACCATGTCGGACACCCGGGTCCGGCCACCGGTGACGGCGGAGGCGAGGCTGAGAGCCTCGTCGTACGCCTTCTCCCGGGTAGCGTCCAGCATGGCGACGGCGGGGTCGCCGCCACCGTCGGCGGCGACCCCGCCCCTCTCCGCCGCCTGACGAGCCAGGTCGGCGGCGATCTCGTCGGGCACACCGCTGAGCCGCAGCGTCTCGAGGAGTCCGGCCTGGGTCTGCCGACCCGCGGTGGGGTCGTCCGACTCCATGTCCCCGAGGACCCATTCGAGCGCCCGCGCCCCTCCTCCACCGGCCCGCAGACGGGCCGCCACCGCGGGGTCGGGCGGGTTCACCAGGACCGCGAAACGGGGGGAGAAGACGACGGCTGCACGATGGACCGTCAGGCTCATGGGGCCGTTACCGCAGCTGCACGCCTGGAACGGGAATCCCCGGCTCAACGTGGTGTTGCAGACCGGGCAGAAGAAGCGCAGGTCCCTAGCTGTCGCGGTGCCAGGCAGCCGCACGGCGAGGGCACCTGAGTGCCGGGGGCACCCGCGCGGCAGCATCGGCACGCCCGACGCGCCGCACGTGTGGTACGTCACGAACTGCATCTGCGCCCTGGACGAGCCTCCGCACGGGCACCTGTCGGTCCGCGAGCGACTGATCCTGCCGCAGGTCTTGCACCGCCATTGCTGCGGGAACGGCTCGACGAGGACTCCTCTATCCATGTTGAGCGCGACGATCTCCACCGGCGCCCGTGCCCTCAGTTCCGCGGTGAGGCCGTCGTCGGTGCCCTGCTGAGCCCACGGGGTGAGCGCGCTGATGAGCGCCTGGCGGACGCTGTCCTGGTCGAGGGCGGTCGCGATCGGATCGACCCAGCGGCTGACCCGCCAGATGCGGCCTTCGAGGTCGGCCGTCTGGCCGGGGAGCAGGCCGAAGAGGATCTGCGAGGCCCCGCGTTCCACCCTCACGACCGGCCGCCCGGGGAGTCGAAGACGGGGGCCTGTTGCTCGACGTCGCGCAGCGAGAGCATGGGTTTGCCCGTGGGGAACAGCTCCTCGACCTTGTCGGCCATGGTCGCGGGATCGTTCAGGGCGCGATAGAACTCGCGGACGTAGGCGGTCAGGTCCTGGCGAAGGTTCTCGTCGAGCGGACCTCCGAACGCGAGCATCGCGACCAGCGCGTCGAGCTCGGCCCTCTCCGGGACCGGCAGGCGGGCGAAGGCGCGTCGGACCGCGGTCGGTACCGTCAACTGGCGTAGCCCGAGTGCGATGGCAGCGGGCTCGTGGACGCCGTAGATGCGGGCCTGCTCAAGACCCGCGAACGTCAGCTCGAGGATGCGGCGACTCTTGGAGGTGATGGGGACTGGATCGAGGAGCCGATCGGCGTGCTGGACGAAGGAGGGAAACGTCCGGTACACGGCCGCGTCCCGCTCGCGCCCGATCTTGTGGAGCACCAGGACGAGGCCAGGGCGGGTACGCCCGACCCGGGACGTGGTCTGGATGAACTCCGCGGTCGAGAGCGGCAGGCCGAGCATCACCATCACGTTCAGGCGGTCGATGTCGACGCCGTGCGAGAGCATGGACGAGGCCGCGACGAGGTGGATGCGGTGGTAGAAGTCGGGCTCCGGGTCGGTCAGCCGGGCCAGTATCGCCCGGACCTCGTCCAGGGGCGTCCGCCCGGTCAGCGTCGCGGCGTTGATCCGGTCGAGGCGTATCTGCGACTCGAAGGACCGGGCGACCGCCTCGACGTCCTTCAAGTTCGAGCCGTACACGACGTCCACGCCGTAGGCGCTGACGAGCCACGGCATCACCTCTGGTTCCACACCGATCTCGGCCGCCACCGCCCCGGGATCGTCGACGGCGCGACGTGTCGCCCCCTGGAGGGACTCGGTGAGCTGGTCGGTCGCGTATTCCAGGGTCACACCGCGCGGCGCCAGCCCGGCGAAGCGGCGAGCCAACCTGTCGGTGCCGCGTGACCACAGCGAGCGTCCGGCGCGCGTGCCGGGGAGGGGGAACGATCGTCCTTCCCTCCGGTACAGGACCCTGATTTGGTCCTCCTGCCCCGCCAGCGTCGCGGACGAGGCGATGATCTTCGGGTACGAGTCGTAGTGGGCCTGCAGGTCGTCGAGGAGAGCTTCGTAGTGGGAGTCAACGGCTCCGAGGCTGTCCCGCAGCAAGTGGAGTTCGTCCTGCATGCGCACGGTCGGGGCGTACAGGGACGGGTCCAGGGCCAGCGGGCCGGGCGTCGCGGTGCAGCCGGGGAAGAGGCAGCCGTTCGGGTTGCGGCTCCGGGGTGCATACGTGAACCCGTGGGTCTGGACCGTGCACCGGCCGGCAGGCGCTCCGTAGAAGCCGCGCATGGCGGCCTGCATCGAGACGCTCGCTGCCTTGTCCAAGGTGCCTATGACCACGGTGGGCAGCAGCCTGTATATCTCCTCGTCGACGATGCGGAACGGGATCGGACGGCCGCCCGAGCGGCACTCTGGGTTCCTGCAGAGATGGTCGAGAGCCCACCGGGTTTGGTCGAAGGCCATGGTGATCTCGTCACGGCCGCAGAACGGGCAGCGCAGAAGAACCTGGTAACGAGCGGGCATGTCCGGCTCGCGGTAGTCAGGCTCGTACGCGCGAGGCTGTACCGGGATGCGGTTGGGCGTGCCGTTGTTGCCGACCATGAAGCCGAGCGAGAACGCGCCGCGTATCCGCTCATCGCGGCGCACGAGATCGGCTGCGACCAGCACGTCGGCGAAGCGCTGGGTCTGCTGGAGCGAGAGCATGCGCAGCGGGAACCGTCCCCAGGACGTCATGCCCTCGGTCTTGCCCCGCAGCCGATCGTGGAAGGCCGCGGTCAGTACATAGAGGAGATAGGTTTCGGTCTTCCCCCCGCCCGTGGCGAACCAGAGCGTGTCCACCACATGGCGCTCCCCGTCGGGGGACGCGTCCACGATCGATGCGAGGTTACTGACCACAAAGCCGAGCTGAAACGGCCGCCAGCGGATGTGTCGGATCGACGGTGCCACATCGAACGCGCGATTGGCCAGGATGAACGCGCGCCTGACCAGTCCGTCTGTCTCGAGCAGGCGGAGCCCGCTGGCCAGCCTCGCAACCTCGTCGGTGTACCGCGCGGCCTCCCGACGGGCCTCCTCGCGCATCCCGTCGGCCCACCGCTCCTCGTCCGCACGCCTGTCCAGCGTGGCCTCGGACCAGTGCTCGGCACCCCACCGCTCGGCGGCCTCCACGAGGGCGCGCAGCGACGGGATGGGGTCCTGCGCGAGAGTGGTGAACGCGAGGTCCGGCTCGGGACCCCCGTCGTCGTCCCAGTACGAGGGGCGCGGCTGGTCGTATAGCGCCACGTCGGTGGTGCGGAACGTCGTCTGGTCCACCCGCTCGACGCCTCCATTGACGCCGTACGCCGCGACGTGGCGGTCGTAGCGGAACGAGTCGGGGAGGTTGTCGAGGGTGAAGGCCTCAGTCTCGCCTGCGTCGACCTGGAGGCGCACCTCATACAGGTTGGTGTCCCAACCCGGCAGCTCCTCCGGCGAGACGTTCACGATGGTCACGACCAGCTCGGGGCCATCCTTGCCCATCTCCAGCTCGGCGTGGAACTCGCACTCGAGCCCCGAGGCGCCGATGGCCGCGAATGCTGAGGCGAACTCGGCCGCGCCCGAACTCCCGACCATACCGATCGCCGCGGGCGTCTCCAGCGGGGCGCTGACCTCGACCGTCTCGGACTTCCCCCAGCGATCGGCGTCCGGGTCGTCGTCATCAGCGTCGATCTCGTGCCAGGCCACCAGCCGCGCGGAGCACTGGACCGTCCGGCCGTCGACCTCGGAGAGCCGGAGCCGGACGCCCACCTCACACGGTTCCAGGCGCTCGCTGCGCTGGCCTAGGCGGCTGTTCTGGACGACGATCTCGGGTGCCAGGCGCCCGAGCCAGAGTCGGCCGGACGGCGCCACCGCGAGCGCCCGCATGCGGTCACCCCTCGCATCCGCCACCACCGAGTCGAGCATCCAGGTGACGAACGCGGTCGCATCGCGTGCGGACAGGGCGTCTGTCACGATTCCTCCAGTCGTCCGATCAGGGTGAGGGGGATCACCGTGTCGCTCGGCTCGACCGCGATGACGGTGGCCTCGATGATGGCGTCACGGAGGTCTGCGATGGACAGACCCGTGTCCGCGTCCACCCGCTGGGTGTCGTCGACCGCTGCCGAGCTGCGTGCTGCGCGTGCCAGCGCCCGGCCGGTGGCTCGGCGGAAGTCACGCCGTCGCCTCACCCCTGCGAACAGCGTGTCGAGCTGCAGGTCGGACATCCCGAGACTCAGGACCGCATTGAGCGATCGGAGGTCCACGAGGTCTCTGGGGGCCATGATACCGCCGCCCGTGACCCAGCTCCCGACTGTGACGCTGGTCTTGTCGCATCCCGCTGCGACCAGGCGGCGGTGCAGTTCGGCGATGCTGAGGCCGGACGCGAGGAAGCGGGTCCGCACCACCTCGTGGTACCCGTCGATGAGCAGGCGAGCGGCGAGGAGGTCGGGTCTGTGGGCCAGCCGCTCCTCAAGTGCGGCCAGCAGGCCGACGCGCCCTGCGCGCCGGCCGACGAGGAGGACGTCGCCGTGCCGGAGCTGTTCGGGCAGACGCTCCTGGATGGTCGTCCCGATGCGCACGTCGACCTCGCGGCCCGCCTCGAGAAGGATGCGGCCGTGGTCCGTCGTGACCGCGACGGCGGGGACCTCGGCGTTCCAGTCGCCATCCTCGTCCCGTCGGGCGATCCCGCTACGCGGACCCTCGCCACCGAGGTCGAGCGGGTCGAGGTGGAACAGCGAGGAGAAGTTGCCGAAGGGATCGGGCTCGGGCACGAACTCGGCGCCGTCTACCGTGGCGATCCTAGCCGGAGGGACGCCGACCGGGGCCGGCGCCGGTGGGGGATCGGTGCCGAGCAGGTGCCGCCAGGTACGGCCGCGGACGTCGTCGCTGCCCCAGTGGTCACCTGCGGCCCGGACGGCGCGGACCATCGTGGCGCATTCTCTGGCTGCGGCCTCGCCGATGGCCAGGATGTCGACGTCGGTGGACAACCCCGAGAGCAGGCGGTGCCAGTCCCACGGGGATGGCTCGCCGACCATCACAGCCCGCGGCCACGTCCCCTCGCGGTGCAGCCGCCCGATGGGGCAGACGGTGAGGCTGCGCACGCCTCCCGCGTCCGGATCAGACCCGAGCGCGTCGAGCAGGGCTCGGGAGGCCGTCCGAGTCCTCGTGACGACGAGCGTCTCGGTGGTGTCCCGGCTGGCCTCGAACAGGGATTCCTCTAGCGGGTTGCCACGGTCCAGGGCTGCCCGCAGGTCTCCGATGTCGCTGGCCAGGACGGTCGCGTACTCGGCGAGGTCCCCGGTAAGCGTGCGCGCCCAGGCCGTCAGCTCCGGCTCGAACGTGCTCGTCGCTCGTGCCGCCCAGGGTGGCAGCCCGCAGAACTGGTCGAACCGCTTCGGGGTGCACGGCAGCGAGGTCAGGGTCGTGAGATGGTGCCACGCTGTCGACAGACCTCGCTCGACGTGCCGGTTCGTACGGTCGGGGAGCGATGCGCGCAGGAGGCGGAGATCTTCGCGGACGCGCCCGATGGCAGCCTCTGCCTGCGTATGGTGGACGACGGTAATCCGCACGTCGACCCCGTGTGCGATGGCCTCCAACCGGTCCGATGCGACCGAGAACGGCACGGTGTGATCCCGGCGGACCTCCAGCTCGCGGTTCCAGCGCGCGAGATCGGGCTCCGACCAGCCCCAGATCGATCGACCCTCGGATTCGGCCCGTCTCAGCGCGGGATCGAGGGGATCGGAGAAGACCTCGATGGTCCGGGCGTCGCCGTTGACGGTCACCGGACCGGCGAGGTGGTCGACGACCAGGTAGTCCACGGGCCAGCTGAGACAGCGCTGCCCGACGATCAGGCCCTCGAAGCCCCGGCTCTGCACGGGCGACTCGCCCTCCGGTCCGGCCCGCAGGCACGGGAAGACGTTGGTCAGGGGTTCCCGGGACCCGGGCGCCGCAATGCGGAGCGCCTCCCACGTCCGGGTGGCCGTCGTTGTGTCCGCGGTGACCAGGCCCAAGGACGACGGCCTCCGCCCGCGGACGAACCGTTGCAGCAGGAGCTGAGCGGCGAGCAGGACGCCAAGCTGTCCGGCGGGAGCAGGGTACACGAGGTAAATGCCCTCGTGCCGGGCCACCGCGAGGTCGATCAGGGCAAGGGCGACCTCGTCGACCCAACAGAGATCCACCCACTCGGGTCCCCGCCGATCCTCAAGTACGAGACGGCGGTCCCGAGCGATCGCAACCAGCCCAGTGGGGTCCTGCTCGTCCAGGAGGACGGCGTCCCACGGTCGGGGTGCGTCGATAGCTCCTGTCGACGGCGTGCTCGACATGGTCGTTCCATGGGTCGTGCGGGACTGATTGGATAGGTATCGGTCGTGTGGTCGGCGGATTCACCTGACCGCTGATCGTCGACGAGTTCGGCGCCGACCGCGACCACCGGCCCGTACCTGCTCAAGCGTCGAGCGGACCTGATCGGCCGCCGCCGCGGAATCGTAGTGATTCGAGGCGGGAGGCGAACCGGACGATGCTCCGCGAGTGCCGTCCACGGTATCCGAGGGTAAGGCCTCTCCGCGATCGGTACCGCCGGACGGGAGAACGGCGTCCGTCGTGTTCGCCGACATGGCTCGCAAGAGCGGGACACCCAGATGGACACCAAGCAGCGGCGGGACGGCGTTCCCGATCACGTGTGCCCACGTGCTGCGGACCGAGGAACTCAGCAGGTCAAAGAAATCGGGGAGCGTCTGCAGGCGCGCTGCCTCGTGCGGCGTGATCGTTCGAGCACGGGCGGGATGGACATAGCGGCCCTGTCCCATCGAGCCGTACCCCGTCGTGATGGTCTGGGCCGGACCGTCCCAGCGCAGTCGGCCGTACATCGAGAGATAGCTGTGCGGGGCGTGGTGGCACTTGGGTCGAAGGACGTTGGGCAAGTCGTACTCGTCGTGGTCGATAAGCCACGTCATGCGGGCCAGGTTCTCCGGACTGGGCACACTGGCCGCGTCGACACCAGCACCGGTTCCCACGTCGAGGAGGTCCCCGATCGCCCACCTGACCGTACGGGGGACGGCGCACTCGCAGGCGGCGCGCAGAAACAGGATCGCTGCGGGATCGACGTCCGCGTGCCGCGACGCCAGCAGGATATGGCGACGCCGCCGCTGGGGGACGCCCAACTCTGCGAGGTCCAGGACGGAGGTCGCGACCCTGTAGCCCGCGCGCTCGAGGACCGCTGTGGCCCTCGGCACGGCAGCACCCCGGTCGTGCTCGATCGTCGCGACGTTCTCGACGAGGACGGACGTGGGCTGCAGCACCTCGGCCGCGCGCGCGACCCGGACGTAGAGGTCATTGCGCGGGTCCTCGCGGCGGGTGTGGTTGTTGAGGTCTGAGTGTCCCTGGCACGGCGGTCCCGCGAGCAGCACGTCCACGCTCCCGACCTGCTCCCGGAGTCGTGTCTCCGCCGCGGTGGGCGCAGCATCGACGACCCCGTCGAAGAGACCAGCGACGTCTGCTTCGAGCACACCGGCTTTGGGAAAGTTCTGTGCGAACACTCGGGCCGCATCCCGATGCTTCTCCACAGCGAGGACGACATCGGTCCCGTGCCCCACGCGTCGTGCAGCCTCAGCCATCCCCAGAGAGAGACCACCACCACCGGCGAACAGGTCCACGATCCGCACGCACGGGGCGATCGTCTCGTAGTCGGGTCGCGTCACAGTCCGCAGGAAAGCGGCATCTGCATCGCAGACTGGACAGCTCACGTCTGGCATCGTACGGGAATCCGTTCGCCCATCAAGGAGACACGCAGGACTTCACGGTGATACACCGACATCTCGCGGGAATATGTCGACGATCGTGTGCCAATGCATCATCGGCTCAGGGCATTAGCAGGCTAGTCGACACTTCGAAGTCCGCCCATGTGTCCCCAGCATTGTGATCTGTAAGGGGCTACCGAGGGTAGTTCATCGCTGACGCTTAAACGACAGTGACTTCTGACTCGGTAGCGTGTTGCCGGACTTGGCTTGAAACCGTCGGAGTCTAGGTCCGCTCGCGAAAAGTCTTAAGGCCATGGCAGTTCCTACATAGAACCTGAGTGTTCTTGATGTGATCTACGCCGCTCTTGTGAAGCGGGACGATGTGATCTACCTCAAATCTTCCGTCCTGCACAAGAGCGGCTACACCGCAGTGCCTGCATTTGAACCCGTCCCGAAGGAACGTGAGCATGATTACAGACTTGCTGCGCACGAACCGCGTGGTTTGCTGCGTGACCCGCGTGGTTTGCTGCGATGCACGATCAAACTCATCGTCAACCGCGCGGCTAAGTTCGGGGTCCTCTTCCCAGGAGAAAGAAGAGGGCACGGGACCGTGCATCCCCTCCCTGAGGTTTCGGTTGTATATCTTTCCCGAGTGCGCTTGGAACCACGCCCAGATAGTCAGTGGATCGTATCGGTGGCCCACTGAACTGTGACCAATCCAGTCGGCGCATTGCCTGCCTTCTTTGTCGACCGCAGGGCAGCGTATGAACTTGAAGTGGACATGCCCGTCAGCGTACTGAATGTATCTCTTTCTTTCCGTAATGATTTCCAATGTGGACATACCGGCGCTCTCCTAGCAACTCAGATTCTTTCGCACGTCGTAGCACGATGACATCATGCCGTAAGGGTCTGACAAACAGAAGTATCGTTTCGGCCTCGGCACTCGATCCCTGCTGCGATGACGGGTCTCCCTGCGATCGCCCGTGCGCGGCGGCCCTCATCACGGTAAGCGTTGAGCGGGGCGTCGAGGCCATGCTTCGGCCTGCAGCTCGGCGAGCTCCCCAACGGGCAGATGACTACCGTTAATCCGCTGCGCGCTACCACCGCAGGCTAAAGACTGCTCGCCTTTTTGGTCGGCCCGCACGGCAACGGTGCGCTCGGGGCGAACCTCGCGCTGGACTAGCCATCGACCCGGGCAAGGAGAGGGGTACAGGAGCGAAGTACAGAGCAGATAGACGCGGGCGGACGCAGTCCAGCAGCAAGGTGGGTCTGCGTGGCAGCGAAGTTCGTTGACGCGCTTTGGTCTGATTGGTCTACTGTCCAGCCATGCCAGAATGCACCAATTGACGGCGGGCAGCGGTAGGCCGTTAGTTTGCATCCAGATGTTCCCGAACTGGCGATCTCAAGGCCAACCGCTGGTTAACGCCGCGCACGCCGGGATACTGAGAGGCGAGACCGGACGGCGCGCCCGATCTTGTCGGCAGCCTCGGTGACTGACTCGTGTTCCCAGACGACGATGAGCAGCCAACCTGCCTCCACAAGCGCGCTGGCAGTATCGGCATCTCGCTTGCGGTTTTGGGCTAGCTTGTCCAACCACCAGGCTGCGTTTGCCTTAGGCGCCGTCCCGTGTGCGGGGCAGGAGTGCCAGAAGCAGCCCATGGACTCCACTGCCACCTTAGGTCCCGGGAATACCACATCGATGGTGCGACGCAGTCCAGGGACTGGTCGCTGTTGAACGCGGTATCGGAGTCCGCGGCGGTAGAGCTCTCGGCGTAGATCAATCTCTGGCTTGGTGCCCGCGCGCTTCTGCCGCTGCATACGCCGGAGAGCATCCCGCGAGGATGCCCGTGGAGTATCCCGCTGTGGCACAGACCTCATGCTGCCACACAGTGGATGCTTCTCCTGATTGGTTAGGTTCCCGGCCGCGCATTCCTGGCCCGTCTACGCAGGGTGACGGCGGTAGCCTAAAGGAAAGTGTCAGTCGTGGACCGAGCCGTGGACCGGCGCCCTCCGGAATACCAGCGTCACGTGTGCGTTCATAGCACACTTCGTGAGGCATCGTTGCTGGTCAAGCGCGTGCTGCGGGCGAGCGTGCTTCTTTTAATCCGCCGCTCGTCTCGCTTCCCGTGGGCCAGCACCCGTGACCTGGTGAAACACTCATTCACCACGAATCGGCTCCGCTGGACCGGGCGTCACGGCTCACGGCAGCGTCGTGTTCACCGGCCGATGAAGTAACGCGACGCCAGGAAGACGGTGCCGTGTACGGAGCCTGTTCTCCCGCTGGGAGGCGACCCGCGGGCTAGTCGACGACGAGTTCGCCGTCAGCGTTCTTTACCGGCGGATGCGCCCGTTCTATGAGCATCCCGTCCGGGAAAGTCTGCCACCAGGTGCCGTTGCGGTCGCGGAAGAAGGCGGTGCTGGCGAAGGGCCCGCTGGATGGTACGGGTCCGTCGGAGGTGAAGGTCTGTTCCTTACCGGGCATTAGCGGCAGCATCAGGCGTGCCGGCGTTTCCGTTTCGGACAGCCAATGGAGCTGAACATCGTAGACGGGCTGCTGGCTGGTGTTCCGCAGGTGGGAGTGGATGCGCTGGGCTCGCGTCGGCGTCTCCCACATGTACACCTGGACTGCCTGGGCGTGGTGCCGTTCGGCTGCCTCGCGTTCGCGGGCGGCGGATACCTGCCTGAGTTCCTCGGCTTGGAGCTTGAGCATCTCCGCCTGGTCGGTGACCTCACGAGATTGTTTGCGCCACGCCATGTACGCGAGAACGGCGGTGGCGAGGGCGAAGCCAGCGAGCGCCAGGGTAGCAACCGCGCCGAGTTGGGTCGCGAAGAGGAGCGACATGGCGGAAGCGTATGCGGATCAGGCCACGGAAGAGGCCGCGCTCTGGGAGATTCAGCCAGCGAGACCAGCGAGACCGGCCGGATTCTGGCAAGGCACTGGACGAGAGCGGGCTGGTCCAGGCGGACAGCGGGCTCCCGACAGGAGCGGCGCGCCTGCCGCGTGGACCTCCCCGGCTGGCCAGCCTCGACGCAGCCAGGGTATGAGGAGAACGCCCGCGGTCCCTGCGGCACAGATCCTAGCCTGGGCTGCCGGCTGACCGGGCGCAACCGGTGCGGCGCCGGCCGTGGAGCGCCCTTATGCGATGACGCCGAGCTCGAAGGAATGCCGTCCCGCGTGCTTGCCCGGAAGCAGGCAAATAGCGTTCTCGCCGCCGATGCTTTCCATCGGCGCGCCTTCAGCCTGGCAGTGCGCATTGTCCGCGATGTCCAGCCAGCCCCGGCCGTTGTCGTCCCATTGCAGCCATCGCGCGCGTTCCGGGTGACCGTACGCCTGAGCAAGGGCGAGGTGGGGGCCGGGATGCCGAGCCTCCAGCTCGCACGACAGTTTCCTGGCAGTCTCGTGCGCGCCGTCCGGTAGCGCATCGATGATGGCCAACTCGGGCTGGCTCAATACCGTCTGCCTGTCACAGGGCCCAGTGTCTTCCATGACCGGCAGGATACGAAGCGGATACGACATTTCGAGGTGCCGCCACGCGTGGCCCGTGCACAGTCACAGGTCGTCGTTCTCGTAAGGCCGTCCGCGCTCGCCGTAGAGGGGTTCCCGCAGAGACCGGAGGCTCGGCCATGACCGCAGGCGCGCGGAGCCGCGTGCTGTAATATGACACCTTTAAATGCGTGCATAGAGGAGGAAGATGCTATGACACGGCGCGCGGGTACTCACATGTTTAATATTATTTTTCATCCTCCAGCAGAACACCGATATATCCATTCATCCGAAATGCGTTCACTGGACGCGCAGATAGACAGAACCGAGCTTCGGGAACGATATAAAACTTATCTTGTCGGTCACTATCTCAGTCTTCATGTTACCGTTGTAAGTGTCGTTCTTGCGGCAGCTGGACTGGCTGCGGCAAGTCTGGTAGCACAACCGATAGGCAGGGATCACCAGCTATGGATCCTATGGGTGCTGTGGCTCGGAAGCCTTGCAGCGACTGCTGTCGCTTATGGTGGTCCCATGGTCGGAGCGTTTGCCCTCCCGGCGGCAATACCTTCTATTGCCGACCTGCTACTTCCACTCCTAGTAGGCATCTCGGAATTCCTGCTGTTTACGATACTAATAAGCCAGGTCACCAGGACAGAGATAAATGTTATCGGAACGTGGATAGATCAGACTGCTAAGTCCTGGCTGGTAATCGCCTCCATATTTTGTCTCGTAGCAAGTCTCTCCGTCTTCAGGGCCAGGCATCACTACGCGATGGGGGTGCACGAGAAGATTTATTCCCAAGAGGTAGCAGAAATTATCCAACAATACATCAAACATCTGACCTTCGACGCATACGCCGCCGGAGGAATTGCAGCTATTGCGGCGATAGGCGCTGGAGTGACGATCAGCGACGCAGTT
>Ga0335075_10009523_pt1 | contig 14806 bp, 14 predicted proteins | sample Lox_Sample_24_FD_206723 | JGI IMG/M metagenome (GOLD analysis project Ga0335075, IMG submission 206723) | Soil microbial communities from Loxahatchee National Wildlife Refuge, Florida, United States - Lox_Sample_2.4 | ecosystem: Environmental > Terrestrial > Soil > Wetlands | place: USA...
CGCGGCGGCGCGAACGCGCTGCCGCGGCACGGCCCGCCGACGGACAAGGAGCACGCCATCGCCACCCCCCGCTTCGCCTTCAGCACGCTCGCGTTCCCCGACGCCGATCTGGCCACGGCCGTCTCACTGGGCCGGTCCTGGGGGTACGACGGCGTCGAGCTGCGGCTCATCGACCGCGAGCTCATCGACCCGGCGATGCCCGCCGCCGACCGCGCCCGGGTGCGGCAGACCATCGCCGCGGCCGGCCTCCCGGTCGTGGCGGTCGACAGCTCGATCCGGCTCACCGGCCCCGACCCGGGCGCCGAGCTGCACCGGTTCCTGGAGCTCGCGAGCGACTGGGAGGCACCGCTCGTCCGCGTCTTCGGCGGCCCGCTCCCGGCCGACGACCCCGGCCGCCGGGCCGGGGTGGCGGCCGCGGCCCGGGTGCTGGCGGCGGCGGTCCCGGCCGCGGAACGGCTCGGGGTGTCCATCGGGGTGGAGACTCACGACGCGTTCTCGGCCTCGGCCGTGGTCGCCGAGCTGCTCGCGCTGGTCGACTCGGCCGCCGTCGGCGCCGTGTGGGACAGCCACCACCCGTACCGGATGGGCGAGTCGGCGGCCGACGTCTGGGCTAGCCTCGGCCCGCGGGTACTGCTCGCCCAGGTCAAGGACGCCATCCCCGACTCCAGCCGGGACGACGGCTGGCAGCTGGTGCCGCTCGGCGACGGCGAGGTTCCGGTCCGGGAGATGCTCGCCCTGCTGGCAGGCGGCGGCTACCACGGCTGGGTGTCGGTCGAGTGGGAGAAGCGCTGGCACCCGGAGCTGGCCGCCCCCGAGGTCGCGCTCCCGCAGCACCTGGCGACGCTGCGCGCCTGGACCGCGGCCGGGACCGCGGCCGGGACAGAAGAGGGGAGCTAGCACCACTGAGTACGGCCGCCGCCCGCGCCCACAATAGGGAGGCGGCGCGGCCGCCTCGCCAGCGCGAGGCCGGCCGAGCGCCGGAGGCGACGGCGGGCGGCGCGGAGGTGGCCGATGGACGTTGGCGAGACCGTGGTGTGGGTGGTCAGGCACACGCTGCAGACGTGCCTGCGAGGGATCGCGCTCGCGGCCGCTGCGGTGGCTGTGCGCGCGCTCGCGCTCAGCCTGCCGATCCCGGTCGAGGTGCACGCCTGGCCTGCCCGCCCGGCCGAGCGCGCCGGTCGAGTCGGCCGTCTACTTCGCCGTCGCCGAGGCGCTCGCCAACGTGGTCAAGCACAGCGGCGCGGACCGGGCCTGGGTCCAGCTCGAGTACGACGACGGCCGGCTGGTCGCGATCGTGGGTGACAACGGCGGGGGCGGCGCCGTGCCGCGCGCGGGCGGCGGGCTGCAGGGCGTCGAGCGGCGCCTGAAGGCCTTCGACGGTACTGTCGCGGTGACCAGCCCGCCCGGCGGGCCGACCCAGGTGACGATGGAGCTGCCGTGCGCGTTGTCCTTGGCGAGGACCTGACCCTCCTCAGGGACGGCCTGATCCGGCTGCTGACCGCGTACGGCATGGAGGTGGTGGCGGCCGCCGGGAGCGGGCCGGAACTGCTGGCGGCGCTGGTTTCCCACCGGCCCGACGTGGCGGTGGTGGACGTCCGGCTGCCGCCGACCTTCACCGACGAGGGACTGCGGGCGGCGATCGAGGCCCGCGCGCAGCTCCCCGGCCTGCCCGTCCTGGTGCTGTCGCAGCACGTCGAGCAGCTCTACGCCCGGGAACTGCTCTCGGCCGGGTCGGGCGGACTCGGCTATCTGCTCAACGACCGGGTCTCCGACGTGCTGCGGTTCATCGAGGCGGTGCGGTGCTCACGTACCTCAACGCGTAAGGCCCCCGCACGCGCAGGGGCGTGCGGGGGCCTGTATCTGACGCGGCCGCATGACGCGGCGCGGCGGTGAATCAGTGGCCGGCGCTGGCGCCGCCGTCCACGTGCAGGATCTCGCCGGTGATGAACGGCGCGTTCTCCAGGTACACGACCGCCTCGGCGATGTCGCTCAGCTCGCCCATCCGGCCGACCGGCTGCAGGGCCGAGAGGAACTCATGGGTCTCCTCGGGGTGCAGCGGGGTCTTGATGATGCCGGGCGAGACCGCGTTGACGCGGATGCCGCGGGTCGCGTACTCGATCGCCAGCGCCTTGGTGGCCGACTGCAGGCCGCCCTTGGTCAGCGAGGCCAGGGCCGACGGCACCTGGGAGATGGCGTGGTCGACCAGGCTGGTGGTGATGTTGACCACGTGACCGCCGCTGCCCTGCGCGAGCATCTGCTCGATCGCGAGCTGGGTGATGCGGAAGAAGCCCGCCAGGTTCACCCCGGTCATCACCTCGTAGTCGGCCGGCGTGTAGTCGGTGAACGGCTTGGCCACGAAGACGCCCGCGTTGTTGACCAGGGTGTCGATCCGGCCGAACTCGGCCAGGCCGGCCGCGATCACGCGCTCGGCGGTGGCGGGGTCGGCGATGTCGCCCTGGACGGTCAGGATCCCCGGGTCGCCCGAGGGGGTGATGTTCCTCGAGGTGGCGACGACCGCGTAGCCGAGCTTGCGGTAGGCGTCGACCATGCCGGCCCCGAGGCCCTGCGACGCACCGGTGATGACGGCGACCTTCTGGTACTGAGTGTTCATGATGACCTTCCCCGTGAGGGTGAATATCTCGTCCGGCCGCTTACTAGCCGACCGGTCTACTATTTGTTAAGGACATTAAGCCGCCGCCAGCGCCGCGTCAATGGCTGAGCGCCCCATCGGCGGGACCTGCTAACTCGCACCTGGTAGCGGCAGGCTTGCACCGCAGGTCAGCGTCGTCGCAGGTCAGCGGCGGGGCGGGTCAGCGGCGGGGTAGATCAGGGGCGATGCGGGTCGCCGGCCGGGAGCCAGCCGCGGAACCCGTGGCCGGCGAAGTCGCCGTGCCCGGCGCAGAGCGCGTCCGCCACCGTGAGCACCGAGGCCCGCTCCTCGTCCTGACGCCAGACCAGGGACCAGGTCCAGTAGATCTCCGGCGCCACCACCGGGCGCTGTCCGAGGTCGGGCGGCAGCGGGGCGGTCTGCCCCTTGGGCGAGTTAACGATCGGGCGCCTGCTCCGGCGGACGTGGTCGAAGAAGGCCGGACCGGTGATGCCTCCGTCGGAGATCCGGACCGCGCGGGCCCCGAGCTCGCGCGCCAGGTCCTGCGCGTAGGCGTTCCATGACGACCACGAGGTCGCGTCGTCGTCGAGGAGGACGACCGAGTCGCCCGCGGCCACGTCGCCTGCCCCGTGGCCGACGGCCACCGCGTAGAGCCGGTCGGCTCCGAGCAGGCACGCCCGCAGGCCGTGCTGCTCGAGGGCGGCGGTGGTCACCCAGCACACCGCCAGGTCGAGGCTGCCGTCGGCGACCCGGGCGGCCTGCGTGTGCGACGGCGCGACCCAGGTGTCGACCAGGACCGGCCCGACCGGGTCGGTGCGGGCGCTCAGGTCGGCCGGCAGCCAGTTGACGTAGCCCAGCCTGACCGGCTCGGAACCCGCCCGCCTGCGCGCGCGGCGCTGCAGCTCGTCGGCCCGCTCGATCAGGTCGCGAGCGTCGGGCAGCAGGGCCGACCCAGCCGGGGTGAGCGCCACCGAGCGCCGGTCCCGGTCGAACAGCCGTACCCCAAGGTCACGCTCGAGCGCCTTGATCTGCTGCGACAGCGACGGGCCGGCGATCAGCAGCCGCTGCGCGGCCCGCCCGAAGCTGAGCTCCTCGGCGACCGCGACGAAGTACCGCAGCTGTCGCAGCTCCACCCTGATAATGCTACGTCGGGGCGTCCGCCCCGAGCAGGGCCAGGCTGTTCGCCCACAGCGGGCCGAGCAGCCGGGTGTCGTTGTACAGCTTGGCCAGCAGCACCTGGCCCTCAAGCTGGGCCACGACCGACCGCGCCGCCGCCCGCGGGTCGGCCACGCTGACCTCCGACCGCGCGAGGGCCTCGGCGATGACCGGCGCGACCAGGTCGACCTGCGCGTCGAAGATCTCCTGGAGCCGGCCGCGGACGGCCTCGGTCTGGTTGCTCATCTCGAGCGTCAGGTTGCCGAACAGGCAGCCGACGACCGCGCCGCAGCCCTGCTGGCCCGCCCGCTGGGCCGCCTCGGTCGACTCGAACAGCTCCCGCAGCCGCTGCAGCGGCTCACCCGGTCCGCTGAGAATGCGGGTCCAGGTGCGCTGCTGGTCGGCCCAGCGCTCGTCGATCACGGCCAGCGCCAGCGCTTCCTTGGATTCGAAGAAGTAGTAGAAGCTGCCCTTGGGCACCTGGGCCGCCTTGCAGATGTCCGCCACGCCGAGGGCGGAGTAGCCGCGCAGCTCGATCAGCGACTGCGCGGCGCCGAGGATCTTCTCTCTGGCGTCGCTCGTACGTCCCATGCATCCATTGTACGACCGGTCGTCTACTGCGGTCAGAACCGCTAGCGGACGGCCGCGAGCTCGGCCACGATGTCGGCGGCCGGCTGTGACTTCCTGGCCAGGGCGACGCTCTGCCCGGCCCACATCGAGGTCGCCTCGATGTCGCCGGTGGTGCCGGCCATCGGCGGGGCGGGCTCGTAGCGGACGATGGCCTCGCCCGACGCGAAGTGCGCGATCACGTCGCCCGCGCCCGGCCGCTGAGCCAGCGGCGGCCGTCCGGCCGACTCCCAGGCGTCGGCGGTCGAGTTGCGAAGCGCCCGGTGCGGGGAATCGGGCCATCCGACCGAGTACAGGTTGGGGTACCGCTGCGGGTCGGTCTCGGCCGCGCCGATCAGGCGGCGGCGGTACTCCTCGTGGATCGGCATCTCCTCGGCCAGCAGGAACCGGGTGCCCACCCAGGCGGCTTGCGCGCCCAGCGCGAGCACGGCGGCGACGCCGCGGGCGTCGCCGATCCCGCCCGCCGCGATCACCGGCGTCGGCGCCACCGCGTCGACCACCGCGGGCACCAGCGGCAGGGTCGCGATCGTCCCCCACACGTGGCCGCCCGCCTCCCAGCCCTGGGCGACGATCACGTCGACGCCCGCGTCAACCGCCCGCCGGGCTTCCCCGGCCGTCCCCACCGTGTGCAAGACGACCGCCCCGGCGTCGTGGGCGCGCTCGACGTAGCCGCTCGGATCGCCCATGAAGAACGAGACCACCTTCAGGCCCGCCTCGAGGGCCTGGTCGAGCCGGTCGTGCCGGTCGTCGGTGAGCACGAGGTTCCCGCAGAACGGGCGCGAGGTCAGCGCCGCCGTCGCCCGGACTGACGCCCCGACGTCGTCGGACCAGGTGAGCGTCTGCATGCCGAGCCCGCCCGCGTTGGAGACGGCCGCGGAAAGCTCGGGCACGTCGACCATCGCGGCGAGCACGATCGGGCGCTCGATCCCGAGCAGGTCGCACACCGGCGTGCGGGCGATCGTCATCCCTTGGCCTTGTCGACGTACGAGGTCGGCATCGCCCCGGGCGACTTCCTGTCCCACCCGTGGAAGTGCGTGAAGTCGCCCGCGTCCCACTCCTGGCGCAGCCCGGGGGCGCTGAGATCCCAGTCCGGCCGGACCTCGCTGCTGGCGACCCGAAGGTCGTGCCATAGGTCGGTGAACGACGGGCGGCCCCAGAACCAGTAGCCGTTGTAGATGCTGTGCACGATCAGCCCCGGCTTCAGCACCAGCGTGTGCGGGATCATCGGGTTGTGCTCGGGATCGGTGTACTCCTGGATGTCCAGGTCCTGCTGCACCGTGCGGCCCGGATCGGACAGGAACGTCCACTGCGCGCCGACCGAGGCCCGAAACTCCTGGGTGGTGTGGTGGTCGTCGGTGGAAATGGTCACTACCTGCGTGTACGCGACCGCGATCTTGGGATAGTTGGCCGCCAGCTCGAGGTGCTGCTGGTGCTCCTTGGGGCAGTACATCCCCCGCGCCAGCGTGAGCACAAGCGGATCTCGGCCCTGCAGGTCGCTGAGCTTGCGGACCGTTCCGGTCTCGTCGGGAAGCGAGTAATCGGGGAAGGCGGCACCCGGGACTATGTCAGATCGCACGCCACCGACCGTACCCAGCGCTATCCGGCCGACACCCGGGGTAGCTCACGCGATGGGGACGGCCGGATCGCTTCCTCCGACGTGCTCGCTGAACAGATGCTGACCGGGCGCCCCCGGCGCCCACTCCAGGCTCTTCTCGAAGTGCACGGTCGTGCCCTGCCGACCGTTGCCGGTGAGCTGCAGGTTGTCCACCACCGCCTCGATGATCTTGAGGCCGCGGCCGTGCTCGGCGGTGACCGCGGCCGGCTCGGTGCTGACGGCGAACCCGCCCGGCGCCCGCTCGCCGTTGCCGCTCCCGCTGCCGGCGTTGACGACCTCGATCGTGCACCGTCGGTTCCTGACGCTCACCTGAACCTCGTACTCTTCGCCGGGGCCGGCGTGCTGCACGACGTTGGCGCAGGCCTCGCTGAGCGCCAGGGCGATGTCGGCCCTGGTGTCGGCCGAGACCCCGAGCGTATCCAGGCAGCTGTCGAGAACCTGCCGCCCGACCGGCACGCTGACCGCATCGCGAGGCAGGTGAAGGGCCAGCTGGATCTCCAAGTCATCCACCTCCGGCAGACGTCAGTCATCTCGTGGGGCGTTATAGCCCTCTCGATGTGATCTGCCTCGATCGGCCCATTTCAAACGGCCGGGCGGCTAGCTGACCCCGAGCTGCTCGGCCGCCATGCGGGTCCCGGTCACCCGGTTGGCGATCTTCTGCCAGGCGGTCTCGCGGGCGAAGTCGGGCGACCCGTGGTTGGGCTTCTCGTCGATGCTGAACGGGGAGAAGCCGCAGTCGTCGGTCGAGCCGAGCTGCTCCCGGCCGATGAAGTTGGCCGCCCGTACGAGCGCGTCGCGAACCTCCTCCGGGCTCTCCACCCGGGGATTGAGCGGGTTGATCACCCCCACGTAGGCCATCTGGGTGACGCCGTTGGCGTCGTCGCGCAGGTTCTCTCCGATCATCTGGTAGATCGGGTCCTTGTCGCGCTCGCTCGCGAGCTGGATGAGGAAGTAGCCGGCGTTGATCCCGAACATCGACGGCAGCAGGTCGCCGTAGGGCACGTCAGCGCTGTGGACCGAGTCCCGGTCGCCGCCGGGGCAGGTGTGCACCCCGATCTTCGCCCGCTCCTGCGCGGTGAACCGGTCCATCACCCGGTTGTTCAGCTCGATGAAGTGCGGCAGCATGTTCCGGCCGGTCCACGGGTTGCGAGGGTCGTTGCGGGTGGCGAGCCGCCCCTCGGTGAAGTCGACCGACACCCGCGCCGCCCCGGCCGCGAACGCCTCCCTGATGTCCTTCTCGCACTCGTCGACCAGGTCCGCCTCGAACTGTTGCTGGGGGTAGCCGGGGATCTCCTCGTCGAGCGGGTACAGCAGGGCGAGCATCGACGGCGCGATCACGGCCTGCTTCATCGGCCGGTGCGCCATCGGCAGCGACTTCCTGAGCGTGTCGGCGGCGTAGGTCTTGTACCGGAACGGGCCGCCGGCCAGCCGGGGCAGCTGCCGGTTATGACCGTCGGCGAAGATCGCGAAGTACTGACCGCCGGTCCCGGCCAGATGGTCGGCCAGCCCGGTGCCGGCCAGCGTGTCGGCGATCGCGTAGGTGGCGAAGCTCGACCAGCGCTGCTCGCCGTCGGAGATGATCGGCTCGCCGGTCGCCTCCAGGTGCTCGATCGAGTCGGCGACGGCCCGGTCCTGCTCGGCGTCGAGCTCCTCGCGGCTGATCTCGCCGGCGTCGTAGCGCGCGTACGCCTGCTGCAGCCAGCTCGGTCGTGGCAGCGAGCCGACGGGCTCGGTCGGGATTCCGGTGGCGGTCCTCGGATCGTAGTCAGCCATGGGCTTGCTCTCCTTAGATCGTCTGCGGGCGCGGCGGTGCGACCGCAGGAGGCGACTGGAGCATAAGCCCGGAGTAAGAGACGGTCAACGGAAAGTTACGTCGGGGTCGCCGGTCGTCAGCCGAGATCGAGATCCGCGAGCTCGGCCCGGGAGAGCACGCCCAGCTTCGGATACGCCTTATACAGGTGATGGCCGACGGTGCGGGCGCTGAGGAAGAGCTGGGCGGCGATGTCCTTGTTGGACAGACCGCGGGCGGCCAGCCGGACGATCTGCAGCTCCTGCGGGGTCAGGCCGGCCGCCCGCCCGTTGTCGCCGGCCCCGCCCCGGCCGGGCAGCCCAGTTCCGGGCAGCCCGGTTCCGGCCAGCCCGGTCGCGGCCAGCTCGGCCCGGGCCCGCTCGGCCCAGGGGGCGGCGCCGATCCGCTCGAACGCCTCCGCCGCCGTCCGGAGCTGGCCGCGCGCGTCGGCCTTGCGCTTCTCCCGCCGCAGCCACTCGCCGTACAGCAACCGCGTTCTAGCCTCGTCGAACGGCCTGCTGTCCTCCTCGTGCAGTGCGAGCGCGGCCAGGAAAGGCTCTTCCCCGCCGCCGAGCAGTGCCAGGCAGCGCTGCCAGAGCGCGCTGGTCCAGGCCTGGCCGCTGTTACGCGACCACGCCTCGTACAGCGCCAGCGGTTCGGCCGCCGCCTCCGGCCGGCCGACCCGCACCGCCGCCTCCACCAGGTCGGGGGTGGACCTGGTGGCGGGGATGTGGAAGAACCGGCGCCCCTCGGCCAGCGTCTCCAGCCGGTCCAGGGCCGACTCGGCCCGGCCGAGGCCGAGGTCGAGCAGTCCGAGGGCCGAGCTGGTCCACGGCACGCTCCAGGCCGGCCGGCTGGCCCCGGCCAGCGCTGCGTCCGCCAGCTCACGGCAGGACCGCTCGTCGCCGCGGGCGGCCGCGAGCAGCGCCAGCGGCTCGGCCAGCGCGTCCGCCCAGCGCTGCTGGCCGGTGTCGCGCGCCAGCCGAACGCCCTCGGCCACGGTCTGGGCCGCCTCGCGGTGCCGGCCGCCGTAGGCCTGGGCCGAGCCGGCGTAGAACAGCGCGGTCGGCAGCCAGCCGATCTGCCCGTCCGCCCGCAGCTCGCGGCTCAGCTCGTCGCCGATCTGCTGCGCCATCCGGTCCTGGCCGAGCAGCAGCGCCAGCCCGCACACCAGCACCAGGCCGGGCGCGTCGCCGGCCGCGGCCGACCTCGCCTCGGCCAGCGCCCGGTCGGGGTCGGATCCGTCGGCCGGGCGGCCCAGGATCGGCGCGACCGCGCGCAGCAGCAGCCGCTCGACCGCGGTCGGCCGCGGCTGGAGCTTCTCCAGCCTGGTCACGCCCTCGGCCAGCTCGTCCCGGCCGGCGTACCAGCCCGCGTGCGCGGACTCGGCCAGCAGGAAGTTCGCCTGGTCGGGATCGGTCGCCCGGACCAGGTCACTGGCCTCGAGCAGCCGCCGGTGCGCGGCGGCCGGGTCGCCGCGCAGGAACGCCACCGTCGCCTGCACCTGCAGCGCCCGCGCCGCCGTCTCCGCATCCGCCGCGACCGCGTCGGCCGCCGTCAGCTGGAGGCCCTGCGCGGCCAGGTCGACCGCCTGGTCGAGTTCCCCCGAGCCGACCGCGGTCTCGGCCGCCAGCGTCAGCCGCCTGGCCTGAGCGGCGGGGTCGGCGCTGAGCTCGGCCGCCCGCTGGTACCACGCCAGCGCGCCGCTGTCGCCGCTGCGCTCGCGGACCTGGCCGGCCGCGCGCTCGAGGGCGGCCGCGACCTCCTCGTCCGGCCCGGCCGCGGCCGCCGCCTGCTGCCAGGCGCGCCGGTCGGCCTGACCGGGGCCGTCAAGCGCCGCCGCCAGCGCCAGGTGGGCATCCTGGCGGCGGCCAAGCGGCGCCGCGTGGTGCACCGCCGCCCGGATCAGCGGGTGGCTGAACGTCAGGCTGCCGCCGGTCACCGCGACCAGGCCGGCCGCGAGGGCCGGGTCGAGGTCAGCCAGCGACGCGCCGAGCGCGCCGCCCGCCCGCACGATCGCGGTCAGGTCGCCGGTGCCCTCGGCCGCCGCCACCAGCAGCGCCGTCCTGGTCGGTTCGGGCAGGCCGTCGAGCCGGCTCTCGAACGCGGCCCGCAGCCGCTCGGTCAGCGGCAGCGGTAGCTGGTCATCCGGCCGGCCGGCCGCCAGCACCCGGGGCAGCTCGAGCAGCGCCAGCGGGTTCCCGGCCGCCTCGGCCAGCACCCGGTACCGGCGCGGTGCGGGCAGGTCGTCGCCGAGCAGGTCGGCCGCGGCCGGGGCGGACAGGCCCGCCAGCGGCAGCTCCGGCACCCCCGCGGCGGGAAAGGCGCCGGTTCTGGCGCACAGCAGCAGCACGACCGACTCGCGGTCGAGCCGCCTGGCGGCGAACAGCAGCGCATCGGCGCTGGCCCGGTCCAGCCACTGGGCGTCGTCGACCACGCACAGCAGCGGCTGGTCGGCCGCCAGCTCGGCCAGCAGCGAGAGCACCGCCAGCCCGACTAGGAAACGGTCGGCCGTCCTCGCCCGGGCCAGACCGAGGGCGCCGCGCAGCGCGTCCGCCTGCACCTCGGGCAGCGCCTGGAGACGGTCAAGGGCGGGCCGCAGCAGCAGGTGCAGCCCGGCGAAGGGCAGCCCGGACTCCTCCTCGATCCCGGCTCCGCGCAGCACCAGGAAGCCGTCGGCCCGGGCGACGGCCTCATCGACCAGGGCGCTCTTCCCGATGCCGGGGTCACCCCGCAGCACCAGGCAGCCGCTGGCGCCCGCGCGGGCCTGATCGAGCACGTCGCTGAGGGCCGCGAGCTCGGCGTCCCGACCGTACAACCGCATGCGTCTTATGCAACCCGATGATCACCGCGGCAATTACCTATACGCGACTGATTCCTCCCCCGGCCAATTTCCATAGCGTTCTGACCTGCAAGAACACAACCGATGGAGGAACAAGATGAACATCACCGACACCGTCGCCCAGTACCTCGAGACCTGGAACGAGACCGACCCGGCCGCCCGCAGGACCGCGATCGACCAGCTCTGGGCGACGGACGGCGTCTACACCGACCCGATGGCGACCGCGGCCGGACGCGACCAGATCGACGCGACCATCGCCGCCGTGCAGGGCCAGTTCCCCGGGCTGGCGTTCACGCTGGCCGGCCCGGTCGACGCGCACCACGATACCGCCCGCTTCACCTGGAGCCTCGGCGACGAGCTCGTGATCGGCTTCGACGTCCTGGTCGTAGATGCCGCCGGCCGCATCCGCAACGTCTACGGGTTCCTCGACAAGGTCCCGGCCTGATTCCGCACGAGGAAATCCCTGCAAGGAGCTCACGATGACCACCGCCATTGCCCCGCCGCCGGTCCAGACCGAGCAGTCGCGCGCCTCGCGCGGTGCGCTGCTGGTCCTGCTGGCCGGGGTCTTCACCTCGCTGCTCGACTTCTTCATCGTCAACGTGGCCCTGCCCGACACCCAGCGCGACCTGCACGCGGGCCCGTCGGCGGTCCAGTTCATCGTCGCCGGCTACGGCCTCGCGCTGGCCACCGGGCTGATCACGGCGGGCAGGCTGGGCGACCTGTACGGCCGCCGGAGGATGTACATGCTCGGCCTCGGGCTGTTCACCGTCGCCTCGGCCGCGTGCGGTCTCGCCCCGGACGCGGGCTTCCTCGTCGCCGCCCGGGTCGTTCAGGGCGGCGCCGCGGCGCTGCTGATGCCGCAGATCCTCGGCATCATCAACACCACCTTCACCGGCGCCGCCCGGGCCCGGGCGTACACCGCCTACGGGATGACGGTCGGCTTCGGCGCGGTCTTCGGACAGCTCATCGGCGGCGTGCTGATCAGGCTGGACGTGGCCGGGCTGGGGTGGCGGTCGATCTTCCTGATCAACATCCCGATCGGCGTGGCCGCGGTCGCGCTGGCGCCCCGGCTGCTGCCCGAGTCGAAGGCGTCCGGGTCGGGACGGCTGGACCTGGTCGGCGCCGCGCTGATCTCGCTCGGCCTCGTCGCGATCGTGTTCCCGCTGGTGGAAGGCCAGCAGCAGGGCTGGCCGGTGTGGGTCTTCCTCTGCCTGGCGGCGTCGGTGCCGCTGCTGGGCGGGTTCGCCCTCTACCAGCGCAGGCTGTCGGCCGGGAACGGCTCCCCGCTGATCGACCTGGCGCTGTTCCGCGAGCGGGCGTTCAGCGCCGGGGCGGTCATCAGCCTCGCCTACCAGCTCATGATGGCCTCGTTCTTCCTGGTGCTGGCGCTCTTCCTGCAAGACGGCCGCGGCCTGTCGGCGCTGCAGTCGGGGCTGATCTTCCTGCCGCTTGGCCTGGGCTACTTCGCCGCCTCGGTGCGGTCGGCCAAGCTCGCGGCGCGCTTCGGCCCGCAGGTGCTCGCGCTCGGATCGCTGATCGTGTCGGCCGGGTACCTGCTGCTGGCGGCGACGCTGCGGGACGGGGCGGGATGGCTGATCCCCGGCCTGGTGATCTCGGGGATCGGCATGGGCTTCGTCATCGCCCCGCTGCCCGCCCTCGTCCTCGCCCGGGTGAAGCCCGAGCACGCGGCGGCCGCCTCCGGGGTGCTGACCACCACCCAGCAGGCGGGCGGCGCGATCGGGGTCGCGGTGATCGGAGCCGTCTTCTACGGCGCCCTCGGCGGCGGCTACCCGCACGCCTTCGGCCTCAGCCTGACCGTCATGGCCGGCTTCGGCGTCGGCGTCGCCGCCCTCGTCCAGCTCCTGCGCCGGACCTCGTAGCGGCCGCAGGCGACACGTCCCGTCCCCGGGCGCAACCCGGGGACGGGACGTTTCTCGTGAAACCGACCTCACGGATTCGCCGCCCGCTCCGTCTTCGGGTTGACCGAGACCACGAGCCAATCGACAGGAGCTGGAGCACCATGAGCACCACAGAAGCGCCCGCCCGCAGCGCGTTCCGCGTGTACCCGATCCCGCCCGCGACGCTGGCCGGGATCCGGCTGGCCGGGCGCGACCAGTTCGGCCACCAGCTCGTCCCGATCGTCGACGACGGCGGCTCGCCGCTGCGGTGCTGCCTGCGCCGCTCAACTCCGGGCGAGGTGATCTACCTGATCGCCTACAGCCCGTTCAGCCGACCCGGGCCTTACGCGGAGATCGGCCCGGTGTTCGTGCACGCGAGCGCGTGCCCGGGCTACACCGAGAACGACATGTACCCGGCCGGCTACCGGGACTGGCCCCCGATGATCTTCCGCCCGTACCGCTACGACCCCAAGCTCGACTGCGACGCGATCGCCTACGACGCGATCAAGATGGGCGACGGGGTCGTCGGCGAGAGCCTCATCGCCAGCATGTTCGCCGACCCCACCATCAACTTCATTCACACCCGCAACGTGAATGCCGGATGCTTCATGTTCACCATCACCTGCGCCGGCAGGCGCCCGGAGCGCTAGCTGAGCAGGTCGGCGATGGCGGCGATGGCGGGCTCGATGCGGCGCTCGGCGGTGTTGCCGAACCCCATCAGCAGCGACGCCGGACCGTCCGGGTCAGACATGCTCCGGTATTCGTCCATCCCGTGCAAGCCGACCCCCCGCTTCCGGGCGGCCGCGATCACCGTCGCCTCCCCCGCCCCGCCGGGGAGCCGCGCGACCGCGTGGAAGCCGGCCGCGAGCCCGGTCAGCCGCACCGCAGGCGCGTGCCGTCCGAACGCCGCGACCAGGGCCGCCCGGCGGGCGGCGTAGACCGCGCGCATCCGGCGCAGGTGCCGGTCGTAGCGGCCGGAGGTCAGCAGCGACGCCAGCGCGACCTGGTCGAGCGTGCACGAGCCGCGGTCGCTCATCTCCTTCTCGGCCGCGACCGCGTCGGCCAGGCCGGCCGGGGCCAGCACCCAGCCGAGCCGGACCGCGGGCGCCAGCGCCTTGCTCGCGGTGCCGATCAGGAACACGCGGTCGGGCGCGATGCCCTGCAGCACGCCGACCGGCTCCTTGTCGTAGCGGAACTCCGAGTCGTAGTCGTCCTCGACGATGAACCCGTCGGCCCGCCGGGCCCAGTCGGCCAGCGCGTGCCGCCGCTCGGCGGTCAGCACCACCCCGGTCGGCGCCTGGTGGGCGGGCGTCACCACCGCCGCCCTGGCGTCACCGTCCGCCAGCGCGTCGACCACCACGCCGTCGTCGTCGACCGGGGTGTGGACCACGCGCAGCCCCATCGCCGCCGCCGCGCGCAGCGTCTCGTCGCTGTCAGCCCGGCCGTAGCCGGGATCTTCGAACGCGGCCGCGATGAGGCCGGCCTGGCTCGCGAGCGCGCGCAGGACTAGGTTGAGCCCCTGCGCGAAGCCGGTGCAGATGATCATCCGGGCCGGGTCGGCGTCGGCCCCGCGGACCCGCCGCAGATAGCCGGCCAGCACGTCGCGCAGCACCTCGCTGCCGCGCGGGTCGCCGTAGCCGAGGTCGGCCGAGGCGACGGCGCCGCACGCCTCGCGGACCGCCCACACCCAGTCCGCCCGGGGGAAGCTCGCCAGGTCGGGCACGCTCGGGTAGAAGTCCGCGATCAGCGCCGGCCCGGCCGAGGCGGAGCCAGCCGACGCCGAGCCAGCCGACGCCGAGGCCAGCGCCGAACCCGACCCCGCCGTCGGCGCCTGGGTCCCGCCGGCCGCACCGCCGACCGCACCGCCGACCGCACCGCCCGCCGTCCGACCGGCGATCTCCGCCACCCGCGTCGCCGAACCCGACCTGCTGGTCAGGTACCCCTCGGCCAGCAGCTGGCCGAAGCACTCCTGGACGATGCCGCGGGACACCCCGAGCTCGCGCGCGAGCGCCCGCGACGACGGCAGCCGCTCGCCGCCGCGGAGCCTGCCGCTCCTGATCGCGTCGCGCAGGCCGGCCTCGAGCTGCGCGCGCAGCGGCTGGGCGGCCGACCGGTCCAGCCGCAGCAGCAGTTCCGGGCTCAAACCGGACCACTCTATCGCCATGGAATCGGACCTTATCAGTGAGCCGCTTTGTCCATAGCGTCGTTCACATGAGCATCGTGACGCAAGCAGGGCCCGGTACTAATGGCCACCATGAGACTCGTCGGCCGC
>Ga0335075_10009524_pt1 | contig 14806 bp, 14 predicted proteins | sample Lox_Sample_24_FD_206723 | JGI IMG/M metagenome (GOLD analysis project Ga0335075, IMG submission 206723) | Soil microbial communities from Loxahatchee National Wildlife Refuge, Florida, United States - Lox_Sample_2.4 | ecosystem: Environmental > Terrestrial > Soil > Wetlands | place: USA...
TGCTATTAGCATGGTCGCACGCGGAGACATACATTTCAGCCAAACTGTGTGTTGTACCCATCTTCACTGCCAACTCTGCGTCTCTTCGATCTTTGCACCTCTCGGAGACTTTCCTCATCCAACCTAATTTTGCTTGGAGTTTTTTCGGTGCATGATCATATAGCCATTCAACACATTGCTCACCAAATCTTCTTGCATTCCTTGTCATTCCAAGCAATAAGAAAGATTCAAGCGCCAAAGCAACTGCAATCCAAGTAGACCAAATCGCCTTGTCTTGTTCCAAGAAAACGATAACATGCCAAAACGGTCCATGGACTTCTGACCATACAAATGGATCGAGAGGATCTTTGACGATTTCATACAGACCGATAATCGAAAGTGGCAGGTACACGACAAGGACTAAGAGGGAGGTGACGATAAGTCGACGGAATTCTGCTCTGGAAATTCCGTTGCCCAATTGAAGAGCCCAGATGTCCGCGAGGCGTCGACGGATGACCCACCAATTGTAAAGAAAGCGGCCTGAAATCAGTTATTGCTAGAGGAGGAAGCATACAAGCATATCCTGTTGCGACGAGAACGAGTCCAGGTACCCAAAGATGGTAGACGAGGAGAGAGGGCCATGCATGAGCTACCACTGCCTGACAGCCATTGACACCGATAATACGGTAGCGCGCGACTTCGACAAGAAACTTTAACCCCTGGAGAATCATTGGCAGGATGATACCGAGGAAGAAATCGATCATATTCCGTTTAAATCGACCTTGTCGCAAGTCGGTACGGGAGGGATTTGGATCTGTTGCGTCTGCCAAGAATCGACAAATACCGATTGCCGCACCGCCAACTCCGATTTCGAACATGTCTTTAAGTCGTGCATCGATGTCGCAGTAGATTTTGCCATCCCACCATGTGTTGAGATCGGTGCTGGACCAGATTATCGAGTCCATGAAAAACAAGAGGTTAAGGATAAAAACCCAGAAGATGAGGATCAGGGTTGCCCATGGTCGACAGGGGATTTTCCAATTGAAATAGGCTGGAGGGATACAGATTAGAACTCCAATACCGGAGAAGACGGTGAAGGGAATGTCTGGCATCGTGGTCGAGGAGGAAAAACTCGGAGGAGAGGCTCTTTTATGTAAAGACTGGTGCAGCGTAGAATAGACATCAAACAAGGTATAACCAAGTTCATGGTTCGCCTTATGTGGTAGGTGCACGTCTGCAGCTATTGATCACCCGTTTTGGCGAATAATATATGGCATTCCTTTTAGAGCCACCATAAGCCACCCTGACGGTAGTTCAACCTTGTTTTCGGTTGACACACGGAATAGTCAGCCATTAAGTTATTCACATATAATGACCAGAATCCCTTGTCACCACATTAACTGATAAGATAATCTTGTAATTTTAGACTGCGTCCGTCATTTTAGCACGTCCACCACAAATGACTGCACTACCGACTGCAGCCATCCGTTTTCATAACCTACAGAAGCATAATTCTACTCCACCAAAGCATTCATAACATCGCCAAGGAAGTCGTTATTTGATCGGCAAGTTTGTCTAACATTGTTGAAATTGTGTTCCGTCGTGTTTCAATAAAATAGCCGAGGGATTCATTGATCGCCCAAAAAGTCGAAATTATTTGGTGGTGCGGTTTGTAATGCCGTCATTTTGCATCGGGAAATTTTCTCCGAGCCGTGGCCCTTGCTTTATTCAATAGTCGCTCAGACCAGAAAATTCATCCATAAAAGTGTTAGAATAGAACGTGTGCCGCTGCGGTGCAAATTTAACTTCAGCGAATTATGAGAGCAGATGTGAACCGCTCTGATTGGAGACTGATCCCAGACAGAAGTCGCAAAACTGGATAAGGACGGGCGCGTGCAATCAACAAACAGCGTGCAACAGCTGGCACACGGAAGCACAAGTTTCGAATACTCAGAATTCCGTGCACCAAAGTAACCTTATATACCTAAGCCTGCTAATTCAGAACGCGCGAGACGCAACTTTTTACGAAGGATAACTTAGCAGTATTGTTCGGAAAATTAAATAACCTTTTTTTGCTGACAAGACGAAATTTCCTAGAGTGGTGCAAAGCCAAATTCTCAACAAAGTGATGTCCCAAGTCCGAACCATAAATGGCGCCAAGGCGCAACAGGGAAACCGCGTGTCCTATGTCTTACCGTACTAAGCCACGGAAACTCACATCTGGCGGTCAATTTCCGGTATTGCTCTATTCTACTAGGCTTCTGGGGCTAATGCATTGTTCTGCTAGAAACAATAGACCTGGGGATCGGATCAAGGTATTAATTAGGGATCATCAAATCCCGTTTTTAGATTCGACAATATGAAAGAATACCGATTTGCCATGTCCATTGTTTGCATTGGAGGGAAAATAAAGTGTTACGATGAGATACGGCTTCGGCGAAGCTCTTTGGAACATCGGACCAGTGGCATGATTAGGGGTGGTGCTTTTCTGCTATTTCTGCCGTTAAGAAATTTCGCGATATAACCCATGTGATAGTCTATTTGGAAAGAAATGCAGTTCCGGATATCGGTTTGTTGGCTTTGGTTTATTCCAAAACTATGTGACCCCTGTCGCAACAGAGCGCAATAGATCAATCTCGCAATGTGAGATTAATCTTCATATGAGCCATTTTTGCACCTTGCTTTCTTATTGCATACGCCGATTGGCCATTGAACAGCTCGATCTGATCATCAGTTCGCATCTGTACTTCACGCCGCAACACTCTATTAACAGCAGTTGTCAGCAGGTACGGTGGGCTGTTAAAGCTAGATTTCGGGAAAGTCATCGACTGAATATCGGAATAACCTAAATTTTCCGAAAAGGCTTTGCCTGTTTTAGATGTGGTCTAGGCAAGCGGAAATAGCTCATTATTCCATCTCAGAAACACCTTTGGTTAATCCTAGCCATAATATGTACAAGAGGCTGGGCATTATTTTCCGCCAATATTTAATTTGGTGGACTACGTCATTGGAAATGTCTGACTTCAGCCCGAACTTTAAGTCTGCTAAAACTGGTATCTGGAGGACATGTGGACTACACAGCCACGCCTACAATCAGCTGCCAAGGATCGGAAAAAGCTTAATTCGATCAGATTAAATACCCCAAGGCTCGCTCAGGTCTTCCCCCCCAAGAAGTTGCCAGCACACGATGGTCCAACTCGTTCAGAAACGTATTGCAGTCGATCGTAGTGAAGTCGAAAAAGCCCACATTGATGGCAAAGGTGTGGAAGGCTTTGCACCTGAAAATCTCAAAAAGTAATACCTCCGCGCAATTGGGGTCTAACTATAGATTGCCGAACACTCATCAGTTGATGGTCGATGGCACATTGACCGTAACCGCGTCCTATCCCATGACTACGGTCGGACTTCTCCAGGCCATGACTGAAGAAGGTGTCATCAAAAACCTTGGAACTGGCGTTATGGTCGGCCCAAACTTCCTCGTTACCAATAGTCAACTTGTACCGTGGGACGATATCCCCACCACTGCTATCCTCTTCATCCCCGGATACGACCCTAATTCCGCTGCATTGGATCCCCCTGAACCTTTCGGTACCGCTTGGATCACTCAAGTTTACGGCTACGGGTCCGCTAGCACGACGTCCCCGTATGACGTCTACGTCTGTCATGTCGGAACCGACCTTGGAACTACTACTACTGGTTGGTGCGGCATTCCAAGCCTTCCCACTACCGCCTCTTACAACAATATTGTCTGCCTTGTCCTCGGATTCGGCACCCCGACAACTCCATTCCAAGGTGGAGATCTCGGATTTGACTACAACAGGAGCGTCTCTGCCACAACAGCCGCCGATGGCTTTTTCACTTTGGACATTCCAATCGAGCCATCCGACTTTCCTACAGGCGCAGTCGCTTGGACTATCGAGTCTGATGGCTTTCCCTATGTTGTTGGAGTCTACAGTCATCCTGTCAACGAGATTGCAGGTGGGTTCACCGGAGGACCTAGCTTCCTTGCCATGGTTAAGTGGGCATGGTCAAATTGGGCGTCTTGAAGATTGGAAATATAATTCATTAAAGTAATTAAATATTTTACTCCCAAAATGTTCTCGATCTTTACTCCGTGAAACCCAACAAAATCCAAGTATTCCAAACGACCACCGACATAACTTGCAAAACATTATCTCCCTGGATTTAATGCCAAACGTTGATGACCAATGATATCCAGTGCAATTAGAGAAAGTGCTAAAAACGCATACGATGTTTAGTCCTTCTTTTGTTTTGGCTAATATATCCCCACCGTTTTTGTACAGCAATTTCATCACTTTCGCATGTCCATAATATACGTGTCGCGATATGGTATTGTAGAATCAAACCCTCAGAACCAATTTGATGCTCCCCTAAACTAATGCCGCAACTTCTGGATGTGCGTGTACGAGAGTGACGTTCGTTCTAGAAATCGCTTGAGCCGACCGCATTTACGACTTTCTTCTGAAGCGAATTTCTTTTTTTGAAGGTCGCTGATGATGAAAAGTAGATCATCAACAGTCCTAGCGTTTGTCAAATTTCATTTGATCAGCCTATGATAATTGTTAATACAGCCTAGTAATATGGTCTTGACCGTGGCTGCGAAAGCGTCCACTGCGACGGCTTACCTTTCAGCAGACCCTACGTCATCAATTGAGTTACAACATAGTTACTCAAAACTCGTCAAACCCATTAAAATACTTAGGGCATTCAATCCGCTAAGGTGTCCGCAATTGCAGCAGGTCTCTCCAAAGAGGAAGCTTTTCGGTCGGTAGAAAAGCGATGCAGTAGACATCTACATCAATGAAGTCGATCAATCTTCTCACTAACAACGCATACTTACTTTCAACTCAAAAATCCTCTCTCCACCCAGCACCAACGCTATCCCTGGCATTGTCTCTAACATCGCTCTTGATACCGACTTTATCAAACCCGATGTCGACAACTGACTTGGCCTGGAGAGTGCACAGGATTAGCGCGGTGTCCTCACATTTGCCAGTGAGGTGCCGAATCGACCAAGCTCAGTCTTTACAAATTACCCTTTCTTCTATCTCATGACAGTTCACAACAGCATTATCGTATTAAAATTCGCCTCTCTGCATCTCAAATTGTGTGGTGACGTTATTTTATTCCAGTCAAACCTTATTTGGACCGCAGTATATGTATCTCAACGCCGACGTATTCGCATTACCTGGGATCATACAATTGTCTGCAAACCGTCACATGATATTTCGGGTTATTCCTGACGCGAGTTGAGACCATATAGTGACACACAAATGGTGATGCCCGGTGGTGCACCACTGGCACCACCGGGTTTGCTAGCAAATTACACTCATTATAGGGTACAATGACGGAATAATAACGAGTAGGGCTGCGAAGATGAAGCTTGACGAAAGGGAAGACATAGGTTAGCCGATACCGGATGGCGATTGCTTTCTCTGGAACGTCAAATGGGTAGCCCAACCACATAGCAGAGCGCTGTGCCAAATCCCATTCCCGAAGATAGTGCCGCCAAATGAACCCAACTTAATCAATTCAGATATTGACGGGCGCTACTGGAGCGGCTCAAATGACTCTACATCGTCTTTTGTGCCATCTCGGAATTATGAAGATTGCATCAATGAGGGATCGATGACCATGGTGATAATTTATTGAACACTGTATAGAACTACGTAACCCCCAGTGTGGGCTCTGCATCGGAAAGGGAACATGAGTTTATGCTCTCTCCGATTCGAGACTCGATAAAGTAGTAGTCGAACAACACATGTCAGAATTATCCATCTCATCCCAATTTATTTTCAGCATACCCAACTTCTCAACCTCGCCAACCTCGCCATGCCGAAAATTCTCCAAAGCTCGTTCAACGGAACCCCAAAGTCTTGCTTTATCCAATTGAGGAAACTCACAAGACAATGACCCAACCAATTTTTCCTTCAAGATAAATGTGGCTCCTTCGGATGAAAGTAGAGCATGGAAGTAATCTACTACTTGTTTACCGTTCGTATTGCTGAAAGGTGAAATAGAAGGTCCGGATGTGTGACTGCTCTGGATCGTCAGGCTAGAACCGGGGCTTAATAGGTGTTTCCGAACCCCATTCTCTTTTTGCTTTTGCTCGGCCAACGTCAATTTTGGTCCGCATGGGCTAAAGGCTTTGATGCATTCGCTACATCGCGACGACGGATCGTTGTAGATGCACTGGAACAACGTCAGAATTTGTCTTCAAGACTCGTTACCTTGCGCCTGGCCTTTCGACATGCACTGCATATCTTGCTTCCTGCTTTGCCAGCAACCCTCATCGTCTTCTCTTCTTCGGGGTGAAATCCTTTGTCTACAGCAGCGCGGGAAGAACGGGTTCGCATTGTCAGGCTGCAAGAGTGTGCAAGAACACCGATACTTTATAACTTTGGTCCAATAGTTATTGTGGGCATATTCCGCGCTTTTTCGCAGTTTTATTTCCCATGACCCTAGAAAGTTCAGACCGTCTTCGCTCTTTTTGGTCTTGCTGCGCTCTTTCTTGCGTTAGCTGCGCTCTTTATCACCCTTGCGCTCTTGACGTCAGCCAATAATATGGCGTTACCGACAGTAGGTCGTAAATATGCGGAATGGGATGGGAAAAGTACATAAATAAAGAAAAACAGTGAATATTTACGTAATGGAAAGACAAGCAAACGTACGGAAGAATATGCCCATAATACGACAACACAGACACGGAGTGTAAAGGAAACGTATCCCGAAAATACGGAAATTACGGCCTGTAAGAACTTGCTCAAGACAATACAAATTATACGATTGAGAGACTACTCGCAACATGGGAAAGCCAAATCAGCAACTGCGAAAAGCACCGTAAGGATGGGCGATGCGGCGGTGCAGAATCCCCGTGCTGTACTATCTAACTACAATGCGCATTGCGAAGGGTACACCACATACGACCACATCCTCGCAACGAGTTCGGGTGGATATAATTCTGTCGGTTTATAAACACCTCAGCTCGTTCGCATCCTCGAACAAACATCCATACTCAGGGCATGAATCAACCCCCTGCCGTTGGCGAACGGGTGAAGAGACGCCAACAAAAGCCCAAGAAACCGTAACTCCCATAATCCTTATCATGCATTGACTCCGATCTGTAGGCCTGATGAAGAAGGAGGTTGGTGTCTATCGAGACCACGATGTGCGCGTTGTGCCGACAAAAGATTTCGAGTAACCCAGAAATACTATCATTTCTGACAATTTGTAGTGCTGGATCAGAAATGGAGAGACGATCTGTTGGCCATGCAACAAAGATGGCGAGGAATGCATCCCATCGTCTAAAATAAGATCGACTGCAGAAGTACCCAGTGCTGATCCAGGGCTCGCGGGACTCGATTTTGACCCTCTTATATCCGGTGAACTTCGCCAAGGTGATTTCTCGGCGACGTACTCGTCCCCACATGCCTCAAAACTAACATAAAGTGTTGCAGCGCCCGTTCCCTATTCCCAGACTTTATTCCATCCCTTGCCGTCACTCAACTCCCCAAGCGGCGTCGACTTTTCGTCAAGCACCCCAAACCCACCGTCTGCCAGTGGTAGTGGAATTCCCCAAATGTCGGTTACCCAAAGAGAGATTTTTGAAGCTATCCGGCTTGCAGCTCCCCCAAACGAAAGATTGGCCGAGTGTTTGGCATACCTATTGGACGACTATCACATTTCACGTAACATAACTCCATTCAACACTGTAGCCAAGTCTATATCGGCCGACGACCTACCGAACGTTGACCGAATGGCTGTGTATATTCTGCTCACCTGGGCAGAAATGAGACCGGTCAGAGATTCGTCTGTCATTCAATCTGTGAGCTCAATCGTGAAGTACTCTACCGACGACGTTACTGGAAATGACTGCATTGCCTTAATAATTCACTTCCACGCTGTTTGCGATAGTACACCGGATACTGTTATCTGCGATTCATGCTACGAATGGTTCATCTGCCACAACTCGACAAATAAGCCGACTCGAAAAACTTTGAAGGATTTGCTCGTCATGGGAAAGGCAGTCTCAGGATTAATGCCTCCTGATCAGGCCCCATTCCAAATAATCATGTTCCACGAGGGGTATGATAGTTTTTGTTTTCACGCTAATCATTGTCAAGAAAATCCAAGTTCTCGACGCCGATTGCAATCCCTGCAAATGTTGAGGAGGGTGATTGCGATCCAATCTATGAATCGTTTTTCCGTGAATTGGTGGGAAACGGGACATTTGGCTGTATTATTTCAATTCTTGATAAGATTACTAACAGCGAACAGGCTACCCAGCTGTCCAACCCCCCACCCGATCGGGTTTGTTGGGTTGGACCGGCAAAGCAATCTTGATGCTCACCGCTCAAGGGGGAGTTGAGCGAGCATGGTCAAGTCGTTGGGATCCCGATGCATTGTAAATCTGTAAAGGCACCCCATCGAGAAGCCTATATGGACGGACGAAGCCCGCACCGATCTCCAGGATATTGTTATTTACGGTTATCTCGGTTACTTCTTCAAATTCAAACATGCATAATAACATTCATTTACGCTCTCTTATTACCTCGCGATAAAATTAGTACTTGTTTGGTTTATCAGAATTTCCAACTTTCGTTTGACCTCTTCGATCTCGATCCAGACTTCCAAGTGCCTGATGGTCATGAATGATGCATGCAATCTCGCTGATACTGAAACAAAACGCACTGACCTTGAGAATTACGAACATGTGGAAATAGCTGTACTAGGAATGAGTAGAGAGAGCATCGAGACGAAGAAGATTACTACTACCCATTAAAAGCCGTACGGAGATCTGAGGTCCTTAAATGTGCAATCCCTGTCGATATAACGTGTACGAGGCACAGATCATGGTCGTGATATGGAAGGGGATTTTTTTTCGAGACTTGTATATGCACACTGGGAGTCGAAGCAGTTGCCGACGGCGTACCTGTTGTACAGACATGATTCTCTGGGTAGTCATGAGTAGATAAAATCGAGAAAATGATTCGTACGTTACTAGGTACGCAGAATCCCGCGTAACCAAAACCATACACGTTAAGTAGTGTCAGAGAATGTGCGGTAGAAGCCCGTAGTTTTACCGTCTATTACAAAAGTGGTATCGATTATTACTTGTGTTGCAATTCTCTAGTCTCAACACCACGTATTGTCCTGCCCGTAAACCGGAGTTACGTGCAACGGCTACGGCTACGGCTACGGCTACGGCTACGGCTACGGCTACGGCTACGGAAATACGGTTTTCGTCAATGCGTATTGAGTGAGAAATACGGTTCGGTCATGTGACCCAAATCCCGAGGCGCAAACCTAATTTATACATCAAACAACCGGCACCATACAAGTACTCTCGACGAAGCAAAGAGAAAGTTATTCAATTTCTTCGGGTGTTGGGGATGTCTTCGTTCCTGGAATTTGTCAATGATGATGTGGGACTCTCTGACGAGTTTCTTCTGAGTCCATTCAATTCAGCATCTGATTGTCCCGATTTCTTTCCGCCGCCAAGCTACGAAACAACCTTCGCCCAGACCAATCGTGGGACTACCAAACTGAACTTGGCTCAGTTCGCATCCATCGACACAGACTGGCACAGTTTGTTCAGCGTAACTCCAATCTCGACTATCTGCTCCTCTGGTGCAACAGTTTCTTCCGTCAAACCTGCCACCAAGCCAGATACATCGGCACTGAAGGCACCCAGGCGGTAAACCCTTATATTGCTGCTGTGGCTCATTTTAGTCGCATTCTACCTAGAGGTCCGCATGGAAAGAGATCAGGTCGCGGAGGGTCTTTCCTTTGTAACCCTTGTCGAAAGGCGAAACGCGGAAATGCCGCACCTTGTGTCCGAAACCCGAATTTTCCGGGAGTTCCGTGCGACCCCTGTAAAAAGAGAGGATTTAGTGCCCAACAATGTGGCCTTCGAACCAAAGGTCCAAACGGCGCGCAGGAAACTTTCGACATGACTGAGATTAGTCCCGTTGATGCGGACATTATGACTTCCACCGCAAGTCCGATGCCTCAACATAATAGTTATCCAGGGCAGGCTGCAACCCAATTTGGACCAATCGAATACTCAGATAAAGAGTACATTCCAGCCCTGAAGTATGACTGATCCTAGTTTGGATGAATTTTCACTTCTCGAGCGACGTAGTCCAAACTACGGGCTCGATCAAGATTATCCTCCAAAACCTCGCGAGGCCCAAGAGGCACGAGATTGCACAAGGAATCCGCTGATAAATCAGTCTTTCTCCACCCTTGGTCCATATGACTCGACCCATATTCCTGGACCTCGTCCTCGGCAGTGCGGGGAACAAAATGGGAGATTCCTTGATGCACAAAAGTGGGATGGCATTTCTCCAGATCCTAAAGATGAGTCTGACTCTGAATCCATCGACCTCGTCCAATTAAATGGCCCATGGTGGGCCGAATGTAATGCATTGTCTCAAGATGATCAAATTTCATCTGAATTCACGATAAAATATCCTTTTAAAATCGCGGAAGGCCTTTGCCCTGCCTTGTTGGCATGTTCTACTTGGCTATTGAAAGAACTCGATGATCTTGAAGATTCTGGTTTCGCAATTGGTATGGATATACTTCCAAGAGATGTCCCACTTTGTGACTTTGAGGATGAAGTTTATTTTACAGGTACCTTCTTTTGGAGAGACAGTCTAATATCTGATAGACTCGCAGGAGATGCTATGGGTAGAATACAAAAGCACTTGTACCATTGATGCGCAGAATATCCGCGAGATTGCAACAAGGATCGCTGAACGGATCAAACCGTATGCAGTAGCAATATTTGACCGGAGCGAGTTTGGAGTTGGCGTTATAGTTAGCAAGGCCACACGGGTTGACAGTGCGATGTCTGATAGCGATTTTCGTGGCCCAATGCCAAGTTACGATAACTCAGCGTCAACGCTTCGTCGATCCTCGATACACCACTTTGGAAAAGCTACATCTAACCATGGCGGAGGGGTAGCTGTCACTCAAATCGGTTCTGACTCAGGCAGAACAGGGGACCAGGCGAACGCAACTGGATACACGTACGAGACTTACGGGAGAGCAGATAGTCAGACAGAGAATGATTCCAATGCTGATCACCGGCAAAAAAACGACGACGGTCCTGTACCAGATACATCAGGTCCTAATCGAAGACCTACTTTCAACAATGCATTCACGGGCAGCGCAAAAATTTGCCTGGAAAACAATCTTTACCTAAAACTGACCCTTTCTTTCGGCCTCAACATATTTTCTGCGACAGGGGCCAATTTCGCGGACTGCGAGATCAGCTTGGATCCGGTCATTGTCAGTGCATCAAGACTGTCTCCGATTAATGGCGGGAATTCTCCCAATCGGATGGCTAAAGTTGGACAATCGGAACATCTATATGTCACAGAGAGAGTAGAGATTATAGTTGGTACAAGTGGCGATTGCGAGCCCCCGCGCAACATTCATCCACTGCCCCAGCATTTTGCCCACCGACGCGGCACGTCAAAGATACAAGCCCAAACAGGTTTTCAAGGGTTCTGGTATCCGAACCTTCGGGAGGAAGATTATAGGGGGAAAGAAGACACTATGCAGTACGATGCTGTGACTCTCGGCTTGGAAGTCCTGTCCATCGCCACAGTTGGGGAAAACGAGCATGAGTGGATCTACAAGCTCAAGGCCGCCTGCGGAACCAACATTGAGTTTTCTACTGAGAATCCTCCACGTCATAAGGCTACATATCGGGTTCTCGAAACAGATAATCTCGAGTATCTCAAGGTCGTCGTGCAAGCGGTGTTCAGAAATCACGGAAGGCTATTGAGGCAGAAGTCTCACGAAAAGAACGACGCCCTAAAAATATTGGGCAATCTCGAGGCCATGCACATTGTGGCAACATTGGAAGTCAAACTCCGGCGAGATGGAAATAATTGGTTTTTATTTCCGTCTGAATATAACCAAGGGCGGCGGTTAGGGGCGACACTCAAGTTTCAAAAGGGTTTCTTACGCAACGAAAACACGGACAACAAGATTGTTCACCTGGAAAGACTGCAAGGCTCGTAGCATTCAACGAGGATGGTGAAATTGGAATGAGAGTTAGATAGGATATTTAGATTTGGATCGACACACAATTTCCGATCGCAAGACTGTCCTAGTTGTCGCGGGTCTCAGAATTTCTATATAATTCCTGCAAGATATCCTGCGTTGCAAAAGTTTGTGTGCAGATGTCTCACTGAATTTCCGTGGGCTGCTCTGCGCCAGTCCAGACCTAACGGAGTGTCGCAGTGCCAACAATTTCTTCAAGGTAAAAGCTTGTACTTTTTGGGTTTTCCTGTGCTCCACTAACAATATTCACTTATTCTAAAGACTGAATGATGCAGTGTGAGCCCACTATAAGCCATGTCCTGGGAACAAACTCATAGCAAGCCAAACAGTCTGGGAATATTTTTTTTTTTTGTGTCAAAAATTGACATTTTTGTAGCAAAAGGCATGACCATTTCGTCCCAATGACTATTACGTTCCGAGTGATCCTAGAGTGGAAATGGCAGACAAAGATGGTTCAGCCTGATTAGGCCATCCTCGGGGGCTGGGGACTCCGACTGTATTCGAACTGGTGTATGGTAAAAACCCGAGATTCGAACTTTCGTTTTCTGATACCTTGAGTTCGACTTCGAAATCTGCCATTGTGGTTTCTATCTCTTCCATAGTATCAGTCCATACAGCATCCATCATCATCCTGTCACTTTCCTTGAAGCTCACTTGTAGGCTCTCAATTTTCGCTGTCGTAGGTGTCCTGGTTCCAGCAACTGACTCCAGTTCCCATTCGCATCATTCTAGTATCTGCATAAGGCCATCATCTACACCATGAGTTTGATCCTCTCAGATTATAACCTTCCAAATCAGAAGGAAAGTTGATATCCGGTTCTGATCCTGAATATTGGACGGCAAAACTGTCGCCATACTTCAAGAAGTGATAGTAGCATGATGTGCCAAGCTGCATTGGAACGCGTTCTGGTCTCTTTCCCAGTTAGTTACTTTGAGTAGGGGGAAACAGCTTCCGCATCCGGCCATTTTACTGACTTGAAACCTTTTGGTTCATCAAGCTTCGCAGTTGTCGAATTCGTATAGAAAAATCTAGCATTTAGCAAATAAATAACAGGAATACAAATACCTGTATATATACATATCTTTCAATTTATGAACCAGTCGTTTCGTGTTCATAATATGGATCGGCGAAGATTCGTATGTCTCGAGAAATATGGAATAAAGTTGATCGACGCCAGACGTTGGCGAATGACTTTCGAACCCCATCGAAGCGGAAGCTTTTTTCAGCGTATATCCAAGGAGAACCTTGGCCTCGGCTGCTATAGGAACGCCAGAATTTCGTTCTATATATATCTCGCACTCGGACGTGACGTGTTGCTTATGACTAAGAGCGTACTTGGAAGCCAAAGTTTGGCCGGTCACAAGGAAGATTTTTTCTGGACGCTTGGATCCGAAATAAGAATTGACTGCCTTCCAGGCGTGCATCTCTACAGCAGAGAACCAATCGATTAGGTCGAATTGATGTTCCTCAATGCATCCTCGATGCAAAAGCGGACCTTCCAACGGCAATTCGAAAGTGGCCTGGAATTTCGTGAGTCACGGTCGTCTCGGGCTCTAGGTATTGAGGCCAATTCCATTGCTCCAATCCCTATGGTTAGACCGTAGCTAGGCAGCCTAACCGCAATATGAAAAGCATTCCGAATCCACTGATATTTCCCATCGCCATCGAAGAACGCAATGTCTCCAACCTTGCCAGAATTCAGACGCCGATAATCTATGGCGCTATCGCGATCGACGTTGGAAAGACCAAGCGCCTCTGTTATGGTTGATTCAAGAGGGCATCCAAAAGGGATGGGCGCATAGAGAGCGAGGCCGAGCGCTGTCCCGGCTAGGTCTGAAGCAAAACATTCCTGCGTAGAGACATGTTTGTGGGGCATTTCGTGGCAGGTAAATGCAACACCGTTGATGTGGGGTTTGTTCAAGGTCGTTATCAAAAAGTTGCGATTTTGGATGAGAGATCCGATAAAGAGGCTGTGCAGTTCTTGGCATAACGATACTTAGACAAAGCTTAAATCCTGATATGTTTCTCAGAAATTCGGAACAATAAGGTTTGCAAAACCTGCTTGATCTGATCATGTGACTGTATTTAGGCGGTAGGCGGTGCAATCCCAATTCCGAATACGGAAAATTCGGTTTTCGGACGGAGCTGAATTTTTGTGGGGGTGCAAACCCAATTCACACTAAACCTGAACAAGGGGCGGGGTTTCCGTACGCAATCACGTTGGAACCACGGAAGTTTCTAATATCAAATGCTATAGACCGTGACTTCCGTCTATAATAAGTAACCGAACTAAAAATTTAAAAGAGTGACCCCCGCCCTCCTCGATAGCAAGGCACAGTAGGGCTTATCGTTGCCCAGCGACTGCGATCTTCGCTCGGTCAACCTACGCCAACAATGGTCTATAGCGGTATTTTTCCGGGGTTCGGCACTAATGTTAGGCGATGGTCCTGAACCATCGGAAAAGATACTTGAGTCCATTTCGGAGGCTCAAGTGGGTGACTTCGATTCGAAGGCTTCCAGGGACGATTCGAAGACAAGGGCTTCGAAAGACGGAGATAACGATGACATTCGTGTCCTTCCTCAAAGACTATCATGGCGAGGAAATGAACATGCATTTGCCTGTAGTAAAACACTTTCGATGGCTCGGCCCGGTGATGTGTAGTCGAATGCGCTGAATTCCGTATCAGGAATAAAAGCCCTGTGGCCCAAGAAAATACTAAAAAA
>Ga0335075_10009525_pt1 | contig 14805 bp, 14 predicted proteins | sample Lox_Sample_24_FD_206723 | JGI IMG/M metagenome (GOLD analysis project Ga0335075, IMG submission 206723) | Soil microbial communities from Loxahatchee National Wildlife Refuge, Florida, United States - Lox_Sample_2.4 | ecosystem: Environmental > Terrestrial > Soil > Wetlands | place: USA...
GTGGTGGCATTTTGCGCCAGGTTGGCCGTGCTAGCGGTGATCGTCGGTGCGTTGGCTTCGACGTAGATGCCGGCGCCGGGCAAGTTGTCGCCCGGCGCGCCGCCGAACGGCACATTGAAACTGGCGGAGGATGTATTCCCATCCGCAGGGTCATCCTTGATGGTGGCGCCGCCGGTGCTCCAGCCCATGACGTCGAGTGGCTGCCCACTGGTGGTGTCTCCGGCCGGCACGGTAAACTGAAATAGCAGTGCGCTGGTGCCGCTGCCGCTGAAGTAGCTGGCCGAGGAGCCGGCGCTGTCGTTCAGCAGGAGAATCGGCGTGCCCCCAGTGACATCGACCGCCTCGGTGAAGTCAACTTCCAGAGTGACCGTCGTTCCAGAGCCGATGGTGCTGTTGGCAGCCGGCGGCGGGACCAATGTCACGTCCGACACCGTGGCATTGAGCAGGGTGCGGTCCTCAAGGACCTCTACGTGGAGCCTGCCTTGTCGTGAGTCCCTCACGACGCGAGCCGAGCGGCCCTTCGAGAATCGCGATGGTCGTTTCAACCACGTCCAGAATGGAGAGCGTAGCATGGGGTGCGTTCCTTTTAACCAAGGTGAAAGAGCCGAGGAGCCACACGGTTGGAGTGCTGGAGCACGAGACAACAGAAGCACAGCATTGTCTTCCGTTATCCGAGGGGCAAGTCTGGTTCATCTTCCAGCGCGCGGAAAAGTCTTCCTGGACCACGGCGGCAGACAAAGCTTGCCTAGCCAGATATAATCTGTAGACCAAAATAAAAGTTTGTCAATATATGATTATAAGATTTTAACAGCTATTTTCCGTCCTATATACCAATAACTGAAGGTGAGCAGTAGGAAGTGGTTGTACGAGAAAGACAGCATCCATGTCTCTTCCTGTGTCCTTATAGTCTGACAATTAGTAATTGCCTCGTTGCCTTCCGTCGCTCTGCGGGCCGTGAAGAGAGAAAAAATCCGCAGACGCCCTAACTCCTCCATCTTTACAAGCCGCTCAAGCTGAAGAACGGCCTCGATATAATCGCAATAAACCAAAGATATACTTTCAGTGTGCTGTCTCCTCCGCCCGATAATTTCGGTGATAGGGATATTCTCCCATCAAGGCGGAGGCGGCAAGAGATGACGACTCTTCCCTGCGGATCGCAAACGCGCTCCGAGCAAGCGCCCTTGGAGCCGGACCCGTTGTGGCTTTTGCTCCGCCGACTCACGTTCGCCTTGCTCCTTGTCGGCGTCGTCTGGCGTCTCCTGCGTTATCTGCTGCGTTTTCCCATATGGGATGATGAAGCATTCATTTGCCTTAATTTCCTGGAGCTGGATTATCTCGGCCTGACGCGCGAGCTGCGCAACTGCCAGGTGGCCCCGCTGCTGTTTCTGTGGGGCGAATTGACCTCGCTGCGTTTGCTTGGCCCCTCGGAATTGTCGATGCGCTTGCTTCCTTTCCTCGCGGGGATGGCTTCGCTGTTTTTGTTCTGGCGGCTGGCGCGGCTGACGCTGCCGCCGCTGGCGCGGACGATTGCCGTGGGCTTCCTGGCCGTTGCCATCTGGCCGGTGTCGATGGGCGCGTTCACCAAGCCCTATACCTTCGATCTGTTTATGTCGCTGTTGCTGCTGCTGCCGGCCGTCCGCTGGCTGCAACAGCCGCAGCAAATACGCTGGTTGATTTTATTGTCCCTGGCCACACCGCTGGCGTTGTTCAGCTCGTATCCGGTTGTCTTCGTGGCCGGCGCGGTCAGTCTGGCGCTGTTGGCCACGGCCTGGCGGCAGGGCTGGAAGGCGCGGCTGTTGTGGGGCGTGTACAATGTCGTGCTATTGGCCAGCTTCGTGGGTCACTTCGCCATTGCCGGCCAGAGCCAATTGCACTCGCCGGATAAAGGCGCGACGACCGAGCAGGGCATGCAAGATTTCTGGGCCGAAGGCTTCCCGCCCGCGAAGCCGCTGGCCCTGGTGAAATGGCTGGTCTTCGCGCACACCGGGCAGATGATGGCCTTTCCCATCGGCTCGCAGGACGGCGGCAGTGCGGTGACGACCCTTCTGTGTCTGGTGGGCGCCTGGCATTTCTGGACCTCGCAACGCCGTGCTTTGCTGGTGCTGTGCCTTGCCCCCTTCGGGCTGGGCCTGCTCGCCGCGGTGCTGCACCGTTATCCTTACGGCGCCTCGTGCCGGCTCAGCCAGTACCTCGCTCCGGCCGTCTGCCTCAGCGCCGGCATGGGGGCCGCTGTTTTGCTGGAGCGCCTGCGCTCCGCGACCGTCCGGCGCCGCTGGATCATCGGCGTCTGCACGGTGCTGGTATTCATCGGCGTGTGCGGCATGGTCCGCGATCTCCTGCACCCTTACCGCACCGTCGAGGCGTTGTGGACGCGGCAAGTCATGCAAGCTCTTGCCGACCAGGCGCGCTCCGGCGCTCCCATCGTGGTGCTCAACAAACAGGAAGACATGGATTCACTGTGCCGCTGGTATCTGGAGCAGCTCGGCGACCGCGTTTGCTGGGACGGGCAGATCGACTGGGACAAAGCCAGGGCGAGCGGCGAGGTTTTCTGCCTGTCCTACGACTATCACAAGCTGAGCGCGCCGGAGCAAATGCCGCACAGTCCAACGCGCGAGCCGATGAGCCTTCCCATCGGTGTGACGGTTCGCACCGATCCCGCCCAGCAAGCGTGGATTCTGGCGAGCGCCGTCACCGATAGCGGCCTTCCCCCTGACTGGCGCATGCCCGTCAAGCACCTGCACCAGCTGCATCTGGTGCTGAAAGGCTCCTCGAAGGAAGGCAGCTCAAAAGCCGTGGCCTCGAGATGAGAATTGAGGGATAATCCAGGGAAGGTTGGCAACGGAACATCCTGAGGATGCTGAAAAGGAGCAACGCGATGCAATTCACTCCAGAGCAGTGGGAGGCCGTCCAACGTGGCCAGCTCGTGCATCTGAAGGAAGGAGGCACGGAGCTGGTAATTCTCCGGGCTGATGTGTTCGAGCAGCTGCGCGAGCTGTTCTACGACGCCAGCTCCTGGAGCGCGGAAGAGATGGACTTGCTCGCGGCAGAGGATGCCGATGCTTTGGGTTGGGAAGGAATGGAAGCCTATCAAGGCGATGACCAATGATGGTCAAACGTGGTGATGTCTGTCTGGCCCGATTCCCGCATGCCGCCGGCGGCCGGGGCAAGAAACGCCCCGTAGTCGTGGTGCAAGCGGATGCCTACAACCAGAAACTACGTCACGTCATTGTCGCCGAGGTTACAACGAACCTCGCGGACGCGTCCGACCCCGCGAATCTATTGATCGAGGTAGCTACCGCCGAAGGACAAGCAACCGGATTGGTGAGCGATTCCGTGATTACCTGCTGGCACTTGGTGACGATGAGCGAGGATCGCATCGGCAAAGTCATCGGCGACCTATCGGGGAGTCTGCTCCAGAAACTCGATAACTGTCTGAAGGCATCGCTGGGTTTGCCGTGACAGCTCCCATGCTCACTGCCGATGAGCTCATCCCTGCCTGCATCTGAAAGCGCTGGGATCGGGAAGCAGCTCGCGCGGCCTTAACGCCACGGCCCTTCCGTCAGCTTGCGCCGCAGATCGGCGAGTACCTTCGCCTGCCGCGGATCGTCGGCCAGGCTCCGCAGCTCGTGCGGATCACGCGACAGATCGAAAAGCTGATATTTGTTGATCTTGGGATAGAAAATCAATTTCCACTGCTCCGTTCGGACCATGCGCTGCACATCGCGGAAATGGCCGAAGACGTGGGGATAGAGGGTCGTCGTTTTACCGGCCAAGACCTGCGCCAAACTCTTTCCCTCGACCGCCTCCGGAATGGCGATTCTTGCCAGATCGCAGACGGTTGGAAAGAGATCACGCAGGTAGCACTGCGTCGCAAAGCGCTTGCCGGCGGGAATGCCGGGACCACGCAAAAGCAACGGCACGCCGACGGTGTGCTCGTACATGTTCTGCTTGCCGCGCAAGCCATGACTGCCCAGCGCCAGACCGTGATCGCTGGAGAAAATCACCAGGGTGTTCTCCGCCTGTCCGGTCTCCTTCAGGACCGCCAGAATGCGGCCGATCTGCTCATCCAGATGGGAAATCACGGCGTAGTAGACGGCCAGCTCCGCGCGCACGTCCTTCGGCGTGCGCGGCCAGGGCAGAAGCTGCTCATCGCGGCCTTTGAGGTTGCCGTGATCGAATGGATGCTCCGGCAGGAAATTGGGCGGCAATTGCATCTTATTCGGATCGTATTTATCGCGATAACCGGGCGGCATGAGCAAGGGATCGTGAGGGGCGGTGAAGTTGACGTGCAGAAAGAACGGTTTGGACGGTTTGCGGCGGAGGAAACCGATGGCGGCATCGGCGAAGGCGGCGCTGATATTCGGCGTCAGACCGACGCCCTTCTCTGGCCGCAAACGGCCGTCGTCGGTGCGGAACACGTAGCCATAATAGCCCGTGATTTTGTGGTCGTTGAAGTCTTTGCGCTCCTTCTCCCAGCGCTGGCCGCCGCCCGCAAAGAGTCCCTGGCTCTCCTCGTAGCCGAGCCGGCTCGGCTGCGCGGCCGGATCGCCCTTGCCGACGTACCAGGTGTGATAGCCGGCCTCGCGCAGCGTCCGCGGCCACAACGGCTGCCCCGACTTGATCTTGTCGCCGAAGTAGAGGACGCCGTTGCGATAGCCGCTGCATCCCGTCAAGATTTCGACGCGGCTCGGCGTGCAGATCGGATTGGGAGAGACGGCGCGTGTGAAGGCGGCGCCTTGGCGAGCCAGGGCATCGAGGTTGGGCGTGCGGATCCGCGGATTGCCGAGGGCGGCGATGGTATCCGGCCGCTGATCGTCGGCGAGCAGAAAGAGAATGTTGGGCCGTCGCGGCCGACTTTCTTGCGCCGGCGCCGGCCGGGCAGGGTTTGTCAGCAGGACGAGAACCGGCAGAATCAACGACCAGCAGGCGGCTCGTTTCATGGCATCTTCCTGCGCTTGCACTCCTGGCAGCGATTGTACTCGCTAATCAATGTAGTGGCGTTGTTACGGGTGCAGAGTCCCAGATTTGCCAGAAACCGGCTTCACGGTCTTTGGGTTTGGCGAAGAAACGACGAAATTCCGCTTCGGAGCCCAATTCCCGTGCGACTCCTTGCAAGTCAAGTCGCCCAAGCAATTCGGCAGTTATCGGACGTTTGTTGTCCCAGAAGATGAACGAACCGTAGAATGCCTCAGCCACCGGGGAGTTCAAGATTGATGCCAGATAGGCCGTTTGTTCTTCGTTATCACACGCTAGAAAATAGCACGTGTCATCTAGGACCACTGGCTTTTCATCGACTGGCCCAATGACGGTGAACTGGAGTTTCTTGTAGAAGCCGCTGATGGCGACCTTCCACCGCGCAAATGTGTATTCCCCTACGCCAAAGATCGCAAAAGCAGGCCGATCCCGATAAATCGAGCTGCTCCGCTTGTGAAACAGATGAGCATGTGATAGGAGGTACGCCCATGTCAAGGGAGCCTTCTGCTCAATGATCGCCGTGTCTTCGCCGACACTGCGCTGGGTCACAATCATATAGCGGAGATCATTTCCGTTCCACCTTCTTGCCACCCCTGAGCTCTTTAGCATCGGGTATAGGTAAGTATCCTCAAGTTCAATGCTTTCTCCAAGTCCGTTGCCGTAGCCATTGGCTTGCTTGCGCAGCTCCATCACCTTGGAACAATCGTGCTTGATACCAGATCGCCAACGAAGAAGCTGATCTTTCTTCGGGGAGTTCAGGTGCCTCCAGCGGCGGTATGCGCCAAGATCGGCGAGCAGAAGTCCATCCTCATAACCGATTACCGTTGGATCGTAGGCATTGCTTAAGTGCGGATATACCTTGGCCTGAAGGTCATGCTCACCAGTAGAACGAAAGTGTGTCACGAGCAAGGCCGCATCCACGGATGCCCCAAAATGTAGCCCGCTATCAATCCGATAGATCGTCGAGTCCTTCGTGGATAGTCCGTTCTTCCAAGCATGGTGCAGCACCTTTCGTGCAACGGCTGCCTTGCACAGCATCGCCAGCGTTCCGTGCCGTCCATTCATCGCTTCTACGAGCTGCATCAGCATCCATTCCGATATGTCAAAGTTCGCCTTTCCGGTAATTGCATCTAATCCTTTCTGCTTCTGGAAATTAGATTTCGCAGGCAGGTTTTGGCTACCCAGCGTGCCTAAGTGGGCATTTGTAACCCACGGTGGGTTGCCCAAGATCAAGACAGGTTCAGGCAATTGGCTAATTACCTGTTCCCAATCGGTCCTGAAGAAATCAGCCTCGGCTACCTTTACCCATTCGCACCCGCCACGCCTGCGAACCTTGTCGGTAACTTTCTCGATGTATCGCGCGTTGATGTCGGCACCGATAGAATTCTGGAGTCCTCGGAAGTAATCCAAACCGGCGAACAAAAACGAACCAAGTCCGCACGTAGGTTCCACCAAGCTAGCGGGTTTGACACCTTGCTTCGACAAGAGGGCACAAACGCTGCTCGCCAATTCCGGCGGCGTTTGGAAATCGCCGAACTCAGCCGATTTGCCATTTGCCATGTCTCACTCCTATCGAATCCTTACCACCCCATCGGTCTTGCCAGCGACGGAAATCGCCTCGGAATAGCGTAATCGCCTTTGCGGTGCAGTGGTTTAAGCATGGGCTACCTCAACCGCAGGATGCCATCAACGTGTCCGGCCTGTTCAATCACCCTTGCGTATTGCAGCCTCCACTGTAAGGCGTTCGAGATCGTCAGATAGCCCTGTTCGCATGGGTTCTTGAGGAGTTCTTCTGCAATGCTCTTCGCCTCTATGTCATCGACAGGCAGGTTCTTATCGTGCATCAAGCCGATCAAGTCTTCAGCATTGCATCCGACATCGAGATGTTGCCGGATTAACCTCGTCATCGTGTAATCTGCTGTTCGTGCCGCGTCAACGAAGACTGTATGCAGGATGTTCAGGACGGCGGTGTTCGTACTGGGGTCGTCCTTCTTTTGATAGACGAACGCCAGAAGTGAGTAACCCAGGCCGAAGATTTTCTGGCGAGCCGACTTGAACGGGCAGGATGATTGCGGCTGCGTAATCGCTGTCACCTTCATGTCTATCTGAAGGTCGGGAAAGTCCATGCCGCTGGCTGAGCTGGAGGGTGCAAAGCTGTACTTTGTCTCAAGGTGCGCCCGAAACTTGTGTTCCAGATAGGTGCCGATAGCCTTGCCATCCGTGACGCCGTAGAGCGTCGGCTCAGGATAGGTGGATTCGACTTCGGCAAAAGCCTTGGCTTCTTCACAAAACAACGGAACGGTCAGTTGAGCTTTGGCCATCGGTTCACTCTTTACTTAACTCGCCACGTCCGGAAACGGCTCCACGATTCGCTCTAGCCTCTGCTCCAGCGCTTCGCGTTCCTCTAATTCCACGGAGCCAAAATGCCTCTTGCTCATCCGGTGGTACACTCCGCTGACGCCATGGCCCAGATTCCTTTGTGGGGGTTGATTGTACTTGTGTACAGTTTGGTTTGTCAAGTCGTCATCGGACAGGCCGAGGCCAACGAGTTAGGAGATGCTAACTTCCGGCGGGTTTGGCAAGTGTACCATTCCGATGTCTTTTCTCAACGGGAGCCTTGTTGATGCGCTGCAATCCCTGCTTGAAGCGATGCAGCCAGGTGGCGACGGTCCCTTGCGGCACACCGAGCCGCCGCGCGATGACCGCATACGGCTGACCGTCGCGGAAGCGCCAGTGCCAGGCGCGGCGGACGTGCGGCTCGGCGGCCCACAAGGCGCGGGCCACGTCGCGGCGCAGCCTGCGCGTCTGTTCCTGGGATGAGACCAGCGCCGGAGGCTGCACCGGATCGATCGCCAGGCCGTCGCGCAGATTGCCGTCGCGATCGTGCAGGCTCATGGCCCGGTGGCGCCAGCGGCGGCGGAGAATGTCCACGGCACAATTGCGGGCGATCACCCACAGCCAGGCGACGGCGTGGCCGTCCGGATTGAACGCGGCGCGTTTCTCCCACACAACCAGCAGGGCATCGTGGATGGCGTCCTCGACATCGTCGGGGATGCGGAACAGCTCGCGGGTGCAGGTACACGTCCGCAGACGGGCCAGCAGATACGGTTGCAGCTCGGCCGCAAGCTCGCCGAAGGCGGCTCGATCTCCCGCGGCGGCGCGGCACAACAGCTCGCCCCAGCGCCGCCGGCGCAGGGTCTCTTCTCGATTGTCCGTCATTGGCGCTCGGGGTAGGGGTTGAAGGGGCGTTGTCACACTATTCAATACGAAAAACCGTTACAGCGAACCAACAGGTGTAACGGCTCGTCTTATTTAGGAAGGAAACGAGAAATCGCGGCATTCTTCTTTTGTTGAGGGAGGGACCAAACGCCGACGTCGATTGTCCCGGGGCGCGGGACCAGACCATTCTGAGGCTGGGCGGCGGAGCGACCCAGCGTGCTTCTTAGGACAGAGAATCGCACATACGAAGGGCAAACACGCGATGTCAGCGACGACCCAGACCATTCCTGATCCGGTGCAGTCGGCCCTGGCCGACCGGCTCCAGCGCAACGACGAGACGGTCTTGCGGGACATCCTGCAAGCCTTCGGTCCCGCGACCGAGGCACGGCTGCGGAAACACTATCCCTTCTTTCAGCATCACGACTTCGAGGACATTCTCGCCGAGGCGCTCTATCAGCTGTGGAAAGATCGCCACAAGTTCGACGCCGGCCGAGGCTCGCTGTCCAACTGGTTTCTCGTCCTGGCCAAAAGCAAGGCCGAGGACATTCGCAAAAGCAAGCGCTTCAAGGCGCGCGATCTGGAATGCTCGGCCGATGTCGCCGGCTTCGCCGTATCGGTGGACGACGGCGAGGAGGAGCCAGCGACGCCTCTCAGCGCCGAGCAGCAAGACCTCCTCGGCATACTGCGCGAGCTGCCGGACGAAGAGCGCCGCATCATCGGTGCCTACGCCAACGCGGACGGAACGGAGGCATGGGCGGCCAATCTGGCGATCGAGCTGGGGATGTCCTCCGGCCTGATTCGCGTCAAGCGTCTGCGGATCGAGAAGAAAATCCGCCGCGAGATGCAGAAACGCGGACACATCCTCACGGGTTCGAGCCGATAAGCACGGGAGGCCAGCAGCGATGTTGGACAACACCGATAACCAGCGGCTCCAAGAGCGGATCGCCGAGGTCGCCTCCTTCCTGCCCGGCCTCGCCGCCGCATCCGCCCCGTCCTCCGAAAACATTGACGAGCCGGCAGATGGCTTGCCGCCTTTCGGGAAATACAAAGTCGATCGCATTCTCGAGCGCGTTTACGACCGCATCGCCAACGAGGCGAGCGAAAACCTCGATCCGCGTCTGCGCGAGCTGCTCACCGAAGCGCTGGCGCATCCGGAGACGGCTCCCGCCTTCCCGGAGCGCAAGCTTCAGCGCATCCTCGCGCGGGTGCAGGCGCGTCTGGAGGCCGACAAGGCGCCGGCCACATCCTCCGAGCCTGCGAAGAAGCCGGCGCGACGGATGTCCGCCCTGGCCAGCCTGCGTTTCGCCGCCTCGGCGCTCTTGCTGCGCCATCTTTCCTTCGAGACACGCTTGTTATCCGACCATCGCGGTCCGCGGCCGCTCACCGATGGTCCGACGGACTGAGCGTCAGCAGACACAGCTCCTGGCGAGCGGGGGGCGTAAGCCCCCTGATTCTCGCTGGAACGAAGAATCAGGGGGCTTACGCCCCCCGCTCGCCCATTCGGCTGGCGTAAACCCTGCTCCAATCCCTTCGCTAACGCTGCTCACAAACGGAAACACTCGCCTCTCCGATTCAATTCTCTCCCTTCACCTACCCGCCTGCGGAATCGCTGGAAATCTCGAGCTTGGCACGGATTTTCGCTCCGTCCTCGCACAAACACACTTCCGGCATCGAGATTGCTATAGAGGTGTGTCGCTGTTGATCGGTTTGGTTGGGGAACGAATGATCGCTTCCCAACGCCAGAGGCGGGAGAAGAACAGACGAAATTCCTCTCCCCAAGGTTGAAGCGCCGGCTCCGGCTCCTCGCCGGGGCCGGCCTCATTTCCGCCTTCTCCCGGCGCGGCGATTGCGTCCGTGCGCTTTGTCTTTTTTTGGAGTGCGGCGCTTTTCCGCCGCTTTGATTTGCTTGCCTTTTCTTGAAAACCGAAAGAAAAAAAAGCGGCGGAAAAGCGCCGCACTCCAAATAAAAACGGCACTTTCTCACAGGTGTCCCCGAGATAGTGTACAAAGCGGACACTTTGCGCGGCAAAGCGGCCTGTGTCTGGCGCAGCAATCACTTGTAAAGAAAGAGGTTGCGCCGCCAGAAGTGGCCGGGCGTTCACAGTGTCAACTGTCCGCGTCTGGCCCCGCCCGTGAGAAAGTGTCATAAAAACAAAGCTCCCTCAGTGCATAAGCTACGGGGCGTTCATGAACACTCCTTGCTTCATCATCACCTTGCCGTTCTGGAAGACGATCTGGACGGACGCGCCTCCCCTCGCGCTTTTGCGGTGCCAAACCAAGGCGTGGACATTTCCCTGGGTGGGCCGGCTCTCGGTTGGCTCGCCGAGTATGGCCTTGACCTCCGCCTCGGTCATTCCGGTGTTGATTTTGTTATAGTTCTCCTGCGTCACCTTGTTGCCGAACGGCCCATACAGCCACAGCAGCACGCCGCCGCCGCCCAGGCAACCCAGCAGCAGCACAAAGACGCCGATGCCGAGACCTATCAGAAGCCCCGTCGGCATGCCCTTCTTTTTGCGCCGCGGACGACGCGGCTCGTCGCGGTCGTCGTCGTAGTCGTCGTCCCGCGAACGCGGTCGCTCGGAGGGATCGGCGACGACGAACCCTTCGGAGCAGTGCTTGCAGCGCACCTTTTTGCCGATCTGTGTCTCGGCCAGCGAGTAGGATGTCGCACAGTGAGGACAGAATATTTTGACGGGCATCAGAGTGCGTCGCCTTTGCGCAAAAGTTACTTTTGGGGTAGATCAGGTTGTTTTTTTAGCTCGCCGAGCAGGTCGCGGAACCCTTTTTCGGAATGCAGACTAGCGAACGCCTTGTCCTTTTGCAAGCGTGCGGCATCGCGGAAGCCCAGCGCCACACTCTGACGCAGGATCTCCAGCGCGTCCTGAACTTCGGCCGCGCGCTCGGCGCGTTGTTGCGGATCCAGCTTGTCCTTGCCGCCGCCGACGCGTCCGGCCGTGCGGGCCATGTCGTGAGCGACGCGAAACATCTCCTCGGCATCGCGGGTCCACAGCTTGGCTCGTTCGCGGACCAGGGCAGCGGCTTGCCGGGTATGGCCCAGACGCAGCTCGGCCTCGGCGGCGGTGGACAGCGCGTGCGAGTACGTCCGCCGATAAGACAGGTTGTCGGGCGCGCGGCGCAGCAGCAGCCGCGCATGATCGAACGCTTCTTGCAACAACGGCAACGCTTCCTCCGCATGCTTCATCGCCATGCGGTTCCAGCCGAGATTGTTGAGTGTGCGCACCATGTCCTGATGGTAGTCCAGGTTATCGGCATCAAGGCGCAAAAGCTCTTGCTGTAGCTCGCGCGCCCGTTCGTAGGCCTCGCCCTCCTCCGGGCGCTGGTCCATCATGCCGTGGAGGGCGGCGACGTTGAACCAGCTCCAGCTCAATTCCCGGCGAAGCTTCGGCGAGCTGGGATCCAGACCCAGCAGCCGCTTCTGAATGTCGCGCGCCTTCTGTTGATGATGGAGAGCCTTATCCAGATGTTTGGCGCGTTGCTCGAAGAAGCCAAGCAGCCGATGGCTGGAGGCCAGCTCAGCCTGATAGCCCGGAACCAGGGGGTGTTTCTGGACAAGCTCCTGGCGGATCTGGTACGCCCGCTGGCAGGCCTTGGAGGCGTCGGAATCGCGGCCGGCCTTGCGGAGAATGTTGCAGAGATTCTGCAAAGCCGCGGCCAGATCCGCCTGGGCGTTGTCATCCTGGGGCGCCGCCCGCGCCCGTTCGTCGCGCAGCTCGACGACGCGCTCCATGGATGCCACGGCGTCGGCCAGGCCGCCGTGCTGCCGCTCACGCAGGGCCGCGTAGTTCGACAGCGTGGACGCCAGGTTTCCCTGGGCAACGCCATCCTTCGGCCGTTCCTTCAACAGCTGTTCCTGAGCTTCGCGGGCTTGCCGATAACATTGCGAGGCCGCTTCCAGCCGGCCGCGCTGTAGCTCGGCCCAGGCGAGGTTTCCCAGCACCAGGGCGCGTCCGGTTCGCAGCTCCCAGTCGGCCGGATGCCGGGCCAGGAAACGATCGTAGACAACGCGAGCGTCCTCCAGCCGGATGGCCACGATGTCGGTTTTGTCCTGATAGGTCGCCGCGTCGTTGAGGGCGCCGGCCAGCTTGCGTTGCAGCGCCAGGTTGTCGGGATCGTCGCGCTGAAGCTCGCGGTAGATGGCCAGGGCTTGCTCGTGGGCGGCGCGGGCGTCGGCCCGGACGCCGATGGATTTGGTGATGCGCGCCACGCTCTGATAGGTATCGGCCAGCTCGCGCCGCAGCGAGCTGTCCTGACCGCGACGTTCCAGGAATTTCCGATAATAGGTGAGAGCGTCCTGAAGCAGGGCTTTGCGGAGCGGCTGCAAGGCCGGCGTGTCGCGCAGCTCGTTGCTGACGCGGAGGCAGAAATCGTCCACGGCCTTGTGGGCCAGGCGAAAGCTGCTTTCGGCGTCCTCAAGATTGTGTTCGGCTTCGCGGCGCTGGGTCTTGGCTTCGCCCCAGGCGCGCGCCAGCTCATCGCGCTGCTGCTCGACGATCCGAGCGTGTTGCTCGGCGTGCTCACGACGTTGCTCGGCCAATCGCCATAGTGCGAGGGCGCTGCCGAGTCCGCCGATCAGGACGACGACGAGCGCCGCGGTCAAGGCGCTCACCAGCGGGCGACGCCGCACCAGACGCCACGCTCGGCCCAAGGATCCGATCGGCCGGGCGAGGATCGGTTCATGCCGCAGGAAGCGCCGCAGGTCGTCGGCCAGCTCGCGAGCGCTGGCGTAACGCTTGTGCGGCTCCTTTTGCAGACACTTCAGGCAAATCGTTTCCAGGTCGCGGTCGAGCGCCGGACGGTACACGCTCGGCCGCACCGGCTCCTGTTCGAGCACCTGTCGCACGGTGTCGAGCGTGGTATCGCCCTGGAACGGCGGCCGGCCGGTCAGCATCTCGTAGAGAATGGCCCCGAGACCATACACGTCGGCAGCGGTGGTTACGCTGGCCGGCGAGCCGGACGCCTGTTCGGGCGCCATGTAACCGGGCGTGCCGAGAATGGCCCCGGTGTGCGTGATCGCGAGCGGCAGCGGCAGCGTCGGCGTTTCGGTAGGTGCCGCGAGCTGAGCGGCGCCCGCGGGTCCGGCTCGGCTCGCCGGACCGAGCGCCGGCGCACGCTTGGCCAATCCAAAGTCCGTGAGCATGGGAACCAACGAGTCGGTCCCGCTCGCCAGCAGAACATTGCCGGGTTTGAGATCGCGGTGCAGGATGCCGTGCTGGTGGGCGTAGTGGATGGCGTCGGCGAGGGCGGCCAGCAGCGCGGCGGCTTCGCGGTTGGACGGCAGGCTCTCCGCCGTCGCCAGGTGATGCGCCAGGCTGCCGCCTTCCACCAGCTTCATGCTCAGGTACGGATGGCCGTCGTGCGTGCCGACTTCGTGGATGGGTACGATGTTGGGATGATCGAGCTGGGCGGCGGCCTCGGCCTCGGCGCGGAAGCGCTGCAAGTCGGCCGGCGACGCCCACGGACCGGCCAGCAGCATTTTCAACGCCACAACGCGGCCAAGGCTCTTCTGCCAGGCCTTGAAGACCACGCCCATGCCGCCGCGTGCGATCTCTTCGAGGATCTCGTAATCGCCGAGCTTGCGGAGATGGCTCAGCCGCGCCGCCGCCGGCATCATCCCGCGCAGAGGAGCGGCGAGGCGATCGAAGCGGTCCTGGTCGGCGAAGAAGGCGGCCAGGTCGTCGGCCAGCTCCGGATGACGGTCGATCAGCTCTTGCCGGTCGGGCGCGGCGCCTTCCTTGAGCGCTTGCAAGTAGCAAGCCAGCACTTCATCGAGACGTTGTTCGCGTTCTTCCTCAGTCCAGGGCGGCATGATTCATTCCTGATTCGGCTCTTGTAACAGTGTGCGCAGCTTTTGCAGACCGCGGCGCAGCAGTCCGGCAATCGATGCTTCCGTGCGTCCCAGCTGGGCGGCGATCTCGGCCACGGAAGCGTCGCGCAGATGGTGCATCTCGACGGCGGTGCGCTGATCTTCCGGCAAGCGCGCCAGGGCGCGGGCCAGGGCCAGCAATTGCTCCTGTCGGATGGCGACCTCGCTGGGCGACGACTGCTCGGCCGCCAGCCACGCTTCCAGCCGCGCCGACGATTCGTCGAGGGCTTGCCCGAAATCTCTTTGCAGATCGATCTCGCGCTGGAACTTGCGCGCCGCGTCGATCAGGGTGTTGGTGAGGATGCGCCGCAGCCAGCCGGCCCGTTCCGCGTCGGTCCGTCCGCGAAACTGCTCGGCGTTCTCATGGGCCTTGACCAGTGTTTGCTGGACGATGTCGGACGGATCGAGCTTGCCGCGCAGCCGCGGATCCAGCTGCAAGCGCGCCAGCAGATGCAGATAATCGCGATAGTCCTCCCAGGCCGGATTGGAGGACTCGGTTTGACGCTGCATCAAAGCACCTGAGAAAAGAGACGGAGGACACCGGCGCATCGACCGCGCGACGTGCATTTTTGGCTGCGCCGATCGAGGTTATTTTGACGGGTAAAGGCGACGAGGTCAACGAGAGCAGTAACCGTCCTGGCGAGCGGGGTCGCTGCGCAGTGGGCAGTAGGCAGTAGGCAGTAGGCAGTGGGTGGAAGAAGCTGTTTGTTGACTGCCTACTGCTTAGA
>Ga0335075_10009526_pt1 | contig 14804 bp, 13 predicted proteins | sample Lox_Sample_24_FD_206723 | JGI IMG/M metagenome (GOLD analysis project Ga0335075, IMG submission 206723) | Soil microbial communities from Loxahatchee National Wildlife Refuge, Florida, United States - Lox_Sample_2.4 | ecosystem: Environmental > Terrestrial > Soil > Wetlands | place: USA...
TGCGAGCTCCCTTCCCGCGGCTGAGCAGCTCGCCAGAGAACTCGGGCAGCTGGCCTCCGCCGCTGACGTGGCCGACGCGATCGACCAGGCGGACGCCGTGATCTTCGCGGTCTGGCTCGACCCGATGAAAGAGCTGATCGGGACCTACGGGAGCCGCCTCGCCGACAAGGTAGTCATCGATCCATCGAACCCGATCGGGCCGGACGGCAAGGGCGGGTTCATGCGGACGCTGCCCGACGGGGTGTCGGCGGGCTCGGTCATCGCCGGGCTCCTGCCGTCAGGCGCGCATTACGTCAAGGCGTTCGGGACGGTGGCGGCCGAGAAGCTCGCCGACGCGGCCAACCAGTCCCCCGACCGCGCCGTCCTGTTCTACGCGACCGACGACGCCACGGCCGCCTTGACGGCGGAGCGCCTGATCTCGGCGGCCGGCTTCGACTCGGTCCGGGTCGGCGGCCTGGGCGAGGCGATCCGCATCGAGGTGTTTGGCGACCTGCACGACATGGGCGGCCTCCGTGGCAGGCTCCTGTCCCTGGCCCAGGCGCAGGCGTTGCTGCGAGCCGACTCCGACGCGAAACCGCAGTGAGCTGGCCGCGCCCGCGCGACCAAGTTCTCCTGCCCACGAGCGACGATCCCAATCACCAGGGAACCCCGCGACGCTGGATCATTGAGGCCGGCCAGCCTCCTTCTCATCGGGTGACAGGGCGAGCTCGTCGGCGTAGCACCAGCCCCAGGCCGGGTCCGCCGACTGGCTGGCGAAAACCGGATGGCCGGTCCGCTGGAAGTGACCGAACGCGTGCCCACGTCAGGGCCGGGCTCGTCGTTGTAGGTCTCGTGCCAGCCGTTCATCCCCGACCCGCCATCCGCGATTAATATTCCATGGAATAATGATACGTGGATGGTAACTGAAGCGCTACCAACCGGCCGGAGTTCCGAGGGCTGAAGGGAGGAGGCCACGGTCCGTTCGGGAGAAAAAAGATCTTTATATCGAACGGAAGGTGGTGCACCGATGGCGTTCCAGACTCACCACGGACGTCGGGCAGGCCGCAGACTGGTCCGGCGGCTCGGCGCCGGCGAACGTCTGCACGACGTGCGCGCAGACTTCGTGGAGACTGCCTCCCGACTGGCGGCTGGCGTCTCTCAGCAGGTCGAGCGCCGCCATCCGGCCAAGGTGGCGGGTTCCCATCACCAGGCCGACCGCCTCGCCGATCGACTGGCCCGCCATCGCCTCTCGCGCGAGCAGGGCCGTGCGCTCTTCCGCGGCCCGCGCTCTCTCGGCCAGGCGTTCATGCCCAATCACCGCCAGGGCGTGATCGACCAGCAATCGCGCGATGACCGCGCCGCCAGGAACCAGGCGCGGCAGCGTCCACCGGTGCATGACGTGCCCGGAGCACAGCGGGTACCCGTCGGCTGAGGGCAGGTCGAACGCCGTCACGATCGTCGTCCCCGAGGGCGGGTCGCCGTCGTGCCACCACTCGTCGCACGGACCGAGATCTTCACCGGGCGGAGGGAATGACACCGTGAAGACGGGATCGAGGCCCTCGCTGAGCTCCACCGCGCATCCGTCGCTGAAGCACGGCACGCACAGCCGCGCCAGGCTCGACAGCACGACGGCAGGCTCCGCTGACCGCCGCAGGTCGCGCAGGGCCGGCGCCCTGGTATCGACGCTATGGGCTCTTGGCATAGCTTCAGGAAAGCGCCTCCCGCGGTGCTCACGAAACAGGGAAAACACCCAGTCTGGCCTGCAAGCCGACTCCGCCGGCGGCCCCCGCGCCCTACGTGTCCAGCCTGTCCCGCAGCCGACGGCGGGACGTGACGTTCAGCTTCCTGAAAGCCTTGGACAAGTGGTAGTCGACCGTGGAACCGCTGATGAACAGGTGCTGCGATATCTCCGCGTTCGTCATGCCCTGGGCCGCGAGCTCGGCTACCCGTCGCTCTTGCGGCGTCAGGGCCTCTGGCTCGGCGGGCGCGCTCGCGGCCGGCGCGGTTCCGGTGGCAGCCAGTTCCCTCGCCGCCCGCTGTTCGAACGCTTTGGCGCCCATCCGGGTGAATTCGCTCAGCGCGCCCTTGAGCTGTTCGCCAGCGTCCCTGCGCCGTCGGCGGCGGCGCAGCCACTCGCCGTACAGGAGCTGCGTCCGGGCTGCCTCCGCCCTCAGCGGCGTCGCCGCGAACCGCCGGACGGCGTCCTCGTAGTGCGGCCCCGCTTCTGCTGAACCGCCCAGGGCCACGCCTCTGCTCCTGGCGAGCATCGCCAGCGACCACGCCGTTCCCGCCGCCGTGGCCCGTTCCGTGAGCCGGTCAAGCGCGAATGCCACGGCGGTCTCATCCCCGGCCCGAGCGGCGGCTTCTATCAGGTCGGGAAGCACCCGGCTGCCGTGTCCTGGTGGATCATCGCGTGCGACCCGGGTGGCGTGCGCGAGCGCGGCCGGGTAGTTCGCGAGGCCGAGATCGAGCACGGTCAGCGCCATCAGCCCAAAGTTCGTGCTTGACCCGTACCGGCGCTCCTGGGTCCATTCCCCGATAAGCGCGTCGGCCATCATCCGGGTCTGCGCCTCGCGTCCCTGCCACGCGCGGAACTCGGCCAGGACCGCCCACGACACCTGGCTGTTGGCGCCCACGGCCACCGACAGCGATACGGCCTCGTCAAACATCAGCTCAGCGGCCTCGAAGTTGCCATGACGCGCCTGCGTGACAGCCGAGCTGGCCTGCCCGACCCAGACGCTGGGCAGGGCGCCGCGCCGCCTATTCGAAGCCGTCAGCCGAGGCCAGGTGACGGACTCGAAGTCGTCGTCCCACAGATCCTCCATGACGAGCCAGATAAGGAGCGGCACGGACTGCAGAGCCGCGAAATGCTGCTGCCGCTCTATCTGCCGCAGCGCCTCGCGCATCACCGGAACGGCCGGGACGTAGCCGAGAGCGAAACGAGCCGCAAGCCCTTCGAAGACCAGATCCACGGGCGTGGCCTCCGCGCCGGGCGGCAGTGGCCGCCTCAGCAGGGCCTGCGCGACCTCGCGAAGCGATGTGCCGACGGTGAGCTCGCGTGATCCCACGGCCGCGCGCAGGGCCGCGCGCAGCAGCTGCCGGGCCAGTCCCGCCTCGTCGGCGGGCAGGCCTTCGGCCGCCCTCACCAGCATTGCGGCCGCGTCCGCATGGCGAGCGTCGTTGCTCAGCAGGATGGCCTCGGCTCGTTCGGCCGTGACCCGTGCCCCCAGGATCCCGCCGGGGTCGAGCCCGTCAAGGAGCTGCTCGGCCTTGAATCCGTCACCGGCGATGATGTTCGCGCGGGCGGCGGCGAGTCGGCGCCGGACGTGGTCGCCGGTGTCCGGCCTGCTGAGCTGGGCCGCCATGGTCAGGAAGCGGGCCTCAGCCGCGTAGCCACCGCGTTCCCCGGCCCGTGCGGCGGTCTGCTCAAGCTGCGCGGCCACGTCGTCGTCGGGACCGACGACCGCGCGCGCCAGGTGCCAGGCCGCTGCGTCGGGCAGCCCACCGGCGGCGCAGGCCTCGGCGAGGGCGCCGTGCACCCGACGCTGGGCGGTGATCCCGGCGCAGTCGTAGACGACCGATCGGATCAGCGGATGACGGAACCATAGCTGGGGAAGCTCGGACAGCATCGATGCGCGAATCGCCGGCACCGCCGCCTCGGCCCCTATCTCCAGCCGCTGGCAGGCATCAGACACGACATCGATGACATCCGGGCCGGCCGCCGACAGCACCAGCAGCATCCGGCGCGTGTCGTCAGGCAGCCGCGCGATCTGGGCGGCAAACGCGGACGATAGCCGCTCTCCGACGGGCAACGCGGACGGCAGCTCAACCCGGCCGGCCAGCCGCTCCGGCGACAGCGAACCCAGGTACTCAAGCAGTGCCAGCGGGTTTCCCTCGCTCTCGGCGATCAGCCGCGCGACCACGTTGGGCGCCGGCGGCGACCCAGCCGCGGCGAACAGCAGGGAGCGCATGTCCAGGTCAGCCATTGGCAGCAACCGGTGCTCGGGGATGCCGGCCAGCCTGGACGGGACCCGGCCGTCGCTCCGCAGGCCGAGGATCAGGCCAACGCCCTCCGCATCCAGGCGGCGCGCGACGAAGCCGAGGATGTCGAGGCTCTCCTGGTCAGTCCACTGCACGTCATCGACAACGCACAGCAGCGGCCGGTCCTGTACCGCCCTCTGGAGCAGCGCGGCCGTCGCCAATCCCACCAGGAACCGGTTCGGCGGCGGGCCCGAGACCAGGCCGAACGCCGTGCCGAGCGCATCTCGCTGCGGGTCTGGAAGCTTGGGAAGACCGTCGAGAAGCGGTAGCAGGAGCCGGTGCAGGGCGGCGAAACCCAGCCCGATCTCGGCCTCGTAGCCGGACACCATGATCGTCTGCATGTCGCCGGCGTCATCGGCCGCCCACCGGAGCAGGCGCGTCTTCCCGATGCCGGGGTCACCAGAGACGACGAGCACGGCGCTCAGCCCCCGGCGCAGCTGCCCGAGGACCCCGCCCAGCCGGTCGCGGTCGGACGCACGTCCGACCAGCCCGGTCGCCATCGACGGTCTCACCCTAGCGAGTCTGCCGCAAATGACGGCGACGTTGCGAACGCAAACGTAAACAGCCGCCCTTATGCCTTGCGGGCGGCTGGCACAGTGGCGGGCGACGTGTTCACAGGCGCTCCAGCGCGCGGGCGTGCGCGGTGACGGCCGCGGCCAGTTCCGCGTCGTCCGCCAGCGGCGGGTCGAGGAAGGCGAGCATCCGGCGGGCGGCCTCCGGCAGCGGCCCTTCGGCCAGCGAGGGGTCCGCGCCGGCGTCCTGCAGCGGGGCGCCGCGACCACGCAGGTGGAGCAGCCAGCCGGACAGGATGTGCGCCGCCCCGTGCGGTAGGCGGTCCGCGGCGCGCTCTGCGCGCAGGGTCGGGAGGATGCGGGCAGGGAGCTTCTGTGAGCCGTCGGCCGCGATCTGCGTGAGGGTGTGTCGGATTCGCGGGTTGGCCCAGCGCTCAAGCAGTTCGCCCTGATAGCCGGTGAGCTCCCCCGTTGGCAGGGTCAGATGGCGCGAGGCCTCCTCCCACCAGCGCGCCAGCCACTGGCGGCAAAGCGGGTCGGCGACGGCCTCGGCCACGGTGGCGTGTCCGAGCAGCGGCGCCGTGTACGCGAAGAGCGAATGGGCGCCGTTGAGAAGCCAGAGCTTGCGCCTTTCGAACGGCACGACGTCCGGGACGAAGCGGGCGCCGGCGTCCTCCCACCGCGGCCTGCCGGCAGGGAAGCGGCCGGAGAGGACCCATTCGGAGAAAGGCTCGGTCACCACCGGCGCGGAGTCCGTGAAACCGGTCGCCGAGCTGGCGGTGTCGAGGTCGGCCTTGGTGGCCGCGGGCGTGATCCGGTCGACCATCGTGGTCGCAAACAATGGGTCCTCGGCAGCGGCGGTTAGGGTGAGGTCGCCGACCGCCTCGGCGAGGTCGCGCACCACCCGCCGCGCCACCTCCGCGTTGCCGGGGAGGTTGTCGCAGGGCACGATCACCACCGGCGGCAGACCCGCCTCGCGACGGGCCGCGAGTCCGGCCAGCAGCTTCGCGGGGGCGGTGGTGACGTTCGCAACGGGTGAGCCCTTGAGCGCGGCGATGTCGGCCGAGACGTCCGTGCGCGCGGTGTCGAGGCCGTCGCCGTGGGTTCCGTGGGCCCGCGCGTAGCCGGCCTCGGTGATCGTCAGCGTGACGACGCAGAGGCCGGGCAGCCGCCAGTAATCCAGCCAGGCGCCGTGGTCGGCGCTCGGATGGGCCGCGCTCAGCGAGCGGATGACCTCGTGCCGGTCGCCCTCGGCGCCGCGGACGACGAGCGTGTAGAGGCCGTCCTGGGCGGCGAGCGTCCGGGCGAGGCCGGGACGGCGGCCGGTGAAGGCCGCGATGCCCCACTCGGCGGCATCCGCCGCGTGGTGGGTGTACCACGCCTGGTGCGCGCGGAAGAAGTTGCCAAGCCCTAGGTGCAGGATGCGCACCGGCGCAGCTGACGAGCCGCGGGCGGCAGTGCGCGAGAGCGGGCGCGGGGCGACGCCGCTCACAGCTGCTCCGGCATGGCGTCGGCGGCTGGCGCGCGTAGGCCGGTGACCGCGGACAGCGCCCGGGCTACCAGGACAGGCTCGGGGGCCTCGGCGTCGAGCCAGAGGACGTCGGGTTCATCGCTCGTTGGCCTTTCCAACGTGGCGAATTGATCGTCGACGAGCGAGGCGGGCATGAAGTGCCCGTGGCGTCCGGCCACCCGCTGGCGTGCCGTCGATGGCGTGATGTCCAGGTAGAGGAAGAGCAGCGGGCCGGCGACGCGGAGGCGGTTCCGGTAAGTCTTACTGAGCGCGGAGCAGGCAACGATCCGGCCGGGCGTCGCGGCCAGCCAGGCCGCGATGCTGTCGAGCCAGGGCAGGCGGTCGTGGTCGGTCAGGGCCTCGCCGCGCGCCATTTTCGGCACGCTGTCGGGGCTGTGGAAGCTGTCGCCGTCGCGGAACTCGCGTCCGAGGTGCCGCGAGAGCGCGGAGCCGATCGTGGACTTGCCGCTGCCGGCCACGCCCATGACCACCAGCGGTCGGTCGTACAGGGCCTCCTGCGTCACCAGTCATGCACCGTTCCGTCGAGGGCTAGCCGGTTGACCGGGAGATACGCCGCCCGGTAGGGGAAGGCCGCCGCGGCCTCGAGGTCCACCTCGACGCCGAGGCCGGGGCGGTCACCGGGGTGCAGCAGGCCCTCTTCGAATCGGTAGCCGGTCTGGAAGACGGTCAGCGTCTGCGCGCTGTGGCTCATGTACTCCTGGATCCCGAAGTTGTGGATCGCGAGTCCCAGGTGCAGCGCCGCGGCCATGCCGATGGGCGAGACGTCGGTCGGGCCGTGGATACCCGACTTGATCTGGTACATGGCGGCGAAGTCGAGCAGCTTGCGCAGCGCGGTGATCCCGCCGGTGTGCGTGACCGCCGAACGCACGTAGTCGATCAGCTGCTCGCTGATCAGCGTCTGGTAATCCCAGGCGCTGTTGAATACCTCCCCGAGCGCCAGCGGCGTCGTGGTGTGCTGGCGGACGAGGCGCAGACCGGCCTGGTTCTCGGCCGGGGTGCAGTCCTCGAGCCAGAACAGGTCGTACGGCTCCAGGCTCTTGCCGAGTTTCGCCGCCTGGATCGGCGTCATGCGATGGTGGCCGTCGTGCAGCAACGGCAGCTCCGGCCCGTACTTCGCCCGGACGGCCTCGAAGACGGTCGGCAGGTGGCGCAGGTAGGCCCGGGTGTCCCAGAACTCCTCGGCCGGGCGGGCGACGGGGCGGGCCGGCTCGTAGTCGTACCGCTGCCCGCCCTCGCCACTGGCCACGCCGTAGACCTGACCAAGCCCGGGGACGCCCGTCTGGATGCGGATCGCCCGGTATCCGGCCGTCAGATGCCGGTCGACCGAGTCGAACAGCTCGGGCAGGTCGCCGCCCGAGGCGTGCCCGTAAGCGAGCAGCCCGCGCCTGCTCGCGCCGCCCAGTAGCTGGTAGAGGGGCATACCGGCGTACTTGGCCTTGATGTCCCACAATGCCACGTCCACCGCCGCGATCGCGGCCATCGTCACCGGCCCGCGCCGCCAGTAGGCGCCGCGGTACAGGTACTGCCAGGTGTCCTCGATCGCGGCCGCGTCCCGGCCGATCAGGATCGGGTTCACGTGGTCGCGCAGGTAGCTGGCGACGGCGAGCTCACGCCCGTTAAGCGTCGCGTCACCCCAGCCGACCACCCCGTCCTCGGTCTGGAGACGCAGGCTGACGAAGTTACGGCCCGGGCTGGTGACGACGACGTCGGCTGATGCGATCTTCACAGGCGACCCTTCGAACGCAGGGCCGGCGGCCCGAAGCGATGGGATGTTTTGATTCATTATGTCTAAAGAAAGGATGTTACGGTAGCACCACCGCCACGAGGAACGCATCGCGACTTTAAAGGAGGGTCATGCCGCAAGCGCCACGGCCGGGGAGCCCGGCTTATTTGAAGGGCGAAGGAGAACGCCTGCTGGCCTTTGCCCGCGACGCTCGCCTGCCGGGCTGGGGCTTCGGCTGGCTCGACTCTCACGGAGCGCCGCTGCCGGACGACACCGTCCACACGTACATCACCGCCCGCATGACACACGTGTTCTCACTCGCGGCCCTGCTCGGCCACGCCTGGGCGGCCGAGTACGCGGACCACGGCATTGCCGCGCTCGCCGGCCCGCTCCACGACAACCTGCACGGCGGCTGGCACACCGCCACTGACCGCGCCGGGCGGCCGCTGGGGGACGAGAAGGCGGCGTACCCGCACGTGTTCGTGGTTCTGGCGGCGGCGAGCGCGACCGCGGCCGGACGGCCGGGGGCCGCCGAGCTGCTGGCAGAGGCGCTGGCAGTCATCGAGCGGCGGTTCCGCGAACCGGGGTCCGGGCTGCTGCGCGAACGGTGGGACCGCGCCTGGCGCTCACTGGACGGCTACCGCGGCGCCAACAGCAACATGCACGCGGTCGAGGCGCTGCTGGCCGCGAGCGACGCGACCGGCGACCGGGCACTGGCCGACCAGGCGCTCCAGATCGCTGACTACCTCGTGAACTCCACTGCCCGGCAGGCAGACTGGCGCATCGTCGAGCATTTCGACGAGCGCTGGTCGCCGGTATGGCGCTACCACCAGGACCGCCCGGCTGACCCCTTCGAGCCGTACGGGGCCACCGTCGGCCACGGCATCGAGTGGTCGCGCCTCCTGGTCCACCTGAGCGCGGTCGGGCCTGACGCGCCGGACTGGCTGCTCCCGGCGGCCCGCGAGCTGTTCCGGCGCGCCGAGAAAGACGGCTGGATGGCCGACGGGCACGAGGGGTTCGTGTACACGGTGGACTGGGCGGGCGCCCCCGTGGTGACAGCGCGCCTGCACTGGGTCCTGGCCGAGGCGGTGGGTGCGGCGGCCGTGCTCCACCGCGCCACCCGCGAGCCCGAGTACCAGCTGCGTTATGACGAATGGTGGCGGTGGGCGGAGGATCACCTCGTGGACCGCGACGCCGGCAGCTGGCACCACGAGCTGGACGCCGCGGGCCGTCCGGCGTCGACCGTGAAGACGGGAAAGGCCGACGTGTACCACGCGTTCCAGGCGACGCTGCTGCCCGGGCTGTCGCTGGCGCCGTCTCTCGCCGCCGCGGTACGGCCGGCTGGCACTCCGTAGGCCAGAGGCGACGGACGCGCTGCCGGTAGGATGTCTCATCCCGAAGGGGCAATAGAACCTACGGCGGTCAACCGGCGAGTACGGAGACACCATGGCACACCAGAAGCTCGGCCGGGAAGTCGCTGAGCGACTGCGCGGCGACCTGACCAGCGGCGTGTTCAAGCCGGGGCAGAAGCTGCCACCAGAACGCGAGCTCATGACCAGGTACGCGGCCGGGCGCAACACGATCCGCGAGGCCGTGCAGGGGCTGGTCGCGCTGGGCATGCTCGAGGTGAAGGCCGGCTACGGCACGACGGTGTCGCGCGCCGACGGCCGGGTCGCGATCGCCAGGAGCGTGGCCGACCGGCCGCTTGACCAGGCCGCGCTGGTGGATCTGGTGGAGTTCCGACTGCTGCTCGAGGGCGAGGCCGCGTCGCTGGCGGCGCGGCGGGCAACCCCCGAGGACCTCGCTCTGATCAGGGAGAAGCTGGCGGTCTACCAGGACGCGGTCCGGCGCTCGGAGGACGTCTACGCGCATGACGTCGAGTTCCATCGCGCGGTCTCGTCGGCCGCCCACAACAGCTTCTACCTTGAGGTCATCGACATGAGCTCACAGCTGTTCATGGGGGCGATGCGGGCAGCCGACCGCGCGCCCGGCGACGTACTCAAGGCCGCAGAAGAGCACGCGCTGATCGCTCATCACGTCCTGCTCGGCGACGCCGCCGCGGCGAGCAAAGCCATGCGCGCGCACATCCTGGCCGGCAACGAACGACGGCTGATGGGCATCCCCGAGCATCGGTAACGCTGGTCGCGGTCGCGTTGCGCACATCACACGAAGGCTGCTTGCTTCGTTCGTGCGTTAACCAATAGTGTCTTAACAGATATCGCGCACGGCGATATCTGGTTCTGCCACGAAGGGCGCAATGGACATCACCGCCGACCCCGACCCCGACCCCGGCAGCCGCACCGAGCCGACCGAGATACCGGGCGATCCGCTCGCCCTGGAGCGCCAGGTGTGCTTCGCCCTGTCGATCGCGGCGCGCAGCGTGCTCGGCATCTACCGGCCGATCCTGGAGCCGATGGGGCTGACCCACCCCCAGTACCTGGTGATGCTGGCCCTGTGGGGGCAGTCGCCGCTCGCGGTGAAGGAGCTCATCGAGATGCTCCAGCTGGACGGGCCGACGCTCTCGCCGATGCTGAAGCGCCTCGAGGCGGCGGGCCTGGTCACCCGGACCCGCGACCCGGACGACGAGCGCCAGCTCCGCATCGACCTGACCGAGCAGGGCCGCGCCCTGCGCGAGCAGGCGCTGAACGTGCCGCCCGCGGTCGTGGCCAAGCTCGGGATGAGCCTCGGCGACCTCATGGAAGTGCACAAGGGACTCACCGAGCTCAACGAGGCGGCCCGCCGGGCCGGCGTGGGGCCGCTGCCCGCGCCCGCCGCCGGCAGCATCTAGCTCGGCTCGTCTGTCGCCGGCACGGATCCGTGCCGGGGAGGAAGGAAGACTGAAGTGAACAGCAATCTGACCATGATCGTCGTGCTGGTGTCGGTCATTCACGTCGCCGTGCTCGTGGTCATGGTCTGGATTCGGGTCCGACGGACCGAGGGCGACGGCATCCCGGCCGCGAGCTCGAAGGCGGCGACGCCGTGCGCCCTGTGCGGCGAGCCGGCCACCGACTGGAGCTACGACGGGCTCGACCCGAACGAGCAGCTCGACCCCCACTCCGGCCGGGCCTGGTCCGCCGACGCGGCCCACTACCGGCCGCTGTGCGCGGCCCACTGACGCGATCTGCGCTGGAACGGCGGGTCGTTCGCGGATAATGCGGGCATGACGCTGGAAGATCTGTACCAGGACCTGCATTCCCATCCCGAATTGGCGTTCGCCGAGCACCGCACGGCCGGCATCGCCGCCGAGTGGCTGGCCGGCGCTGGCTACACGGTCACCGCCGGCATCGGCGGCACCGGCGTGGCCGGCGTCCTGCGCAACGGCGACGGCCCGACGGTGCTGGTCCGCGCCGACATGGACGCGCTGCCGCTGCGCGAGGAGACCGGCCTCGACTACGCCAGCGACGTGGTCACGACCGACGCCCGCGGCGAGCGCACCCACGTGATGCACGCCTGCGGCCACGATATGCACGTGACCTGCCTGTGCGGCGCGACGGCCGAACTGGCGGCCACCACCGGCAGCTGGCGGGGCACGCTGATCGCGGTCTTCCAGCCGGCCGAGGAGATCGGGGCCGGCGCGCAGGCGATGCTGGATGACGGCCTGTTCGCCAAGACGGGCATACCGGATCTCGTGCTCGGCCAGCACGTGATCCCGCAGGACCCCGGGTCGGTGCTGTACCGGTCGGGGCCGTTCCTGGCCGCGGCGGAAACCTGGGACGTGACGTTCCACGGGCGGGGCGGGCACGGTTCCCGGCCCCAGGAAACCATCGATCCGGTGGTGATGGCGGCGTCCGCCGTCCTGCGGCTGCAGACGCTGGTCTCGCGGGAGATCGCGCCCGCCGACAGAGGCGTCGTCACGGTGTCGCGGCTGCGCGCCGGCCAGGCGGACAACGTCATCCCGGACACCGCGACGATCACGCTGAACTTCCGCGCCTACGATCCGGACGTGCTGCGCACGCTCACCGCTGGGGCCGGGCGGATCGTCGCCGCGGAAGCGGCCGCGTCCGGGGCACCGCGTCAGCCGGAGCAGACCCTGCTGGCCTCGTTCCCGGTCGTGGTCAACGACGCGGCCCTGACCGGCAGGCTGGCAGCGGCGCTGGACCGGACCCGTGAGATTGAGGCGCGGATGGGCAGTGAGGACTTCGGCCGTTTCGGGACGGCGGGGGGCGTCCCCTCCTTCTTCTGGGACCTGGGGTGCGCGGCCGACGGCTCTCCCGGCAACCACACGTCGCGGTTCGCGCCGCTGATCAACCCGACGCTCCCGGCCGGCGTGAACGCCTTGGTGAGCGCGGTCCGCGAAGTGCTCCCGGTGGCATAACGCCGCGCTCCTAGCGCTGAGCGGCTCGCAGTGCGCTCAGCAGCGGGATCGCCGCGATCTTCTCCTCGGTCAGGTCGTCCCACCGGATGCCCGCGTCCGGGCGCGATGGCGCGCCACCCCGGGCGCGGGCGTCGATCACCCGCTCGGGCGTGACTACGAAGTCGACGGGAACGTCGTGGCCGGTCAGCGGGATCGCCCCAGCCGGCTGGACCTGGATCTCGTGCACGGTGGTGACGGTTACGGTATGCGGGCCGATCAGCCCCGCCGCCGCGGCCAGCGCGTACTCCAGGTCGGCGAAGCCGCCGCCCTTGCCCAGCCTCGCCCCGTCCTCCCCCACCGCGACGCAGCCCATCACGACCAGGTCGACCGGCTCCAGCTCGTCCAGCATGACCCGCCGCGCGGACCGCGACGCCCCGCTGATCGACGCCGCCTGCCGGGGCGACTGCTCGAGGTGCGCGGGGTCCAGGGCGAAGAACGGCTCGCGTTCGGCCAGCCGGGGAACCGCCATGTACACGACCTTGCCGTCCTCCAGCGCGCGCTGCCGCACTGGCAGCTGGGCGGAGTCAGGATTGGCCTTCACCGCCGCGGCGGCTTCCCACGCCGGCAGCCCGCGCAGCCGCTCCGCGGCGGCCTCGGCGCCGGTGAAGTTCGGAATGCGGCCGGCCGCGCCGGGGAAGCGGGCGACCTTCGCGGCGCGCATCGCCGACCACACCTGCTCGCGGAGCGCGGCCTTGGCCGCGAGCACGTCGGCCGGGCCGCCAGCGTCCCGGTCGTGCCGGGGTGCGGAACGGGGCATCCCCCCATCCTGCCCCAGCGTCTCGCCTGAGTGTGGCGGCTCCGAGGAACGGAGAGGATGAGGACCTGGGGGCTCCGCTCACGGAAAGCCCTCGGGACCCGCCAGTCTCCCGGCGGCGTAGCAGCGACATCCGCAAATACGTCAGCGCGGAAAGGAAACGATCAGATGCCGTACACGCGACGGATATCGGTAACCGACGCCGTCGATACCGGCTACCCGGACTACCAGGCCGTCTTTGTTGCCAGCCCCGAGAGCGCGACCGTGCTGGCCGGCTTTCTCGGCAACGGCGGGCACCCGCCCCTGCATATCCACGACGTCGACCTGTTCTACGTGGTCCTCGAGGGCAGCGCGACCGTGCGGCTCGGACACGGTCAGCATCAGGCGAAAGCCGGCGAGGTGATCTACATCCCCGCGGGGTACCCGCACGGCAGCGACAACCAGAGCGGCGCGGCCGAGCATCATCTGGAGATCCTGACACCAGGCGTGGGCCCCGGCAGGCCCTTTCTGAAGCCGGTCGGATCTGCCGACGACGTCCAGCTGCCGGCCGCCGCACCGTACGTCAGAAGCGGCTCGGGCCCCGCAACCGAGACGATCGGCCGCGAAACGCGATGGCTGCTGACGGACAAGCCGACGGGCGCCCGCACTGCTCGGGTAACGGCGGTGGAGCGGACGGGACCGGAGAACCCGGGCGCACCCGCGAGCCGCGACAACGACCGCCTCGTTGTCGTGACCGAAGGCGAGCTAACGGGCGAGATCGCAGCACAGCAGACTGCCGTCCCCGCACCGGCGGTGATCGTGATACCGGCCGGCGTGCCGCACCGCATCTGGAACTCAGCATCCGCCCCGGTGCGCTATCTCGACGCCGATGTGCCGACGCCGGACGTCTACGCGAAACTCGCCGCTGGATGAGCGACGACGTAATCGTCGGGTTCCACGGGAAGCCGCGCTGCGCCTGGGCGGGCGCGGCGGACGCTGCCTTCGGCCGGTATCACGACGAGGTGTGGGGAACGCGAACCTACGATGAGCCCGCGCTGTTCGAGGCGCTGACCCTGGGCGTATTTGAGGTCGGTGCCGGACCTGGCCGATCTCGCAAGGTCTCACGTCGTCGACCGCGAGCGGTCGCCCGGGAGTCTGGCTGACCTGCCCGCCTCCACCCCGCAGTCGGAGGAGCTGGCCGGGCAACTGAAGTCGCAGGGCTACCGCTTCGTGGGTCCTACCAGCGTTTATGCGTTCATGCAGAACGTCGGCGTGGTCAACGACCACCTCCATGGCTGCTTCCGCGCCACTGACTATGGCGGTAAGGCACGGGGTCGGGTTTGACGTGTATCGGCTCGGGCCATCATTTCGGGCGCGCCTTCATGCCGAGATCAGCGACGATCGCGCTCGTGGCGCAGCACGGCGCGCACGCCCGCGGCGATGGCGATGGCGGCGAGCACCACGAATACCAGCATGACGTCGCGCGGCGCCACGTACTCGGTGGCGACGCCGAGCGCGATGACCGGGGCGGACAGCCCGACGTAGGCGCCGAGGAAGAAGCCCGCGAGCACCTCGGCCCGCGATTCGGGCGGCGCGGTGCCGGCCGCGGCCACCAGCGAGCCGCGGAACACCAGGCCGCCGCCGGCGCCGGTGACGATCCCGCCGATCACGAACAGGGGCAGGCTCGGCACCCACATACCGACCGTGAACAGCGCCAGGCCCGCCAACAGGACCGGCACCGACACCTTCAGCGTGGTGGCGGTGCCCGCGGTGCCGAGCGCGATCTGCGCCACCGCCCCGGCCGCGAACGCGGAGAAGGCGACGGCGCCGGCCACCGCGTACGAGGTCTCGTGCATGGTGCCGGCCAGGAAGCCGGGCATGAGGGAGTTGAACACGCCGTAGACCGCGAACGCCGCCGCGGCCGCGCCCAT
>Ga0335075_10009528_pt1 | contig 14801 bp, 13 predicted proteins | sample Lox_Sample_24_FD_206723 | JGI IMG/M metagenome (GOLD analysis project Ga0335075, IMG submission 206723) | Soil microbial communities from Loxahatchee National Wildlife Refuge, Florida, United States - Lox_Sample_2.4 | ecosystem: Environmental > Terrestrial > Soil > Wetlands | place: USA...
ACACGCTGCCCACGTAGAATGTGACCTGACCGCCGCCGAAGAGCGCGAGGCCGAGCATCGCAAAGCCCAGGACCATCGAGCCGGCGATGACGGGCCAGGCAAGATAGAAGTCCTTGAGGATCAGCCGACCCAGGACCGAGGTACTCATGGGAAGCGCTCCTTGCGGCTGGCCATGACGTTGGCGACGAAGATTTCCTCGAGGGTCATGCGCTGGACCTCGACCACGGTCGCGCCGGCGCGCGTATAGGCCGACAGTAGCTGCGGCGACTGCGCATTGGTGGTCACCGTGGCGACGCGACCGTTCACCGCGACGTCGACGACTCCCGGGAAGACCGGCAGCCTGACGCCATCGGGCACGTCCAGCCGCAGCCGCCGCCAGTGCTCGATGAAGGTCTCCTTGTCGCTGGAGTCGATGATGCGGCCGCGGTCGATGAACGTGATCTGGTCGGAGATCTGCTCGACGTCCTGGGTATTGTGGGAGGAGAAGAGAATGGCGCGGCGCTCGTCGCGCAGCACGTCCATGAGTTCGGTGAGCATTTCATGGCGGGCCACCGGATCGAGCCCGGTCGTGGGTTCATCGAGCACCAGCAGGCGCGGCCGGCGCGCCAGCATCAGAAGCAGCGTGGCCTTGGCCCGCTCGCCGTGGGAGAGGCTCTTGATCTGCTGCTGCGGCCGCAGATTGAAGCGCTTGAGCAGCGTCTGGGCATAGGGTGCGTCCCAGCCCGGATAGATCGAGGCGATGAACCTCATGTGCCAGCCGAGGGTCGCGTAGGCGTAGAGCCGCATCTCCTCGGAGACATAGCCGATGTCCCATTTCGCGGCGGCCTGCTCCTCGGGCATTGCGCGCCCGAGCACCCGTACCTGCCCGCTGTCCTGACGCACGAATGACATCAGGATCCGGATCAGCGTCGACTTGCCGGCCCCGTTGGGCCCGACCAGTCCCATGATCTGACCGCACGGGAGCGTCAGATTCACCTCGCTCAGGGTGAAGAACCGATAGGCCTTACCGACGCCATCGAGCTCGATTGCCAGATCGCTCATGACTCGTCCTCGCCTGCTGTTGTCGTTTGCATGTGCAGCCGCTGCGCCAGCTCCTGCGGCGTGAGCCCCAGTTCCCGGGCGATCTGCGCAGCGGCGGCCAAGTGCTGGTCCAGTTCCGCGCGCCGCAGTTGTCTGCCCAGATCGACCTTCTCCGCGACGAAGGAGGCCTTGCCCTGCCGGGTGACGATCACCCCATCGCGTTCGAGCTCGAGATAGGCGCGCTTGACGGTGATCACGCTCACTTGGGTGGCCACGGCGAGCGCCCGGATCGACGGCAGCTCATCGCCCGCCTTCCAATCCCCCACGGCGATCCGATGCCGGATCTGCTCGATGATCTGCAGGTACATCGGGCGCCGGTCGGCTTGGGAGATGGTGATTGGACTGTGCATAACAGTATGCACAGTATACACGGACTGATCAGCTAAGGAAGAGGGGGGTGGCTCCGTTTCTGACCTATGCTGCCTAATCTCTTATCAATATTGTTTATCCTATTGATATCGAAACGAATCTATTACCGGGTCGGCGCATCAGGCATGTCCTACCCTGGCTTGAGCGGGTATGCGGCTACGCTCCGGGTGGCCCGCACCCCAGCATGACCCTCACGCGACGTCCGCTTTGGCACGATCGTGAGGAGGCGCCATGCATCACCGATCCCTTCCGGTAGCGGTCCTGTCCCTGGCGGTTCTGTTTTCGGTGGCTGCCTGGGGGCAGGTGACCTCAGGCGGCGATACCGTGAACCCCAATCGGGTGCTGCCCTCCGAGGCGGCGACCGTCAGGACGCCCGGCACTCCAGGGGCCACGGATACTCCCGGCGCCCTCCAGGAAGGCAAGAAGGACGCTCCGGCCGTTCACAACCCGACGCCGCGCGAGATCCGCGCGATGAAGAAGCAGGCCCGGAAGGCGAGCAGCAGCGCGCCCGCGTCCAAGTAGGCCGCAATGATCGTCAGCGCGGCAATCGCGCCTCGCCGGCCTGTCGCCAGCAGCCATGGAACAGCCATGGCTGACTGAAAGGCAGCCGGACGGTGGCGATGGGCGGGGCCTCGATATCCATGGCATCGAGAATGAGCAGCTCCGAGCGGTTGCCGGGACGCGTGACCACCAGCAGCAGGAAGCCCTCCCCTTCGGGCGCATCCGGTGAGCGCGGCACGAACACCGGTTCCTGCGTCCCGCCTTCCGTCACGTGGTCCTGCCGACGCCCGGTTTCGGCGTCATAGCGCAGCACGCCGGTGCGGCTGCTGGAGAATCCATAGCGGTAGCGCTGCATGGCGAAGCGGTCATCGACCTCGGGCATGCCGCCGCCCTCCCCCGTCGTCAGCGGCCGCATGCGCACCGAGCCGGTCCCGAGGTTGAAGGTGATGCGGGAGAACGTTCCGGGCTTGAAGGCTGCGGCGGGGCCGCCGTGGACTTCGTTGAAGAACGTGAACAGGTTGCCGCTGTGCGTCGGGGCATCCACATGGACCTCGTTGCCCTCGCTGAAGGCATTCAGGAAGTGCGTGACGCCACCGTTCCTCACCGGGAACCACTGGATGTCCCGGGTCGTGCCGGTGCGGGGCATGATGCCGAACATCGGGTCCAGTGAATCGTCGAAGGCGTAGAAGTCCCCGCCCGCCCTCACCCGCGCGACATCCACGGTCAGGGGCAGGATGTGGAAGATCAGATGGTCCCGGCTGACGGCCCAGTCGTGGGTCATTCCCGGGTAAGGCAGGTTGAACTCCTCTTCCCGGGTCACGTTGCCGTTGCGGTCGATGACATGCAGCGACATCTCGCCTTCGAAGCGCTTTTCCGAAAACTGTCCGTAGCTCCACCACTCCCCCGTCACCGGATCGCACTTCGGATGCGCGGTCATGGTCCTGGTGCGCAACTGGGAGCGGAACGGCGCGATACCGAGGGTCTCGAGCGTGATCGGGTCCAGCTCATACGGGATGCTGTCCTCGCGCAGCGCGAACAGCCGGTCGTGATGGACCCAGGCGGTGGTGTTACCGGTGTTGTCCCGGTCGGTACCCCGGGTCGAAGGGTCATCGGCATGGCCGGTGCGGTACGCGCCATACAGCCGGCGCCGATGTTTGCGCTCGAGCAGGAAACGCTCCGTCCTGACGTAGCGCTGACGGAAATCGACGTGTCCGTCCTCGAAATGGAACACCGCCATCATGCCGTCGCCGTTGTTGACGTTGTCGTTCTTCAGGGTCGGGTAGGCGGTATCGCCGCCGCAGCGGAAGAAGCTGCCGCGCAGCTCCTTCGGGATCTCGCCCAGCACCTCGCAGTCGTAGACGTCGGCTTCGAACCGCAGCGGCGTCAGCGTCGAATAACCGTAACTCTGGACGGGGATGAGTTCTTCGTGGCCGACGTACGCGATGGGTTTGTTCATGTGCTTCCAGCTCGATTCGTGATGCTCAGTGCTTGGGCGCGTCGATATTCTCGCCAGGCCGGCCCTGTGCATCGGCACTGTCCCGGTTGTTCTGCTCGCAGATGTACTCGCGCAGATGTCCTTTGACCCGTCGATAGGGCAACAGCACCCTCCAGGGCTTGGCGAGGATCTGCGGATCGGTGATGGTGCGCTCGATCTGGATATGATCCTTGTCCAGCTTGCGGATCCGTTCCACGATATGCATCTGGTCGGTGTGCGCCACTCCCGGCGCCATCTGCGTCGTCGTATCGACTCCCACCGTATCCACCACCAGGGTATCCCCCTCCCAGTGGCCGATGGAGTCTCCGTTGAAGGCCGGATCCGGATCCGCCGGATGTTTCTCGCCATCGGTATACACATGGCGCACCTGGCTGAAGGTCTCGATCACCATCACCACCATCCCCGGGTTGAACAGGAACTCGATCGGATAGGGTTCGGTCATGATTCCGGGCATGCCGGTCGGGAGGCAGTTGGCATCCTGGGTCTGCAGGTTTTCGCCCTGCTTCTGTGCTGCGAGGAAGGCGTCGTACCTGGCCTGCGCCGCGGGCGTCAGCGGCCCCGGTGTCCCGCCACCCAGGAGCCGCGGGTTGTGCTCCCAGTCGAGTTCGAAGATCCCCTGCCAGTCCGGCAGTCTGGCAACGGACGCCCAGGTCTGGCCCTGCTCGCCGCCCGGCGCCCCGGCGAGCGCCGGCAGTGGCCTCGCGGAAGCCAGCAGCAGGAGCCCGCAGAACATGCACGACAGTGCCAGACGCATCGTACGAAGACCCCACCGTGTTGCTGAGTCGTGGGCCCAGTATGGACTTTGCAACTGCCGTGGTCTATTGGGCCGCGGGCGGCAACCGGATGTGGATGTTCTTCTCCTGGGTGAACGCCAGCAGTTCGTCCAGGCACTCTTCGCGGCCGATCCCCGAGTGCTTGTAGCCTCCGAAAGGCGCGCCGAGGAAGTGCCTGGCCACCTCGTTGATCCACACAAAGCCGGCCGCCACGCGCTGGGCGGCGCGATGCGCAGTGCCGAGGTCACGGGTCCAGATGGAACAGGTCAGCCCGTACTCGAGCGCATCGACCTGCGCGAACAGGGCCTCGGCATCGCGCCAACGCAGCACGCTCAGGACCGGCCCGAAGATCTCCTCGCGCGCAATGCGCATCTGCGCGGTGACCTCGGCAAAGACGGTGGGTTCGATGAAGTAGCCGTGCCCGGGCGGGCAATGTGCCGGCCGCCGACCCCCGTGTACCAGCCGCGCACCCTCGGCGTGTGCGGTGGCGATGGACTGCAGGACGCGTTCGTACGGGATGCGGCCGACCAGGGCGCCCATCCGGGTCCGGGGGTCCGTCGGTGACCCGGGAACGAACCCGGCCACCCGCTGGCGGACGCGTTCGAGCACCGCGTCGTGAATGGACTCGTGGATGAAGGCGCGGCTGGTGGAGCCACAGGACTGGCCGCACCAGGGGAAGTTCATGCCCTCCACCACGGCGTGCGCCACCTCCTGCGGATCGGCATCGGCGAAGGCAATCAGCGCATTCTTGCCTCCGAGTTCCAGCAGCACCGGCTTGATGGTGTCCGCCGCCGCGTGCATGACCGCCCGGCCCGCGGCCACACTGCCGACCAGCGCGACCTTCGCGACCTGCGGATGGGCGGCGAGATGGGCGGCCGCCTCGCGGCCGGCCGGCAGGACATTGAACACTCCGGCCGGGAACAGCGGTCCGATCAGCTCGGCCAGCCGCAGCGCCGAGAGCGGCGTCTGCTCGGCGGGCTTGACGATCACCGCGTTACCGGCCGCCAGGATCGCCGCCGTCTTGCCGGCGCAGAACATGAGGGGATGATTGAAGGCCAGCAGGCGTGCCACGACGCCCAGCGGCTCGCGCACCGAGAAGTTCACCCGCTCCGGTCCGAGCGGAATGGAGGCGCCCTTCATTTCGGTCACGAGTCCCGCGAAGAATTCCACCTGGGCCGCGGCTGCATCGGCGTCCTTGCGCATCTCGCTGTAGGGATTGCCACTGTCGGCCGCATCCAGCATGGCAAGCTCTGCGCCGTGGCGGCGGATGACGTCCGCGGCCTGCCGCAGGACCTGCGCCCGCTGCGCCGGGGCCATCACCCGCCAGCGGGCAAACCCCTGCCGGGCGGCACTCACCGCGGCATCCATGTCCGCGGCCGTGGCCTGCGCGACCTCGGTCAGCACCTGGCCCGTTCCCGGATTTTCGACGGCGGTCCGCGGGGCCGCTGCGCCCGGGTGCCACGCGCCGCCATAGTAGGCATCCCGGCCCTGCGGCAGCTGGATCGGGGGAACGGGCTCGTCGGGTTGCAAGCTCATGGGGTTGCCTCACGGGCCTTGATGCCAAACCGGTCCTGCGACAGTACGACCAGCGCCAGCATCGACACCAGCGCCGGCCCGCTGCACACCAGGAGCGTCGTGGTCGCCGTCCAGTGCGCATCGAGCATGACGCCGAGCAACAACGGTTGTGCGATGCCGATCAGCCGCGAGACGGCCGACGCCCAGCCGACGCCCGTCGTGCGCAGCGCCGTGGGGTAGAGTCGCGCCAACAGCCCCTGGGTGCCCGAGGTCCCGCCGTTGAGCGTGAGCCCGATCAGAAAGGCCACGAGCATCGGCGAAGTCCTCACCAGCAGCGCGAAGGTCACGATGAACACCGTGGCGCACAGATGGGCCGGAACCAGGATCCGGTAAGTGCCGAACCGATCCATCGACCCGCCGATGAGGGCCGCGCCGACGATGCCGCCCATGAGCAGCACCACGGAGAAGCCGATGCCCTGGTTGGCGGACTGGCCCGCCGCGTTCAGGAGCGTCGGAATCCAGAAGACGAGCGCCCCGATGGTGGTTACGTCCATGGTGAGCACGAGCCAGATCATGAGCGTGCTGAGCCCCCGGCCCCCGCTGAACAGATCGCGGATCGGCTGGCGGCGCAGGTGTTCACCCGCGAGCACGAACCGACCTGGCGGGGCCCGCCGGCCGGTCAGGCGTGCCAGGAGGTCGGGCAGGCGCGCATCGCCGGCATTGCGCAAAACGATGAATCGGGGCGACTCGGGCAACCCGACCCACATGGCCAGCGACAGCAGCAGCGGGACCGCGCCGCCCACCCACAGGACCGAACCCCAGCCCAGGACCGGCATCAGCCGCCCGGCGATCAGGCCCGACAGCGCCGAGCCGATGGCGAACCCGCTGTAGAGCACCGCGATCACCAGGGAGCGGCGACGCATCGGTGTGACCTCCGCCGCGATGGCCACGATGTTCGGCAGCACCGCGCCCAGGGCAAGTCCCACCAGGGTCCGCCAGATGATGAATGACGTGGCTCCCCCGGCCGTGGTGCTCAGGATCGAGCAGGCGCCGAAGACCACCATCCCGAGAATGACCGGAATGCGCCGGCCGATGCGATCGGCGACCGGCCCGATGGCGAGATACCCCGCGGCGCTGCCGATGGTTCCGGCCGTGAAGACGATCCCGAGCGTGCCCGATGACAGCTGCCACAGCTTCAGCAGCGTCGGACCGACGTACGAGACCGCGTAGGTGTCGTAGCCCTCGAACGTCATGCACAGCAGGCTCAGCACGAACACCGTCGCCTGCAGCGATCCGAAGGGCGCCCGGTCGATCAGCGCCCCGATGTCGACGCTGACGCCCGCCGCCGGCTCCTGAATCCGATCCATCGATCCCCCGCTGCCCGGATGACGTCGTTGACGTTCTTTTGCGATATACAGTACCGCGCCGGGTGATTGCTTGTAAGCCCCGCGGCGGGCGTATTAAATTCAACACCCGCAACGGAGCACACCGATGGTCGATCTGGATCCTGACCTGCAGCCGCGGCGCCTGCAGGACATGCTGCCGCGCTTCGAATACGTGTTCCAGACGCGGGTGGTGACAGCGGACGTGCTGCGCATGAGCTATGGCGCGGGCGAGCGGCTCATGGTGCAGATCGCCGGTGGCGATATCGATGGACCGCGCCTGCGGGGCACGATCCTCGCGGGCGGCATCGAATGGCCGACCTACCGGCCCGATGGCGTCGGCGTGGTCGATGCGCGCTATACGTTTCGTTCACACGATGGCGTGCACATCAACATCCGCAACCGTGGCTATCGTCGTGCGCCCCCCGAGGTGATGAAACGGCTGAACGCGCTCGAGGAGTTCGTGGATCCCGGGCAGTACTACATCCGCACCACTCCGATTTTCGAGGCACCGCCGGGACCGTACGGCTGGCTGGCCGACCACTGCTTCGTGGGCATCGGCGAGCGCCAGAAGGAATGCCTGTTCATGCGCTACTACATGATCCTCTGAGGCCCGATGCCCATGCCAGGACCGCGTTCCAGCCCGCCGTTCCGGGCCGATCACGTCGGGAGCCTGCTGCGGCCGCCGCAGCTGCTGGCGGCCCGCGGGCAGTACCGCAGCGGCGCGCTCAGCGCGGCGCGGCTGCAAGAACTCGAGGATGCGGCGATCGCCGGCGTCGTGCGTCGACAGGAGAACCTCGGCCTGCAGGCGGCGACCGACGGAGAATTCCGCCGCACGCTCTGGCACATGGACTTCCTGACGCAGTTCGACAACGTGGAGGTCACCCGTTCTCCAGTCAAGGTCAGCTTCCACACCGAACAGGGCGACATCGAGCGGGCGCCTTCGGCGCTCAAGGTCACGGGCAAACTCGCCCGGCCCCACCCGATATTCGTCGGGCACTACCGCTACCTGCAGTCGGTCGCGCGCGTGACCCCCAAACTGACCCTGCCCTCTCCCTCGATACTGCATTTTCGCGGGGGCCGGGAAGCCGTCGACCGGCAGGCCTATCCGGATCTGGCCGAGTTCTACGCCGACCTGGGGCGGGTCTATGCGGAGGAAGTCCAGGAGCTGGGGGAGGCCGGCTGCCGCTACCTGCAGCTCGATGAAGTCAATTTCGCCTATCTGTGCGATCCGAAACTGCGGCGTGAGGTGCAAAGCTACGGCGAGGATCCGGATCAGCTGCCGCATACCTACGCACGGCTGATCAATGCGGCCCTGTCGAGCCGTCCCCGCGACATGACGGTGTGCATGCACCTGTGCCGGGGCAACTTCGAGGGTGCCTGGCTGGCCGAAGGCGGCTATGAGCCGGTCGCCGAGGTCCTGTTCAACGCGATTGATGTCAGCGGCTACTTCCTGGAATACGACACGGCCCGCGCCGGGGACTTCGCGCCGCTGCGGCTCCTGCCGAAGGGCAAGACCGTCGTCCTGGGGCTGGTCAGCAGCAAGCGCGGCGAGCTCGAGAGCAAGGATGCGCTCAAGCGGCGCATCGACGAGGCGGCCCGCCACGTGCCGCTCGAGCAGCTGGCCCTGAGTCCGCAGTGTGGTTTCGCGAGCGGCGAACGCGGCAACAGACTCACCGAGGCCGAGCAGTTTGCGAAGCTCGCCCTCGTGGTCGAAGTCGCCCGCGAGGTCTGGGGGTAGCGCCATGTCGAAGCTCGGAATCTCGATCGCCGTCGGCGACTATGACCGCACCCGTCCGCTGACCGACGGCAGCGTCGGCATCGACGGCGTCGATCCGACCTTCCTGCTGCTGTCCCCGGAGGAGATGTTCTTCCGGGCCTTCCGGCACGCCGACTTCGATGTGTGCGAGCTGTCCCTGAGCAGTTTCGCGGTCCGCAGTGCGCGGGGCGATAACCCCTACATCGGTATTCCGGTGTTTCCGTCACGCGCGTTCCGCCATACCGCCATCGTGATCAGAACCGACCGCGGCATCGCTTCACCCCAGGATCTGCGGGGCCGGCGTCTCGGGACCCCCGAGTACCAGCTGTCGGCCTGTGTATGGGCCCGGGGCATCCTGCAGGACGAGTACGGCGTGCGCCCCGAGGAGATCGCCTGGGTTCGTGGCGGCATGGAGGATCCCGGGCGCATCGAAAAGATCAGCCTGAATCTGCCCCGCGGCGTGCGACTGGAGTCGGCGCCGGAAGGCCGTACCCTCTCGGACATGCTCCGCGACGGCGAAATCGACGGCATCGTCGGACCCCGTCTGCCCTCCTGCTTCGAGGATCCCAGGGCCCATGCGGGGTGGCTCTTCAAGGATACGGTGCAGACCTCGTCGGACTATTTCCGCCGCACCGGCATCTTTCCGATCATGCATGTCATTGGTGTTCGCAAGACTCTGATCGAATCCCACCCGTGGCTTCCCGCCACCCTCCTCAAGGCCTTCAGTGCCGCGAAAACATGGGCGCTCCGGCACCTGATCGACACATCGGCCGCCAAGGTCACTTTGCCCTTCGTGGAAGAGCAGCTGCTGGCAGCGCGCGGGCTCCTGGGACAGGACTTCTGGTCCTACGGCCTTACGCCGCCGAACCGCAAGGTGCTCGATACCTTCCTGGGATACCACCACGCCCAGGGCCTGTCCGCGCGCCGGGTGGCGCCCGAGGAACTGTTCCATCCCGCGGCGCTGGAGCTTTTCAAGATCTGATTTCTATGCGGCAGAGCGGTCCTTCGGCGCCCGTCGCCGGAAGTGGGCCTGGGTCATCGCCGGCGGCTCGTAGGTGGCGCCCATCGCCCCCGAATCGGTCCCCGGCGCGACGATGCCATCGATCCGGTCCAGGACCTCATCGCTCAGCTCGACCCCGGCACCGGCCAGCAGGTCATCGAGGTGCTGCATGGTGCGAGGACCGATGATCGCGGAGGTCACGTTCGGGTGCGCCATCACGAAGGCCATGGCCATATGGATGAGTGACAGTCCGGCGTCCTGCGCGACCGGTATGAGCCTTTCGACCGCATCCAGGTTGCGCTCATCGGACCACTGTCTGGGAAACATCTTGGCACGCGGGGCGTCGGGCTGGGGCTGGGCCTTGCGGTACTTGCCGGACAGCATGCCCTTGGCGAGCGGGCTCCAGACCAGCACTCCCATGCCGTACTTGTGGCAGGTGGGAAGCACTTCGCGTTCGATGCTGCGACCGAGGATCGAATACGGTGGCTGCTCGGTGCGGAACCGGGCCAGACCGCGGCGTTCCGCGACCCACTGCGCTTCCACTATTTCCGAAGCCGGAAAAGTCGATGAGCCGATCGCCCGCACCTTGCCTGCCCGCATCAGATCCGTCAGGGCCGAAAGCGTTTCCTCGATATCGGTTTCCGGTGAGGGCCGGTGAATCTGGTAGAGATCGATATGATCCGTCTGCAATCGGCGTAACGACGCTTCCACTTCGCGCACCAGCCAGCGGCGCGAGCCGCCCTGGTGGTTGGGGTCATCGCCCATCGAGCCGAAGGCCTTGGTGGCCAGTACGACATCATTGCGCCGGCCCTTCAGGGCCTTGCCGACGATCTCCTCGGACTCGCCACGGCTGTAGACATCGGCGGTATCGAGGAAGTTGATGCCGGCATCCAGGGCCTTGTGGATGATGCGCGCCGAATCCTCGTGATCGGCATTGCCGCGGGCGCCGAACATCATGGCTCCCAGGCAATACGGGCTCACCTTGATGCCGGTACGTCCAAGATTGCGGTATTTCATGATCAGCCTGAGCGCATCCGTGGCGCGGTGGTCACGTTGAGGGGGTTCCCACTCTATAGGCCTGCAGAAGGCCCCGCAATGCGCAGCCGAGCGATCAAAACTGCCAGGTGATCTTGCCGTAGATACTGCGATCGATCTCCTCCCTCAGGGGAGATGGAAACCCGTATTCCACATGCCGCGGTTGCCACAGGTTCTGGCCCACCACCGATAGCTCGATACCTCTGGCGCTGCGCCAGGCGAGGCGGCTGTCCAGACCCACGTAGCTGGGCACTATTCCCGGAGTCGGTCCATTGTTGGTCAGCAGCCGGTCCACCCACCGCAAGGCCGTGTCAAACTCGATGCCCCCGGGCAGCTTCGCGGACGACCGCAGCGAGACCTGCTGCTGGGGGTCCGCCGTTTCATTGAGCGCATCATCGAGGTCGAAGGTCCCGGGCTTGACGTGCAGATGCTCCTGCAGCAGGTCGTAGCCCAGGTGCAGCGACCAGTTGTCCAGCAACTCGTAATTGGTGCTCAGCTCCGCCCCGTAGGTATGTCCTTCCAGATTGTTCTGGAAGTACAGGGGGATGATCGTCGCCGGGGTATAGCTGGTACTGCGGACATCGTCGTAGTCATTGTAGTAGGTCGACAGCGTCACGGAGGCGCGGCTACTGATCTGCGCCCGGTACCCGAGTTCATAGGCAATGACCTCTTCGGACTCGAAGTCCGAGGAACCCTTCAGGATCGTCAGATACGGGGACGGAGCCTCCACCAGGTCCTCATCGATGCGCGAAGGCGTGCGGACCGCCCGGGAAATCGCACCCCACACGGCCTGGCTTTGCACCCAACTCCATTGCATGCGCACATTGGGCTCGTACTCGAACCCGGTATAGTCGTTATGCTCGATCTTGGAGCCCACCGTCAGCGCCAGGTCCGGCCGCAGCGCGATCTCATCTTGGACGAATGCACTGTAGAGGTTCTGGTTCAGCGTCGTCGGAAAGAACGCAAGACCCGGAGCGTTCTGCACGACATCGTGCGTCAGGCGATACCCCAGGCCCCAGATCACGTGGTGATGGGCGGCCGCCTGCAGCTGATACTGGAAGTCCGTATCGAACGTGGTCAGGTCGTCGGTGAGATACCCGGGCGGGGCGATCGGGATGGCGCCGAGCATGACCTCCGCCACCGGGTCCGCCAGATGGGTCCGGTCGTAGTAGGACTGCAGACTCATCTGTGAACCACTGTCGAAGAGGTGATTCCATTGCCCCATGAGGTTGCCGCCGCTGGTGCGTGCGACATTGTTCGCTTCGTTGTTCTCGTGGCCATCATAGAAATCGCCGTGAACGCTCAGCGCGTCCTGCGTCGACAGCGCCGAATCCGACCGGAAACCGCCCTGAGCCTGATGCCAGGAGTCGGTGGCGCGACCGCCCGCTTCGAGCGACTCGTCGCCGCGGTCGTCGTACTTGCCGTAGACACGAAAATCCGTTCTGTCTCCCAGTGTTCCGCCGTAGCGGACGCCACCGAACTCCTGGAGCTGGTTGCCGCCGCCGCCCTCGGCATACACGCCCTGCGTGTCGTTTGCCTTGCGCGTGATGATGTTGATCACGCCGTTCACGGCATTGGCACCCCAGAGCGTTCCGCCGGGACCGCTGATGACCTCGATGCGATCGATGTCTTCGAGAAGGTAGTCCTGGATGTCCCAGAAGACGCCCGAAAACAGCGGCGTGTAGACGGTGCGACCGTCGATCATGACCAGGAGCTTGTTCGCGAGCGAGGTGTTGAAACCGCGGGCGCTGATGCCCCAGTCGTGGGAATTCTTCTGTGCGACCTCGAGATTGTCCGCCAGGCGCAGTACCTCCGGGATACTGGTCGCGCCGGATCTGCGGATGTCCTCCCGGGTGATGACCTGAATGGCCGAGGCACTCTGGATCAGCTTCTCGGGATGACGGGTCACCGTCGTGACTTCGACCTGCATCAGCTGATCGAGGCTCAGGTCCTTGAGCGAGTCGGTCGTGGCTTCCGCTGCCTGCGCCGCCCTCACCATCGTCCCTGCCGCCACCAGCAGCGTGAACACGGCCGTTTTTACGAATAAAGGAGTCGCTGAGCTCATCACGCGTTGTCCTCCGGGCGGCGCTCCCTTGCGCACCCCAGCGGGCCGCACTGTAATTTTGCGGCCCGCTCGCGCGAGCTGAATCACATCACGCTTTTACATTAACATCCGCTTAACAGTGACGCAGTCGGCGCTTCGTCCCCGCCGTGCCTAACTTAAAATGGCCCATCGATCGGGTGAGTCCGAGAGCTCAAGCCGGGGACGGGATGCCCAGATTTTTCACGCATGCGGGAGTGATGTTGGCGCTGCTGTTCTACGCGGCAACGTCCGCGGCCGCGCCCGACGAATATCAGGTCGAAGCGGTGTTCCTGCTGCATTTCACCCAGTTCGTGGAGTGGCCACCCCAGGCCTTTTCGGCCGCTGGCACCCCCTTCGTCATCGGCGTGCTGGGACAGGATCCCTTTGGTCACAGCCTCGATGAGGCCGTGCGCGGCGAGACCGTCAACGGCCATCCGCTGGTGGTCCGCCGGTTTGCGGCGGCCGCCGACCTGAGTCCCTGCCAGATTCTGTTCATCGACCGCTCTGCGGCCGGTCAGGCCGAGCGGGTCATCGGATCGCTCATGCACACCGGCACGCTGACGGTGACCAACTTCGAAGTCCCCGCGCCGGCGGACACCATCATCCGGTTCCTGAACGAGGACCAACGGATCCGGCTGCGCATCAATGTGGACTACGCGCGCAGCGCGGGCCTCACCATCAGCTCCAAACTGCTGCGGCCTTCACAGGTCGTCGGCACCATTCCGGCAGGATGAGCATGGGTACCTCCACTATCCGTCGACAGTTGACCCAGATGGTGCTGTTCACCAGCGGTGCCGTGCTGCTGCTGGCCGTGGTGTCCATGTTTGCCTATGACCTGCTCACGTTCCGCCAGGCAAGCCAGCGGCAGCTGCAGACCCTGGGGCGCGCCATTGCCGCCAATTCGACGGCGGCGCTCGCGTTCGACAATCCGGATGACGCGCAGACGGTGCTCGCCGCCTTTCAGTTCGATCCGCATATCACCCATGCCGCGCTCTACCGCCTGGACGGACGGCTGTTCGCCGTCTATCCCAAGGGCGCCTCGCGGGACGCCTTTCCGGGCCGGTTGACGGCCAATCGCGCGGACTTTCATTTCGAAGAGGCGGCATTGCTCGGCACGCTTCCCGTCACGGAAGGCGGCCGCCGGATGGGTACGCTCTTCGTACAGTCGGATCTGCGCGCCATCTATGACCGGATCCGGCTGTATGCGGGCATCCTGGCGCTGGTGGTCGGCGCGGCCGGTCTGCTCGCCTATGGGCTCTCGCGGCAGCTGCAGCAACGCATCACCGGTCCGATCCTGGGACTGGCGCGCACCGCCGATGCGATCTCGACCCGCCATGACTATTCCGTGCGGGCTTCCAAAGGCGGCGCCGCGGAACTGGACCAGCTCACCGACGCGTTCAATCACATGCTCGGCGTCGTCCAGGACTCCCAAGCCCGGTTGCACGTCCAACTGGGGCATCTGAGTCTGCTGCAGCAGATCACCCAGGCCATCAGTGACCGGCAGGATCTGGCCAGCATCACCCAGGTCGTCGTCTCGACGCTGGAGCGCAGCATGCCGGTGCAGTTCGCCTGCGCCGCCCAGTACGACAGCGGGACCCGCCGACTCACGCTGTCCACCCTCGGCGCCTCGAGCCATGGATACAGCGATCAGCTGGAACTGGCGGCCGGCGCTGAAATCCCGATCTCCGAGCCCGGGCTGGGGGCGATCCTCGAGGGCAAGCTCATCCACGAGCCGGACACCGGCCAGACGCAACTGCCGCTGCTGCGGCGCCTGTCCGGATGCGGCCTGGGCTCGGTCGTCCTGGCCCC
>Ga0335075_10009529_pt1 | contig 14799 bp, 15 predicted proteins | sample Lox_Sample_24_FD_206723 | JGI IMG/M metagenome (GOLD analysis project Ga0335075, IMG submission 206723) | Soil microbial communities from Loxahatchee National Wildlife Refuge, Florida, United States - Lox_Sample_2.4 | ecosystem: Environmental > Terrestrial > Soil > Wetlands | place: USA...
CCGAGGCTCGTCAAGCTCGAGTTCGGTGATCTCCCACGGCTTGCCCGGTTCCCTGATGATCGCTGCCCTGGTGCGCATACTCCCAGTGCTATACCTGCGGCTTGGCAGCGACAAGCCGCTCCACCCATCCCAATCGGGACCGCTGGCTGTGGCTGACCACGAACCCCTGGGCCTCGACGAGCGGCAGCGGCCGCCGGGTCTGGTAGTCGCCGTTCATCCGCCGGGTCACCAGCTCGAGTAGCCGCTGCGCGGTGCGCACCCACCAGCGGTCGCTCGCCACGTGATCGAGCAGCACCAGCCGGCCGCCCGGCCTGAGCACCCGGTACATCTCCCCGATGGCCGCCTGGTAGTCAGGGATGTTGCACAGCGACACCGTGCACAGCACGGTGTCGAACGCGCCGTTGCCGAACTCCAGCGCCTCCGCGTTCCCGGTCCGCAGGTCCGCGTCCAGGCCAAGCGCCTTAGCCCGGTCGCGCGCCACGGCGAGCATCCCGGGGCTGAGGTCGATCCCGGTCAGCGTGCGCACCGCGGACCCCTGGTAGAAGGGCAGGTTCCGCCCGGTGCCGACGGCGACCTCGAGCACGTTCCCGGCCGCCTGCCCGCAGGCCCACTCCCGGCCGCCGGGGAACAGCGCCCGCTCGGTCCGCTCCATCCGCCGGTCGTAACGCACCGAGTACCGGTCCCAGAACCCGCGGGTCCTGTCCAGTTCAGCCTCCGCCACCGCCGCCTCCTGCACCCTTCATCCCGAACGTACGCGGGCTCCTCCGCCGCGCACCATGACAGCACGAGGGGTGATGCCATGATGCTGTCATGCGCATAACGGTGACCCTGGACCCCGATGTCGAGGCCAGGCTGCGAGAGGTCGCACGGGAGCGCGGGTGTCGTTCAAGGAAGCGCTGAACAGTGAGGTGCGCGCTGGCCTGACGGCGGCGCGGAGCGCGCAAGAGTACCGCACGCCGTCTCGGCCGCTGGGCCTGCGCCCGGGCGTCAGTCTCGACAAGGCGCTACAGATGGTTTCTGACCTTGAGGACGTGGAGATCATCACGACCTTGAGCGTGGCGGATGAGGACTGAAGACCTGTGAGGCTATTGAGTCGGCTGTCTTCAGCCATCCTCTGTTCCGGCTAGAACGGGGACATCTCGTCCAAGACGCTTGCGCAGGTCTCGACGATCGCGGAGGCAGTCGGCAAGTCCGCGACGACATTGTCCGCCGTTACTTCCGGCGCGGTGAACGTTGGGTACTCGGACCTGTTCCGCGTCCGCCGCATGCGGTCAAACGGTTTCAGCGCCGAGCCCATCGGTGGGTCGAGTTGCGCTGCGACGGCCGCGTACGGTGCGATGTGACCGCCACGGCTGGTAGGACGCAGGCCCTGGTTTTCCAAGACTGCGGTCAATGCCATCCGGGCGGCATCGTAAAGGCTCTGGTATGCCCGCTTTGGATTGCTGCTGCGCAGCAACTCAGCGCTCGACAGGTCCCGGCGCGCTTGCGCGAGAAGCTGCTCGGCGTGCTCGCGGCTTGGCGGGACGCGCTGCAAGTCCCCTTCGGCTATCAGCTTGTCGATGGCTGCGCGGCCTTGGTTCCATCTCATCGCGATAGCTCCAGTTTGATGAGGGGGCGCTCCCGAACGTGCCGCATGAAGGAGTCGGCCGGGTCCGGCGACTCCCAGTACTGCGGGCTGACCGCGATGATGTTCACTTCTCGGCCCAGACGGCTCTCGGCTTCGCGCGCAAGATCGTAGAGCTTGTCCTCGTCTGGCATGCCGACGACGAGGATGTCGACGTCATGCGGCACAGACCCCGGTTCGCCGAGGTATCGCGCGGCCCAGGAGCCGTAGATGTACGCCTCCGCTACCCCTGGAACGCCGGACAGCAGATCGGTCAGCACGGGCAGCGGTCCATACGTGACGGCAAGCAGATCCGTGAGCGGACGACTCACCGGGCCACTGGTCTCCGCCCGGATCAGCCGTGCCTGGCCCCGCCTAGCCTCCCGTACCAGCCCCGCCGTGACCAGCCGGTCGGTTTCGGTGGACATGACCTTGGGACTGGCGCCGATCGCCTTCCCGGCCTCGGTCAGGCTGTAATCCCTGTCAGGATGAAGGTAGAGCAAGGCCAACAGCGCACCCGTAACCCGTGATCGCAGCAGCGGCAGCAGCCAGGACGGGTTATTTTCCATATGGGTAACGTTATTTACCTCGTTGGAAAATAACAAGGTGACTTCCCGATGCCGAGTGGCGGTGGCGCGGGGCGACCGGCCGTACGCTAAAGCGCATGGCGGTCAAGACCACTGAGTCGCATGTCGCGTTGGTGCGCCGCGCGCGGAAGATGTACCGGGTGCTCGTGGAGACTTACCCGGATGTGCGCACCGAGCTGGACTTCCAGAATCCGTTCCAGCTGCTCGTGGCCACCGTGCTGTCAGCACAGACGACGGACAAGCGGGTGAACATGACCACGCCCCTGCTGTTCGCCAAGTACCCCACGGCCGACGACCTGGCCGCCGCCAACCCCGCCGACGTGGAAGAGATCCTGAAGCCCACGGGGTTCTTCCGGGCGAAGACGAAGTCGGTGATCGGGCTATCCGCCGCGCTGCGCGACCGGTTCGACGGAGAGGTGCCGCGAAAGCTGGAAGAGATGGTCACGCTGCCCGGCGTGGGGCGCAAGACGGCGAACGTGGTGCTCGGCAACGCGTACGGCATCCCCGGCATCACGGTGGACACGCACTTCGGACGGCTGTCCCGGCGGTTTGGCTGGACGAAGAGCGACGACCCGGTCAAGGTGGAGGCGGATGTGGGGGCGCTCTTCCCGCCCTCGGACTGGGTCAACCTGTCGCACCGGCTGATCTGGCACGGGCGGCGGGTCTGCCACGCCCGCAAGCCGGCCTGCGGCGCGTGCGTGGTGGCGGACTGGTGCCCGTCGTTCGGGCTCGGCCCGACGGACGCGGCAACCGCGGCGAAGCTCGTCAAGACCGGCCCGTTCTCGTGAGCGAAGCACCGCAGTGGCTGCGGGACCTCGCCGCCGCGGCGGCCGCGATGGACATACCGCGAGTGGTGCGGCCGCCGCAGTCCGGGGGCCGGCGGTCCGCCGTGCTCATCTTGTTCGGCGAGGGAGCAGACGGGTCATCCGGCCCTGACCTGCTGTTCATCCAGCGCAACGAGGGGCTGCGGCGGCATTCAGGGCAGCCCGCCTTCCCCGGCGGCGCGATCGAGGACTCGGACGACGGGCCGGTACCGGCCGCGCTGCGCGAGGCCGCCGAGGAGACCGGCCTCGACCCCGACGGGGTTGACGTGCTCGGCACGCTGCCTGAGCTGTACATCACCCGGAGCGAGTTCCGCGTCGTCCCGGTGCTGGCCTGGTGGCGGGAGCCCTGCGCGGTGCGGCCGACGGACATCGGGGAAGTGGCCGCGGTCGAGCGGATCCCGGTCGCCGACCTGGCGGACCCCCGCAACCGGGGCACGTTCCGGCACCCGAGCGGGCGCACCGGCCCCGCGTTCCACATCGGCTCGATGCTGATCTGGGGGTTCACCGCGCTGCTGGTCGACCGGCTGCTCGCCCTCGGCGGCTGGGAACGCCCCTGGGACACCCGCGTAATCCGCGAACTCCCCGGCGGCGCCGCCTAAATCGGCATCTGCTCATTAACGTGGATAGGTATGGCCCCCAGGCGGGCCACACCTATCCACGATCCTGGGAAGAGGGGGAGTTGCGGAGTTATCCACAGATTTCAGATGGCTCTAGCGCTGGGTAGGCCGGATTCGTCACGCTGAGTTTATGAATGAGGACACTGCGGGTAAACGAGCAGCAGCTGAGGCTGCCCGTGACTGGACGCTGATGCTCGACTTCCAGCGTGGAATCGTGGACAGGTCACAGACCCGGCAAGTGGGGATCCCCGGGAAGGCTGTCAGGCACCGGATGGAGTCTGGTCAATGGCGGCGCCTGCATTGGGGCGTATACGCCACCTTTACCGGTGAAGTTCCCAGAGAGGCGAAACTGTGGGCAGCCCTCCGGCGGGCTGGCCCGGGCGCGATGCTCAGCCACGAGACCGCGGCCGAACTGCACGGTCTGACAGACCGGCCGAGCCGGAAAATCAACATCACCGTGCCGTGTAGCCGTCGGCCCGCGCAGCAGGGGCCTATTAAGGGCGTTGTTATCCACCGCTCCGACGTGAGCCGCCCGCAGCGCTTGCCCGAATGGCAACTGCCGCGCACCCGGGTCGAGGACACGGTCCTGGACCTGGTGGCGACCGCCGGAACCTTCGACGACGCCTACGCCTGGGTGTCCCGCGCTGTGACTGAGCGGCTCGTTACCGTCGGCATGCTCCGTGCGGCGCTCGCGGCACGTAAGCGAGTGCGCTGGCGGCAATGGCTGACTGACGCGCTGGCGGATGCCGAGGATGGCGCCCAGTTCCCGCTGGAGCGCCGTTATCTACGAGACGTCGAGCGTGCCCACGGGCTGCCGAAGGCCGAGCGCCAGTCGCGAAGCACGGTCGGCGGCCGGACGCATTACAAGGACAACTTGTATGAGAAGTACGGCATCTGCGTTGAGATCGACGGGCTGGCCTATCACCGGGCCGAACGGGTGCAGAAGGACAAGGACCGCGACAACCTCAACCTGGCCGCCGACGGCATCCAGACTTACCGGTTCGGTCCCGTCAACGTGACCGAACGCGCTTGCGAAAGCGCGGCGATGGTCGCCGGGTCCTTGCGTCGCAATGGCTGGGAAGGTCAGCCCCACCCGTGCCGTCGGCCTGGATGCATGGTGGGCCGCCGCCTCACGGCAGCATGAGGTGGACGTCGCCGAACTCGTGCCATAGGTAGCCGCCGGACAGCGCGGCCTCGTAGGACGCCGCCAGCAGGCTGGAGTCGTGGAATGCGGCCAGCAGCCGCAGGTGCGAAGACCGCGGCTCGTGCAGGCCGGTGAGCAGGCCGTCTACCGCCTGAAGCCTCGTTTCCGGCGTCACCACGAGGGACGTCCAGCCGGCCTGGGAACCGCGAGCCGCGGTTTCCAGCGCGCGGACGACCGTCGTGCCCACGGCGATGACCCGGCCGCCGGATCGCCTCGTCAGGTCGACGAGGCGGGCGGTCGAAGGCGGCACGTCGTATTGCTCGGGGTACGGGTCCTCGTCCGCCTCCAGCGACGAGACGCCGCAGTGCAGCGTGATCGGAGCGATCGTCACCCCGCGGGCGACGAGGTCGGTCACCACGGCGTGACTGAACGGCCGGGCGGCGCTCGGCATCTCCGCGCTTCCCAGCTGGCGTCCGAACACCGTCTGGTAAGCCTCCAGCGGCCATGCCTGGGCCGCGTACGAGTACCTGACCGGCTCGCCGTACCGCAGCAGGTACGGCACCACGGCCCCCGAGAGCCGGGCCCGCCACAGCCGGGCGGTGGCACGCCCCGTGAGCGTCAGCACCGCGCCTCCGGGCAATGCGATGGTCCGGGGCGGAGGGACGGGTCCGTTCGGAATGCTGGATTTTCCGGCGGGAATCCGGGGCTCCACGAGCCAGCTCCCGTCCGGGAGGCCGGTGGAGAAGTGCACCACGCGGTCCGCGCTGGCGCGCACCGCCGCCGGCAGGGTCCGGGACGTGTTGACCACGAGCAGGTCGCCGGGCAGCAGCAGCCCCGGCAGGTCGGTGAACTCGTGGTGCGCGACCGTCCCGCTGGCGGCGCGGCTGACCAGCATGCGGACTCCGTCCCGGGGCAGGCCGCGAGCTTCCGGCGGGCCCTGCGCCTCGAGTTCGGCGGGCAACGTGAAGTCGGCGGTCACGGTCATGACGCCACCAGCTCCGCGGCGCGGTACCGTCCGCTCGGCAGCCGCTCCCACAACAGCCGCACCAGGGCGGGGACCACCGATTCCGGCAGCGGCCGGTCGGAGATGTCCTCGCCGGGGAACGCCGCCTGGTGCATCTGCGTGCGCAGGTCGCCGGGATCGACCCACCAGACCCGGATCGCCGGCTCCTCGGCGGCGAGCACGTTCGAGGCCTGCTCGAGCGCCGCTTTCGCCGCGCCGTACCCGCCCCAGCCTGAGTACGGTTCGACCGCCGCGTCCGAGGTGATGTTGAGCACGGCGCCGCCGCGTTCGCGCAGCGCGGGCAGGAAGAGCTGGGTCAGCGCGACCGGCGCGAGCACGTTCGCCTCGAAGGCGGCGCGGAGCTCGCCGAGCGGATAGTCCGCGAGGGCGGGCAGCGGCGCCGCGCCGAGCGTGCTGGCGTTGTTCACCAGCAGGTCGATTTCCCCGGCGGCCGCGCGGAGAGCGGCCCGGTGCGCGGGATCCGTCACGTCTCCTGGGACCGCGATGACTTCGGCGCTGGCCTGGCCGTCGTGTGCGGCCCGGATCCCGGCGGCCGCCAGACTGAGCGCTCCGGCGTCCCTGGCGTCGATGACGAGCGAGTAACCCGCCTCGGCCAGGCCGACGGCCAGCGCCCGGCCCAGTCCGCGGGAAGCGCCCGTGATCAGTGCTTTTCTCATAGATTCGACGCTAAGCACCAGAGCACCGGGCCGCATCGGCCAGCAGCCTCGGCAGTCGCCGGCCGATGGTCCTAGGACCTGCGCCCGATCCCCGCCCGCGCCGGCCGGGATACCGTCAGAAGCGTGGGAGACTACCTCGCGGAACTGCGCTCGGTCAGCCGGGCCGTGCTGGCGGTGAGCAGCACGCTGTCGACGCGAGACGCGCTCGCGGTGATCGTGCGGTCCGCCCGGTCGCTGGTGGGCGCCGAGTACGCGGCGCTCGGCGTGCCCGACGAGCGGGGCTCGTTCGCCGAGTTCGTGGTCGACGGGATGTCCCAGGCCCAGCAGCGCGCGATCGGCCCGCTGCCGCGGCAGCACGGCATGCTGGCCGCGCTGCTCAAGTCCAGCGAGCCGGAACGACTGGCAGACATCAGGAAAGACCCCAGGTTCGAGGGCTGGCCCGCCGCGCACCCCGAGATGACCGGCTTCCTCGGGGTGCCGGTGCGGCACGGCGACGACGTGCTCGGCATCATCTTCGTGGCGAACAAGCGATCCGGGGAGTTCACCGCCCGCGACGAGGAACTGCTCTCGCTGTTCGCCGCGCACGCCGCGATCGCCCTCTGCAACGCGCGACTGTACGAGCGGAGCCGGGAAGCGTCGGTGCTCGAAGAGCGCGCCCGGCTGGCGCGCGAACTGCACGACGCGGTGTCGCAGCGGCTGTTCTCCATCCGGGCGCACGCCACGGCCGCCGGGGTGCTGGTCGGGAAGGATCCCGAGCGGGCGTCCGCGGAACTAGCCACGATCGCGGAACTAGGAGCGCAAGCGCACGCCGAACTGCGCGCGGTCATCGACGGCCTGGCGCCGCCGGACCTCGACGGGCTCGCCGATTCGCTGCGCCGGTACGCGCTGCTCGCCGGCCGGGCGCACGGCGTCAAGGTCCGTATGACAGCCTCCGAACTGCCAGAACTCGAACCGCGAGTGCAGGCGGCGGCGTTCCGGGTCGGGCAGGAAGCGCTGACCAACGCGCTGCGCCACGCGGCCGCCACCGAGATCACCGTGTCGCTGACGCGGAACGCCCGGCGGGTAATCCTCGAGGTGTCCGACAACGGGACCGGGTTCGACTCGAAGCTTGCTCCCGGCGGGCTCGGGCTCGCGTCCATGCGGGAGCGGGCGGCGGCGGTCGGCGGGGTGCTCCGGATCACGTCGGCGCCCGGAGCGGGAACCACGGTCCGGCTGGCGGTGCCGTCGTGAGTGAGACCGGCGTGATCAGCGTGCTCATCGTGGACGATCATCCCGTCGTGCGGCAGGGACTGCGGGCGTTGCTCGACGTGCAGGACGACATGACGGTGGCGGGGGAGGCCGGAGACGGCCCGGCCGCCGTGTCGCTGGCCACGTCGCTGCGGCCGGACATCGTACTGCTCGACCTGAAGCTGCCGGGGCCGGGCATGGACGGCATCGCCGTGCTGCGGCCGCTTCGCGAGGCCGGCCTGCGCGTGCTGGTGCTGACCAGCGCCACCGAGCCGGCGGTGGCCTCGCAGGCGGTGCGGGCCGGCGCCGCGGGAGTGGTGTACAAGGACATCGACCCCGCCGCGCTGGTCCGCGCGATCCGTTCTGTGCACGACGGCAACGTCCTGCTCGCGCCCGAGGCCTTTGGCTCGCTCGTCCGCGGGTCCAGGGCGGACACCCTGACCGCCCGCGAGCGCGAGGTGCTCGCCGGCATCGCCGACGGCAAGTCGAACAGGGAAATCGCCCGCTCGCTCCGGGTGTCAGAAAAGACAGTCAAGGCACACGTCAGCGCGGTCCTCGCTAAGCTCGGCGTGCAAGACAGGACCCAAGCGGCGGTGTACGCGGTGCGACATTCGCGTGACGTGCCGGCAGACTCTTAAGGGAGTCTTCAGGCCTGTCGATGGCGCGTCGATTGCGGCCAACACCGGATACCGTTGACACCGTGCGCGGTGATCTGCTTGACCTAGCCCTGATCGTGATTGCCGCCGCGTTCGCGGTCTCCGGTTACCGGCAGGGCTTCATCGTGGGCTCACTGAGCTTCGTTGGTTTCGTGGGCGGTGCGGTGCTGGGCGCGGAGTTCGGCCCGGCGATCGCGCGTGCCATCGTTGGCGGCCCGACCCAGCAGGACGTGGTCGCCGTCATCCTGCTGGTCAGCTTCGCGATCATCGGGCAGTTCGCCGCGTCGTCGATCGGCGCCGCGATGCGGCAGACGATGACTAGCCGATCGTCGACGACCATCGACGCGATTGGCGGTTCTGGCGTCAGCGTGCTGTCCATGCTGCTGATCGCCTGGGCGATCGGGTCCGTGCTGATCTCGTCGCCGTTCACCGTCGTCGATCAGCAGGTCAACAACTCCGTGGTGCTCGGCACGCTGGACAAGATCATGCCGTCGCCCGCCAAGACGATGTTCTCCGAGTTCCGGCGGATGCTGTCCAACGGCCCGTTCCCGCAGGTGTTCAGCGACATCGGCGCGGCCCACCTGTTCCCCGTGCAGGCGCCCGACCCCGCCGTGGTGAACGACCCCGACGTCCTGGCGGCCGAGAACCGGGTCGTCAAGGTGCAGGGCACCGCGCCGAGTTGCGACCGGAGCATCGAAGGATCCGGGTTCGTCTACGCGCCCGACCACGTGCTGACGAACGCGCACGTGGTGGCCGGCGTGACGCAGGGGCCGGTGGTCACCGCGAACGGCACCACTTACCACGCGACCGTCGTTTACTACGACCCGCAGGTCGACATCGCGGTGCTGTACGTGCCCGGCCTCGACTTGCAGCCGCTGCAGTTCGCCGGCGCGGCGCAGAACGGTGCGGACGCGGTGGTCGCGGGCTACCCGCTGGACCACGCGTTCACCCCGGTGCCCGCGCGGATCGGCGGCGTCCAGAACGCCGTCGGCCCGGACATCTACCAGACCGGCCAGGTCACCAGGCAGATCTACGAGATCAAGGCCCAGGTCGAGCCGGGTAACTCCGGCGGCCCGCTGCTCAGCACGTCCGGCACCGTCTACGGCGTGGTGTTCGCCGCCGCCGTCGGCGTGCCGGACACCGGGTTCGCGCTGACCTCCACGGAAGTGGCCGCCGACGCGAGCGCCGGGGCGACGCAGACCATGCCCGTCTCCACCCAGGGCTGCGACTAGGCGCTGCCCGGGGGGCGGAGCGCGAGCAGCAGGTCGGCCGCGGGCACGGCCGCGAGCCCGTCCCGCTCGATCCTGGCCGCCAGGTCGTCCGCGGTCGCGGCCACGAAGCCGGGGTCAACGCCCGCCGACTCGTCCGCCGAGTCATAGCCGGAGCCGTCGCGCACCGCCGCGGCGCCGCGCCGGAGCAGGGTCACCGCGCCACGGGCGTTTCCCCGGCGGGCGTGCGTGAGGCCGACCGCGATCTGGGCCAGGCCCCGCCACAGCTCGCGGTCGGGACCGGACGAGGACTTCCAGGCCGCCTCGAACACTTCGTGGGCGTGGAACGGGCGCCCCTCGGCCAGCAGGCTTCCGCCGAGCGCCGCCGCCTCGGCCGGGGTGACGACCAGGTCGTCGGGGACGCGGAGCACGTCGGACACAGCGCCCCGGGGCAGCGGCCTGCCGAGCTCGTCGCGAGCCCGCGCGTTCCGCGGCCGTCCGGCGCGATCCCGGTCGCGCGGACCGCTCATCGTTCGGGTTCGGGATCGGCCAGCCAGCCGAGCAGTTCGGCGTCGAAAAGGGCGGGCCGCTCCTCGTGCGGGTAGTGACCGGCGCCCTCGATCAGTTTCCACCGGTACGGCGCCTCGACGTACCGCCCCGCGCCGCGCGCCGTCTGCGCAGGCAGGCACGGGTCCACGGCGCCGTGCAGGTGCAAGGTCGGCACGCCGACCGGCGAGCGCATCTGGCGCGCGAACCGCCGGCCGTCGGGCCGGAACGCGCTGCGCACGAACCACCGGTGGTACTCAAGCGCGGTGTGCGCGACCGGCGGGATGCGCATGGCCCGCCGGTAGACACGCGCCGTCTCCTTGTCGGGCCAGCCCGGCGCCGACCACGACGACAAGATCGACTCGACCAGCTCGGCGTCGTGGCGCACCAGCTGGCGCTCGGGGAACAGCGGCAGCTGGAACGCGAGCGGGTACCCGCCCCGGCGGCCCGGTTCTGACACCGACCGGGGCCGGCGCAGCGACCTGGAAATCCGCAGCGGGCTCGTGGGCAGCGCGTTGCGCAGCTGCAGCGGGTGAGCCATGGAGACGATCGCGAGCCGCCGAACCGACTTGGGGAAGTAGGTGGCGAGCGTCCACGCGGTCAGCCCGCCCCAGTCGTGCCCGACGACGATCGCGTTGGCCTCACCGAGCGCGCGGATCAGTCCGGCGGCGTCCGCGGCGGCGGTGATCAGGTCGTAGCCCCGAGGCGGCTTGTCGCTGCCGCCGTACCCGCGCAGGTCGACCGCGACGGCCCGGTACCCGGCCGCCGCCAGCGACTCGAGCTGCTCGCGCCACGTCCACCAGAACTCGGGAAACCCGTGCAGCAACAGGACGAGCGGCCCCTCCCCGTTGCTCGCCACGTGGAAGCGCGTCCCGTTCGCGCTGATCGAACGGTGCGTCCACGGCCCGTTGATCGCGATGGCTGATTCTGTCTGCACGACGGCATAACCCCCGGTGACTGGCCCGGTTACTAGCGGGCGGGTATCTCGGCCTTCGCCTCCGCGCCCACGCTCGTGCTGCGCGGGTTCGGCACCGCGGGGCCCTGGCCGTCGGGGCTTCCCTCGCCGCGGCGCAGCATGCCCAGGTCGTCGCTGACCGTCTTCCTCGTCATGCGCATGCCCGTCACCTTCTTGATGAAGAACCGCGCGATCAAGACGGCGATGATCGCCAGGACGACGAACGTGAGGCCCGCGAACCCGAAGGCGCCGGCCAGGCCGCCCGGTGCCCCGGCCCAGTGCAGGAAGTACGCGTACGCGAAGCACAGCAGCATGATGCCGGGGAAGACGACGACCACGCCGAGCCCGACAAGCCCTCCTGCCGTCGCCAGGCGCATCCCGTCTATTCGCAGCTCGCGCTTAGCGAGGGCGATCTCATACCTGATGAGCGAGGAAATGTCCTTGGCGGCAAGCGCCACCAGGTCCCCGAGTGACGGCTGGTCGCTAGCGCTCTCCGGTTTCCCGCTGCGGACCATGGCGTGCTCTCCCCTCAATGCGGGCGCGTCCCAGGAGCGGACAGGCGTCGCGTGTTCCCTTCAAGTGAACCAAGGCTATCGCTCCGCTATCGTCTCGCGGCGGAGCACCTCGGTGACATCCCGTCAGGGAAAGAGGCCGGACATGCGAACGGCGCCCCGCGCAGGGGCGCCGTCGCTGTCAGCACGTCAGCCTGGCTACCATGCGTGCACCTTTTCAAATTGTCAGACAGGCCTGCTGGCCTGGCTAGACACGCCTCCCGCGGCTGGTCGCGCGTGGGTACCTGGCTGCCGTGCCCGGACGTTCCACCAGTCCGTAGGACCTTTCTACGACGAAAGCCGGTCCCGGGGAAGCCCTGCGCGTGATCAATTCGTGATCTCGATCAGTAGCCGGGTTTACATTCCGTTAACCGGTGCTAGCAGCAGCGCCGCTGGAAGCGCAGGTCGCTGCCGCATCGTCCGCCCCGAGAATATTCGCTGCCGCCAGGCAAACCTGGCAAACGTCTGTCCACGATGGACTCATATATGTTGTAATTCTCTGGCACGGGTAGTAAATCGCCGTCTGGTGGCTGTGCTAAGCCCCTTTTGCGGCTAAACTTCCGTGTAGGACGGAGTCGGCCTACCCCCCCAGGGCCGAACCGTGCGCGGCCCCTGCTCTCCCCCCCGGCAGGGGCCGCACCCTTTCCTTGCTCGGTGGCCTTCAGCCACCTCGCCGTGGGCCCACCGCATGGTCCGCCGAGCCTGATAACAGCAAGAACCTCGGGCCCGGAGTCTCCCCGATCTACTTAGTGCGAGAAAGTCACAAAATTTGTCCGATATGCCCGGTTCATAGGGAACTTTCGCGCCCTAAGTGGCCCGTCGGCGGGTAAGCGGCTTCTCGCTCGTGATAACAGCAAGAACCTCGGCGGCGCAGGCGAACTCGTCCACCTCTAGCCCTGTCGATTGCGTAATTGACCTGCTCTATTGGTGTCGATTGCGCAATCGACAGGCCCGCGCCAAGCGACATGCATCCCAAACCCCCCTCCGGGCCTGGGCTTGGCCCGGCTCACATGCGCCCCATGCCTCCTCAGCCCTTCTCGGACCTCGTCCGTCGCACGGGCCCCTAGGTGCGCTTTGGTTGCTCTGCCTCCGCTAGCAACACCTCTAGCAGGGCCACTGAGCCTGGTTTTGAGAGGGGGTTGTTGCCGTTGCCGCATTTGGGGGATTGGATGCAGCTGGGGCAGCCTGATTCGCAGGGGCAGGAGCTGATCGCGTCTCTGGTGGCCTGGAGCCAGGTGGGGGCTACTGCGAAGCCTCGTTCGGCGAAGCCGGCGCCGCCTTCGTGGCCGTCGTAGACGAAGACCGTCAGCTGGCCGGTGGCCGGGTGCCATTCGGTCGAGAGGCCGCCCACGTCCCAGCGGTCGCAGGTCGCGAACAGCGGCAGCATGCCGATGGCGGCGTGCTCGGCCGCGTGCGCCGCCCCGCCGAGATGGGTGCCGGCGAGGGGAACCAACGGTACGTTCGGGATAGTCCACCAGATAGCCGCCGTGACCAGGGTTCGCTCCGGCAGCTGCAGCGCCACCTCGGGTTCTCTTGCTTTTGATTCCGAACGGACGCGTGTGTACCCAACCACCTGCCGTGTCACCCGGACCTGGCCGAACACGACGTCGGCTTCTCCCCAGCGGACCCGGTGGCGTTCCGCCATCACGTCGATGTCGGTGACGTCCCGCGCCTGCGTGCTGTACCCGGGGTCGCGGCACTCCACGAGCGCCACCCGGTCGTCCAGGTCCAGCTTGCTCACCAGGTAGTTCTCGCCCTGATGGAGGTACACGGCGCCGTCGTGGACGAAGCGGTGCGCGGACGGCTCGTCCATCGTCCCCACGAGACGCCCTGTCGCCTCCTCGACGACCCGGACCGGGCGTCCCTGCCCGCCGCGCAGGCTGATCCGCCTGGCCGGGTGGTCCCGGTGTGCCGGGTGCCAGCCGGACTGCCGCTTCCTGAGGCTGCCCGCCTCGGTGAGGGTATCGACCGCCGACGTCGCTTCGGGACCGAACAGGTGCAGGTCCGGGCCGGTCAGCGGAAGCTCGGCGGCGGCGGCCGCCAGGTGCGGCCCGAGCACGTAGGGGTTGCCCGGGTCGAGGATGGCGGGCTCAAGCGGATGGTGCAGCAGCGTGTCCGGGTGACTGATGAGGTAGCTGTCCAGCGGGTCGTCGCGGGCGATGAATACGGCCGTGGCGGCCCGCCCCGCGCGGCCGGCCCGGCCGGCCTGCTGCCACAGCGACGCCCACGTGCCCGGCCAGCCCGCGATCAGCACCGCGTCGAGAGCGGGGATGTTGACGCCGAGTTCGAGCGCGGTCGTCGCGGCCATCCCGGTGATGCGCCCGTCGCGCAGCCCGGCCTCGAGGTCACGGCGGTCGTCGGCCAGGTATCCGGAACGGTACGCCGCGACCGTGTCGCCCGGGTCCGCGCCGAGGGCGGTGCGCGCGTTGAGCGCGACCGTCTCGGCGCCGCGCCGGGACCTAATGAAGGCGAGCGCGGGCACCTCCGCCCTGACCAGCGCGGCGAGCAGGTCCGACGCCTCGGTGGTGGCCGGGCGGCGGGACCTGATGTCGCTCGGCGTGTGCAGCAGCGGGGGTTCCCACAGCGCGAACGTGAGCGGGACGCGGGGCGAGCCGTCGTCGGTGACCGCGACGGTCTCGAGGCCGGTCAGCCGCCGGGCGCCCGCGGCGGGTTCGGCGATCGTCGCGGAGGCGAGCATGAATATAGGCGCCGTCAGGTCGCCGTCCGTCTTGTAGTGCGCGGCGACCCGGCGCAGCCTGCGCAGCACCTGGGCGACGTGCGAGCCGAAGACCCCGCGGTAGTTGTGGCACTCGTCGATGATCACCACGCGCAGCCGCTTGAAGAACCCGCGCCAGCGCGTGTGGTTCGGCAGCAGCACGCTGTGCACCATCTCCGGGTTGGTCAGCAGGTAGTTGGCGTGCGACTGCGCCCAGGACCGGTCGTTGAAGGTCGAGTCACCGTCATAACACGTGGCGCGCACCCCGGACAGGCCCAGCGCCCGGATCGCCTGCAGCTGGTCGGCCGCGAGCGCCTTCGTGGGCGCGATGTACAGCACCGTGCCGCCGTCGAGCACCTCCGACAGCGCCGCCGCCAGGTACCCGGCGGACTTGCCCGAGGCGGCCCGCGTGGCAATGATCACGTTCTGCCCGTCGCGGGCGAGCTCCGCGGCCTGCGCCTGGTGCGTCCACGGGACTTCGATGC
>Ga0335075_10009530_pt1 | contig 14799 bp, 15 predicted proteins | sample Lox_Sample_24_FD_206723 | JGI IMG/M metagenome (GOLD analysis project Ga0335075, IMG submission 206723) | Soil microbial communities from Loxahatchee National Wildlife Refuge, Florida, United States - Lox_Sample_2.4 | ecosystem: Environmental > Terrestrial > Soil > Wetlands | place: USA...
CGGCCGAGTTCTCCGGCAGCGAGCGGACGGTGGCCGAGTACCTGCTGGCCGAGGTACTCGACCGGCAGGGTGAGCAGGTGCGGCGGCTGCTGCTGCGCACCAGCGTGCTGGAGCGGGTCAACGGCGAGCTCGCCGACCTGCTGGCCGGCGGCGGCGGCGAGCGGGTTTTGCAGGACCTGGAGCAGGCCAACGCGTTCGTGGTCTCGCTGGATGCGTCGCGGTCGTGGTTCCGCTACCACCAGCTGTTCGGCGACCTGCTGCGGCTGGAGCTGCGCCGTGCCGCGCCGGGCGAGGTTACCGCACTGCACCGAGCCGCCGCCGGGTGGTTCGCCGGGCACGGGTACCCGGTGGAGGCGGCCCGGCACGCCCAGGCGGCGCAGGACTGGGGCATGGCCGCGCGGCTGCTCGCCGATCACTGGCCCGGCCTTCATCTCGAGGGGCAGGCCGCTACCGTCCATGAGCTGCTCGCCGGATTCCCCGCGCACGCTCGCGCGGCCGATGCAGAACTCGCGGCCGTTGCCGCGGCTGATGAGCTGACACAGGGATCGCTGGAGGCGGCGGAGCGGTGTCTGGGCCTAGCAGAGCGGGGATCAGCATCAGTGCCTGCCAGCCGTCGCGGGCAGTTCCGGGTTCTGCTCGGGATTGCCCGGCTGCTGCTGGCCCGGCAGCGGGGGAACGTTGCGGTGGTGGCCGAGGAGGCGCAGCGGCTTCGGGCCATGACCGACGATCCGGACGCGGCGCAGCCCGGCCTCGGCGAGGAGTTGCGCGCGCTCGCGCTGATCACCGTCGGCATCACCGAGTTCTGGGCGGCTCAGCTCGACCAGGGGGAGTGGCACCTGGACCAGGGCGTGATGCTCGCGCAGCAGATCGGGCGGCCCTACCTTGAGTTCCTGGGCCTGGCGCACCAGGCGGCCATCGAGATCTACCGGTCATTTGCGCGGGCAGCCGAACGCAGCACGCAGGCCATCGAGCTGGCCGAACGACACGGCTGGACCGACGAGCCCGCCGCCGGTGTCGCCTATGTGACATTGGCAGGCGCGCTGGCCTGGCGGGGCCGGCTCGAGGAGGCCGAGCCCTGGCTCCAGCGCGCTGAGCGCACCGTCAGGGCGGAAGCCGAGCCCGCGGCGGGGATGGCGGTCCACTACTTGCGCGGGCGGGTCGAGCTGGCGCGCGGCCGTGACGCCGAGGCGCTGGCCGCTCTGTTTGCCGCCGAGCGGCTGGCCGGGCGCCTGACCGCGCCGCACCTGCTCGTCGTGCGGGCGCGGGCTTCGCTCATGCACGTCCTGGTGCGCCTCGGCGACACCGAACGCGCCGAGCAAGCCCTCGGCGACCTCAGTGAGCAAGAGCGCGAACGCGCGGAGATACGCCTGGCCACGGCGGCGCTGCGGCTCGCCCAGCACGACCCGCACGCGGCGGCCGCGGTGCTCGGGCCGGTCCTGGACGGCTCGATTCCCGTTGACTGGCCGCCCTGGGTGGCTCAGGCGTTCTGGCTGGAGGCGATCGCCCGGGACGCGCTCGGCGACCCGGCCGCCGCCGGGCGCGCTCTGGAGCGCGCGCTGGATTCGGCTGAGCCCGACGGCGCGTTCGTGCTGTTCCTGCTGCACCACGCGGCGGGTCTGCTCGAGCGCCTGGCTGGGCAGCGCACCGCCCATGCCGCTTTGATCGCCGACATCCTGGGCCTGCTGGCCGGCCGGGCTCACGCACCGTCTGGCGGGCCGCGGCCGCTGTCCGGGCCGCTGCGCGACAGCGAGATCCGGGTGCTGCGCTACCTGCCGACCCACTTGACCTTGCCGGAGATCGCCCGCGAACTGCACGTCTCGCACAACACCGTCAAGACCCACATCCGCAGCCTGTACACCAAGCTCGGCGCCCACGGCCGGGCCGAGGCCGTCGGCCGCGCCCGCGCTCTGGGGCTGCTCGCGCCCGCCGCGTACCGTCGCTAGCTCAGCCTGCAGGGCCGCACCGGCGCCTGGCGGTACCAGCGCCGGGCCTTCCCGGCAATCGCCCGGATGGGGCGATTGGCTGGTCGCCCTGCCCAGGTCCAAGCTGCAGTGAGAATCCGGCAGGACAAGGAGGGGCATCATCAAGCTCGTCATCGCCCGGGCATTCGCCGCAGCGCACCCGGCCGCTGCATGGGCGGGCGGCTCGTGACCGGCAGGCATCACGGTCATCAGCCGCGCCGGTACGAGATCCGCGTCCGCGGACGGCTGGGCGAGACGATCCGTTCCGCATTCCCCGGGCTGCAGATCCGGGCCCGGGGCGGCAACACGGTTCTGACCGGCGTCCTGGCCGACCAGGCCGCGCTGTACGGAGTGCTCAGCGAGTGCGAGGCGCTCGGCCTCGAACTTCTCGAAGTGCGCAGCCTGGATCAGCACAACGACCAGCATGAGGCCGCGCAATCACCTCAATGAGGCGATTGCCTGCTCGCCCTGGCCGGCCCGAGGCTGGAGCCGGCGCGGCACGGCTCAAGGAACCACTGAGAGATTTAAGAGGGAGAGATCATGACGCAGTTCAGCCCGCGGCCAAGGCAGACCGAGGTCACACCGGGCAATGTATTCCAGCTCGGCCTGCCGTTCGTTCTGGGCAACCAGTCGCTGTTCAATTACTGGGACATCCGCAGCGGCAACTACTTCATCGAGATGGAAGGCGAGTTTTACGGGTGGGACAACGCCACGATCCAGCTCGCGGAGGCCGGACCTGGCATCGGCCCGCCCATTCACACACATGAGGTCGAGGAGATCTTCGTGCTGGCCGAGGGCCGGGTCGCGTTCACCGTTAATGGCGAAGTGGTGGACATGACCGGTCCCGCTGTCGTCCGGGTGCCGCCCAACACCCCGCACAACGTCACGACTCTCGGTGCCGGCCGCAACAAGCTGATCACGTTCTTCTCATCCAACAGCCCCGGTGCCGGACCCGTCGATGCTCTCGACCCGTTCGCGCATGTCAAGCAGGAAAGCACCGCCGAACGCGACGCCATGATCGCGAACTTCACCAAGATCCTGACGGACTTTGACACCGACGGTGACGGGCGGCTGTCCCGGGGTGAGGCCCCGGTCCTGCTGCAGCGGCAGTTTGACCGCTACGACACCGACCACGACGGCTTCATCACACTCGAGGACGCCCAGGGCTGGGACTAGAGCCGTGCTGGGCAACGTTTGCACACCGCTCGTGAAAGGGGGAAGCGACCTCATGGACTTCGCCTCTGTCCGCATGATCACCGACGATCTCGAGCCTATGGTCCAGTTCTGCGGACAGGTCACCGGAACCCCGGCAGCCCGCATCGCGATAGCCGTGGGCCTGGCCCCGCGTTACCGGCGCCAACTGCCAGGGCCCTGAATGATCAACCCGTCTTGGAGGCCGGGCATGGAACCCACCCGCCTTTTCCCGATCATTGCCCTGTTCTCCCTGGTCGCAGTCGAGTACGGCGGTTGGGCGCTGCTGGGGTTCCTCACCGGGCGCGGCACGCTCGGCGCCTTTCGCGAGCGGTTCTTCCGTGGCGGCCACGCGCATGCCGGGGTGCTGCTGGTGCTGTCGCTGGCCTATTTCATCTACCTGGGGCGCACTGGGTACTCCGCCGAGGTGCAGTGGCTGGCCGGGGCGCTGCTGCTGGTCGGCGTTCTCGCCCAGTCCGGTGGCTTCTTCCTGCACATGGGAGTCGGCCAGGAAGGCCGCGGCTCGGTCGGCACGACGCTGACCTGGGCCGGGGCGCTGCTGATCGCCGCGGCCCTGATCATCTTGGCCGTCGGCCTCATTACGCATGGATGAAAGGCGGACGCAGTGGCCCTCTTCGACTTCGCCGGAACGACGTCGCTGGTGACCGGAGCCTCCTCCGGGCTGGGCGCCGAGTTCGCCCGCCAGCTCGCGGCACGCGGCAGCAACCTGGTGCTGGTCGCCCGCTCCGGGGACCGGCTGGCCATGCTCGCCGAAGACCTGCAGGCTCAGCACCGGGTTGCCGTCACCGCCGTGCCAGCCGATCTGAGCCTGGCCGATCAGGTCAGCCGCGTGGCGGCGCACGCCGCAGCCACCGGGATCGACGTGCTGGTGAACAACGCCGGCTTCGGAACCTACGGCGAATTCGCCGGCCTGGAGCCCGGGCGCGAGCACGCCGAGATGATGGTCAACGCCGTGGCCGCCGTCGACCTCGCCCACGCGGTGCTGCCCGGCATGCTGGCCCGCCGCCGCGGCGGGATCATCACCGTCGCCTCCTCCATCGCCTTCCAGCCCAGCCCGCGGCAGGCGGTATACGGCGCGACCAAGGCCTTCGCCCTGGCCTTCAGCGAGGCGCTGTGGGCCGAGACCCGCAGCAGCGGGATCCGCATCCTCGCGCTGTGCCCCGGGCCGGTCGCCACCGGGTACTTCGCCAGCCTCGGCGACCAGGCCGCCACCACCAGCATCATCTACCGGCACACCGCCAACCCCGCCGACGTCGTCCGGGCCGGCCTGCGCGGCTTCGACCACGACGCGATGAACGTCATCCCCGGCCTGCGCACCCGCATCCTCGCCCAAGGCCACCGGTTCCTCCCCCGCACCCTCATGGCCCGCATGGCCGCCAAGATGCTCGCACCCAGCCCAGCAGCAGGCCGCTCAGGAAACCCAGCAGGCAACCACGGCACCCCGACCTGACCACCGCAAGCCAGGCGCGGCGCCGACACCAGCGCCCGCCGGGAGCCGACTCGGCAGGCGAGCCGCCACACGTGCAGAACCTCCCCGCCTGCGCTAGTAGCTGGCCACCTGAGCCTGGTCCCCAAGCCACGCATAACGGCGGGTGCTCAAATTCGCCCGTAACGAGTCGTATCCAACGGCTGCCTCCGGCTGGGAAGGTATGCCGACCCGGGCCGCCTTCCCGCAAAGCCCGGTGTGAAGCCCGGCCATGCCATGCGCCGGTAGCCCGCGAGGTGCTCAGCGGTGGCAGCACAGCAGTGGGGTGCTGGCCGATGCGTAATATCAGGTCCATGATCTGCCGCCTGTGGCGAGGCTGGACCACCAGGGATGACGCTGACGCCTATGAGCGCATCGTGCGGGGTCAGGTGATCCCGGGTATCGAGGCGCGGCGCATTCCCGGGTTCCGCTCCATCGACCTGGTCCGGCGTCAGCGGGACCAGGACGTGGAGTTCATGACTCTGATGTGGTTCGACAGCCTGGACTCGGTGAAGACGTTCATGGGCGAAGATTACGAGGTGGCGCACGTGCCGGCGGAGGCACAGGCGGTGCTCGCGGACTTCGACAAGCGCTCGGCGCACTATGAGGTGCTCGACCAGCGCGACCAGCCTGGGCGATGATTTCGGCCACGCGCCCGGTCGCTCGTGATCAGGCCCGTGTGTCATCCGCGGCACCCGGCGGGCCAGCGGACTCCGCATGGAAGCCTTTGGCCTTGCCCCCTTGTCACAACGCGTAGAGGCCGGAACCCGGCACGGCAAACGGGGCCATGCCGGATCGCCGACTCGGCGCGCCCGGCAACCGCGTTTGGTGCGACGTCCGCCGCTCACGGAACTCCCAGTTCTGGGTCATACTCCACCAGATGGCGGCCTCACGCGGCAGAAGCCAGCGCGCCTGCTCAACTTGCCTTGCATGCCTCGGAGAGGAGTCGCAGTGATCCGGCTAGGCCGTCAGCGTCGGTAAGGGGAACACCGAACCGCCTGATGTTCTCAGCAGGGGCGTCTGCCCAGTCGTAGGTCAAGGTCACGGCTGAGCCGTCATCTACGGGTTCGACGTCGTATCGCCACAGCCAGCCAAGTGGATCACCGTCGTGAGTCGCTGTAGTCCAGGCGACCGCGCGAGGCGGCTCGAGCGCGATGACATGGTTGTCGGACTGGTAGTGCTCGATGTGGAGTCCATCCCGGTAAGTCATGTTCATCACGAAGACCTGGCCGACTCGGGTCAGCCTCGCCGGGCAGGCGGGCCGTCCGACCATGCCGGTTGCGTCGAACTCGCTGTGCCTGGCGGGGTCGGTGAGCAACTCGAAGACCCGCTGCGGGGAGACCGGTACCGTCACGGTCGCCTGAAACCTGGTCGTCATGGCGACATCCCAGCACGCGCCAGCGACGCCAGCAAGCAGCCCGCGATCGGGGCGGGTACGGCTGGTCCGGGGAGACCGGCAAGCCGACCGCGCAGGCGGCCGGGGAGCCGGGGATCAACGGGGCAAGCCGGGAAGGGTACGCCGGGTGCCCCGAGCGCGGAAGCCCGGGGCCTCAGCCGCCAGCCGCATCAGCCTCGTCCGCGCCCTCGAACCAGACGGTCACCCGGCCCGGGGACTTGACGGCGACCAGACGGCGGAGAAACCGGTCGCCGCCTCGCTCGATGACAACCTCGTACTCCAGGCCGTGGGTGCGGCAGGTCGCGATGACCTCGTCGACCTGATCAGCCGTGTCGAGCTCGAACTGCCAGCGCAGCCCCTGCGAGTAGGTCGGCTGCCCGGGCGACGCGCGCTGCAGTCCCATGATCGCTTCTCCGTGCCGGATAGCCAGGAACCCGGGGAACTCGTCGCCCTCGTACACGCGCTGGAAACCAAACAGCTCGTAGAACGCACGCTCGGCGTACTGGTCGGCGACGTACATGATCGGATGAAGCTGCACCGTCTGATGGTCTCGCACGCCTGCAGCAGCGCGCCAGTAACCGACACCCGCATCCGCCCACCGGCATGACCGGCCGTCCCGATGCGACCACCGGAGGGACCGCGGAGCCACATCGGCCCGATCTGCACGCCTCAGCCGATGAGCACCTGGGACATCGCCACCGCGCCGAGCCGCCGCGCCGAGCCGCCGCGCCGAGCCGCCGTGCCCAGCCCGGCGGCGATCAGCAGCGCGCCGAGCTCGTTGCGCTTCAGCCCGGTGGCGTGCGACTCGTAGTCGATCCAGGGCCGGCGGACATGAGCGGCCGGCGAGTGATCCAGCAGCTCTTCCTCGACCACGTACCGGTAGAACCCGGTGATTGTGCTGAGCCGCCTCGTCACTGTGGCCCGCGCCCGGCCCCTGGCTTCCAGTTCCCTTGCGAAGCACTCGATGTCTGCCCTGCGTCGAACAGGCGGACATGATGCTGTTGGCACCAGCTGGCGTACTGGCGCAGGTCCAGGGCGTGCGCGTCGCGGGTCAGGCCGGTGTACCCGGCCAGGAATCCAGCTAATGCCAGCTAAAGCCAGCCGCTCGGCGTTGGTGAACACCGGCTCGGCGACGGCGATCACGGTGGACGGGGACGATGTGGTATTGGTCATCGGGCACCTCCCGGATCCGGCCGAGACCCGGGAAGGCTGGGCCAGCGACGGGCCCCAGCGACGATGATTCACCACACCCTGAATCCGCCGCGGTGATCACGCAAGGTCACGGCGGCTAACTTGACCCTCGCCCCGGATCGATGCCGAACAGGAATATCTATCGGAGCAATAGCCATTTCAGGGTCCGGCAGCGCAGAACAGCTGTTCTGGCGTGCGGAGAAGCTCTGTCGCGGCATGGGCGAGCACTCGCGTCAGGTGCTGGCCGATGCGCCCCGTTTGCGGACAGCGACCAGAATTCTATGTACTGAAACTGCCACAAGTCCTGCCTTGCTGTCTCGCGACGCGGGCGATCGCTACCGGAGCAGCGCTGGTAGCGAGAGGACGGTCTCGCGGTGGCTGATCTCAATGTCGACCGGCATGAGGCTGGTGCCCGTCGCGATCTGCTCGGAGGTTCCTGTGTTGCGGGCCCAGCGGGGGTGGGCACCGCCGGATACCTGGAGGCGGAGGCGGTGGCCGGGTGTGAAGCGGTGGGCGGTCGCGCTCATCGGAACCTCGATCTCGGTCCAGCCGTCGGCGTCGGCTGGCGGCGTGCCGTCCAGCCGTAGCAGCCCGTCGCAGATGTTCCACGACGTGCCCTTGGCGTCCACGTCGCACAGCCGGGCGAAGACGTCGAAGTTCGGGCTGCTGCCGCGAACCCGCAGCCGAAGGCTGACCGGGCCGATGACCTCTTGCGGTTCACCGAGGACCGGGCCGGTGAAGACGAGGACGTCGTCGCGTGCCTCCAGCTTGGTGTTGTCCTCCGGGCCGAAGCCGTTGCTGCCCATGCGCGGGCCGCCGACCGAGGGCGTTGGGTCGTGCGGGTCGTAGCGGAACGATGACGCGCCCTCGCCAGGCGAATCCGCAAGGGTTCCGCCGGGGTGCAGGTGCCACGACTGCGCCACGGCGTTTGGCGGCGGCCAGTCGGCCAGGTCACGCCACTGTCCGTTACCGCCGATCTCGCCGACGTGCACGCGCACCGGGGTCGGGCCGGGAGCATCCCCGTTGCCGGTCAGGTGCGCCCGCAGCCATGCGAGTGCCTCTCCGGCGATGATCGGCATGTCCTTGTTGAACCCGGACGTGTGGTTCCACGGGCCGACGACCAGCCGCACCGTGCGGCCGGCCTCACGAAGCCGCCGGTAACTGTCCAGCGTCCCGTCGATGACGACGTCATACCAGCCGCCGAGCAGGTGGACCGGTGGCAGGGCGCTGATGTCCGGATTGGCACGCCGCGGTGCCCAGTACCGATCGCCGGCGGCCGGGTGCGCCAGCCAGTCCTCGAGGTAGCCGACACGCTTTCCGAAGGCCAGCCTGTACCCGGGTACGAGCGGCAGCATCCGCGCCACCTTCCGGTAGGTGAGCATCAGCCGCAGGACCGCACCCACGAACGCGCGGAACCCCTTGTCCTGGGCGAGCATGGCGGCCACGCCGGTCAGCGTGGCCTCCATGGCGAAGGCGCCCCCTGGATACACGAACCCGTAGTAGTCATCCGCGCTGACCTGGGCGACCATCGCCTTGAGCTCCGGCGGCGGGTCATTCGCCAGCGCCCACTGGGTGAAGCCGAGGTAGCTCGCGCCTATCGTGGCGAGCGAACCGTTGAACCAGGGCTGCTCGCGCAGCCAGGCAATCGTGGCCTGGCCGTCGCCCGCTTCGTCAGTGAACGGCTCGCAGCTGCCGCCCGATCCGCCCGTTCCCCGGGTGCTCTGCAGCAGGACGTTATAGCCGTGCTCGGCGAACAGCCCCCCGTACATGAAGTCGTAGGGAAACCCGCGCCCGTATGGGGTGCGGACGAGCAGGGTAGGGCACGGCTCGCCAGTCTGCGGGATGTACCGGTCCGCTATCTGGTCCGTCGCGTCCGGCATCGGGATCCGGATACCCCGCTGCAGCGCCACCGCGCACGCGGGAGCGGGCAGGCCCTTACGGGACTGCCGCATGAAAAACCGTACGTGCCTGGGCAGGTTAGAGGCCCGTTCGGCGGCCAGCTTTTCTTTCACGTTCTGCGCCATCTCCAGGCTCCCCTCGTGAGCTATTCGCGTACATCGTTCGCGAAGTCGAGCATACTAGATTGAGAACGGCGATCGCGAAAGGGGGCCAAGATGACGGCGGAAGGGCCGGCTGCGAGCATCTGGATGCGCCCGGAGCGGTCGGCCGCCGGCCGCCCCGCGCAGTGGAGCCGGGCCCAGATCACCCAGGTCGCGCTGCGAGTCGCCGACGCCGAGAGCCTGGACGCAGTCTCCATGCGGCGCGTTGCCGCCGAGCTCGGCACCGGCGCCGCGTCGCTGTACCGCTACGTCCAGACCCGCGAGGACCTCCTCGACCTGATGACCGATGCCACCGGCGCGGAGTATGAGCCCGCCCCGCCAACCGGTGACTGGCTCGCCGACCTCATCGCCTTCGGGGAGCAGGCCCGCGTCATCTTCCGCCGCCACCGCTGGCTGGCCGGGCTCACCATGACCCGCCCGGTTATCGGCCCCAACGGAACCGCCCTGATCGAGCACTTCCTCACCCTGCTGCAGCGCCATCCGGCGGGCATCGGGGCGAAGATGGAGGCGTTCGGGATGCTGAACGGGATCACCGCAGCCTTCGCGCTGCACGAGCAGGCTGACCCCGCCCTGCAGGCGCGCAACCTGGCCTACCTCGGCCACGCCCTCAGCTCCGGCAGGCACCCACGCCTGACGGCGTTGCTGTCCCCGCAAGCACAGCTGCCGCCCCCCGAGGAACTCGCCGGCCGCTACCCAGATCTCATCGCCCGCATCCTGACAGGGCTGCTCGGCCCTGCCTAACCAGGCGAGCTCCGCGCGGACGCCCAGCAGACCGGCCATGCGGACCGGCCCAGCACGTCCAGGGCGCCAGGCCCGCCGCCTCACAGGCATCCGAGCCGTACTCGGCCACCTCGCGCGCTCAGCGTCTACCTGCGCACCGGGGCGCCCGAGGCACCCGGCACGGGCTAGCTGCCGGCGCGTTCCCGGCCGCACGCACCGGAAAGCACAGAACACCCGGCTCGGTACAGCTCAACTGCACTCAGTGACGACCGAGATCACCACCCAGATCGGCTACTCGCGCGGTTGTTGGGGTGAGGTGCCGTCAGGCCGGTCCATGCTGTCGCGGCGCAGTGCGGCCTGCCGCCTCAGCCGAGGTGATCACGGGGTACACCTCGAAGCTGACGAGGTCATTCCAGTGTTCGCGCCAGACATCCAGCAAAACCGGGTCGCTGGTCTCCATCAGCTGGAAGCACCGGTCCATGCCGCCATCGTCCACCACCCAGCTGCTGACATACACCAGCCCTTCGGGAAGCATGCGGCCGCATGCGGCGGCCCGCTCGTAACCGGCTCCGGCCCGGACAGGTACCGCTCGACCACCATGAAAAGCATGAGCACATTCTCACCGAGAAAGTCCGCCTGACGACCTGGCCCCTTAGGATGCAGAATGTCCTTATCTGAGCGAAACAAGCCGGCCAGCGATTACCTTTTTTGGCGGGCACAAAACGGAGCCGGAGCCGTCGGCCGCCTTCGAGTAGATCGTGACGGCCGACAGCGGACAGATTCCGGTGACTACGGCGTGGGGGGACGGCACTCGTTCCCGGTGACGCACAAGATCACTGGTGAGGTTAGGCTTACATTCGGCTCCGCCGCCGAGCTCGAGTTCCTTGTGCAGACTTTCGGCGCTGGCGGCGTCGACCCGATGTCCGCGACCATGGCCCTGGTCGAGGCACTCGCCGCCGACGACAGGCCCGCTATCCAGCGTGCGGCGCGGGATGTGAGCAGCCTCTCGCCGGGCGAACTGGTCCAGAGCCTCGGTAAGTTCGGCATGCTCTTCGCCAAGGGCTTCACGCCCGAGCACCGACAGGTGATCCGCGCCGAACTGGCCGCTGCCGGATCAGATCGGGTCCAAGGGTAGCGACCCCGACTCTGTGACCTCATCAGGAGCGACGTTCGGCACTCATACCGAGTGACCCGCAAAAACGGGTACCGCGCGCTAGAGGTGAAAATCGCGCTTCACGGGCGACGGCGCGCGCCGGGTAGGCGCGGCCCGCTGGCGGCATCTCGCCAGGCCTGGGTGTCCAGCGAATCGAGGTGGGCGCTGAGTCCGGTGGTTTATGGTTGCCCGGACGGACAGAGGGCTGGGAGTTCTGGATAGGACGCGACGGGCCAATTGCCAAGTTCGCGGTCATGGGCCGATGTGGATGAAAGGTATCCACCAGCTTGGCTTGGCCCGCCGGGATTCGCGAACATGCCGGACCGCTGAGTGCAGCGCCCGGGCGGACCTTGGTGGCGCCAGTTGACCGGTGTCGGCGAGGTCGGCGTAGACCATCTGGGTGACCTCAGCGGCGGCCTGGTCGTATACCGACCAGAGGGTGGCGATGACGTGCCGGTAGCCGGCATAGTGGAGCGCGGCGGCGAGGCTAATGGCCTCGTTGGGCAGTGCGGTGCCTCCTGTCGCGGTCTGGCACGCGCCAAGGAATGCGAACTCGCCCTTAAGCCCTTGGGCGCTTAGGTCGGCGACGCTGAGCGTCCCATCCCACAGCCGCAGGCCGCCCATGGACGGGGCCGTGAGATTTTGCTGGCCATGGCAGCTAAAGTGCGCCCACCGGCACGATGGCAACCCGGCCCGAACAGCTTTCACGGTGGCGTTTTCGGCAAAGAGGACATGGCAGCGCGCGCCAAGCTTTCCGGCGACAACGTCACGGTCGTACCTGGCAAAGGGCAGTGAGGCCGCGCCAGGCCCAGGTGTCTCCGGAAGCCCGACGAAGAGCAGCCTGCCGCCGTCCGTGTCCGTCACGCCGGAAGCGTCCCCGCGGCTGGCGTTGGCAAGCGCGCCGAGGGTTGGCGTGTACGAGCTGACCGCGCGGTCCAGGACGGTGCGCGGTGCTGCGTCGCCAGCGGATTCGTCTGCATGGTAGCCAGCCGCGTGCAAGGGCAGCAGGCTGAGCAGCCCCGTGGGGCACCACCAGAGGCGGGGCCAGGGCTGGCCGGGCGCCGGGGTGCCACCGATACCGAGCTCGCCGAGTACCGGCTCGGCCACCGCGTCCCACAGCCATTCCAGCACGCCAGACAGAGCCTGATCGGGATCCTCCTGCTCCGTCCCGCCGGGGGCCTGGATGGCGCCAGTCCCAGTCAGCCGGGTATACGCGTCCAGGTACCGGGCCGTTTGGCGGGCGACGGCCGCCAGAGACAAGGACGGCAGCGGCACGGTACGCACGCCCGCGCTGGTGACGATCAGCGCGTCGCACCGGTGCCTGCTCACGTTGACGATGACCACCGGGCCGTGCGCCTCGGCAGGCAGGAGCTCTGCGAGCGGCGCGGGCCGCAAGAAGCCCGGGGCCGCGTCCGCCCGCACCCGGGCGACGATCTCGTCCCACTCGACCGCCAGCGCCATGCGCTGGTCGGCGGTGCGGGAGCTGGCAATGCCGCTGTCGGCGGCCTCTTCCGGGATGTCCAGGGCAGCGGCGAGGTCCTGCAGGCGCGCCGCGAGCTCCGGCTGGCTTTGCCATAGGCCGGCGTCGCCACGGCGCAGCTGGAGCATGTCCGCCCACAGCACCGCGCGGCCTTGCTCGACTGCCTCGGCCGCTCTGGCCGCCGACCCGGGGTCACCCTCACCCGCGGCGAGATGGCTCGCGGCCGCGTCGCAGCCCAGCTCCGAGAGATCTGACAGCTCGGATTCGCGAGTGTGCCTGCGAGCGCCGCGCCATGCCACGGCGGGCAGCTGCTGCACCGCGTCGGTAAGGATGCAGGAAGCGGCCATCGCGTGCCCCGTCTGCATCAGTACCGTGCCTGCGAGCACCCCGGCCGCCGCCCTGCGCTTGGCCGGAACCGCAGGTGCCTCGGTGACCTGCCGGTGGAGCTGGGCCAGCCCTTCGGCGTCGACGCCTAGGGGGGCAACCTCGAAGAGCTGAGCCTGTGCGCGGATCCTGCCCAGGGTGGCGTTGACCCATAGCGGCTCGCCCGGTTCGGCTGCGGCCACGATCTGCTGGAAGAGCTTGGTGGCTTCCGCGATGTCCGCCCGGCTCGCCGGTGCGGACTGCCCGCGACGCAGGTGGACCAGCCCCAGATTAAGCGTCGCCAGCCGGCCGGACGCGGAGTCTGCCCCAAGGCCGTCGATGGCCTCGCGGTATGCGGCGACGGCCTCCGCGCGGTGCGCTTCCATCCCGGTGAGCTGGTGCCTGGCGGCCAGCGCATTGCATCTGAGGATGAAGTGATCCGGGTATTCCCTCGCGGTGGCGCCGGTCAGGGACCGCGCCGCGGCCGCGACCGCCTCGTCGGCAGCGTGCCTGGCGCCCGCCTGGTTGCCCTCGGCAACGAGATGGTCGACGCGGTAGCGCCAGCATGTCGAGCGCAGCGACCAGGCTCCCGGGGTCGCGCGCGCGTGCCCCGAATCCAGAGCCCGTTGCGCCGCGTCCTCCGCCGCGTCCAGGTCAGCGCTGTCCTGCTGCCGCTGATAACGAACCAGCAGCGTGGCGGCGAGCTGGGCCATGTGCGAGGCGTATTCCGCCTGCTGGCTCGGCACAAGATCTGCGTTTTCCCTGTGCAGCGCGATCGCCTCGCTCAGCCTGCTCACGTCGCCCGTCAGCTCGGAGCTCGCCCGCAGCGAGCCTGCGAGGATGTTTCCTGCGTCGCGCCGCTGCGGCGAAGCGGGCGTGGCGGCGGCCATGGCGCGTCTGGCGATCGCGATGCTCTCTTCGAGGTCGGCGTGCGAGGACGTCTGCAGGCCGCGATACTGCAGGCTTCCGGCGAGCGACGCGAGGATCAGCGGCTGGCTGTGTGTCGCCGGGGTAATCGCCGCCAGGGCCGCCCGGCCAGCCGCGATCGACTCATCGAGATCCTTTGGATCGCCGGTCACGTCGTGGAGCGTACGGAGCGCGCCGACGAGGTTGCTGTGGCGCCCGGCGGTGTTCGGGTCGTCCGGCTGGCTTGCCTCAATGCCCCGCCTGGCCGCGGCGACGGCGGCCGTGAGGTCGTCCGGGTCGCCCAGCGTGAAGAACCGCTGCAGTCGCCCTGCCGCGATGTTCGTATGCACCGGGGCGAGGTTGGGGTCCCCGGGAGGCAGCAGTTCCAGTGCACGATCGAGCAGGGCAAGATGCTCGTCGAGGAGACCGGGCTCCCTGGTGGCCTGGTAGAGCGTTCCGAGTGACGCGGCGAGCTCGTTGGCGGCCGAACCCTGAAGCGCCCCCGCGCCGGAAAGCTGCACTAGCGCCTCCCGGCCGAGCCGCACAGACTCGGCGAGGGACGCCACATCGCCGACGGACCAGTACTCCTCGCGCTTGCGCCTAACCGCCTCAATCATGCCTGGCCCGTCGGGCATTGTTCCCCCTGCTTGAACGTCACGCCACCGCCCTGCCTCCCGCCGTGCCGTCGCGGCTGGTGCGCAGCGGCATGATCCCTGCCAGGTCGCGAAGCAGTAATGAACGGTATACAGGCCGCGCGCTCATGACTCCAGACATAATGACCGTATGGAAGACAAGCGCGCTGCCGCGGTCGTCGCAGTGCCTTTTGATGCCGTTCGCGAGCTTGAGAGTGAAGAGCTGGCGTTCTCCCTGCCCGTATTCCGAGGAGCTCCCC
>Ga0335075_10009531_pt1 | contig 14799 bp, 14 predicted proteins | sample Lox_Sample_24_FD_206723 | JGI IMG/M metagenome (GOLD analysis project Ga0335075, IMG submission 206723) | Soil microbial communities from Loxahatchee National Wildlife Refuge, Florida, United States - Lox_Sample_2.4 | ecosystem: Environmental > Terrestrial > Soil > Wetlands | place: USA...
TGCGCAGTCTCCGTCATGGTGTCTATTTGAGGCGTATTCTCTCTTGGATGAACAATGAGCGGCTCGTAGTCAGGGCTTCTTCGACACCGGTGTTTGATGGAACTTGAATCGTTGGTCTTCGCGGTCATATAAGGCTGCGATGACTGGAGCCTGCCGAGCTTCAGCCACTGGCTAAATTGGTCAGCTGGAGGCCGCCGCTCAAATATGCACATATTCGGGTTAACACTATGCAGCTCTCGAGTCAGGAATCTGCCTCCTTTTGCAACCCTGAGCAATAGGATATTAGAAATATCAGACATCAGCGTCAAGGGCCCATTTGCTAGCCAAAACAATAGTTTTTGAGAAAAAGATGAAACACATTCGCGATTGGCGCGAAATTCATAAATTGTTTGGATTAGTTAGGCGTAAGGAAAAAAGCAAAGAGTTGGGCGCTCTTTAGTAGCGTGGCTTGCAGCAGACCGCAGTCGACCACCCTCATCTCGGTTTTTGAGGCTCTTAGTCGGAGCCGCCATAAATCAGCCTGATAGCCTTGGTTCACAGAAGCAAGCTGCATCACCATGGCCGACCAAATACCTCAAGCCCACGCTGCCTGTGCTCCCCCTTTCGAGCCCGGTGTGTTGTCGAGATCCCAAACCCTCAACTCAGTCTCTTCGATTTCAGTGGATGATCCACCCTCGCCTACTATTAATTGCCCGGTTCAGCCGGTCAACCTGCTCGAGAGAGATGGCCGGAAGCTTCTTAGCGAGAATTCTGAGCTGCAGCTGTGGTGGGATAAGGCAATGTGCGATGAATTGAAGCTCCCGTCCGGTTACCGGAAGGCCGCTGTGTTGCTTATCAAATGGTCTCGTAAGATAGATGAGTTCAAAGAAATTGGGCAGAACGAGGTAAGCTAGACCTACTCCTTTTCTTACAATCTCGGCAGCTCTCCCATTCTTTTGCTTAGTGCAAGAAACACTGATGGATATTAGGTTTTGGATTTGAAAAAGCTCTTTGAGAACCGCTTCAACTACAAAGCAACGCTATTGAGTCTAACTGCGGATCGGGGTGGGGGCCCCGAGGTATTCCTCCAAGACCAGATCAAGCAGTTCATAAAGAAGTACAATTCAGCCAACGATCTGTTGATCATTTACTACGTAAGTCTCTACTTGTAATCGAAATAATTAAAAATATGTTCCACCTGTGTTGACTCATGTTGCGATATCTTCTAGTCCGGACATGGCTCCTTTGATGTTGCGAAAGGGTCTCTAGAGCTTTATGCGTAAGTTTTTCTCCCTAGATGATAATCATCCTTCAAAACTAATAACTCTTAGGCATGGAGGCGGAGACACGCCAAAATTTAACTGGAACGAAGTGGAGAAGACGCTCATTGAAGAAGGAAAAGGAGACATCCTTGTTATCATGGACGCGTGCTTTGCTGGCAATCTGAGACACGGTGCTGAAAGAAATTACAAGAGAGCGTACGAATTCTTGGCAGCCTGTCAGAGCGGCAGAACTACAGCACGCCCTGGGCCGAAGTCTTTCACGCACATCCTTTATAAATCACTAGAAGAGCTGTTGGATAGGGATCCTTCTTTCACTACCACCGACTTGCTTGCAAAAATCATTGACTCGGAAGAACGTCACCATAATCCACCAGACTTCTGGAGCCGGACCATAAGCACGGAACGCAACATTCGACTGGCGCCTCTTCCTAAATTGCCGCCGTCCGAGGAGACAAGCTACTTTGATGACAGTCCTATTCCGCAGTATTTAACTCTTCGTGTGGAGCTCAAAAGTTCTGATCGACCCACACAAAGCGAAATCGAAGAGTTGGCACGGAATGTTTCCAGGGCGGTCAAAAGCTCTTCCATCAAGACCCGTCGCGTTGACTGCGTAAGCCTAAATCGGAGACCGACCAGAAGTCTGCGATCAGTAGCGCAGATGATGTCATGTATGGTCCGGTTCACCACGGGATCCTCTCGGCAGCAGGAAATCCCCGTGGCCCATGTGCTAGAGTCGCAACAGGAAAACCGAAAGAGATCTAGAAGCATTGAGCCATCAGAAGCAGATGAGCAACCGGCTCCAAAACGAAGGACTTCCCAGAGACTGCAAGACCCCTCCAAAAGTTTCGGTCTTCTCACGCCGAACAGCGGCACTGAAGGTTGACATGAAAGACACAGAAAGGGATTCCTGGAAATTGGAGATTCGGCAAGCCTGATTGCCAACTGTAACACGGATGCGTCAGAGGCGGCTTCGGACATGACCACCTCAATTCGATCATGGCCGTTATTACCGGACGACATCATGGGGGAAACACCCTAAGCATCCACGCCAAGAGAGAAAGAGTAAATCCTAATGAAAGCTCCTATGCAAAATTCTTGAAAAATCTAATCAATCAACCAGTCCAAAGAAAGCGGTAAAATTGAGACAAGGCTGGCAGGATCAACAGGCCCAATTGCCCTGATGAGGAGAGACATGACTTCGTCCATCCATGTCCCTTGGAGGTCTAGAAACATATGCTAGACAAGGCCGAATCTCTGCATCATGCCGGATCGCATCCGGATGTTGCTCCGCGTTAAACCAGTCGACCAACAGCAATCAAATTCTGGAAGATGACTCCTCGCTGGACATCCACCATTCCAATGACTCTCTTGTATGGGAGTATTACCGAAGTCTACAAATTCAATTCCGGGAATTACGATACTCTGGAAATCCAATTGTTCGTCAGTATTTCCGAAAGGTGTATTGGGAGCGTTCTTTGCGCGGCAGTAGGATGTGGAAGTAGGCTCTTGAGGGGATGGAAGTGATGATAAAGCACGCACCCTACTGCCAATACTTTATAATATTGATATTCCACTTCGTATTTTTGAATCTCTTTGAAGTGGGTCGAATTACCGGAGAACACACATCAATGTGCGATGCGAGCTGGCAGAGGACAATCATGAATCCTTTAGCGCGAAAATGAGTCTTCCTTTTGATGCAACCTCAAGGTTGGGAGCATACGCGACGGGAAAGGCACAGGGAAGGATTTCGCTGGTTGGCTATCTTCATATGGGGAAATGGTGTTTACACCTCAACGCAGGTTGACGGGAAATTCGCTGCCGAATTTGGAGGTTATCGGCGACGCTTTCTCACTTCACACATTGCCCCCTTCCGGCTGGTGCGGTATCATACTTTATGTAACCCAAAATTACATCGGCTCACCCACTGCTCACTCGCGGCTCGCCCTCGGCCTCCACTGCACCGCTACAGCTCAGGCCTTTGTCAGGAAGCTCACCTTGCGCTCACTCTGCTCACCCGATGCCCACCAGCGATAACTCCGTACTACATGATGCCCTCGCAATTGTGTCAACTCTACCCGACCATCCCAAAAAGTTAGCTGGCCCAGTATTCGGGGTCACGCCTGGGACGACCGCAGACCCTTGACATGGGGTAAAAACAGTACATATGGCTAACTATATGACAGTTCGTCATGCCGCTCATGACCCAGGATATGCTGGAGGCAACGCTCCAGACAATCTCGGCCCGAGTTACGGTTGAATGGCCGCCGGGATTCAAATAGCAGTAGGTACACGAACATAATATATTCTCTTCGTTCCGGCAAATACACCCAAAGTACGACTATGGGTAGACTCGGCTCAACCATGGGCAGCATCGGCTGTAGGATCAGGCACAGGGGAATATCCTGGCACGCAGTGTCATGAATTTCTAGCAAGTTTATTAATTCTTGATAGAGCTACACCATTTTCCTTTACCACTATTCCATGTCTATTCATGAAGAATCTCCATCGTCCGTTGATAAAAGGTGATACCAAGAACTCATGAATATAAACCCGCGAAAAGTTATACTGAAATCATGGTCCCTTTCCTGTAGTCCTCACTGGTAGCTCGGAGGGGGTGGTAGTCCTGACGAAGGGAATGAACTGTGGTTGTCCAGGAATATACTTTCTCAACACCTCAGGGACTGTAAAGCCATCTGGAGTTTGGTAATTCTCGAGAACGCAGCACAAGGTCCGCTGAGTCGCGCAAAGTGTCTATATATTATCAGCAAGTGCCTAACACGTAGAGGTGTAGAGCGATGTACGGCATTGAGTGCATGAACATATTCCTTCCTACTTGTCTCCGCCGGGTTGGTATTCCCCTTCTTGTAGCCGAAGCGAATCTCGAGCTCTCGAGTCTGATAGTCTGTGCAGTTGGAGCATGATACCAGTTCTCGATACCGCTTTTCCGAAGGAAACCATGCCTCAAGGTCGTACTTTTTGGACGCGGCCAAGTTGAGCGCACCCGAAACAATGTTGACAATTCGATACGGTATGCCGAGTGATCTATAGAACCCTTCGGAAGTCGCGATCATCTCCTCGAAATGACGCCAGCTGTCTTTCGGGTCGCAAAGAAGTAGCTGTTCGACCTTATCGAACTGGTGAATACGAAAAATGCCGTGGGTATCTCGCCCATGGCTTCCGGCCTCTTTTCGAAAACATGTGCTATAACCGCAGAACCTGATCGGCAGCTGGTTCGGTTGTAGCCATTCGTTGGAGTACACGCAGGAAAGTGGTTGTTCGCTGGTAGCAATCAAATACTTCATGTTCTCATTGTCATCACTTCCCGGACCTTCGGTCACACGGTAGAGTTCCTCATCGAATTGGGACAATTGGGCAGTCTTTGCCATCTGGTCACGGTTGAGAAGGTATGGAGGCTGGATGGGGGTGTACCCTAGAAGTCGTCAGCGGAAGCGTCTAGGATATGATGTGCTTTGAGGATCAGAACGACAGACCTCGTTCGAACAGGAACTCAATTCCAAAATTGGCGAGTGCCATATTAAGCAGCATGCCATATCCCGTTAAACAGTACCCCCGATGTCCAACAAGCTTGACTCCACGCTCGGGGTCGTAGCCGTCTAACCTTAGTAAAACCTCGTCATGCGGTAGAAGGTTGTTTGATTTGCTTTTGTCGAATGCTTGCGGCTCCCACGTACGAATCGTTTCGTTGTTGTCTTCATCGTCACTAACCGGGACAGAATCGGCGACATAGTTGCCGACGGATTTGACTACTGCTCGCAAAGTGATTTGTTTCTCCGATGCAATGGCTTCCTGTGCTTTCTTCTTTTCTTCCCAACTTCTTTTCTGTTCAAGTAGAGCAACAGTGTCGTCCTGCTGCTTCGCTTTCCTTTTCAATGCGATTTGCTTCTGAATTGAGTTGATCCGGGACCCAATTTGGGTGACTTCATATTGAGCTGGGGTATTTCAGCTTGATTGGGGCATACAGTGAGATACATGGCACCGACCTGAACGAGCCTCATCGAATAGAGCGATGACCTGGTCGACCACTTCAACAGACTCTCCTCTTCGGCGCTGACTTTCTCGAATTTTGTCAGGATTACCACCACGCTCCACGATGAAATCTTCGACGGCATGCATAGTGGAAGTTGTTGTAGACAGCAAGGAAAGCTGTCGTTTTGTTTGGTGTTAATATTGGCGTGGTGCGACAGTGAGTGAGTCATCCCGTCACGTGCAAAGAACCTGCTGCTCGCTTAACGGTCGACAAAATTCGTTCTCTTTCCCCTGCTCTGCCTTACCCACACAGTTTCATGAATATTGCTTGCGGTCAGGAGTCCTTGTGCAGACAATGCACTATTAGGGTACGTGGCAGGCAGACTCTCTTCGGCTGTGGGACATGCAAATGTTGCTCTATGTACAACGGGCCCTTATTGGGGTGAATTTCATGGCTACGAAAGGTAGTATTTTGCGTTGAGTTCTTGCGATTGAGGCACACGTGATATGCTTGGAGCGCGTAGCTGGAAATTTCAACATCATTTTCCACGAAAGGCCTATTTGTGCACGGAAGTAGCAGATGGTATCAGAGGTGCCATCTACGTCAATAGTATACATCATGACGAACTGTGTACGTAGGTGGATTGTAGCATCGGATTACTAAGCATATTCTTTGACGGCGGACGAGGGGATAGCTTCGAATCTAGCTAAAAAGGCCGTATTTGAGTGATTCAAAGCAAATTCGAGTCCATTCAGCCCTCAAACTAACTCCGGTAACTTCGAATTGACCTAGTTACCTCAGAAACGCATATTTTCGTCTCATATTACGCTGATTCAAACCATCGTCAACGTCTTTGGATTCGGCTTCGGGTAGCGATATAATAAGGCAGTCACCAGCTTCTCCATCAGAGTCTCACGGCGGTGCCACGACGGCAGAATGCAATGAAGGAGACATCAATTGGGCAAATTCGTCCGGCTGAGGCAACTCGTCCCGTCTCGTTTGACGCGGACGAGGACTCATCCCATCCACAATACGACTCTGCAGCCAGAGCTGCTGCAGGCATGCCCACAAACAACACCAAGCACCATTTCGGCCCTTTCCAAGGAGAAGCGAAGCATTGTCCTGATGCCGCCGTGCTTCGGAGAGTCTGTCGATATCTGATGCGAAGAACGACTAGGAGCCGATCCCCCTTGCGGCAGTACCTCTGCAAGTTTGGTATACACTGTGTAATTGGCCAGACGCTATTCCCAATGTTTTTGGACATGATGCTATCCCTCGACGTTAATGAGCAACCTGCTTTCACAAGATACGGGAGCTTGTCGTGGGCAGATTTGCTCTCTCTTCGCATGTGCGGCATTCTCACCATGCCAGTTATCGAAACGACACTTCATCCTCCGCCATCTTCGAACATCAGAATTGTGCTTCCGGAGCTTATCAGAAAGTACGAAATAGAGAGACAACGAGGTGGCGATAGTTCTAAACGCAAAAAGTTGGCCAAATCGATCGGAGCATTTTTTGAAGAGAGGCTGGATAGCTTCGGATCCCATGTCTTGAACGTGGTAATCATCGTTTATCCCAGCACGTTTCTGCGTGGGCAACTTCTACTTGCAGCGGTCGATGCGACTGACTCTCAAACTTCATGCTTTACCGTCATCCACACCAGAAGCTTGGAGATTTATGAGAAAGCAACAGCGCGATTTGAAAGACTGTTGAAAGCATTATATTCCGACATGGCAGATAGTGGGCTTTCATTCTCTGGCTGGGATCAATCTCGCCATCCTGATGCTAGCTTTTTGCGCGCAACGGCAAATGGGGTTGGTTTCAGTGAAGTGTCAATGTCTCCTACGTGCTACAGCCTCGTATTGATAAAGCTTGTTCAGTTTGCATCTCAACTTACGAGAAGAGAAGACTTCTATCATTTACTTAGCACAAGCTGGATGGAGAAAGCTGGTTTTTCCTTGAAGAGTTACGCAGGACTCGTAGTTGGAAATCGCAAGGGTCTGGCCTTTCATCTCCGACTAGAGCTCGCAACGCTCCTTGTTGACCAGTACTTCGGAGGGAGACGAAGTGTATCGAGGCCGGCACATGAGATCTCCATGGGAACCGAAGGCCGGATGAAACTGGACGGATTTCCTGAAGTTTTAACGACTGATTTAATGGATTCTATCTGGAGAGAGCTCGATGACGAGGCATCTTCTGATGATCCCGATTCTGACGGTATGGAGGAAGACAGTCAGAGCACTGATGACGACGACAGCGAATACTTGTGTGAGGAACAACAACAATCAGAGGACGAAGACGAATTGGAACTACTAGCCTTTTCTCAAACCCAACTTCAGGAGAACAGAATGCAGCAAAACTGCACTAAACTATCGCGGGAAGAATGGGAATCAAGCGGTGAAGAAGGTTCGAGCGATGCGGCCGATATGGGAGGTTTGAGCGATGGCGAGGGTTGGAACGGTGACGAGTTGAGGTACGATCAGTCAGAATTCGGGTTATGTTCCTGGCTCTCTAATGTAGCTCCCAACGATGACGTGGAAGGACTCATTACCTCACGACGAGAGACAATTCTGCAAAATCAAGATATGGCGTGTACAAAAGGGCTAGAATTCACTGAAGACATCGCACAACAAATCCTCGCCCAGCGGGGCTCTCCATATCCGCCAGTTACCTTGAAACGTACGTGTCTCTTCAAGCATTCTGTGTCAATCAGGAAACTCATATATTCTTTCCAGCTGCGGTCCAGAAAAGGCTTGAGCAGTCCAAATCACGGCTGCAAACGTATATGCTAAAGTGCATATTGACCATGATGACATTTACCACCTCCAAGGAAGTCCAGCGTTATCGGATTTGTCCTCGACAATGGCTTTGGGTCATTGTTAATAGTACCAAAAGCTCTCGCAATCGCTTGTTGAGCCTCTTCCTCGACTTCCGAATCCGCCCTTTAGATGTTCAATACTTTTGTGGGCTGGACCAGTATCGCATCGAAGACCTCAAATCATTGGAACCGTTGGACATTAACCATCCGGATCGATTAGAATCGGTTCTCTGGTCAAACTATTGCATTCACGTGCAGCATCCCATCCAATCCGATCCTTACCGGCCGGACGATTCGCTTCACCCTGAGCATTTCCTATACTGTGGGAGCGCTACCAACACTGGAGAGGGTTATGGCGAACAACACCGGGGGGATTTCTGCGTCGGCCAGAAATTCCGCATCATGAAAGGTCATCTGCCACTCTTTCAACGAGCAAGGAAGGATCTCATAGCGGGTCGTGCAAGCAAGAACCCAGGCATCCTGTTCATTCATCGCCTAGGCGCCTTGTCAAGATCAAAAATTACGTTCTTCTGCCTTGCAAAGCTTCCGGTTATCACCAAAGATTTTAGAGTCTTTCAGCATACCAGGCTCATCGCCTACTATTTGGAGATGTACCACATGGTCGCTCTTGGCACCCTCAATCCTCAACCTCCTTCAAAGGGGCTCATGTCAGAAAACGTATGGAGTTTTGTGGGATTTGGCAAAGCGTTTAGCAAGGAGCTGGCAAAGAGACTTGCACCTGACAGAATTTCGCCCAAGATGCCGTGGATTGGTGCCAACATTGTATTTCCGATCACCCAGTTCATAAGAGCTGTTGGCCTCCGAGATGTGATATATCATTCACCCCTTCAGCAAGCCGTTCGGGAATTCGAATCTCAGACGCAAAAGACATACCTGACGAAGCAAGATTACATTCAGATTAAGGATCAAATCGAACAGGAAATCGGAATGCAGCTACCGCAAACAGACTTCAACTCTAGAATTCGTTATCACTATAAAGTAGTGTTAAAATCCCGCGGTAAAGTCTGGGAGAAGAGAAGCAGTCATTACCTACGGCACATGTTTCCAATCTGGTGGGGACTTCAGAAGTATTGTCACATGAACATATTCAAAGACACGATGGTTCCAGTCGATGAGAACGGGCGTATTCAGCTGAACTGGGATGCATTCACTCCCGACGACTGGAAGGCCATTGCGCATTTGGCACGAAACTTCTCGGGCACCTCTAAGGATCGGGACCACTCAGATGGCATCGACAATTCAAACAAATTGTTGGACTCAACAGAGTCAGAAGATGTAGGAATTGTGACTGACTTAGACGACCTTGATGCCTTCAGTTACACTACAAACTTTTGCCGGAATGCATGGTACTCCTCCAAACCTGACAGCGAAGGCGGGTACTCCTACCGGGCATTACTTTTAGACAATTGGATTGCGATTTCTGGTGAGTCGTTATGCCAGCATCTACGGTTGATTGCTAAGCAAAGAACAGCGTACGACGCCATGCCCGACAAGTTCTCACTCCAAAATTATGCCAAGGAATGGAGAAGTCTCATCGCGCCTCGAGTCAGACCGATGGTTCGTGCTGTGACTTGTCATTTCCTACGGCGCAAAATCGAAGCTGTGGCATGCTCAACCCTCGATAGTGTAAAGGCAACCTGCAAACTCATAATTCCTCTTGCAGGCGTGCAGGAGTCAGTCAAGGCTGCTACGGAGTATCTGACGTGGGAACCGCTTCCGTCGAGTTTTAATTTTCCTGAAACCACTCTCGGAGAATTGTATAGCGGGAATTCATCGTACTCGCTTGAATCCACCGTCAGGCGCTACTTTAGGAAGTACTACGAACGACTGGCACGGGGGTTGGTTTCTCAAGGCAGCTGGGACGCATGGAGTGCTGTTCCAGCCTGGGATGTGCATCGAGAGGAGCAAATTGAGGACCGAGTTCGGCAATTCTTGGATTGGCTTGAGAACCAGGACAAAGGATGTTCTACACTTGGCCGACATTCAGCACACAGCGATAACCTCGTGCTTTCTGCTGACCAGGATGTTGGTTGGCAGCATCTTTTCTTGATCAGAGAACGGACAAATAGTTCAGTGGGAATGGCCATGGATATCCATCACGGCGACATCCCAACACAGTTTGCGCAGGGTACCCCTATGGAGGACATTAACTCCGTCGAATCATCAGATGGTGAATTCGATAGTTTGCCTACCACCTTCGTCCTGAAACTCATGAACAGTTCTCAACTTCCCAGGGCTAGGTACGCCAACCTGCCGACAGACGACACCAAGAAAAAAGGGCACAAGAGACAGACCGAGGGGAGCGGTAACATAGACCCAAGGAGAAAACGGCACAAAATACAGGCCGATGAGAGCCTTGAGATATCAGAGCAGGCAGCCGTTACGGAATCCCAGATCAGCGACAGCCACCTCAGGACGCAACAGCAGCACAAGGCAACCAGCGGGAGTAGAATCTACAATTCGGAAGTGGAGTCTCAAAAGCAGCCTCACAACCATTCCGACAAGAAAACTGAAGACACTCAATACGCATTGGATCAACCAGAATTGGCCGAGACATGGCAGCTAATGGCATATGATCGTCTGACCGTCCCGTTGCCTCAGAACCATGGAGTTATAGAACTGTTGAAGCAGCCTGACCAATTGTTGAATCGCTTGAGCTCTGGAGAGATAGGTTATCTGCACAGTCACTACTCCTTGGACCGGGAGCGACTGCTCGTCGTTGTAGGGATAGCCTCGTATATCCGGTCGCAAGAGTTGAGAGAAACCAAGGCGAAAAACGCTGAGCTTCGTATGTATTCACCTCTTGTCTCATTCCTCTCTAACGTGGCCTAGTCTTGCAAGACATAAATTTCATCTGTGCTGTTATTGACTGCAACTCTCGGGGTCTTGGTGGTCGGAAAAAGGCGCCGAGAGCACGGGACGCTCTTGCTGAAAACATACCGGAGTACAGCAAGCAAAGGAGCATTGAAAAAATGACAAAGATCCGAAAGATGGTTTCTCAGGAGGTTCTGCTGTGGCTGCACTTCAACGCTTCTATCAGGTGGCATGAGGATGCTAGTAAGTTCCTATAGCCTTGAACTATGTCATCAAAAGCTCATGCCGGCTAGGCAAATGGAGACGGATCTTGACGTCGTATGTGGAAGATAGCGAATGGCGCAGTCGTCTGGAGAATGCTGCCATCGACCGCTCAAAATTCAGAGGAAAAGCAAAGAAACGTTTCCGAAAGGCGAACTTTACGAAACGAAAAGCTGCAGCTGAGCAAATTTGCAAACAATTCAACACCCGACTAGAACAAGAGGTTAGAATTATTCGAGATCCGGCCATGCGTCTCACACCACGAAAGTTGACGCAAATTTGGGCGATGTGGGCTAAGTCAACCATTGAAGAGGATGCGCCCGCCAAAAGTGAGGACGAAAACGAAACCAATGCTCTGAGCTGTGACAAGTGTTACACAACGTTCTCCAACCGTTCCACTATGTTGAGGCACTTGAAAAGCTGCGCAGGCCGTTGCACGCCTTGCGAGGAAGCTGATTGCCCGTGTATACTTCGGACTGGGGCTTCCTTCCAATGCGTTCGCTGTCGAGAGAAGGGACTCGTTTGCAACCGAGTATCCAAAAGAACGAAGAGGGTCTAAAATGGCAAAAGCCACATTGGGCAAACTAACATCCTCAGCGTCAAGCACATCGCACGTTATTGCAGAGAGAAGAAACAGGTTGCTTTATGCTTCATAGTGCTGATGTTGTGCACCAAAACAATGCAAAATGAGTCATGCCATCCCTTGCCTGATCGAATTAGTGATAGCGAGACGCTTCATGAAACTAGAACAATCTTTCATCTTGATGCAGCCTCTACTCGACTCGCTGTGCCGCTCGCATGATCGACTAGCTGCCGTCTCTGACCAGGTTCCCATCTAATTATGGCTCCTTCTGCCAGTCCTTGCCTTCGTGATGTCTTCGGCACCCAATCGGGTCTATTCGCACTTTGTTGGGCCACGTCATCATGGCCCGCCCACAAATTCTGCCTTCTCAGATATGTTCGCACACCAGGACACCATCGGACCATGCATACTGTAAGCCTCGCATAGCCTTCCCTCGCCACCAATGTTGAAGCCTGTGAAATATCCAGGGAATCCTCTCAGTCAGGATTAACCAATGTGCTTCCAAAGCCCCGCTCACTGCTATGTTTCGCATGATTCTGCCTTTGTCAATGGGTCTGAGAGGAAACATGGTGATTATGCCGAAGTAATCTGGGTGATTCTTCTCCAATCGCAAGCTGGGGATATTGGTCACAGGTCATCACTTGTCAATGTCAGGTTTCGACTGCTCTTACCTTGGGTCAGCCTTGCTTAGAGTAAATTGTTGGCTAGCTCCAATCCTGCTAGAGGGTGGCCGGTGGATGAGGTGTCCCTCGAGCTTAGTTTAAATTATATCTTTCAAGTGACTGTTTTCAGTTCAAACATGAGTAGAAGGATTTTAAAAGGTCCAAACAACCACGGATAGAGTCATCGCTATTACCAATGCTGTTCGCAAAGTGTTGTTCTGCGCAAGGGGTTGCTCATGCCAGAGGCGGGAAGTGGCGTTGGCAGAGAGTCGTCGGGCAACTTTAGTCGAGCCTCTCTAGGAGCCAGAACCGGCTCCACAAGAGCCAGACCCGGCTCCACTACAGCCAAAACAGGCTCCAACTCCGGTAGCTCAGGATTCGCTCAGGGTTGCTCAGGGTTGCTCATGGAGGGCTCAGCCATGATCAGGCCTGGCTCAGGACTGCACCGCCTCGCCTCTGATTACTTACTAATAATTTACGGCTGATCAGGTGTTGCTCAGGTCTAGAAGCGGAAATGGAATTTGGAGAGGTGATTTTTCGCTTCCGATAATGGAGGTTGGTCCCGCTGCTTTTGGAGGGACTTTTCCCTCGATGCCAAGAGCAACCCTGGCCATGGCTGCCTCCCAGAATAATAGAAATCGAGGGTGCCAAAAACGGTCCCCCTCCCTTCAGTAACAGCAGACCTCAAAGAATATAATAGCACTCCCAGCGTGTTTTGTCGCAGCCATGCCTCTTCCATTCCTTAAAGTCATCCCCACCCCCGACTATCGTCTGTCAGAGCAAAGAGTGCGACGAGCGTCCCTCGGACCATTCTGCTATTCGCTCTCTCACTGGCACACTCTCTATATCCGTCAGTCACGTATCCAACAGCTAAACTTGCCATCCAACTGACTAACTCCCTAGCTAGGCAACGAGCCTTTCTTTTCGGCGTCACTCCCACCAAGACCTCTTCCACACGGAGCCCCCTGAGGACAACCTGTATACTCACATGAATTAAAATATCTTGTAGGAGGTCCAGAAGCCATGAGCATCCTGCAAAATGAAAGAAGAGAGGTTTCGCATCATTCTGCTGAACATTATCGACGGCATCGGAAACAACTCGTCAAGAACGGTACTGTTAAAAAAGAACACGCAGATTCCACAAAGGAGAACATCTGGAAAGTGATGAAAAAATGGACACGGTACGAGACTGACTTGCATTGGTCTGCTGATAACGGCGCATAGTTAACTGTCTATCTAGACACTGTGCTTTTCTCGGCGAAGACAGGCTTACTTTCCTCGTGCAATCTACTAAAGAGGATATCATGACCTTCCTTAAGTGGATGCTGGACGTCTATCCCCGCATAAAGAAGAGGAGTAGCGTGCATGAATATTGGAGAGTTTGGTGCATGTTATACCGAAAGTCAGTTGGCTGTAGCCTACACGCTAATGTGATGGAGGAAGTCAATGATGTACGTGTCCGTCACCTCTCATTGGAAGTAATATTGACCTAGGATAGTACATTGATGGATACCTGACCTACAAGTACAAGCTTGATACGAGCACGCGAGAAAAGCCGGTAATGAATGTTGATGACATCTACCTTGTGATCCATCATCACTGGGTCCAAGACACCTCGGTATTCCCAGACGAACGACAACGATTGCAGCTTGCTCTCTTAATACTTCTTCACGCATATACCGCGACCAGGCCCGCGGCATTGGTGTACAAGTTAATAGACAGAAGAAAGCTGAAAGAGCACTACATCGGCTGGGAGGATGAGTCTGGTAGTGATGCTGATACCAACGATGAAATGGACTTGGAATGGGAGGAGATCAAGACACTCTGTTATGAGGACGTGACACTTCTGATGCTGCCAAACCCTGAAGGGAAGCGAGATATTCTCGTGATGGAGGTGAAGCTGAAGTATACGAAAGGGGTGAAGAAGAAGCCGAGGCCGTAAGTGGTTTCATGGAGACTTATGTTTAGGCTGCTAACACTTCTTAGTAAGACTTTCATCCTTACCGAAGTTGATGATCTTATCTTTGATCCCATCCTTCTTATGATTGTTATCGCAATTCTCGACAACGCATTCGAGTCCAAGGTGAAATCAGTAGAAGATATCTACCATACTCGGGTCCGTACTCCGCGTCGCAGTCTAGAATTCAAGTGGCGCCAAGACAAGCTGAAAACTCCAATCTTCCGTCAAGCGGAGCGCACGGCTACAGGTATCGGGACATCGTGTACGAAGGCTCTGCGTTATCACACCTATCTCTACTATCTTCAACGTTTGGGCCTCGCTGCTGGGTTTATGCAAATTCTTACCGCCTATGCTATCAGGCGAGGAGCAGGCGAAGCAGTCGAAGGTATGTGATTCCCAAACAAGTACTAATTCAAGCATCAATACTAAA
>Ga0335075_10009532_pt1 | contig 14798 bp, 11 predicted proteins | sample Lox_Sample_24_FD_206723 | JGI IMG/M metagenome (GOLD analysis project Ga0335075, IMG submission 206723) | Soil microbial communities from Loxahatchee National Wildlife Refuge, Florida, United States - Lox_Sample_2.4 | ecosystem: Environmental > Terrestrial > Soil > Wetlands | place: USA...
CGTCTCCGACACTGCTGCCGAGTCGGCCAGCGGCGGGCCGGTGACGGCCGGCGAACCGGTCGCGGCCCGGCCCGGTCAGCCAGCAGGAGAAATCCGATGACCGCGACGATGCCCCGATCCCGCGCCGCGCGGCGCGCGCACGCCGGAAACCAACCGGCGGCCGCCCGGTTGCGGACCGGTGACCTCGCCCGGCTCGCCGTCGTGGGCCTGCGTGCCCGCAAGCTGAGGGCCGGCCTGTCTGCGGTCGGCATTGCGATCGGGGTCGCCGCGATCGTGGCGGTACTCGGCCTGTCGTCGTCCTCGGCCGCCGCGCTCAATGCGGAGCTCGCCGCGCTCGGCACCAATTTGCTCACGGTGCAGTCCGGGCAGAGCATCACCGGCGGCACCGCCGAACTGCCGCTCACCGCGCCCGCGATGATCGCCCGGCTGCCCGGCGTTTACCAGGTGCAGTCCACCGGGGCGACGAACGCGGCCGTCTACCGCTCGTCGCTGATCCCCGCGGCGGACACGAACGCGCTGACCGTGGACGCCGCCAGCCTTGGCCTGCCGGCCACGTCCGGTACCACCCTTGCGCACGGTGAATTCCTCAATGCCGCCACCGCCCGCGAGCCAGTCTGCGTGCTCGGAGCCGCCGCGGCGCAGCTGCTGGGCATCGACACGGTGTTCCCCGGCGAGCGAGTCTGGGTGACCGGCACTGGTGCCAACGGGAACGGCGGCTTCTGGCTGTACGTTGCCGGAATCCTTGAGCCGGACGTGCTCGCCTCCGACGTCGACTCGTCCGTGCTGGTCGGCTTCCCGTTCGCTCAGCACTACCTGAGCTTCGACGGCCACCCCGGCACGATCTATCTCAAAGTCAGCGGGGCCGGCAGCCAGGTCAACGCGGTGTACAAGCTGCTCGGCGCCCAGGCCAACCCGCAAGACCCCAGCGGCGTCAGCGTCTCTCAGCCATCCGACGCCCTGGTCGCCCAGACCGACGCCAAGGCCGCGTTTAACACCTTGTTCCTTGGCCTGGGCGCCGTGGCTCTGCTGGTCGGCGCGATCGGCGTGGCCAACATCATGGTCATCGCGGTCCTCGAACGGCGGTCAGAGATCGGGCTGCGCCGAGCCATGGGCGCTACCCGCGCCCACATCCGGATTCAGTTCCTGGCCGAGGCGATCGTGCTGTCGCTGGCCGGCGGCGCGGCCGGGGTCATCACCGGTGCCGCCGCCACAGCGATCTACGCCCACACCAAAGGCTGGGCCACCGTCATACCGACCGACGCCTGGGCTGGCGGCCTGACCGCCGCCACCCTCATCGGTGGCCTCGCCGGATTGCTGCCCGCAATCCGCGCCGCCCGCCTATCGCCCACGCAGGCCCTCTGGAGCCTGTGACTCCTCTCTCGCCAGCAAGATCAGAAAGCCGGGTCAGGCCGAGCCGTTCGAGGACGTCGCCGGAAAGGCAGCCCGAGCCAGTAGCTAGGAAGTCGCACCCGGGCTCTCGGCACCTGTTCCGGCGTCGGTCAGCTCGTCGAGTAGTGCGGCGAACATGCGCTCGACTCGCTCGTCGGCTACGTCCTGCTCGTTGAGGTAGTCGCCGAACAGCTGCAGTGGCGTCCGTCCGGCCCGGCTTGGCTTGTCGCTTCCGTGAGTGCCTGGCCGGCGCCGGTGCGCCTCGTCGAGTTGCACCTCCAGCGCGTCGGGAAGCTTCTCCCTGACGAGGTCACCGAGGCCGGCCCGGGCTGACTCGGCCAGAATGACCCGCAGGTAGGCGTCACCTGCCTGCTCGCCTTCCGCGATGACCTGGTCGAGCGAGCCGCGCAGAGTCCGCAACCTGCGGCCGCCGGTAACGGGCACCCGCCGGGCGTCGGCGCGGATGCCGGGGGCCGCGGTCACGATCAGCGCGCCCGGCTCGTTCGCTTCCTCGCCGAAGTCGATCGCCAGCGGCGAGCCTGAATAGAAGGCCGGGCAGGGCGCGGGGATCTCCTGCTGCCTGTGCAGGTGCCCGAGCGCGGCATAGTGCGCGGAGGACGGGAAGATGCTGGACGGCACCTCGTACTCGAATGTGGTCTGCACATCCCGCTCGCCGCCGCCACGCCGGCCGCCGAGCAAGGTGGCATGGGCCATCACGATGTTCACGCTGTCGGCGCTGAACTCCGCGGTGAGAGCACTGACGATGGCCGCGACGCGGCGGGCGTAATCGAGGGCGTGCTCGGCAGCCTCGTGCAGTATCAGTTCCGCTGCCCGGACGGCGTATCGCTGGGACAGGAACGGCATTGCCGCCACGCAGGCTTGCTCGCCGTTGCGGAGGGTCAGGCGGAGCGTGCCGCCGGAGCCCGGTGCCTTCGGCGTACCGAGGACGTGCAGTCCCAGTTCGCCGAGGACCGGGCGGTACACGCGGTCGAGCAGGGCGGCGTTGTCATGGTTGCCGGCGATGGCAACCACCTGGCGGCAGTCGGCGTGCAGCGCCAGCAGCGTACGCATGACCAGGCCCTGAGCCTTGGGGCTTGGCGCCGACGTCTCGAACAGGTCCCCGGCGATCAGGACCAGGTCGACGTCTTCGGTCCTGGCCGTCGCAACGATGTCGCCGAGCACGGCCGCGTGCTCGTCCGAGCGGTCGCGCCCCTTCAGCACCTTGCCGACATGCCAGTCGCTGGTGTGCAGGATCTTCATCGGGTAGCCATCCGCTGACCGTCGCTTCCCTCGGCGCTGACCAGTCGCCAGGCAACGTCAGCATTCCTCTGAGTCCCCGTGAATCTACTGGTTGGAACCAGTCCGTGCATGTACCGTGCCCTGGTGATTGACTTCCGAACGGCCGGAGTCCTGCTGATCGACCGGAATGGCGCATTGCTGATGCAACATCGTGACGAGCATGCGCCGATCAGTCCTAATACGTGGGGAGTTCCGGGCGGACGGATTGAACCCGGCGAAACCCCGATCGCCGCGGCGCGCCGGGAGCTTCTTGAGGAGACCGGGCTCGTCGTCGCCGATCTGCAGCCGTTCTGGTCCGGCCCTCGGCCGCCCGAGCCGGGTGTCGAACACCCGATCACCATGTACTGGTTTTGCGGACGGACCGATGCCGTCCAGCAGGACATCGTGCTGGGCGAGGGCCGCTGGATCGGCTTCATCGCTCCAGAGCTGGCGTTGGACCGTGATCTTTCGACCTCGGCTGCGCTGATGGTGCCGATGTTTCTCTCGTCAGACACCTATGCGTCTTTGCGCAGCCAAGCTCTCTCGTCGGCGTCATCCGACATCAGCGCGCCGGATAGCCGGGCTACCTGAGGGTTCGCCGTGCGGCGGCGGGGAAGGGCTCTAGTCGGTCAAGGCCAGCCGCCGCCCGGTCTGTGCCGATTCGGGGGCCTGATCCACGGGGGATTGCCTTGAGATTCGTGGTTGACCTTACGCGTTGTCAGGGATACGCGCAGTGCGCATTCCTCGCGCCAGACGTGTTCACAATGCACGGAGACGAGGCGCTCTGGTACGACCCCGAGCCGGCCGACTGGCAGCGGGATCAGGTAACCCGTGCGGCAGCGGCGTGTCCGGTCCAAGCCATGCGAGTGGACGGCGCGTCGCTCAGCCACGAGGCCCGCCCGGCCATCCCGGCAGAGCACGCCGACGCAGACGCCTTCCGGCGCACCGGGCGCATCGTGATCGCCGGCGCATCGCTGGCAGCCCTGGAGGCCGCGGCGACGCTCCGTCGTGAGGGGTTTACCGGTTCGCTGACGCTCGTCGGCGACGAAGCTCATGAGCCCTATGACCGGCCGCCGCTGTCCAAGCAGGTTCTCGAGGGATGGGTGCCCGCAGAGCGCACCGCGCTGCCCGAGCCCCCGGCACTCGACGCGCAGTGGCGGCTCGGCGTCGCCGCGAGCGGCCTGGACCTGGGCGCCAAGCAGGTTCGCCTGGCAGACGGCGAGGAGGTCGGGTTTGACCGGCTGCTTATCGCGACCGGTGTCCGGCCGCGGCTGTGGCCCGATCCGAGCGAGGCCGCGCTGGACGGGGTGTTCGTGCTGGACACCCGCAGGAACGCGGCCGACCTCCAGCAACGACTAGCTGCCGGGCCGCGCCGGGTGCTGGTCATCGGGGGCGGTTTCATCGGGTCCGAAGTCGCTTCGGTCTGCCGCGGGCTTGGGCTGGCCGTGACGGTCGCGGAGCGTGGCCCGGTGCCGCTGGTCGGCGCGCTCGGCCGGGTGGTGGGCGCGATCGCCGGAGACATCCAGCGAGACCACGGGGTTGATCTGCGCTGCGGCGTGTCGGTCACAGGGCTGGAGGGCGACCCCAGCGGCCGGCTGCGCAGTGCTCAGCTATCCGACGGCACCGAGCTCGACGCCGACGTGGCTGTTGTCGCGCTTGGCAGCGTGCCTAACGTCGAATGGCTTGACGGCTCCGGGCTGGCGGTAGGCCCGTGGGGAGTCGCCTGCGATGCGGGCACCCGGGCCTTCACTGTTGACGCCATGGTCACCGACGACATCTTCGTCGCCGGAGACGTGGCGCGTTTCCCGCACCCGCTGTACAACTACCAGTTCCTGGCACTCGCGCACTGGGGCAACGCAGTCGCCCAAGCCGAGGTCGCCGCGCACAACATGATCAGCTCTCAGGCCGACCGGTGGCCGCACCTGGCCATCCCCAGTTTCTGGTCCACCCAATTCGACACGGAGATCAAGTCGGTGGGCGTTCCCACCTTCGCCGACCAGGTCGTGATCACGCAGGGTTCGGCGGCCGACCGCAGGTTCGTCGCGGTCTACGGGTACCGCGGCCGGGTCACCGGCGCTGTCGCTTTCAACCAGGCGAAATGGCTGGAGTTCTACCAGGGCCTGATCGAGCGGTCGGCGGCGTTCCCGCCCGACTTCCGTGGTGTCGACCAGCCTGACGACCGGCGGCCGGTACCAGCGGGAATGCCCGCTAAGTCGACGTTCAGTGACCAGGCCACGGTCGTGCTGACCGGCCACGATCCGAGCGAGCGGCGTGCTCAGCTCGTGCGGCGCGGGCACCGGCCCGAGGCCAGGCTCCCGCAGCAGCGAAAGGGTCGTCATGCCGCCAGCCAGCGTGTTTGACCAGATCCTCGATTTCGGCAACCGGGCGGACCCGTACCCGCTGTACGCAGAGCTGCGCCGGACGCCGGTGAGCCGCGCCGCGGACGGCAGCTACGTCGTCAGCACCTACCGGGAGATCGTGGGGCTGCTGCACGATCCCAGAGTTAGCTCCGATCCGCGCTATCGCCCCGACTACCCGGGAACTGACGACAATGCCGCGCCGGGGCTGCCGCCCAGCTTCATCTCACTCGACCCGCCTGAGCACGACCGGATACGGCGTCTGCTCACCCGGCATTTCGGGCCGCCGCATGAGCCGGACCGGATCGCTTCCATGGCGCCCGACCTGGCGGAGATCGTCGGCAGTCTGATCGACGACCTCGCCGACCGTCATCAGGCTGACCTCGTTGAGCAGGTGACCTATCCGTTCCCGGTCACTGTTATCTGCCGCCTGCTCGGCGTGCCTCGCGAGGACCAGCCTCGTTTCCGCAGGTGGGCCGACATCATCATCAGCACCATCGATCCCACCACCGGCGACTTCGCCACCCGCAAACGCCGAGGCGACAAGGCACGCGCCGAACTCGGCGCCTACCTGGGGGAACTCGCCGATGCCGACCGTGATCATCCCGGCGACGACATGCTCTCCGAGCTGGCCACCGAGGACGGGCCGGAAGGGCGGCTCTCCCGCGACGAGCTGATGAGCAACGCTGCACTGCTGCTGATCGCGGGTCACGAAACCACCGTGAACCTCATCTCCAACGGCGTGCTCACCCTGCTGCGCCATCCCGAGATCTTGCAGCGTCTGCGCCGGCAGCCCGACCTGTCCGCCCGGATCGTCGAGGAACTGCTGCGCTACGAGCCGCCGGTGCAGTTCCTGCCTAACCGCACGGCCCTCGACGACATCGAGGTGGCCGGAACCACCATTCCGCGTGGCGGGGAGATCACCCTCGTACTGGCAGCAGGCAGTCGCGACCCGGAGCACGTTGCCAACCCTGACCAGTTCGACCCGGACCGGCCGGCAAACGAGCATCTGGGCTTCGGCGGCGGGATCCACTACTGTTTCGGCGCCCCGCTAGCCCGCACTGAGGCGCAGATCGCCCTGCCCGAACTCGTGCGGAGGCTGGAGAATCTGCGGCTGGCAAGCGATCCGCCGCCATACCGGCCGAGTCCGGTTCTGCGCGGCCCTCGCCACCTGCCAGTTCAGTACGACCGTGTCGCGCCTGCGCCCGCCGCGGTCGGCCGCGAGCAGCGCAAGGCCGGGCGTCGGCTGCACCGAGTATGAGCAGTGCCCGGCGGGAATCCGGGCCGTTGTCAGCGTCAGGCCGGGATCGCGCGGGTCAGGCCGCGCCTGTCGGGGTCAGCACGCCGCGGTAGCGGACGTTTCCGGCCACCATGTTCTCGTAGGCCTGCGGCGCGTCCTGCAACGGCGACACTTCGCTGATGCACCGGACCCCAGACTGCACTGCGAACCGCATTGTCTCCTCGACCTCCTGCGAAGTACCGGAGGCATGACCGTGCAGCGTCTTCTCTCCGTCAATGAGCTGCGACGGGCTGACTTCGATCTTCTTCGGCGACACGCCGATGGTGATGAGTTCGCCGCGTGCACGCAGGCCGTCGATAGCGGCCGACATGGCTGCAGGGGCACCGACGGTCGCCATGACAACCTTCGCTCCGCCGAGGGCTTGCAAGGCCTGCGCCATATCCTGCCCGGCATCGTCGATGTAGTGCCGCGCGCCGAGTTGCCGGGCGGATTCCTCCTTGTCGCTGCCGTGAGCGATCGCGACTGTGTCGAAACCCATCTTGTCGGCGAACTGCACTGCCAGGTGACCGAGGCCGCCGATGCCGAGGACGCCGACCAGATCGCCGGGCTGAGCGGACGTGCGGCGCAGGCCGTTGAAGACCGTCACGCCGGCGCAACCCATCGGCGCGGCCTCGACGAAACTCAGCTCGTCGGGGATGCGCGCGAGCGCACTGACGGGGACCACGACGGATTCGGCGTAGCCGCCCGGGTAGGCCAGCCCCGGTACCTGCAGGTGCTCGCAGTTGATCGCGTCGCCCTCCCGGCACTCCTTGCACGTCCCGTCGTTGCCGCCGAACCAGCCGACAGCCACCGCCTCGCCTAGCTGCCAGCCTTCGACGCCCTCGCCGAGCATGTCGATGCGACCGGCGATCTCGTGTCCGGGAGTGAGCGGGAACGGCTGATCGCCGAACAGGCCTTGCACCATACCGGCGTCAGTCCCGCAGACTCCGCAGGCCTCGACGGCGATGCGGACGTGCCCGGGGCCGGGGCTGGGCTGCGGCAGGTCAACGAGGCGCAGCGGCGCGTTGGCCTTGCTGACCTGTACCGCCCGCATTGTGCTGGTCATCGGCCGATCTCCTCCGGTTAGTCCGGGCCTGAGAATCCGGGTCGCGCCCAGGGCTACGTCCCGCAGGGCGTTCTACCCGCGGGCCGCTACGCCACGCCGCGTGCGAGCGTTGACAGCCGGAGTTGACAGCCGGAGCTAGTGCTCCCACCAAGGTCGGCCGCGCCTGCCTTGGGCCGGCACGGCAGGAACGGGCTCGCCGACCGTCGCCGACGGGTGTGCGCCGTCCTGTCCGTTGGCCGGCCCGGCGGCCGCCGATGCGAGCGCATGCCGGGCCCATGTCCCGTGCAGCCTGAGGGCCGACAAGCTGCCAGCCTCGAAATGCAGGTCGCCCCGGGAGCCGATCTTCGCGTAGCCAAGGAACAGAATGCCGCTGACCAGGACGACAATGATCCACACCGGGTGGCCGTTCACGCGGCTCCAGTCGTTCACCCCGTGCAGGATCGCGGCGATAGCGACTCCGATCCAGGCAACTTGATACCACTTGTGTCGTCCTGTCACCGCGAGCCCGATGAAGTAGCCGGTCAATCCGGACCAGCAGGCGTGAGTGATCGGATCGGTCACGAACCGCCAGACGAACTCGAGCGTGAAGTACAGCACCGGGCCGATGAGTACGGAGAAAACTGAGTCCGTCGGGGAGTGGCCCGCGTTCATCAGGTGCTTGATGGACGGAGCGTCCGAGTGCACGGTCGCGTAGAACGCGGAGACTCCGTTCACCGTGAAGTAGTGGACGACCTCGCTCGCGCCAAACACAAGGCCGCTGACTGCCCCGAGGAACAGGTAGTCGCGTGGCATGAGGTCCCGGCGGCGGCGCCAGTAGATCAGCGCTACCGCCAGTACCGGCAGGGCTTTGGCGAGTTCTTCAGGTATGCCGACGGTGAAGATGCTCGGGCCCAGGTTCGCGTTGCTGCCGTGCAGCGCAACCTCGAGCGCGACTGCCAGCGGCACCTGCGTTGCCAGCGCGATCACCGTCAGCACCACCAGCATCAATCTAGTTACGTGCTCCGGGCGGACAATCACCCCGAGCAGCAACAGCCAGGCGATCGCGAAGTAGGCAGCGAAGATCCAGGCAACCTGATCGAAGGTGCTGACGCTCGGCCTGGCACCCAAGATGACGAGCGCGATCGGCGGCACGCAGATCAACGCCAAGAACAGCCATACGGTCCAGCTGCGCAGGGTGTGATGCCGGAGCCAGTCACCGAGCGGCAGCAAGTCGTTGACTTGCGCCCGGGGACGCTCAGGTGCCTTGAAAGGCGCGTTGACTGTCATCATGTGGTCGTCTCCAGGCGCTTGGGTGTCTAACCGCTCAAACACGCCCTCCCAGCGCGGCCGTTACCCGGCGCGATGTCCGAGATTGGCTGCCCTGAGGCATAGGTGCTGATCGTCAGTGACCAGGCACGCAGAGTGGCGAGGTGATCTGCCAGAGTAACCGCATCCGAATGTGCTCTCGCCTTATCTCCTTGCCGCCCACTCTCCGAACTGCGCTCTGACCAGGCATAACGCCGACCTGGATAGACTTTTCAAGATGGCGGCCTTGCCGGAGCGAGCCGGGGATGATCGGACCACGGGGGAGCAGGCGGCGCTACGGCGCGTGGCGACGCTGGTGGCACGCGGGGCGCCGCCTGAGGAGGTTTTCGAGGCCGTCGCCGAAGAGGCCGGGCGGCTGCTGCACGCCGATTTCGCGACCATGAACCGGTACGATCCGGACGGGAACGTGAGGGTAGTCGCCTCGTGGGGCGGCACCGGCGCTGCTTCCCGCATCGCCACCCGGTGGAAGCTCGGCGGGCGGAACATACACACGATGGTGCTCCACACTGGCCGGCCGGCGCGCATCGACGATCACGACGCTCTACCAGGCCCGATCGGCGACGCCGCCCGCGAGCTGGGCCTGCGCGCGGCGGTCGGCGTGCCGGTCACCGTGGAAGGCGGGCTGTGGGGACTTGTGGTGGTGGCCTCCCGCGCAGGGTCGCTGCCGGCGGGCGCCGAGGCTCAGCTAGCCGGATTTACTGAGCTTGCCGCGACCGCGATCGCCAACGCCCAGGCTCGAGTGGAGCTACGCGGATACGCCGACGAACAGGCCGCGCTGCGCCGGGTGGCGACACTGGTGGCCCGTGCGGCAACGCCGGGGGAAGTGTTCGCCGCCGTCGCCGAGGAAGCCGGGCGACTGCTGCGCACCGATCACGCGACGATGGGACGGTACGGTCACGACGGCACGGTGAGACTGGTTGCGACGTGGAGCAGCGCGGGCGCCGCTGTACCGGTCGGCACCCAGCACGAGCTTGGCGGGAAGAACGACCTAGCCACGGTGGTGTTCCAGACCGGCCGGCCGGTGCGGATCGACGACTCCGGTGACGTCTACGGCTCGCTCGGCGAGGCCGCCCGCGAGGTGGGTCTCCGTGCGGGGGTCGGGGTGCCGGTCAGCGTGGAAGGGCGGCTGTGGGGAATCGTGGCCGTGGAATCCCGCGCGGGGCCGCTGGCAGCGGGTGCTGAGACACGGCTGGCCGGGTTCACCGAACTGGCCGCCACTGCGATTGCCAACGCCGAAGCCCAGGCCGCCCTGACCGCCTCGCGCGCGCGGATCGTGGCCACAGCTGATGCCACCCGCCGCCGCATCGAACGCAACCTGCACGATGGCGCCCAGCAGCGCCTGGTCTCCCTCGCCCTGGATCTGCGTGCCGCAGAGGCGGCCGCGGTGGAAGGGACCGGCGATCCGGTGCCAGAGCTGGGCCGCGCCGCCGCGGGGCTGGACGGCGTGCTCGCGGATCTGCGCGAGATCGCCCGCGGGCTGCACCCGGCGATCCTCGCCGAGGGCGGCCTGGCCGCGGCCCTGAAGACGCTGGCCCGCCGGTGCGCCATCCCGGTCCGCCTGGACATCGAAATCCACGAACGGCTGCCCGAGCCGGTCGAGCTGGCTGCCTACTACGCGGTGTCCGAGGCGCTGACCAACACCGCCAAGCACGCCCGCGCCACTAGCGCCGACATCGAGGTGTCCCGCAGCCAGGGCATCTTGCACGTCCGGGTCCGCGACGACGGGAGCGGCGGCGCCGACTTCGGCCACGGGTCTGGCCTGGTCGGCCTGAGAGACCGGGTGGAAGCGCTCGGCGGCCACCTCGATGTGCACAGCCCGCCCGGAGCCGGCACGGCCCTGCACATCGCGCTGCCCCTCGAGGTCTGAGCACGCTGCACCGCTGCAGGAACGAGTCTTGGTCTTGACTGAGTAGACCTGTCTGTCTATCGTTAGTCGGTATACAGACCTGTCTACCTAGCCAGCGGAGAGCAGACATGACGACGCACTGTGGTGCAGGGCCGAGAGCAGGCATCGCGGAAGCAGCGGCCGCCAGCGAAGCTGAGCAAGTCGCGAGTGTCGGAGCCCTGCCAGCCGACCCCCTGGCGCGATGGGCTGGCCTGCGGGAACTGGGTAATCGCCGGCTGAGCGGGCGCCTGGCGGTGTTCGTCCTGGGCTCGCTGATTGTGGCCCTGCTGGCCTCGTCTGCTGCGCCCACCCCGCTGTACGCGATCTACCAGGCCCAATGGCACTTCACGCCGATTACCACCACGGTGGTGTTCGGTGTCTACGCGATCGCGGTACTGGCCGCCTTGCTGACCCTGGGCAGGCTTTCCGACCATGTGGGACGCCGGCCGGTGCTATTGGCAGCGATCGCCGTGCACGCCGGCTCGCTGGTGATCTTCGCCACCGCCACCGGAGTGCCCGCGCTGATGTCGGCTCGAGTGGTCCAGGGCCTGTCCACCGGCGCCGCCCTGGGCGCGATTGGCGCGGCCATGCTGGACATGGACCGCGAGCTCGGCACCTTCGCCAATGCGGTGGCGCCAGGCACCGGCACCGCGACCGGCACGATCTTGTCCGCGCTGGCGGTCCGGTTCCTGCCCGACCCCACCCACCTCATTTACCTGGCCCTCATCGGCGTGCTCGTCCTGCAGGTGGCGGCGATCGTCGCGATGCGCGAGACAGTGAGCCGGGCGCCAGGCGCGCTGGCCAGCCTCCGGCCGGAGATCACGCTGCCGCGGGCGCTTCGTGCTCCGGTGCTGACCGCGGTGCCCATGCTGTTCGCGGTGTGGGCGCTGGCCGGGCTGTACGCCGCGCTCGGTCCGGCGCTGGTGGACGCGCTGACCGGCTCGGGCGACGTGGTGCTGGGCGGTCTGAGCCTGTTCGTGCTGGCCGCCTCGGCGGTAGTTGCCATCATCGTGTTGCGCCGCACCGCAGCCTGGACGGTGATGCTGTTCGGCGTCCTGACCCTGATCGCCGGCGTGACCGTGACCGTCGTGGCCGTGAGCCTCGGGTCCGAGGCGCTGTTCTTCGCGGGCTCCGCTGTCGCCGGCGCCGGGTTCGGCAGTGGCTTCCAGGGCGGCATCCGCATGGCGGTCCCGCTTGCCGCGGCGCATGAGCGGGCCGGCCTGGTCTCGCTGCTCTACGTGGTGTCCTACCTCGGACTGGGCGTGCCCGCCGTGGCGGCCGGCTTCGGTGTGGTGGACGGCGGAGGGCTCATCAGCACGAGCCGCTACTACGGGGCCGCGGTGATCGCGCTGGCTGCGCTGGCCCTGTTCGGCCTGCTGAAGAACCGGCCCGGCCGCGCCGCGGTGCCTGCGATCGCGCCAGCCGGGAGATAGAATAGACAAGTCTGTCTAGAAGGGTGGCCATCGTCATGGCTGTCAAGGAAGCTAGCGCGGTCCGCGCGTCGGCTCGCGAGCGGCTGCTAGCCGCGGCCAACGAGCTGTTCTACAACGAAGGCGTGCACACGGTCGGCATCGACCGGATCATCGAGCAGGCCGGCGTGGCCAAAGCTTCGCTGTACAACACCTTCGGCAGCAAGGACGAGCTGGTCCGTGCCTACCTGGAAGGCCGGCAGGCCAGCGTCGCTCAGCGAATCACCAGGGCGGTGGAACGCTACAGCACCCCGCGCGAGCGGCTGCTGGCTGTGTTCGAGGGTCAGGGGGAGCTGTTCGGCCAGCCCGACTACCGCGGCTGCGCGTTCAGCCGGGCCAGCGCCGAATCCCGTCCCGGCGACCTGACAGAGCAGGCTAACGACGCCTACCGCGGCTGGGTGCGGGGGCTGCTGACGAAACTGGCCGCCGAGGCCGGCGCCCCCGAGCCGGAGGTTCTGGCCCGCCAGCTGCACTTGCTCTACGACGGCAGCGGTCAGTCCGCCCGGATGGACCACGACCCCCGCGCGGCCGCAGCAGCCCGCGTTGCCGCGGCCAGCCTGCTCGACGCGGCCCTGGCCGGCCGCCCTTAAGGGCTGCCGGCGAGGCGTATCCCCGCGGCAGCCGGAATTTCCGGCGCCCGCCTCACCTTCCTACTGGGGCGGCCTGGCGGATCATGTGACATACCAGTCTCGGGCCGCTGGGCCGGTGCCTGCCGGCGCAAGCGGCCACGGAGACAGACGCCAGGAACAGGGACGCAGTGGAAGTACGCATCAGCCAGAAGGTCGCGGTCAGCGTCGTATTCGTCGCGGCCATGTTCATGTCGATCATGGACGCCACGATCGTCAACGTGGCCCTGCCGACCATCGGGCGCGATTTCGCGGTCACCCCGTTGGCCGTGGACAGCATCTCCATCTCATTCCTGGTCAGCCTGGCGGTCTTCATTCCTGCCTCGGGCTGGCTCGGCGACCGGTTCGGCGGGAAGCGCGTGCTGCTCGCCGCGATTGTCGTTTTCACCGTTGCGTCCGCGATGTGCGGACTTGCCTCCAGCCTCGGCGAGCTGGTGATTTTCCGCGTTCTGCAGGGAGTCGGCGGCGGCATGCTCGCCCCGGTCGGAATGGCCATGCTGTTCCGCGTCTTCCCGCCGGAGGAGCGGATCCGTGCTTCCGCGATCCTGACCGTGCCGACCACGCTGGCGCCGGCCCTGGGCCCGGTGCTCGGCGGCCTGCTGGTCACTGACCTGTCCTGGCGCTGGGTCTTCTACGTGAACGTGCCGATCGGGGCAGCGGCCTTGCTCTTCGGCCTGCTATTCCTGCGAAGCGTCCCGCAGACCGACCCCGGCCGCTTCGACCTGCCGGGCTTCCTGCTGGCTGGATTCGGCCTCGGGCTGGCGATGTATGGCGTCTCCGAGGGCCCGGTGAAGGGCTGGCACTCAGCCGACGTTCTGGCCACGATTGCCGCCGGAGTCGTGCTGCTGGCCGCGATGGTGATCGTCGAGCTGCGTCACTCGGCGCCGATGGTGGACCTGCGGCTGCTGGGGAACAGGCTGTTCCGCTCCAGCAACGGGGTCATGGTTCTCGCGTCGGTCGCGTTCCTCGGCACGCTCTATGCCATCTCGCTCTATTTCCAGGACGGCCGCGGGCTGAGCGCTCTCGCCGCGGGCCTGAGCATCTTCCCGGAAGCTTTCGGCGTGATGGCCGGAGCGCAGCTGGCTAGCCGGTTCCTGTACCCGAGGCTAGGGCCGCGACGCCACATCACAATCGGGCTCTTCGGCGTCGCTGCCTCCATTGCGCTGCTTGCTGTGCTCGGGCCGACGACGAGCCTGTGGTGGGCGCGGCTGCTGATGTTCGCCCTGGGCCTGTCCATGGGGCAGGTCTTCGTGCCGGTCCAGGCGGCTGCGTTCGCGACGATATCCCCGGCCGCGACCGGCAGGGCTTCGACGCTGTTCAACGCGGTACGCCAGTTCGGTGGTGCCGTCGGCGTGGCGGTGCTGACGACGGCAATCGTCCTGGTCGGGCCGGTCCACCTGGTCGACGGTCACGCTGCCGCGAACTTGACGGCGTACCGGGTCGCGTTCCTGGTCGCGGCGGCAGTGGCCCTGCTCGCCGTGCCGAGCGCGCTGTCGATCCGCGACCGCGACGCCGCCCGTACCATTCCCGGCCGCCTCGGCGCCCGCCTGGCGGAAGAGGCTGCCGGGGCTCGTAGCGTTGCCGGGTCGGTGCCGCCCGAGTCGCCGTCACTGGAGCCACCGTCCAGGCCAGCGCGGAGTCTCGCCGACTGAGGCGGCGCCATCCGCCGGACCGGTCACTGACGCCCCGGGAGCATCGCGAGTGCTTGCGAGCGCTGGGCGACCAGCTCGTCGTAGGTGCCGTCGCGCTCAGCCCACCGGTGCATGAGGACGCCCTTCACGAGGATCTCGTGCGGAGTGGGGTCGGACTGGAGCAGCTCCATGACTTCGGTGGCGAACTCGGTTAGGCCGAGCGCACGCGGGTTGCGCCGCGCATGCTCTGGCGTGGTCGCGACAGCCGGGGGGATGAGTTCGGAGACCTCGACGCCGGTGCCGTCCAGCTGCGCGCGCAATGCCTCGGAGTAGGCGTGCACGGCGGCCTTCGAGGCGGCGTAGGTGGGCATGACCGGGAACGGCAGGAACCCGATGCCCGAGGTGACCGTGATGATGGTGCCGGTGCCGCGCGCGATCAGGTGCGGGGTGAACGCGTCGATGACGCGGATGGTGCCGAGCACGTTGGTGTCGATTGTCTGCTTCGCAGCGCTG
>Ga0335075_10009535_pt1 | contig 14793 bp, 10 predicted proteins | sample Lox_Sample_24_FD_206723 | JGI IMG/M metagenome (GOLD analysis project Ga0335075, IMG submission 206723) | Soil microbial communities from Loxahatchee National Wildlife Refuge, Florida, United States - Lox_Sample_2.4 | ecosystem: Environmental > Terrestrial > Soil > Wetlands | place: USA...
GCTTTGCTTGCCTTGAAGCACCAGCCTCAGTTGCTGACCTCGTTCATCCTTCACGCCGGGGTTCCCTTGCTCTTGAAAGAGTGATACTTGTCTTTTCCCGTGCTGTTGTCAGTAACGGCTCCCATCTTCCAAGAACTGATTCAGGGCGGCAAGGACATCACTCCCCCAGGCTAGCCCGGGAAGCTGATCGAGCTTCCATCGGGCCGGGGGACGATCGGCTATCGACCGGTTTCCAAGAGTGGGTCGCCAACGATCGATGTAAATGCCGTCGATTCAGCGGGCCGGCCGATCCCGATCGAGAAGATCAAGTTCATCGATTGACAGGAACAGACTATGACAGCGGAGGAGGTTTTGGACAGCTTAGTTGAGGAGTGTCAGGAGGACCACGTCGGTCTGTGGCGCATCGTCCACGCCGTGCGTCCCGACCTTGGTTCGGCGGACCCTGGGCAAACGCGGGCCTTGGCGCTTCGACTGGTGCGCAGTCTGTTGCAAGAGCGTGGGATGGAGTTCGGATTCCCGGCCCCGGATGGGCGACATTTCCTCCCCTGGGACAGCACACTGGAGCAGGCGATCCATTGCATTGAAGACGAATGGATCGCGCTCGGGTGCGAGCCCAACATCGGCGAGCTGGCCTGGTTTACCAGTGCGGAACAAACGAATTACCGTTCAGGGGGATGACCACATGGCAACCGCCAAGCCACTGCGGAGCAAGCGCCTGCCGCCCCTGGAAAACGGCGATCACCTCGACCAACCGACATTTCACGCACGCTATCTGGCCATGCCGGAAGATTGCCGCGCGGAGCTGATCGGAGGGATTGTCTACATGCCGTCTCCGCAAAAGCTCCCGCATGGCGAAAGAAAAGAGTTGGTGGTCCGCTGGCTGGATGAGTATGTCGAAGCCACGCCGTGAACCAGGGCGCTGTTGAATAACACGCAAATCTTGGGACCGGAAAGCGAGCCGGAGCCGGATGCCTGTCTGTTCATCCTTCCCGACCACTGCGGCAGCGTTTACGTGGATGAGGACGAGTATCTGCATGGAGCGCCGGAGCTGATCGTCGAAGTCAGCTCCTCCACGGAATCGATTGACTTGCACCGAAAAAAACTCGACTATCAAAAAGCTGGCGTCCGCGAGTATGTTGTGTTGGCGTTACGAATGCAACAGGTGTTTTGGTTTCTCCGCCAGCGCGGCAAATACAAGGAAGTGCCGCTGCCTGGCGACGGCATCTTTCGTTCGCGGATGTTTCCCGGTTTGTGGCTCGACGCGGAGGCCATGTTGCGTTGCCTTCGTCCCGGCGTGTTGGCGGCCCTCAAGCAAGGCTTGGCAACCGCCGAACACACGGCCTTTGTCGCCAAGCTGCAAAAACAAGCCTCGAAAAAATAGCGTACTCAGAAAGGAGCGAGACATGGAGGAAATGATCCAACCGCCGCGGCTGAAGCGCGCGTGGATGCCGATCGCGACCCTGCTTTTGGGCGTGGGCGGATTCACCGCGCTGGTGCTGGCGGATGCCCTGGAGCCGATGCAGCAGTTCTTTATCGGTATGGGCATCATTCTGGCGACGCCGCTTTTGCTGGTGATCTGGCTGCTGTTTCTCAGCGGTCTGCGCTGGCGGCAGCGATTGCTGTATCTGATTGTCGGTTCCCTCGGCACCGCCGGCTTGCTGTTCGGTCTCAGTCGGGTGTTGCGATGGGACGGCTCGCTTGGCGGATCGGGCATCCCACGCCTGAGCTGGATCTGGACGCAAGCTCGCGAGGCGCCGCTGGCCGACTTACAGGTCGAGAGCGACGAACAGATCCAGCTCTACGCATTTAACGAGACGGATTATCCTCAGTTTCTCGGGCGCAACCGCGATGGAGCCGCGCACGGCGTCCGCCTGGCCCGCGACTGGCAGTCTCAACCGCCGAAAGAGCTGTGGCGAAAAAGTATCGGCCTGGGCTGGTCGTCGTTTGCGGTCGCCGGTGACTATGCCATCACGCAGGAGCAGCGCGAGAACAAGGAGCTGGTTGTCTGCTACGAGCTGAAAACCGGCAAGGTGCGCTGGACGCACGAACATGAGGTCCGCCTGCACGACAAGCAGGGCGGCGACGGTCCGCGAGCGACCCCCACTCTCGTGGAGGGCCGCGTCTACACGCTCGGCGGCACCGGACTTCTCGACTGCATCGACGGCGCTACCGGCAAGAACCTGTGGACGGTCAACGTCCTCGCCGACCGCGACTTGACCAAGCTCATTTGGGGCCAGTCGTGTTCGCCGCTGATCGTCGAGGACAAGGTCATTGTCACCGGGGGTCTCAACAAACGGAGCTGCCTGCTGGCGTATGACCGAAAAACGGGAAAACCGCTTTGGCACGTCGGCGATGATGAGGCCAGCTACAGCTCGCCGGCCCTGGCGACGTTCGATGGGCAGAAACAAATCCTCAGCGTCAACGCCCACAGCGTCACCGGTCACGATCCGAAAGACGGCTCGATATTGTGGAAGTTTGATTGGCCGGGCGACATGGCCAAGGCGTCGCAGCCGGTGCCGCTGCCGGGCAATCACATCTTCTTGTCGGCCGGTTACAAAGTCGGATGTGTCCTGCTGCACCTCACCCGCGGCTCTGACGGTCAGTGGGCCGCCGAGAAAGTATGGGTCGGCCGCAACAAGATGTGTACGCAATTCTCCAATGTCGTCATCGCTCATGATTGTGCCTTTGGACTGGATTGCCGCGAGCTTGCCTGCATCGATCTGGCGACCGGAGAACGAAAGTGGAAGGGTAAGACCTATAATTTCGGCCAGGTCCTGCTCGTCGGCGATCTGATCGTCGTGCAGGCCGAAGACGGATATGTGGCGCTGGTCGAGGCCAATCCCAATGAGTTCAAGGAGCTGGCGCGGCTTCCGGCCCTTCATGACAAGACGTGGAACAATCCGGTCCTGTCAGGGCCGTACTTGCTGGTCCGCAACGACAAGGAAGTTGTCTGCTATCGGGTGCCGGTGACGAACGAATGATCTGCGAAGCGTCGCTAATACACCGGCAAGTTAGTTCCGCACAAAAATTGAATCACGAAAACACGAAAGAAGGAATACACGAAAGAGGAAAAACATAAAGAATGGAATGCCTTGCTTTCCCTTGTTTTCCTCTTTTTCGTGTTTTCCTTCTTTCGTGTTTTCGTGATTCAATTCTGTGCCACAGTAATAACCAGGGGCCGCTTCACTCGCCTTCGATGCAGTAGAGGTGGCGAGCGCCGCGCAGGAACAATTGTTTGCCCACCACGACCGGCGAGGCGTCGATCGGCTCATTGAGCCGATTGACGGACAGCACTTTCAGCGTGTCGCCGCGTTGCAGCACCACGGTGGTACCGTCGCGATCCGTGAGGTAGATGCGCCCGTCCGCCTCCACCGGGGAGCCATACAAGCTGCGCAGCGCCCGCAGTCGTTCGCGGTCCATAACGACCGCGCCTGTCTTCGCGTTCAAGCACGTCAACAGCGGCTCATTCGTCTGCGTAAAATAGAGCCGATCACCGGTCAGCAGCGGCGACGGCACATACGGCGTGCCGCGCTTGTACGTCCAGAGGATTTTGTCGGTGCCGGTAATATCTCCCTGGGAGTCCAGCGCGATGCGGAAGGCGGCGGCGCCGCGGTAGCCGCTCATGCAGATGACGCTGTCGCCGTAACGCACCGCCGAAGGGATGCAGTTGACCGTCAATCCGCCGCACTTCCACAGGACGCGGCCATCCGCGAGATCGTAGCTGCGGATGTATTTCGTCGCCGGAACGATGATCTGCGTTCGGCCCTTGTAATCGACAACCAGCGGCGTGTTCCACGTCGTCACCTCGTCGCGATCGACCTTCCAGCGCGTCTGCCCCGTCTTCTTGTCGAGGACGTACAGATGAGACGGCCCCTCCTGGTCCCACGGAACGATCAGGGCATCGCCGTGCAGCGCCGGCGAGGCGGCCTCGCCCCAGCCGAGTCGCGTCTCCAGACGCGGCAAGTCGGTGCGCTTCCATTTGAGGTTGCCCTCGAAATCGTAGCAATACAGGCCGCGCGAGCCGAACGAGACGAAGAGAAGCTTGCCGTCGGTGGTCGGCGAAAAGGCGGCGTAAGTGTGCGTCGCATGGTGGCCCTCGTGCGGCACAGCTTCGGCGGCGACGCGCTTCCAACGTATCTTCCCGTTGTTGCGATCGACGGCGAGGACGACAAACTGGTGATAGGTCGTCGGCGGCTTGGTGCGCTTTTGGAATTGCGGATTGGCCTTGGGGATGTCGGCGGGGTCGGCCTCGCGGCCGGTGTCGATGGCCGTCAGCACGAAGACGAGATCGCCCCAAACGATCGGCGTCGAGCTGCCGAGCCCGGGCAGCGGCGTCTTCCACTTGATGTTGGTTTTGTCGTCCCACTTCACGGGCGGCTTGCCGTGCGGCGCCGTGCCGTTGGCCAGCGGCCCGCGCCACTGATGCCAATTATCAAGCCGCTCCTTGGTGAAATCATCCGCGCGCGCCCAGGCGACAAGAAGGGGAAACAATACAACCAAGATCGTTAGTAGATTTTTCATCCGATGGCGTCCTCCGTCGCCGCGTCGTCATGCCGTTTCGAGAATGTACTTCAACACACCAAGTATTTTGCCCGCGTTGTCGATGTAGTATTCCTTGAGGTCCAAGGTGAGCATCGATTGCTCCAGTCGCAGGAACTTCCAGGCACTGCCGGTCGTCACCACGCCGAACACCGCAGGTAGGGGACGGCCTGCACGCTGATTGTACAGGTCGGCGGCATACATTGCCGCGATGCACTGGCCCAGGCCATTGCGCAGATTATCGTTTTTGGCTTCGACGATGGCCACCAGCGGCGCGGTGAGAAAAAACTGATGCGGCCCTTTGGTGAGGATGAAGTCGCAGATGCCGTTGAGTCCCTTGGCGGCGTCTCCCTCCAATTCCACGCCGGAAAACAGGCCGATGGCGCCGCCCATCAACCGGCGCATCTCCAGCAACAGCGGCGCGATGATGAACTCGGACTTGGCCTTTTCCGTGTTGATTGCCAAGGCCACGGTGGCTCCCTCGACGAGAGCGGCCGAGAACTCCGCGCGGAGAGGCAGCGCCGTCACCGCGGAGAAGAGATCCGCTTCCTGAATGGTGAGCTGCAAATCGGCACCGACCTGGGGAAAGGCAAAGTCGGCAAATGCCATCGTTGCGCCCTCCCGGAGCGATTAGCGACGCTTCGCAGAAGCGTCGGGCGACGGTGACGCTTCCACGAAGCGTCGCTAACCAGCTTCTTTCTTTTTACGGCAGCGGCACGTCCTTGAGTGTGAAGGGAATATCGACCGTCGCGCGTTTGCGGCCAAGGAAAACGACCTTGGCCGGCTGGCCCTTGTCCTTGTCGTGCTGGCAGACGAGCGTGTAGGTGATGGACCGAAGCAATATGCCGTTTCCTTGCTGCACCACGCGCCCCTGTACCTGTTGAACCTGGATCGGCAGAGCCTTGTCCTTGGCATCCTGAACGCTCAGCCCGTTGAAGGGTCCGGCGAATTGCATGCCACCGACGAAGGCAATCCCGCCGCCTCCACCCGCACCAATCTGGATCTGCACCTGAGGAACGGGGGGCTGCGGCGCGGGCGGCGCCTGAGCAGCCAGGCCCGCCGGCGGGGCGGCAGGAGCAGCAGGAGCGGGCGGCGGGGGCGGCGCGGGCGCCGGTACCGCCGGTGCCGGCAGGATCTTCACGCCCGGACGCGGTAGGCCGATGGGGACACCGCCAAGACCAGGCATGGCATTGGGCAGCGCCGGAACGACCTTATCGGCCGGCGGCTGCTCAAGCTCCAGGCGAATGGTCGTTTGCTCCTTCGCCGATTTGACTTCGAGGATCTTGATGAAGCCACCCGCCTCACCCTTGAAGACCTTGCCGGCGGCCTTGTCCAGCTTATCGGCGATGATAAGGGATCTCGTCTCGGTTAGGAGATCGGCGGTGATGACCCCTTTCAGCTCTTTGAGCGACTTGGCGGCGGCCTTGGCACCCTTCTTGAGCTGCACGGGCACCCTCTGATGCAGACTGCCCCCCATCATGCCCGGCGGAGCCATGAAGCGCCAACCAAGCCCTCCACCCGGAGCCAGCGGGAGCGCAACGCCACCGACACCAATGCCGCCTTCGACTTGCGGAACCACCTGTTTCAGGCTCTGATCCTGATCGTCCACCGCCTTCTCGATGCGAATCGACTGGAACGACTGCCATTGCAGCCTGGGCTCGGGCGACAATTCCAGAGCGACGATGACCTCGCCTTCGGCGGCTTTTCCGAACAAATCGGACTTGCGCAGGGCGCGAACGCGAACGGCGCCGCGATCGTCGATCGGGAGCTTCTTGGCCTTGCCGGCTTTCAGGACGATTTCTCCGGACAAGCCCGGCATCACGGGCACGAAGGGGCGGCGGGGTCGGACGACGGCGGGCTTCGGCGCGACCGGAGGGGCGGCCGGTCGGACCTGTGCCGGTGCGGGTTTGCCAGCGGGAGCCTGCGGTGCGAGCTTCGCAGGCTCCTTGGCCGGAGGCAATGGTTTGACGGCCGGAGGAGGGACCGGAGCAGCAGGGGCGGCCGGGGCGATGCCGCCTGGAGCGCCGATCGGCTGTGGCGGCGGCACCTGCATCAGCTCTTCCATGCTCGTCTCGGTCAGCTCTGCTTTCGCGCAGAACAATTCCAGAGCGTGCCAGAACGCCGTCTCGCCGGTGTCGAGCGTGATCCTGCGGTCCTTGAGCTTCTCATCTGGGTCGTGCAGGCGAATGGTGTAGCCGCTCTGTTTCTGGAATTCGGCAATGGCCTCGCTCAACGGCGTCTCCTGGTACACGAGATGGACGCTCTTGGCAGTAAGGATGCGAGCGCTCTCAGCCTGCCTCTCGATTTTCACCAGAAGGTCTCCGGCGCGTCTACGGATCTCGGGATCGTCGCTCTTGGCCGCTTTCCGCAGCGCTTCCAGGGCCGGCACACCGATGGCCGTCAGCTCCCTGGTCGCTTTCTCGCGCTCGCTGAAAGTGCCGCTGCCCATCTGCTCAATGAGCTTGTCGATTTGTTCCTTGCTGGGAGCTTCGCCCGCTGGACTCGGCAGCGAAATCACCATTGCCAGGCCCGCAACGATCAGGGCCGCGAGCAGGTAATGACTACGCATGGCAGGGATCTCCTTGAAATCAGGTTTTCAGAGCCAGGTGCATCTCCGCTCTTTCCGTGCCGCACGCTCGCATCCTACCATCCGGATGCGGCGCCGCCTATCGGATTTGAGGGGAAGCGTGAAAAAATGTCGCGCAGGCGAGCAGGAGAGATTTCTCGAAGTGCCCGATTTCTCGGAGAGACCGTGTGAATTATTCGCTGGAGTCAGCGGGCGAGTCGCGCCAGAGATGCCTTGGCCTCCCGAGTGAGCCGCGCTTCGGCCGCGCCGTCCGCCAGCGTTTCCAGCACGCGCCGCGCTGCCGGCGTGCCGATGTATTCCAGCACCTCGACGGCCCGCAACGCCCGCAGTTGTTTCGGTGAATGGCCCGGCTCGACGTTGACAAGGATTTGCTCGACGCGCCGCCGCATTTCCAGCGATGGTTTGCCGGTCCGCGCTTTTTGCAAAGCCGGCTTCGCCAATTCGCCGATTTCCTCGATCTGTTTCGTGGCCTTTTCGCGGATCTCGAAGCGATCGCTGTCCAGGTCCGCCAGGAGACGAGCCAGGCGCCGCGGATCGGGCGAACGCACAGGCTGTAGCCGTTGACGCAAGAGCGGCACGGCTTGTTGTGGATCGGCGCTCAAGTCCACGATGGCCTGATACGCGGTGGCGGCATCGACATCGGCCAGCGCCTGCCAGCATTTTTCTCTATCGAAGGGCTGTGGCGGACGACGGGGGCCGCGTAGATCCCACAGCAGGGCCGTCGTATCCATGCTGCCTGACGCCAGAATTCTTCCATTTGGGGAGAAAGTGAGTCCATGAACGAAAGCCTGGTGCCCCGCGAAATGTCCCCGCTCTTTCCGCGTCGCCACTTCCCACAAGCGAACGATGTTATCGAACCCTCCAGTGGCGAGCGTTCGGCCATCCGGAGAAAAAGCGACGCCCTCATCTCCGGCCGGGATTTGACCCAGCAGCTGCCCTGTATCCATGTCCCACAAGCGCGTTGTCTTGTCCCAGCTCGTGGAGGCCAGTACTTTGCCATCCGGACGGAAAGCAACGCCGGAGATGAAGTACTCGTGCCCTTGTAAAGCATAGAGCTGCTTACCCGTAAGCAGGTCCCAGACGCGGACGAGTAGGCGGGCGTCGTCTGGTCTCTTCCCAAGTCGCTCCAGCCGATCGTCGTTGATTTCACCGGCCGCGATCCGCTTGCCGTCCGGCGAAAAGGCTACGCATAAGAAGCCGCCATACTGGCCCTCGAAACGGCGTAGCTCCTTCCCGGTCGCCACGTCCCAAAGTGCCGCTGTCGTGTCTCGACTGGCAGAGGCCAACTGCGTCCCATCAGGTGAAAAAACGACGTATGTTTGCCTCGCCTCATGGGCGCGAATTCGGCGGATCTCACGCCCGCTGGCTACATCCCACAGGCGGAGGATACCGTCGCGGCTGGCGGTGGCGATGGTCCGCCCGTCCGGTGAAAACACCACGGAATCCGCCGGCTCATCGCCGACAACGATGACCCGTACCGGGCGCCCCGTGGCGGCATCCCAAAGGCGAATCGTGCAGTCGCCGCCAGCGGTCGCCAAGCGTTTGCCGTCCGGCGCGAAGGCGATGCCGTTGATCCAGTGCCGGTGCCCGTCTAGCCCGCGGATTTCCTTGCGCGTGGCTGGATCCCACAAGCGGACACAGCCGCCATCGGTTGCGACCAACAACTTACCATCCCGAGAGAGCGCAAGAACACAACCGCTATACTCGCTTTGCTGCTCGTCGATCGCGCCGCGCTCCTCCCCAGAAGCCACGTCCCAAAAACGGATGTGCCGCCGTTCCTGCGAATCTGGGCCGAAGACATTTGAACCACCGCTGCCGGAGATCAGCATCTTGCCGTCGGGCGAGAAGACGATAGCTGTCACGGTGGCTTGATGTCCCTTGAGCTGACGGAGCGCTCGCCCTGTCGCGGCATCCCATAACCGGATTGTCTTGTCTTCGCCTCCCGAAGCGAGCAGCTTTCCATCCGGCGAAAATGCCGTCGTATGTACGTTCTTGTCGTGCCCCCTGAGTCGGCGGATTTCTTTTCTCGTTGCTACGTCCCAAAGAATGACACGGTTGCCATACGTTGAAGCGAGCAGATGGCCAGTCGGCGCGAAGGCGAGCGAATGCAGTCCGACACGCTTCCTGCCCGCGCCGGTCGCTTGCTCTTCCAATTGCGCGATCTTCTCCCCGGACAGTGCATCCCACAGGGCCGGGCCTTGATCCAAGGTGCCGCTGGCCAGCATCTTGCCGTCGGGGGCGAAGGCCAGCGAAAAAACGTCATTCCAATCCACAGAACGAAGGCGTTTCCCGGTGCTCGTTTGCCATAAGCTGAAGCCAATACCCCCTGTGGCGAACGTCTTCCCATCCGGAGAAAACACAGCCGCATAGGTGGTCCTCGGCCGCTGTTCCTCCGGAAAATGGTGGATTTCCTTGCCGGTGGCAATGTCCCACATGCGAAGGAGATTATTTCCGCCTACCGTGATGAGTTTTCGGCCATCGGGCGAGAGATCGAGGGCGTAGACCCAATTGCCTTGCCGAAATCGTATGGTGCCCAGCCGCGCAAGAGCGGCGGGAGGCAGGTCATCTCCAAAGCGATCTTTCCGTCTCGCTTGAACCGCAGCCTTCTTCGGCTGATCTGTCTCGCCCACGGAGGGCGCGGCTTGCGGTGGCGAATGGCCCGGCAGCATCAGTAAGCCCGTCGCTGCGGTCAATACACTGACAGCTAGCACCAGCATCGCCGCGAGTTTCAACTTCGCCACTGTCATGGCTCGCAACGCACTTTCTGCCAGCGTCAGCGCCGCGGTCGAGGGTTTGCTCAGCGTCAGGCTCGCCGCCGCGCCCGGTTCCGGGACGAGAAACGCCGGCATCAGCACGGCGGACATCGTCAGGCCGCGGCGAGCCAGCCGGAGCCGCAGCAGCTCTCGTCCCTTCCCCAACCGGCGTTTCAGCGTGGCCAGTGAGCAGCCCAGTTGCCGCGCCGCTTCTTCCTGCGTGGCCGCTTCCAGACAGCACAACAAAATCGGCGCCCGATAACGCTGCGGAAGCCTAGCCAGCTCCTCGTCCAACAGCGTCTGGGCCTCCGAAAGCCGAATGTCGTCGAGAGCGTCCGGCGCGGCTCGGCCGGGGGCCTGACGCTCCTTCGACATTCGCCGAGCCGAGGTCGCTTTTGCTTTGAGGGCCAGGTGATAGGCGACGCGGTACAACCAGCAGGCGAGCGAGTCGTGCCAGTGCAGCGAGGCGGCCTTGCGTGCCAGCACCAGGAAGGTCGCTTGCGCGACATCCTCGCTATCGTGCCAGTTGCCCAGCACGCGCAGGGCCACGCCCTGCACCAGCGGCCGATGACGACACAGCAGACGCGCGAACGCTTCTTCGTCGTGCTGATCGATGTAGCGATGCAGTAATTGGCGATCCGAGAACTGTTCCAATTGTGCCGCCATGCGGCGGAGATGGCGGAGGATCAGATTGGCTTGCGGAGCGGTCATGGTCGGCGCCCTCACACGGGTGGTTTTCTTTATATCCCGCGCCGAGGCATCGTCGGCTCATGTTTTTTCTTGGAGGGGGGATTGCGTTTAGCCACTACATGCAACGGAGCGCGGGAATGTCCCGCGCTCCGCCTGCATGTAGTGGCTAAACGGAGAATCGAATGGATCACGCCAGCAATTTCTCGATGACGCGTCCTTCGCGGAACAGCTGGATGGGCCGGCCCGTCGAAGTCGTCAGCTCGGTGTGCGGATCGATGCCGAGGCAGTGGAAGACGGTGGCCGACACGTCATCCGGCGTACACGGGTCGGTCGCCGGCGCCATGCCCTGCACGTCGGTGCTGCCGTGGACGTAGCCGCGCTTGAAGTCGCCGCCGGCCAGCGCGACCGCCATCGAGCGCGCCCAGTGATCGCGGCCGTCTCTCTTGTTGATCTTCGGCGTTCGCCCGAACTCGCCGGCACAGTAGACGATCGTCGTATCGAGCAGTCCGCGCGCGCTCAGGTCCTCGACCAGCGCCGACAGCGTTTGATCGAGCGTCGGCAACAGCCGCTTGGAGAGCGCGTCGAAGTTCTTGTTGTGCGTGTCCCAGCCGCCGAGGCTGATGGTGACGAAGCGGACCCCGGCCTCCACCAGACGCCGCGCGGCAAGAGCGCCCTGGCCGAAGGAGCTGGCGCCGTAACGCTCGCGCACGGTGTCGGACTCCTGGCCCAGGTCGAATGCCTTCTGCGTCTTGTCCGAACGCAGGATTTCCAGCGCCTGCTTGTGGAAGGCGTCCAGTCCCTCGACGAGGTCGGCGGACTTGTCGAGCGAACGGAACGTCTCATCGAAGCCCTTGAAGAGCTTGTCGCGTTTTTCCAGCTGTTCGAGCGTGAAGCCGTTGGGCAGCTGAATACCGCGGACGCGCAGCGAGGCGCCCTTTCGGCTCTTGCCGCCGGCATTCCCCTCGATGAGGAACGGGTTGTAGGCAGCACCGAGGTAGCCGGAAAAGCCGCGGCGGTTGTCGTTGAAGCTGACATAGGGCGGCACACCCTTCTCCGATTGCAGCAGCTTGGCCGTCAGCGAGCCGAGAGACGGATAATCCAGCGCCGGCGTCGGCTTGTTCCCGGTGGTCATGAACACGCTGGCAGGGCCGTGTGCGGGAATGGTGTGATACAGCGAGCGAACGACGGAAATCTTGTCGGCCGCCTGCGCCGTCTTCGGCATATGCTCGCTGATTTGCACTCCGGTAGCGCTGGTCGGAATCGGCTTGAATTGGCTGCGGATGCCTTCCGGGGCGCTAGTCTTGATGTCCCACATGTCGAGGTGCGAGGGACCGCCGCTCAGCCAGAGCATGATGACGGCGTTGGCTCGCCGCTTGCGTTTTTCCGGCGTGGGACCGGCTTGCGCCTCCAGACGCAAGAGCTGCGGCAGCGTCAGCCCGAACAGGCCGCCGGCGCCGATTTTGAGGAAGTCGCGTCGATGAAAACCTTCGCAGTCCGTGACGAATGAACGGGCCATGGTTGTGCGATCCTTTCTCTTCGCCGCTTGCGGCTTAGCGCTAAGCCGCAAGCGGCTTGTCAGTGGTTGAACACGAATTCGTTGGTATTTATCAGCGCCCACATGGTATCGATAAAGGCCGACTTGCGATCTTGGCTCTGTGCGCGATGCTCGGCAAACCATTCTCGCTCCTTCGAGGTGGGCAGCCGGCTCACGGTGGCCAGGAACAGCTCATCCAGCACTTTGTTATCGTCCTTCTGGGACTCTAGTAGCTGGGCGATTCGTCCCTGCCGCGACTGCACTTTCTGCTGGATCGCCGGATCGGCCATGAGATACAGCTTCTGCGGCAAACCCGGCTCCATGGCGCGCTCGCAATCGCAAGCGGTCGTCCGCGGCGGCCGGCCGAAAATGCGGAACGCGTAGTTCACCGAATTGTTTTGCAAGCGGCTGGCCCCGACCTCGATCGCCCGGCTGCCGTCCGGCATCTCCGGGCCGAATTTCTCGGTTACGCCCAGCGCCTCATTGAGTACATCGACCATCACCTCCGCCATCATCGGACGGATGTTGCCGTGCGAGTAATTGGTGTGGTCGAGACGGTTCGTCTCGTTCGGCACCGAGGTTAGCTGATAGGTGCGCGACAGGAGGATCTTGCGCTCCAGCGCGCGGATGTTGTATTTGCTGTCGATGAAGTCCCTGGCCAGGGCGTCGAGCAGCTTGGCGTTGGATGGCGGATTGGCCAGTGAGAAATCGTCCACCGGTTGCACGATGCCGGTGCCGAAATAATGGCCCCAGACGCGATTGACGAAGCTGCGCGCGAAGAACGGATTGTCCGGGGCATGCATCCACTCGAAGAGGGATTGCCGAGCATCCTTGTCTTTCTCGAAGTCGATGACAGGCCCGCCCAGCGCGCGCGCCGACAGCGCCTTGTTCGAATCGGGATCGGGCAGCGTTCGTCCGTTGTTCTGCACGAACACTTCGCGCAGCGGAGACAGGGGCAGCGTTTTCTTGTCGCGTCTTCTCTTGTTGCGCTCGGCGTTTTCGCTGCGGAATAGTTTCTGCGCTTCCGGCGAGGTGCCGAACGACACCCGGCTAAAGACGTTGGCGTAGGCGCGGTAATCCGACTGCGTCCAGCGGTCGAAGGGGTGTTTGTGACATTGGGCACATTCGAGACGGACGCCGAGGAAAGCCGCTGCCGTCTTCTCGCCCCATTGCTCGATCGTGACACGCTGCTGGCGGCGCCAGAACAGATCGAGGCTCGGCCGATCGGCATAGACGCGATTGAAGCCGCTGTCGTTCGCCTCCGTCGCCTTGACCTGCTTAACGTATTCCTCTGGGCTGAGCCCCTCGCGACTGGTGGCGCACAGGACGCCGTGAACAAGCTCGTCATAGGGCATGTTCTCGGCGAGTCTCTTGCGGAACCAGTCGTGCCACATCTGGCTCAGACGCACCCTGCGCTGCTGCGGGTTCTCCAGGGCATCCGTATTGTTGCCGGTGATGTCGCAGAACTTGGTCGCCCACAAAGCGGCGTGCATCGGATGAGCAAGCAATTCGTCGATCTTGCGCGTCCGTTTATCGTGCCGCCTGTCGGCGAGGAATTCGCGTACTTCCTTCGGCGACGGCAGCGTGCCGATGGTGTCGATGGTGACGCGGCGGAGAAAGTCGGTGTCGCCAGATTGTTTCGACGGCACGATGTTGAGCCGTCTCAGCTTGGCGAACACCTCGCGATCGATGAAATTGACCTCCGGCGCCTGCGGATAGCGGAAACCCGGCTTTGGCTCGAACGGGACCAGAACGCGCACTGGAAGGACGTGGCCGCGGTAGGAGACGACGACAGCGGTGTCGCCAGGCCGCACGGCACGCAGCTCTCCCAGTGGCGTCACTTCGACGATGGCGTCATCATTGGTGCGAAAGTCGCACAGCGACGTGATCCTCTCCGTCGTCGCGTCCGTGAAGGTCGCCTTTACTTGCAGCTTGCCGTATTGTCCCGGTTTGACGAAGGCATATTCGGGAGGGGTTATGGCGATTTTGACGACCGTGCCGCTGCCCTCCTGGCGGCGCGCCCCGCCGGCAATCCATTCGCGCAGCAGCCGATAGGCCCAGGAGCTGCGGCCAAAGCGCGTTTGCCCTTCGTGCGGCACTCGGCCGGACGCCTTGAGCAACAGCAAGCTGTTGTCCGGATCGGCGAGGTCGAGGCGCCGGCCCTCGACCTCGCGGGTCAGGGCCAGATAATCCTTGGCCGGATCGTAGCCGAACAACGAGAGCCTGAAACCACCTTTGCCCTGGAACGAGCCGTGGCAGGAGCCGGAATTGCAACCCATCCGGCCGAACACGCCCATGACATGGCGATCGAAATCGACTTTCTCGACGACCTCGCCGCCAGGGAGCTTCACGGCGGCGCGGGCGCTGGGCATGGCCAAAACCGCCAGCGCGAGGAAAGTGAGGCAGGAGCCTAAACGCTCTACACGGTTAGCGGGCATTTCGCGATCCTCCGCGGAGCCGGACTCCTCGCAGTTGAGGAGAGTGTCAGGAAGATTGAAACAGGCAGGCGGGCGGGTAGGGGGGCCGCGTGCGGTGCGACACAAATGAAACCTTTATCTTCCTCAAAAGTATCGCCGCGGTCGGAGGAACGCAAGAATTATTTGGACGGGAAAATGGTCTTATGGTTAGCCGCGACGCGCAGCGGAGCGCGGGAGGAACCCCGCGCACCGCTGCGCGTCGCGGCTAACCGA
>Ga0335075_10009537_pt1 | contig 14790 bp, 13 predicted proteins | sample Lox_Sample_24_FD_206723 | JGI IMG/M metagenome (GOLD analysis project Ga0335075, IMG submission 206723) | Soil microbial communities from Loxahatchee National Wildlife Refuge, Florida, United States - Lox_Sample_2.4 | ecosystem: Environmental > Terrestrial > Soil > Wetlands | place: USA...
CGGACTGGTCTGGCCGGCCAGATTGTCGCTACCCGGTGTTGCTGTGGAACCGGCGATGATCACATTGACGCGGATTCCGCGCCCTTTCAGTTCGTTGGCCCAGGTTCGGGCGAATGAACGAACGGCAGCTTTGGTGGCGGCATAGACTCCGAGGCCTTCGCGGCCCCGCTCAGCGGTGGTGGACCCGGTGATGATGATCGAGGCGCCGTCGTTCAGCAGCGGAAGTGCTTTTTGCACGGTGAACACCACGCCCTTGATGTTGGTCGACAGGAGTGTGTCGAGGTGGTCTTCGGTGATGTCACCGATGCGGGCGACGGCGGTGACGCCGGCGTTAGCCACCACGATGTCCAAGCCACGGCCAGCTTCCGCCACCGCGGCGTATAACCGATCTAAATCGGCGCCCGCACCGACATCGCCGCGCACTCCGTTAGCCCGTTCACCCAACTGGCCTAAGGCCTCGTCGAGTTGGGCTTGCCGGCGCCCGGTGATGAATACCTGTGCACCTTCGTCGACGAACCGGGCGGCAGTGGCGAGGCCGATACCCGTTGTGCCGCCGGTGATGACGGCGGTCTTCTCATCCAGCAATCCCACGTGTGCGTCCTTTCAGAGCTCGTGTGGTTCCGGTTCGCCGTGAATAGCTCGTTTCACTGCGCGTTCAGTCGTTGAGGAACAGGCGCGCATTGGCTAGGAAGACGTCTGCATGTTGCGATTGTGCGCCGTGGCTGGCGTCGGGAAGTACGAGAAGTGTGGCGTAGGGGAGGTGCTCTTCAAGGATGAAGGCGTTGATTGGGTCGACGACGATGTCCTTGCTGCCGTGAACGATCAACGCTGGTTGAGGGATGGCCTTGAGCATCGCGTACCGGTTTTCCGCGGGAATCGTCCCCCACTCGCGGATCGCGTGCAGCTGTGCATCGGCCGACGTAAGGGTGACCGATGACACGCGCTCGGCCTCGCGCAGGCTGAGGCGCCCGAGGTACGCATTTCCCGCGCGCTGGCGGGGTTCGCTTGGGGTGAAGAATGATTTCAGAATCAACGCCACAGGGTCTTCTAACTCATCTATGGATAGCTCAGTGAACGTCATCTTTTCGCCACCGCGGGGACCGGTGCCGCAAAGAATCATGCGCCGAATCATCTCCGGTTGCTCGAACGCGATCTGCTGGGCAACCATGCCGCCCAGCGAAAACCCAAGGAAATCAACGGTGGTCAGGCCCAGCGCGCGGAGAAAACCGAGACAATCGACGGTGAGCTCAGCCACAGTCGCCGGGGTGACACCGCTAGAGCCTCCCGCTCCTGGATAGTCAAATGTGATCACTTCTCGATCTGCGGCGAGGCCGTCAACGATCAGCGGATCCCAGTCGTCGACGTTGGAAGCGAAGTAGCCGGCGAGCACCAGCGGAACCTCGCCGCCGGAACCTATGCGCCGGTAGGCAAAGTCGACACCATCTGCGGTACCGATCACCTCAGTTGGCGTCTGCAAATATGTTTGTGCCGCGCGGGTGTTCATGATCGCCCTTCTTTGCGATGCCACCTGTCTAGATGAGGTTGATGGCGTCGAGGAACTCGCCGGCCACCTTGTCGTCGCCGGCGACGGCGACCAGGGCGCGCCACGGTAAGCGCGTGGTTGACCATGCGAGAAAGTCTGCGGTGGTAGAGGTCAGCGTTGCGGCCGGTTCGTCGGATGACCGTAGTGGGTTGACGGTGACGATGCTGGCCTCAGTGCTGATCAGGATGTTGGCCGCGGCCGGACCGGTGAGTCGCAACGCCAGTGGCGCGATGAGGTGGCTGGCGAGGTCCGCCTGCATTTTTGGGATGCCGCCAAGCAGCCAGGAAACTGACGGACCCAGGCGAACCTCGTCCAATGGGGGAAGCTGCCGGGTGATGGGACCCCGAGGGGCGAGAATGTCGTAGCGCAGGTGGGTCGTCATGTCAAAGGTGAACATGTCGGCGATGCCGTGCAGGGGATAGGTCCCCAAATCGAGCATCGGCGCCTCGACGGAGGCCATGGGTTCGTCTTGCAACGGGCTGAACGTCGCAATGGCTTGCTCGAGCTGCTTTTGAACGTTCTCGAGGATGCGGGTGTTGTCCCAGGTCCGACGCTCGGCCACCATCGCATCGTTGAGGGCTTCAATCCTGCTGTCCGGCACGGCCTCACCACGGACCGCGGCCTGCAGCAGTTCGAGCAAACATCCGATGTGACTGATGACGTCGCGCACCGACCATCCTGCTGCGGCGCTTGGTGTCTGCCACTCGGTATCGTCGAGGCCCCGTCCGATGTCGGTGAGATCACCTGCAGCCGAGCGCATTCCGGAGATTCCAGCGTGGCTCATGACGGACTCCTTTCAGTTCACGTGGTTGCATAGCTGTTTGGGAACTTCGCCGCCAAGTAGTTCGATCAGCCCTACTACCAGCGCATCGAGCTCTTGTCCGACGGCGGCGATGGCGGGGTTGTCGTAGCTGTAGAACAGCAGACTGGGTTGGTTGACCGTGAACATAGTGTCGCCGTCGGCGTCGGCGTATAGCAGGGTGCGCAGCGGGGCGTGCAGCATGACCGACGGGTCGTGGCGGAACATGCGTTCGGCGATGGTGTGGTTGCCCATCAGATATTGGGTGGCTTTCCAAAACGATGTCGAGCCGGACATGATCGCCGTGACGTCGCTGCTGTAGTAGCGCATAAAGCCGTGTGGGGCGTTAATTTCGGCGAGCTCCAAAGTGGCTTTCCAGGAGGCCATCTGAAAGAAGCGGGCGAAATCAACTGCTGGGATCAAAGTGCCGTGCCGGTACGTCGGTAGGAGTAGCACCCGCGCACCGACCAGCGCCTCGTTCTTGCCGGGGCCGACTGCCAGCACGCGGCCGACACCTTCAGCGCCGACGTCGGATGGGACCTGCGGGGTGATGGAGTATTGGCCGCTGATGTAGAGGAAGTCCGAGGCGTTGACGGTGGCGGCCTCAACCTGGACGAGCACTTGGCCGGGACCCGGTGCGGGTGCGGGGGATTCGGCGATTTCCAGGACATCGCCAGATTCGCCGATTGCTGTGATCTGCAGTCTATACATGACAGACCTTCGATATGCGTTGGGATTAAAGCTGTTTGGCATGAACGGTGTCAGCGCCGAGTGCGTCGGCGATGAAACCGGCGACGGTCACCGGTTGGGCGATGAAAGCGGTGTGAGAACCTGCGATGGACTTGGTGGTGGCGCCCATGCGTTCGGCCATGAATCGCTCGGCGTCCGGAGCGATGGCATTGTCGTGTTCCGAGACTAGATACCACGAAGGCTTGGCTTTCCAGCCGGCGGCGGTGGCGTTTTCGGTGAGGGCGGCCACGGAGAGCGGCCGCTGAGTGGCGAACATGACCTCGGCGACATCGACGGGTACGTCTGCACAGAAGGTCTCGCGGAAACGCTCCTTCGTGATATAGAGGTCGGGCCCCTGCGGGGCGCCCGGCGCGTCGTAGCCAGTGGGATAGGAAGTGCTTGCCAGCAGGGGCGGTGAGAAGGGTTGCTGCACGCTGGCGCAGCTTTCGCCCTCGTCGAGCCCGAATGCGGCCAGGAAGACCAGCGCGGTGACGTTGGCCAGTTCAGCCGAGGCTTGGGTGATCACAGCGCCGCCATAAGAATGCCCGACGAGGACCACCGGGCCGTCGATGGCCCTCACCGCTGCCGATAGCGCTGCGGCGTCGCAGGCGAGGCTGCGCAGAGGATTAGGCGCCGCTACGACGGTGTGGCTAGCGCTTTGCAGCTCGCGGATCACGCCGGAGAATCCGGACGCGTCGGCGAACGCCCCGTGCACAAGAACGATCGTCGGCGTCGTTGATGTGGTCATGATCATTGTCCCTGAGTGGTAAGTGGACCTCGCGATTCGTCATCAAACATCACATGTCGGCAACTGGCGCGCCGTCATCCATTTGTGTGAGGCGCTTGGCGGACCGGGTCACATATTCGGATGAGTGAGCGCCGAACGCAGGCGACCGATACTCGTCAGGGGGCCGATAGGAGTGACACCATGCCGATGATCGACGTATATGCACCCGAGGGTGTGTTCGAGGACAAGCTCACGCTGGCGCGCCGCTTGGCGGGCGCCGTCATGGCGGTTGAACAAGTCCCTGAAATTGCGATGTTCCGTCAGAACACAGCGGCGTTCATTCACGAGCTGTCCGCCGATGCCATCGCCAACGTGGACGGTGGTTCCGACTACGTGCGCGTCCAAGTGCTGACCAACGCCGGCGGGCTGGATCGCGACAAGCAAATCGTCTTGGTGGCCCGCCTCACCGAGCTGATCGCCGGGGCGGCGGGTAACCCGCCTGCGCCCGAGCGGATCTGGGTGCTGCTCACGGAGGCCATCGACGGCGGTTGGGGGCTCTGGGGGCACGCGCATACCAACGCCGAGCTGGTGGCAGCGGCACGGCGTGAGATGGCTCAGACTGTGCAAACCTCCCCGGGCGGGAGGAAATGACGAGTGAATAGCTCGACGCCTAAGGTTCTTTTTACCCGCGACGGGCCGCTGGGTACAGTGACGCTGGCCAACCCTCGACTGAATCTGATTGGCCAGCAGCTAATTTCCGATCTTCTGGTTGCGATCGACCAGGTTGAAGCCGCGGAGGGGCTGCGGGCATTGGTGCTGCGGGGCGAGGGCAAGGTCTTCAGCGCCGGAGCAGATGTCGCCCTGTTTGCGGGCATGACCGCTCATCAGCTGCGTCCTTTGATCGGCTCATTTTTGGATCTGGGGCATCGCATCGAGCGGCTCCCGTTTCCGACGCTGGCCGCAGTCCACGGGACGTGCATGGCGGGCGGCTTTGAGCTGGCCTTGTTCTGCGACCTGATCTGGGCGGCCGAAGGCACCATGCTGGGTCTGCCCGAGACCCGGCTGGGCATCGTTCCGCTGGCCGGCGGCATCGAACGGATCGCCACGCGGGCGGGCCTTGGACGCGCGCGCTCGGTCGCGTTGGGCGCGGAGTTGCATACCGCGGAGGAGTTCGCGGCGTGGGGAGTGATCGATCGCGTGCTCGTCGCAGACGAGTTGCACAGCGCTGCACTGGAATTCGCCAGCAGGTTGGCCGGCGGACCGACACGCGCGTTCGCGGTGGTCAAGGAACTCACCCGCGCCTACACCGCCGGCGGCGTCGCGGGTGCCGACGCGCTGCTAGCCGATGCGGCGGTCGGCCTGTTCGACACGGAGGACGCTCGCGGCGGGATCCGCAGCTTCTTGACGTCGGGTCCCGGGCACGCGACGTTCACCGGGCAGTGAAGGCGTGGCCGCCGCGCTTTACCGATGATTCAGTCCGAGCCGTTGCCGGCGAGGAATTCCGTGACGTCAGCTCCGAATTCGCTGGCGTGCTGAAACAGAAACCCGTGCGCGGCGTCGGGGTAGATTTTGACCCGCGCTTGGGGAATGAGACCGGCCAGCAGATAGGAAAAGTGTGGCAGGATCATCGGGTCGCTGTCACCCGCGGCGATGAACACCGGATGATTAATCGCGCTGACTCGCTGCAGCGCTGCGTGATTCGGGATGCCCCAGTCGCACACGGCGTCGTACTGTGCCTGCCTGGTCGCCCAGGTGGTCGGTTGATCGACATCGCTGGTGCGTCCGAATACTCGGCCCAGTGTCGCCTGGCCCGCTTGCCGACTCGCCAGCGACGAGGTGAAAAAGACCTCGAGATAACCGTTCGGGTCCGGCTCCGGCTTGCCCACCGCGCCGATTACCTCGGAGGCCCAGCCGTGCATGCCTGTCCCGCCTCGTGGCGCGGCGGAGGCCAACACAAGTCGGCGCACCACATCGGGCCGGATGAGTGCGATCTCCTGGGCAACGAAGCTGCCGATCGAGAACCCGAGGATATCGACGTGTGGAACATCCAATGCGGCGATGAAAGCAATGGCATCGCGGGCCATCTGCTCGACCGTGTCGGGAGTTGTCCCGGTCGTGGCCCCGACGCCCGCATTGTCGAACGCTACGACGCGCCGCTCAGCGGCCAGGCCGTCGACCAGGGGAGGATCCCAATTCTCCAAATTGCCGCGGAAGTGTTGCAACAGTACCAACGGGACTGTGCCGGAGCCGATTTCGCGGTAGGCGTAGGCGATGCCGTTGCCGGCGTGAATGACCTGATTGGGAGCAATGCTGTAGCTGACTTCTGTTGTGGTGGTCACGTCACGGTCCTTTGGAAGTATCTGGTCAGTCAGGACGACAGCTCAGGCGCCCAGAGGCCACGATTTCATCTGACAGATCGGCGGTCATTCACCTGTTCGTGTGACCGCACCGCCCCCGATGGGAGCGCAGCGAGAAACGTAACAACGCGTGCCTAAGTCAGGTATTCATTCACCCGAACAGGTGACTCACCGCCAGCGCGCGGCATGTCATGGTGGTCACGGCCGCCGCACCACGGGAGAGACACGATGACCGCAGTTGAGGATGCCAATAGGGCACTGGTGATCGAGGCTTTCGAAACCCTGTTCAACAGACGCGACTACGCCCGCGCCGAAGAGTTCTGGTCTCCGGATTACATCCAGCACAGCGCTCACATCCCACCCGGCCGCAGCGGCCTGTTCGAGCTCGTCAAGTCACTGCCGGCGGAATTGCGTTACGAGCATCAGCTCGTCGTCGCCCGTGGCGACCACGTCATCCTGCACGGCCGGTTCTCGGGCCATGGACGGCCGGCCAGTTGGGTGGTGGCCGACGTCGTGCGCCTTGCCGACGGCAAACTCGCCGAGCATTGGGACGTCATCCAAGACGAGGTCGACGAAACGCAATCAGTCAGTGGCCTGCCCATGTTCGGTGACGCCTTCCCGGCTGCGCAGCCGGCGGCGTCACCAGAGCCTTCCCTGCTGCTGCAGGCGTTCACCCGCTACCTGCGCAACAGGCCCGCCGACGACGACACCGAGAGCATCCGCAGATTCAATGATGGCCAAGCGCTGGAAGGGATTTCCGGCTACTCCGGCAGCTTGGGTGGTGTCCCCGCGGTCACGCTCGAACCATTGGTCGGCAGGCCCAAGCGCACTGTCGTCTACTACCACGGGGGTGGCTATATCAGCGGCTCGCCACCGGATCGATACCTGCCGCTGGCCGGCGCCGTGGCGCTTGCCGCAGAGGCCAGAGTGCATCTGGTCGACTATCGCTTGGCTCCCGACCATCGCTTTCCCGCCGCCTTTGACGATTGCCGGGCGGCCTACCGGTGGATCGTCGGCGATGGTGGGGAGAATCCCGAGACCCTCGCCGTGCTCGGGGATTCCGCCGGCGGCAACCTAGCGATAGCCGTCACCACGGCGGCCCGTGACGAGAACCTGCCGCTGCCTTCGTGCCTTGCGGTGATCTCGCCGTTCGCCGACCTGACCTTCTCCGGACCCTCGTTGGAACTGCGCAAGAATGTCGACCCCTTCGTTACTCGCGAAACACTGGAATCGATGGCATCCGAATACCTCGACGGTGCCGACCCGGCAGATCCTCGCTGTTCGACCGTGTTTGCCGATCTACACAGTCTTCCACCGCTGTTGATCCAGGTGGGCGAAAACGAGATCCTGTTCGACAACGCGACACGTATCCGCGACGCAGCCGTGGCCGCCGGCGTCGAAACGACCTTTCAGCCGTGGGCGCATGGGATTCATGTATGGCCGGTCTTCATATCGGCGGGAATACCCGAGTCGGCGCTTGCGATTGAAGATCTCGCCAGCTTTTTCAGACTGCACGCCCGCAGCGACACCGCAGAGGAGGCAGCGTCGTGAGCACGCCGCCAGAGAACGACGGGGCACAGCCGCTGTTGCGGCCCTACCGCGCGGGCGACTACCCGCTCGCCAACCGCGTCGTCATGGCGCCTATGACACGTAGCCGCGCAACCACTCCCGACTTGGTGCCGACGGAGCTGCATGCGCAGTACTATGCCCAGCGGGCCTCGGCCGGGCTGATCATCACCGAGGGCACGTGGGTCAGTGCCGACGCCGTCGGCTGGCACGACGTTCCCGGATTGTTCACCGACGCGCAGGTCCGCGGCTGGTCTGCAGTGACCGAGGCCGTGCACCGCGCGGGAGGTGTCATCTTCGCCCAGCTCTGGCACACCGGCTCGCTGTCGCATCCCGATTTCTTCTCCGGCACACCACCGTTGGCTCCGTCGGCGGTTAACCCGAGGCTGCACTCGCCAACCGCGTCGGGCAACCAGCCGACTGTGACTCCCAGAGCGATGACGCAAGACGACATCCGCAGGACGGTCAACGACTTCGCAACGGCTGCCGCGAATGCCGTACGGGTCGGGTTCGATGGAGTGCAACTTCAGGCAGGGTTCAACTACCTGATCAGCCAGTTCCTCAACCCACGCACCAATGTCCGCACCGACGACTACGGCGGCTCAATCGAAAACCGGGCACGCTTTTTGTTCGACGTGCTTGACGCCGTCGGCGCACGCATCGACATCAGCAAGGTGGGGGTCAAGGCCGGGCCGGCGTGGGGTGAACGCGGCGAGTTCGTCTCGACGGCCGACACTCTGGAGACCAGCGAGTACGTCATCGAGCGGCTCAACGAATATTCGTTGGCGCACTTGCTGTTGATGGGCGCGATGGCCGATCTCAGCGGTGGCCCACTGTCGGATCTGCAGGGCGACGGCATGTTCAGGCATTTTCGCCCCCGCTACCGCGGCACCATCGTCGCCAACGTCGGGATGACGCGCGAACGCGGAAACCAACTCGTCGCTGACGGGCTGGTCGATCTCGTCGCATTCGGCGAAATGTTCATCGCCAATCCCGATCTACCGCAACGGTTTGCCGTCATGGCGCCAACCGTCCGATCCGACCGCGCCTTGCACTACACACCCGGCCCGCATGGATACACTGACTACCCACCCTACGCGCCGACCGCCGAAACCCAAGACGGCGAACAGATTGCGTGAGGTACTGATGACTTTGTCCGTTCGCATCTTCAACACCGGATACACGCCGGTCAACGGCGGCCCCGGCTGGGACGCGCGCAGCACCGCCACCTGGCCATCGTCGACGGCCATCCTCATCATCGGCGCGCACGACGCCATACTGGTCGATGCATTAATGACCACCGCCCAAGGCCGACAGCTGGTCTCGTGGATTGGCGGAGCAGACACCAATTTGACAAACATCGTGATCACCCATGGACACGGTGACCACTTTTTCGGCGCCGGCCCGGTCTTGCGGGCCTACCCCGCCGCTCGGCTGCTAGCGCTCAACGACGACGTCATTGATGAAGCACGCCTCCACCTTCAGTCCGACATCTTGTCGAATTGGATCGGCTGGTTCGGCGACCAGTTCGACCACGCTGCCGCTATTCCCGAGAAGTTCGGATCCGAAGTCCTCGAGGTGGAGGGCACGCCGCTCAACTGGTTGGCGGTCGGTGGAGCCGACGGTACCCCCGCCACCGTCATACACGTGGCCGAGCTAGGAACGGTGTGCGCCGGAGATGCCGTTTACAACAACATCCACATGTGGTTGTGGAACTCCACACCGGAAAGTCGCGCGGCCTGGCTGTCCACCATCGACGCGGTCGCGGCGTTGGAACCGCACACCATCATCGCCGGCCACAAAGATCCCGACGCCTCCGATGACGACGCGGCGCGCCAACTGGCGCAATCACGCCGATACATCGAAGACTTTGATCGCGCGGTGGCGTCATCGACGTCGGCGTCACAGCTCATCGACACGATGATGAACACCTACTCCGACTTCGGCAATCCGTACACCTTGTTCTTATCGGCACACTCCCAGTTCGGCTGAGGTGCCAATGCTTCCAGACCGCCTGCCCGGATGGTGGGTGGTGGCGAGGGCTTCGCGGCGCTCATCCGCTCCTTCGCAGCCGGTGAAATCGTCACCGGGTATACCCTAGTAGTAATTTGCAACTAGGATCGGGTACGACGACGGTGCTGTCCCACGAAAGGGCAACCAGATGACGACGACAACGGTCCTCGACCGCTTTCGGCTCGACGGGAAGGTAGCAGTCGTCACCGGTGCCTCGTCCGGTTTGGGCATCGCCTTCGCCCGGGCACTTGCGGAGGCGGGCGCCGACGTGGTGTTGACCGCGCGCCGCACAGAGCGGCTCAAGCAGACTCAGGCGCTGGTTGAGGAGCTGGGCCGACGCGCGCTGACGGTGACCGCGGACGTCGCGGTTCCCGAGGACGCCCAGGCGGTAGTCGACGCGGCGATGACCGAATTCGGTCATGTCGACGTGCTCGTGAACAACGCCGGGAAGGGCACCGCCGTACCCGCGACACGCGAAACGCCGGACCAGTTTCGGGAGGTGATCGACATCAACCTCAATGGTTCTTATTGGATGGCCCAGGCCTGTGGCCGGGTCATGCAACCGGGCAGTTCGATCATCAACGTCGCCAGCGTCGTCGCACTGACCAGCGGCAAACTGCCCCAGGCCGCCTACTCGGCCAGCAAGGCCGGTGTAACCGGCCTGACCCGGGACCTGGCCGTGCAGTGGACCGGTCGCAAGGGCATCCGGGTCAATGCCCTGGCTCCGGGCTTCTTCCCGTCGGAAATGACCGATCAGTTCCCCGACGGCTACATCGACAGCCAATTGCCGCGCGTGCCCGCCGGACGGCCGGGAGATCCGGAGGAGCTTGCCGCCGCGCTGGTGTTCCTCGCCAGCCCTGCGGCCGCCTATGTCACCGGTGCGACGCTGGTCGTCGACGGCGGTCTGACAATCTCCTAGGCAAGTTTTGAAAAGCAACGGGATTCGGGATTATCCTGCTAGCTGTGAAACACGCGGACTTACTCGACGAGAACTGCGCGATCGCCCGCTCGGCGGGGATCGTGGGCGAGCGTTGGGTGTGGGTGATCCTGCGCCAGGCGTTCAATGGCGCCCGGCGGTTCGAGGAATTCCAGCGTGGCATCGGGCTGGCCCGCAACGTTCTGACGGAGCGCCTGAATTGGCTAGTCCAACATGGCATTCTCGAACGACGCCGGTACGCCGAGCATGCCGCGCGCGACCTCAACGAGTACCGGCTGACCCCCAAGGGCCGCGCGCTGTTTCCCGTCTACGTCGCCTTGATGCAATGGGGAAACGAATGGACCGGTCTTCCGGCCCCGCCGGTCGATCTGCTGCACAAGCCCTGTGGACACCGCGTCGGCGTCCGCGTGGTCTGTTCGCAATGCAGTCAGGACATCAACGTCCGCGACACCGAGCCGACCGTCGGGCGCGGCCTGATCATGCATCGCGGCAACCGCTCATGAACCGCTTCCCCCGGGGGAAGCAAGCGTCGTCGCTGCGGCAACGGCTTCGATGGGCCGCCCGATGAGGCCCTACGGGCCGCTACGCGGCCGCGACGACGAACTGGCGAACGCGCTCGGAGTTGTTCGCCGCACCCGTGTGCATGGCGCCAGCGGCGTAGTGCTGATTTCGGGTGATGCGGGGATCGGGAAGACGGCGCTTCTGTCGGAGATCTGCCGTCAAGCAACACACTCGCGCATCCGCGTGGCACGCAGCAAGTGCGACGAAATCGAGCAGGCGTGCCCCGGTGCGCCGATCATCGGGCTGCTACGCAGCGGTCGGGATGCGCTGCTGACGGCTGACGAATTCCAGGAGATCGCCGGGCTAACCGGCGAGCCGCTGGTCCTGGTTGATCGCACCGCCGGACACCTCGAGCGGCTGGCGGAATCGCACCGCATGATGATCGCCGTCGACGACGTGCAATGGGCGGACCGGCTCAGCCGATATGCATTGCGGTCGTTGATTTCTCGAATGGCCGGTCGGCCAGTGGTATGGGTGCTGGCCAGTCGCTCCGCAGCCTCGGGCATCGCCGCCAGCGCCGCGGATACCGTAGGCGTCGAGCACATCCGGCTGGTGGCGTTGCCGCGCGGTGCGATCGCCGAGATCGCCCGGGATCGCCTCGGCAACGGCCTTACAAACCGTGTTGACAAGTTACTTGACGCTGTCGGGGGAAATCCGCTGTTGGCCACTCAAGTCATTGACGGCGTCGCGCGGTGCGCCGAGACCGGTCGCGAGGAAGACATCCCGGCCGAGTTTCATGCCGCTGTGTTTCAGCGGCAGGTCGGCTTGACGAACACGGCGCGGGAAATCATTGAAACCCTCGCCGCCGCCGGGCGCCCGGTGCGAATCGATGAATTGCCCGGTCTTTGTGAGACGACGCCCGGACGCCGGTACGACGACGCGGTCGCCTCGGTGATTTCAACGGGTTTGGTGACGTCGACCGGCGCCGAACTGACGTTCGGCCACGACCTCGTCAGGCAGGCGGTGTATGACCATCTGTCTCCCGAGATACGGCGTCGGCTGCACACTCGATGGGCACGACATTTCGCGGATGTCGCGGCAGATCCGGTGCTGGCCGCGACCCACGCACGCGCGGCCGCCGCCGTCGGGGATGAGTCCAACGCCAGGATCATGGTCGCCGCGGCGGAAGCTTTGGTCACCACGAGCGCCATTGACGCCGCAGACCTTGCGCTCCAAGCCTTTCGGACGCTGCGTCCCGGTCAGCCGCAGTGGTTGGAGGTCGGCGAACGAGCGGTGGCGGTGATGTCGCGCGCGGAACACGTCAATGACACTATCGATGCGGCCGACCGACTGCTCGCCACGATCGACGATGTGGACACCATCAGCCGGATCCAAACTCACGCCGTGAAAGCGCTGTGGCTCAGCGGACGCTTCGCCGATCTGAACGATCGCGCCGAGCGCAGCCTCGCCTTGACCACCGGACGGCGCGATCTGACCGCACGCTTTCATGCGGCGCGTGCCTTGGCGGCCACTCGTACCGGGGCTGCCGACGCGGCCGCCGATCATGCTGACGCCGCGCTGTCGGAAGCCAGGGCGTCACACGACGGTGACGCACTCGCTTTGGCATTGCACGCCGCTGGTGAAGCGGCCCACGGTCTGCGTCGACATCAGCTGGCGCTCAAGCATTTCCGTGAACTGCGATCGGTGACGGGGGATTCATACCTCGCCGAGGAGATCATGCAATTGCAACTTCTCGATCGCTACCACGACGCCCAGATGCTCCTCGACAGCGCACACGAGGACAGCCATTCCGAGACCGAGTCGCTGCGTCCCGATCTGCTGTTCGCCCAAGCCAAACAGCACTACAACCTCGGCCAACTACGCGAGGCCGATCAAGTCTCTGCGACCGTCGTCGAACTCGGCCAGGTAATAGGCACCACGGTGCATGTCGTTGAGGGCACCTTGATACGTGCCTACGTCGCGTTGCTACGCGGTGAGGCGGCGTTGGCCGCGCAACGTCTCGGGCTGGCACTCGAGCTCACGGGCGGCCAGCCCGGCGAGCACCCCGGTGTGACATTCACCCAGGGCTGGTTGACTGCGCTACGGGGTGATCTCGACGGTAGCCGCCAAATCTTGTCGGGGCTGCTCACAGCGCCGCACCAATCACGCAGCTACTGGGCGTGGTGGCCCTGCTGGATGACGATCCTGTTTGAGGTCGGAATAGCTTGTGGAGCAGTGGAGTTCACCGAGAGCGCCGTCGAGATTGCCGAAGAGGCCGCGGCCCGCAACCCTGACGTCGCCACATTGACAGGGTTGGCATTGAACATGCGCGGGCTGTTCAACCGCGACTTGGCCATGGTGGACGAATCGGTAAGAGTCTTGCAGCACAGTCCACGACGGGTATTGACGGCCGCCGGTGTAGAGGGCTACGGCGCCATGCTGCTTGACGTCGGTCAACGCGAAGCCGCGCTGCACCAACTCGACGCCGCCTGGGACGACTACGACCGCCTTGGCGCCTTTGCACGCCGGGCGACGGTTCAGCGCGTCATGAGGCAAGCCGGCGTCCGGCGCGCAAAGTGGGTCAGCGATTACAACGGGTCGGAGCCTCAGTCGCTTACGGAGGGGGAACGGCGGGTGGTGTATTTGATCGCCGACGGCTACACCGACAAGTCGGCCGCCAAGACGCTGGGAATATCGGTGAATACTGTTGGTAGCCATCTTCGTTCGGCGTATTCGAAGCTTGGAGTCCAGTCGCGAGTGCAGTTGGTCAATGCACTACGTGAACGCGGTGAATTGAACTAAGTGATCCGGTCCGCGTCATCCGACGTGACGGACCAGCGTATCGATCAACGCGTTGATCGCCGGGCTGGCGTGTTGGGATGCCGCGTAGGCGATTGACAGCGTCCAGGTCATGGATGGGTGCAGCGGAACTACGCGCAACTCGGGGAACCGGTTGGCAGCGCTGGCGGGCAGGATGGTCGCTGCTAGTCGGTGCCGGATGAGCTCAGCCGTGATCGCATAATCGGCGACTTCGTAGGCGCTGATCGGCTCAACGCCGGCAGCGGCGAAGCCGGCATCCAGCCGCTGCCGTATTCCCCATCCGAGCGGGAAGTTGATGAAGTCGTGTCCGGCGAGGTCGGTGAGTGCGACTTTTCGCCGATCTGCCAGTGTATGGCCGGATTCGCAGACGAAGACCATGGGCTCGCTCATCAGTTCTCGCAGTGCCACCAGTTGGGACCCGGGCGAAGAGATCGACACGAGGGCCAGATCCATCTGGCCGTCGGCGATAGCGGTCAAATGCCCGGCTGAACCCGTCAGGCTTTGCCGCAGGCGAACGGTGATCAACGGGTGGGAGCGGCGGAACTCTTCCAGGGCGGCAGGCAGCTCCAACGTTCCCCAGGACATCAGGGTGCCCAGGGTGACTGAACCGGTGAGCTGATCACGGAATCCATCCACCGAAGTCCGGGCCCGGTGCGCGGTGTGGATGACTTCCCGGGCGTTCTGCAGGAAGACCTCGCCGGCGGCCGTGAGCGCGATTTGTCGTTTAGAACGGTCGAACAACTCGACGCCGAGTTCCTTTTCCAGCCTCCCGACCGATGCCGAGAGGGCAGACTGCAC
>Ga0335075_10009538_pt1 | contig 14789 bp, 11 predicted proteins | sample Lox_Sample_24_FD_206723 | JGI IMG/M metagenome (GOLD analysis project Ga0335075, IMG submission 206723) | Soil microbial communities from Loxahatchee National Wildlife Refuge, Florida, United States - Lox_Sample_2.4 | ecosystem: Environmental > Terrestrial > Soil > Wetlands | place: USA...
CGGAAGCCGCGCTGGAGGAGACCAAGGCCCACTGGTCGGACTGGTCCTCCCGGTGCACCTACTCCGGGCCGTACCGGGACGCCGTGATGCGGTCGCTGATCACTCTGAAGGCGCTCACCTACGCGCCCACCGGCGGCATCGTCGCGGCACCCACGACGTCCCTTCCCGAAGACATCGGCGGCGTGCGGAACTGGGACTACCGGTACTGCTGGCTGCGGGACGCGACCATCACGCTAGAGGCGCTGCTGCGTACGGGCTACACCGAAGAGGCTGACAGCTGGCGGCTATGGCTCGGCCGGGCGATCGCCGGCGACCCCAAGGACGTGCAGATCATGTACGGCGTGGGTGGCGAGCGCAGGCTCGCCGAGTGGGAAGTCAGCTGGCTGCCTGGCTACGAGCGCTCTGCCCCGGTCCGGGTCGGCAACGGTGCGGTCGACCAGCGCCAGCTTGACGTCTACGGCGAGGTCATCGACGCGCTGACGCTGGGCCGGCAGGCCGGGCTTGGCTTCGACAAGCACACCTGGAGCCTGCAGCGGCAGCTGATGAACTTCCTGGAGAAGCACTGGGACGAGCCGGACGAGGGAATCTGGGAGGTGCGCGGGCCACGACGGCACTTCGTGCACTCCAAGGTGATGGCCTGGGTCGCCTTCGACCGCGCCATCCAGCTCGTCAAGGAGGGCAACCCGGGCCCAATCGAGCGCTGGACGACTATCAGGGACCAGATCCACGCTCAGGTCCTTGAGCAGGGTTACGACACCGAGCGCGGCGTGTTCACTCAGTACTACGGCAGCACCGAACTCGATGCCGCGGTGTTGCTGATCCCGGAGGTAGGTTTCCTGCCGCCAGACGACCCGCGAGTGGTCTCGACTGTCAAGGTGATCAAGCGCGACCTCATGCGCGACGGCCTAGTGCTCCGTTACACCCAGCCGGCCAAGGCGGTCACCTCAGGCGCCGAGGCCGACGTGGACGGACTCCCCGGTGCTGAGGGGGCATTCCTCGCCTGCAGCTTCTGGCTGGTGAACGCGCTGCACCTGATCGGCGAGTACGACGAGGCAGTGGCGATATTCGAGCGGCTGCTCAGCCTTCGCAGCGACCTCGGCCTGCTGAGCGAGGAGTACGACCCGCGGTACGGCCGCCAGGTGGGTAACACACCGCAGGCATTCAGTCACGTTCCGCTAATTCAGTCTGCGCTCAACCTGGAGGGCCACGCCGGGCACCACTGCCGGCGCACCGGCGGCCGCGAAGGCTGCTGAAAACCGGTCACCCGCCTGCCGGGTGCCGGCCTGGCGGGCCTTGGACACCGCCGACTCGGCACCATGGACGTTCTGGCGACCGGACAGCTGACGGCGAGTGTCACACTGATGGGTAGCCATGCCACCCCGAGCCCACATTCTGGTCGTAAACGGCCGTAAGGTCCGCCAGCCGGTCTTCGTCATCGGCGCGCCGCATTCTGGCGCGGACCTGTTCGGGCGCGCGCTGAAGCAGTCGGCGGGCTTCCATGTGACTATCGGGCAGGAAGCTGTCCAGAGCGTGGTCTATGCCTTCGCCCGCAGCCCGTCAATCCAGCGCGGCCGCAGTGACGCGGCGGCGACCGTGATGCGGGACGCCTTCGCCCAGGCCTGGCAGGTGACCGCGCACTGCTGCCTGACCTGCTCGCCGTTCTGCCGGAATGCCGGGCGGGTGACCGGGCCGTCCTGCTGCGTGTCCGAGCGCGACATCGTCCGGTACGGCGACGCCAGCCCTGACCTGATGTACTGCGCCGACGCCCTGGTGGACGCTTTTCCCGACGCCCGGCTCGTGCAGATCGTGCGGGACGGCAGGGACGTCGTCGCGGCAATGCTCGGGGACGCCCAGACACTGGCCTGGTTCAAGCCCGGTATGGCGAACGTCGAGACCGAGTTCCCCAATCCGTTCTTCGGCATCGAGACTGAGCAAGATCTTGAAATCTGGCCGGAACTGTCGGCCGCCGGCAAGTGTGCCCTGCGCTGGCGCGGGGCGGTGCGCGCGATGGCCAGGCTGCGCACCTCCCTGTCGTCCGAGCAGCTCACGACCCTGCGGTACGAGAGCATGCTGCAGCGTCCGGCGGCCACCGCGAGCGCCGTGTCCGATTTCGTCGGTGACAAGGTCGCCCCGGTCGCTGTCAGGGCCAGGCGGGACAGCCAGCCGACTGTCGAGCCGGGGGCCTGGCGGCGCCATCTCACCACGTCGCAGCTGAACGAGATCGAGTCGGTAGCGGGCCCCGATCTGCGCCGGGTCGGGTACTTAGACTGACCCCGCGTTAACCGATGTCCCGTTAACTGACGAGGGCCCTGCTGACGATGGCCCAGGGACTTCCTGCCGTGCGAACTGCGTGCGGTACAAGTCGGCATACAGGCCTCCGGCCGCTAGCAGGTCGTCATGCCGACCGTGCTCGATGACGCGGCCGCCGTCGATGACCAGGATCTGGTCAGCCTCCCTGATGGTCGACAGCCGGTGCGCTATCACTAGCGAGGTCCGCCCGGCCAGCGCCGTCTTCAGCGCGCGCTGGACCGCGGCCTCGGACTCCGAGTCAAGGTGCGCGGTGGCCTCGTCGAGCACGACGACGGACGGGGCTTTCAGCAGCAGCCTGGCGATGGCGATCCGCTGCTTCTCGCCGCCAGACAGCCGGTAACCGCGATCGCCGACGACGGTGTCCAGGCCATCGGGCAGCCCGGCGACAAGGTCCCAGATCTGCGCCGCCTGGCAGGCCAGGATCAGCTCTTGCTCCGACGCCTCCGGCCGGGCATACAGCAGGTTGGCCTTGATCGTGTCGTGATACAGGTGCGCGTCCTGTGTCACCACCCCGACAACGTCCCGCAGGGATGCCAGGGTGACGTTCCTGATGTCAGTGCCGCCGATCCGGACGACGCCACTGGTGGGGTCATACATCCGGGACACCAGGTGAGTGATCGTGGTCTTGCCGGCGCCCGATGGCCCGACGAGCGCGGTCAGCTTTCCGGCCGGCGCGACGAAGCTCACGTCGGTCAGCGCCTGCTGGCCGGGTCCGGCACGCTCTGGCACGGGCAGCGCAATCGACTCGAGCGAGGCGAGCGATACCTCGGCGGCGGCCGGGTAGCGGAAGCTCACATGGTCGAACTCGATAGCCGGAGCCGGGCTCGGCCCGGCGAGCCAGCCACTGGCACCGGGAGAAGCCGCCAGCGGTACCGCGTCCTCGGGCTCGTCGATCAGTGGCTTGAGGTCAAGTACCTCGAAGACCCGGTCGAAGCTGACCAGCGCCGTCATTACGTTGACCTGGACGTTCGATAGCGAGGTAATGGGCCCGTACAGCCGGCTCAGCAGCGTGGCCAGCGCGACCAGACCGCCGATCTGCAGCGCGCCACGGATCACCAGCTCGCCGCCCAGGCCGTAGGCGACCGACGTCGACAGCGTTGCCAGCAGTCCGAGGCCGGTCACCAGCGCGCTGCCCCACAGCGCGGTAAGCACGCCGATGTCCCGCACCCTGGCGGCCCGGCCGGAGAACAGGCTGAGCTCGTCCCCCGGCCGACCGTAGAGCTTGGCGAGCATCGCGCCGGCCACGTTGAACCGCTCGGTCATGGTCGAGCCCATCTGGGCATCCAGCTGCATTGATTCCCTGGTCAGCCGTTGCAGCCTGCGGCCGACCCGGCGCGCCGGGTACAGGAAGATGGGGATGAGCACCAGTGCCACGACCGTGACAAGCCACGAGTAGAAGAACATCGCGGCTAGCACAAGCAGGAGCTGCAGCACGCTGGAGACCACCGAAGACAGCGTCGAGGTGAGTGCCTGCTGAGCGCCGATCACGTCGCTGTTCAGCCGGCTGACCAGCGACCCCGTCTGCGCCCTGGTGAAGAAGGCGATCGGCTGCCGCTGCACATGCTCGAACACCTGGCCGCGCAGGTCATAAATGAGTCCCTCGCCCACCCGCGAGGTGAAGTAGCGCTGCACGACGCTGAGGAACGCGTCGAAGACGGCGAGCCCGGCCACGATGCCGGCCACAGCGAGCACGACCGACGCGCGCTTGGGCAAGATGCCCTTGTCGATGACGATGCCCAGCAGCACCGGGTACAGCACCGTGACCACAGCGTCGAGCGCGGCGGCCAGCAGGAAGATGGTCAGGTCGAGCCGGTAGGGCCGGGCGTACCCGGCGATCCTTCTCACCGTGCCTGGCTTGAGCCGCTGCTGGGTTACCGACGGATCGCGAGTGAACCCGCGCATGGCGTGCCACTGGTTCGTCATGACCGGTGAACCTAACACCCGCCGCGATTCATCCCGGCTCCGCTGCCGGCGAACGAGTCAGCGCCAGACTGGCGAATCTCAGCGTGCTCGCCTGCCGGCTAGCAGCACGGCCTGGGCCGCCCGCTCGGCCGCTGCCTGCTGCTCCAGCGTGTTGGCACGCGCCTGGGCGAGCAGCGCCTTGGTGGCGCGAGCAGCCGCCGCGTCGGTCGACAGCAGTGCGGCGACCAGATCACTCACCGCCCCGTCGAGATCGCCGCGCGGCACCACAAGTTCGGCCAGCCGAAGCTCGGCTGCCTCTGCAGCGTCCACAGTTCTCGCGGTCAGGCACAGCTCGATTGCGCGCGGCAGCCCGACGATCTCAACCAGCGGCTTGGTGCCGGTGAGGTCGGGAACAAGGCCCAGGGCCGGCTCTTTCATGCAGAACTTCGCGTCGTCCGCGATCACCCGCAAATCGCAGGCGAGCGCGAGCTGGAAGCCGGCGCCGATGGCGTGACCCTGCACGCCGGCGACCGACACGAAAGACGGATCGCGAAGCCAGGTATAGCCAGCCTGGAAACCCGCGATGGACTCGTCGAAACCGGGATCGTCGGGGCTCGGGTTCGGCTCTTCACCGGGCACTCCCTCGGCGCTGAACATGCGCAAGTCAATCCCGGCGCAGAAGGACGGTCCTGCGCCGCGGACGACAACCACCCGCACCGCGTCGGGTATCGCGGCGCCGATCCGCGCAAGTCCGTGCCACATGCCGGGAGTCATCGCGTTCCGGCGCTCCGGCCGGGCCAGCGTGACGGTCGCGACGCTCCCGGAGATGCTCAGCTCAAGCCCGGTCCCGGTGAGATCAACAGGTTCGACCGGGCCGGCCAGGTCAGCAGACACAGCCCCCATCTTTGCAGCCGCCTCGGGACCTCAACGCGGTAGGTGCCGCCTGCCGGCCTCCTCAGGCCTTGGCCTTCGCCTTGCCCCTGGTCGCGCCACCACGGCCACGCAGGGAGACACCGCTCTCGCTCAGAATCCGGTGGATGAAACCGTACGACCGACCGGTCGATGCGGCCAGGGACCGGATGCTCTCGCCGGCGCCGTACCGCTTCTTCAGATCGGATGCGAGCTTCGTGCGGTCGGCACCGGTGACCCGCGTGCCCTTCTTGAGAGTCTCGGTCACGCGAACCTCCCGGGGAGCTGAAGTGACCGCCGAGTACGTATCTCTTCATGATCACTCATAAGCTCGTGATCGGCTACCCAGACGAGGGCTGCGAGATCAACTTTTTTCAGCCGGCCCGCCGGACCCGCTCAGGCCAGCGGAGTCAGGTGGCGCAGGCGCCCGCTCAGGCCAGCGCTACGAGATCGGCCAGTTCCTCGCTCCAGGCGTCCTCGATCCCGTCCGGCAACAGCACCACGCGTTCCGGCTGGAGTGCGTCGACCGCGCCTTCATCGTGGGTAACGAGCACTATCGCGCCCTGGTAGTTGTGCAGCGCGGCCAGGATCTCAGCCCGGCTTCCCGGATCGAGGTTGTTGGTGGGCTCGTCCAGCAGTAGTACGTTGGCGCCGGATACCACCAGCAGCGCCAGCGCCAGCCTGGTTTTCTCACCGCCGGACAGCACGCCCGTCGGCTTTGCCACGTCATCACCGCTGAACAAGAACGACCCGAGGATTTTCCGGTGCTCGCTTTCGGCCATGTCCGGGGCTGCCGAGCGCATGTTCTCCAGCACGGTACGCGAGTTATCGAGCGTCTCGTGCTCCTGCGCGTAATAGCCGAGCCGCAGACCGTGCCCGCCGAGCACCTCGCCGGTATCGGGATCCTCAACTCCGGCCAGCAGCCGGAGCAGCGTTGTCTTCCCGGCGCCGTTGAGCCCCAGCACCACGACCCGCGCACCCCGGTCCACTGCGACATCGACGTCGGTGAAGACTTCCAGCGAGCCGTAGGACTTCGACAGCCGCTGCGCGCTCAGCGGCGTCTTGCCGCAGTGTGCCGGCACCGGGAACCGCAGCTTGGCCACGCGCTCGGCGGCACGGTCCGCGCTGACGCCGGCGAGCAGCCGCTCGGCTCGTTTCTGCATGTTCTGCGCGGCCTTCGCCTTTGTGGCCTTGGCACGCATCTTGTCGGCTTGCGACTGCAGCGCGACGGCCTGCCGCTCGGCGTTCAACCGTTCCCTGCGCCGCCGCCGTGCGTCAGTCTCGCGCTGGTCCAGGTAGGCCTGCCAGCCGAGATTGTAGATGTCCAGAACGCTCCGGTCGGCGTCGAGGTGAAATACCCGGTTCACAACCGCGTCGAGCAGGTTGGTGTCGTGGCTGATGACCACAAGACCGCCCCGGAATGCCCGGAGGTGATCGCGCAGCCAGCTCACCGAGTCGGCGTCCAGGTGGTTTGTCGGCTCGTCAAGAAGGAGCGTGTCGGAGCCGCCGAACAGGATCCTGGCCAGTTCTATCCGCCGCCGCTGCCCCCCGGACAGGGTGCGCAGCGGCTGCTTAAGTACCTTCTGCGGTAGCCCCAGGCTGGCTGCAAGCGAGGCCGCTTCGGATTCGGCCGCGTAACCGCCGAGTACGGTCAGCCGCTCCTCCAGGTGTCCGTACCTGCGCACGCCGGCATCTCGCCGGGCCGGGTTGGGGTCAGCCATCTGCAGCTCGGCCTCGCGCAGGCCGGCTAGCAGTGAGTCGAGGCCGCGGGCGGACAGGATGCGGTCGAGCCCGAGCGCCTCCAAGTCACCGACCATGGTGTCCTGCGGCAGGTAGCCGACTGAGCCGCCGGTCGTGACCTGGCCGGCGGCTGGCTGCCCTTCCCCGGCCAGCACCCTGGCCAGCGTCGTTTTGCCGGCACCGTTGCGGCCGACCAGGCCTACCTTGTCGCCTGCCGCGACCTGAAACGTAGCGCTATCGAGAAGCAGGCGCGCACCCGCGCGCAGTTCAACATCACGTGCCGAGATCATCAGAAAACTCGCTCCAGAAAACCAGAATCAGATCGGACGCCAGTCAGACCGGAGACTGCCGGAGGGCAGACTCCGCCCCTGAATCGGGACATGGCGTCAGTACAGGAGCGGTTTCACGGCTGCAAGCTTACCCAAGGGAAGCCGTTGCCAGCCAACTGCTTTCTGCGACATAGACCCGAGGACGAACTCCGGGCGCAACCGCGATCCGTATATCCTAAGCAGTCCAACAGAGATATACTGCTGTGCTGAAGGGGGCTTCCATGGCCAAGACCCTGATCGACGTGGACGAGGAACAGCTCGCCGCTGCACAGAAGGTGCTGAAGACCGAGACGAAGAAGGACACGGTCAACGCTGCCCTGCGCCAGGTCACGGCGCTGGCGGCCCGCCGCCGTGACCTGCAGCGGCTTATATCCGGTGGGTTGCCCGACTTGGCAGACGAAGAAGTAATGCGCGCTGCATGGCAGCGGTAGCAAGCCATCTCGCTGACACCAGCGCGCTAGCCCGGCTGCACAGGCCTGAGGTAGCGGCGGTTTTAGGCCCGCTGATCGAAGCCGGGCTGGTCGCGACGTGCGGAGTCATTGAGTTTGAGCTCGGCTGGGCAACTCGCAGCAGCGCCGAGTTTGACCTGGTCAGGGCCGACCGCGCGGAAGGCTACGAATGGCTGGCTATCCATGATGAGGACTGGCATCGCGCCCTTAACGTGCAGGCCGTTCTGTGGCGCAGCGGCCGAATCAGGGCTGTCGGCTTTCCCGACCTGCTGATCGCAGCCGTCGCTGAGCGGGAGCAGGTTGCGCTATTGCACTACGACGGCGACTACGACCTCGTAGCCGAGGTCACCGGACAACCCATGCAATGGGTCGTGCCACGGGGGACCGTGCCGTGACCGGCGCAGCTTAGACTCACCCGGCGGCCTAGTGCGTCTAGCCGCGCCAGGTCCGATCTCCACCGAACCTGGCAGCGTGCCGTGCGAGTGGCTCTCGCCAGTGAAGGGGTACTGCGGCGGGAACCAGCACTCGCCGCCCAGGGGTGCGGTCACCCGGATTTGCCCCCGCCCTCGGCGGCGGCTTCGGTCAGCCTGATCCGCACCGCGCGGAACAGCCGTGGCGTGCCCTGCAGCACTACCAGCCGCGGATCAGGCACAGTCAGGAACCTGCTGACCGCTATGTCGAAGTAGGGTCGCAGCCGCGGGTCCTCCCGCAGAACCGAGACAGACCGCTTGTCGCCGCCGAGCACCACCGCGTCGAGCTTGCCGTCGAATGGCCCGAACACGGCTGCGGCTGTGTCAGCGGCGGCCTGCAGCGCCTCGCGCGCCTGCTTCTCCCGGCGCCTGGCGAACCGGTGCTGCGAGGTACCGCCAGCCGCGCTGCGTCCGTGCACCAGCCGGCTGCCGACCTTTGAGGCGACAAGCTGCGGCCGCTTACCGGTGTACACGCCCGCCGCGTACCCGCCAAGGCGGACCAGCAGCACCGCGACGGTGCGGTCAGCGCCAGCGTGCGAGGCCAGTTCTGCCCCGGTGCCACTCGCGCCAGCAGGCAGGGGCGGGAACGGGACGTGGCACTCGGCGACACTGCCGTCCGCGGCCCGAACCGTGATGACCTCGCGCCCGTTACCAGCATCGTGCTGCGCCGGACCATGCCGCTCAGCGAATTCTTCGAGCCAGCGTTCGATGCGCTCGGGGCCGACATCAAGCCACCGCTGGGCAGCAGGCCGGCTGTTTTCCATTACGCACCGCCCTCAAGCGCCTACTATCCGTCAGGTGAAGTTGGCACAGGCGACCGCCGGCCGCCGCGCAGAACCACCAGCTTACCGAACATATCCGCAGGTCCTGGCCGTCCTGGAGGACACGATATGAGCATCGCCGCTGACAGCAACACCGCCACGCCGGACCCCGCGGATCTAGCGCCGGAGAGCGCGGTCGAGCGCGCGCTCGCCGCCGCGATCGAGGACGCCAGCCGGATCGGCGACCTCCTCGATGTCCTGCGCCGTGCCCGGCTCTGGCTGCCACTGCCAGGTGGCGGCAGCACGGCGATCAAGGGCACGGCGGTAACGCTGCCGACCGTGTGCTACCTCGGTAGCGAGTTCGTGCCCGCGTACTCCTCCGCGCAGCTACTGCGGCAGCTAGCCGGCTCGGCCGCCGGCCCTTCCGGCCCCTCCAGCTCAGCCAGCACCATCGGTACGGCTGCCACCGCCGACGCAGCCGACCCGGCGGAGACCTTGCCGCACGCCGTGGTGCGTGCAGCCGACCTGGCCAGGCTGCTGCCGCCAAGCGTTGGCATCGCGCTCAACGCCGGCGCGAGCGAGAGCGTGCCGGTATACCCGCAGGGCGTCTCGTACCTGGCCGCGCAGGAGGCGGGGAACGAGCTTGACCGGATCTCCGTCGGGCCGCTGCCCATCAGGCCGGACGGACTGCTGGCGGACATCGCGGCCGGGCTCATGCAGATCGCGCAGGTGCGCGATGCCTGCGCCGCCTGGCTCTCCCTGCAGTTCGCCGGCGAGGGCTTGCTCATCTCGGTAACGCTGGACGAGCCGGCCGACGCGGCCGCCCGCGACCTCGCCGTCGGCGCGATCGAGCGCGCGGCCTGGCAGGCCCCCGCGCAGGACACCGGGTTCCCGATTGACGTGACGTTCCCCGGCGAGAGCGAGCCTGATCACATTGACGAGTTGATCGCTGCCTTCGCGACGCCGTTCTACCGCCGCGCGTAGCAGTTCGCCGGGACCTCAGCTGGCTCTGTTGCTGTTAGTTGCCGGCTCTGCGCGGGCTGGCTCGCTCTCTTGCCCTGTTTGTGTGGCCAGTGTTCGCTCAAGTTCTTCGCGCGAGTGGATAGCGAGTTTCTGGTAGACGTGGCGGAGGTGGTATTCGACGGTCTTCGGGCTGAGGAACAATGCGGCCGCAGTCTCCCGCGTTGTTCTGCCCGCGGTCAGCAGGAGCGCGATCTGCAGTTCTTGTGGTGTCAGTTCGTTGATCGTGCCCGGGTATCGCGGCCGACGCGTCTCTCCCGTTGCTGCGAGCTCAGCCCGGGCGCGATCGGCCCACGGGCGGGCGTCCAGGCGCTCGAAGGTATCCGCGGCGGACCGGAGTTGCTCGCGGGCGAGTACTCGGTTACGGGCTCGGCGCAACCGTTCTCCATAGGCCAGCCGTGTGCGGGCCGCCTCGAACCCGTCGGGTGTCTGCTCATGCAAGCGCAATGCCTGCTCGAAGTACGAGCCGTAGGCGGCGTCTGCGGCAAGCTGTCCCTGGCAGCGCAGCGCGCGGGCGAGCGGCCACGGCTGCCCTTTGGCGCTCGCCGCGGCCAGGTACTCAGCTGCCGCGCGCTTCGCTTCCTCGCCCATGCCAAGTCGCACGTAGACGTCGGTCAGCTCGGCCGCCGGTGAGAGGTCGGGGTCAGTGATCGCACAGTCGCGCAGCAGTTGGCGCTGATGCTCAAAGTGCTCGGAGGCACGAGCCGCGTTACCGAGTCCGAGCTCGAGCTCGCCGAGTGCTGCCGTCGCCCAGATCTCATGAATCCGTATCCCAAGCTCATGACTGAGGCTCAGTGCTTCGGTGGCGCAGGCCCGGCATTCGTGTTCCCGGCCTCGGCGCGCCTGCAGCCAGGCGAGACCTGCCAGGCCAAATGTCAACTCGGTCCGCTGGCCGCTTTCGCGTGCCAGATCGATCGCTTCTTCATAGGTGGCTGCGGCGGCTGCCCAGCGGTCGGTGGCGGCCTGATCGCGGGCGATCAGGTTGAGCATGAACGGAAGGGCACCGACCGCAGCACGTGCCCGGGCCGTCCGCAATACGTGTTCGAGCAACGACCGCCCGGCGCCGGTCTGCCGCAGGAAGAGCGGCCCGAAGGTCAGCCAGGGGATCAGCTGGAAGTCGTCTCGCAGGTCGGCGAAGCTTTCAGCGAGGGTGACCGCCTGGTAAACGGCATCCGCGCCGGCCGATCCGTCACCGCCGAGGATCCGGGCCATGCCGACTGACATCGCAGCAAGGAACCGGGCGCGAGCCGACGGATGGGCAGGCAGCACCGCTTGTGCCCGCTCGGCGAGCGATAGCATCTGCGCCGGGTTGCCCGCGTAGAAGCAAGCTAAGGCTGCTTCGGCGAGCATCACGACTGCACGCTCGGGATCTGCCCGCTCAGCCGCTGCGGTGAGGATCGCGTGGCCGCGCATCACTGGACCGCACCGCGTCGCGATGCGCCCCGCGAGCTCATCGATGTCCACCAGGGTTACCGGGTCGCTGGTCGCTGACCGCGCCTCGCCGAGCAAAGTGACGGCGCGGTCGCTGAAGCCGGCGAGCCATCCCGCCTCAGCCGAGTCGCGCAGCAGCCGTGCGCACCGCTCGCGGCCGGCGGTGAGCCGCCCGGCCCGCTCGAACGCCGCGGTCGCGGTGGCGTAGGCGCTGCGGTCGCGGCTGCGAGCGCCTGCCTGCTCCAGCGCCGCCGACGCTGTCTCGTCGGTCCCGGCCGCCGCGGCGGCCAGATGCCAAGCGCGGCGGTCGACATCCCGGTCAGGCAGGGCTGCGGCGAGCGCCCGGTGCGCGTCGCGTCGCTGGCTGGCGGGTGCAGCGGCGTAGATCGCCGACCGGGCCAGCGGGTGGCGGAATTCCACCACACCCGCGCGCAACCTGACCAGGCCCGCGCTCTCGGCGGCGGCGAGCGCCGACAGGTCGATGCTCAGCTGCGCAGCGGCCTTCTCGAGCGCGGGAAAGTCGCCCGTGTCGCTGGCCGCGGACAGGACTAGAGCCTGCCGGGTGGCCTGGTCGAGCAGGCCGGCTCGCTGAAGGAACGCACGGGAGATCGTGGCGGAGACGAGGACAGGCGCCCCTGGTGGAGCGAGCGCAAGCTCGTCTGCATCCGCTGCGAGCTCGAGCAGCGCAAGCGGATTGCCGGCCGTCGCCCGGTGCAGCCGCCTGACTGCCTCCGGCACCAGCCCGGGCACGAGCATGGCCGCCTCGCCGCGGGTCAGGCCGCCAATCTGCAGCACCGGAAGGCCGGCGCCGTCGAGCAATGACGGCTCACCCTCACGGACGGCGATGAGGACAGCGACTGGATCGGCCACCAGCCGACGGAATGCGAACAGCAGCGCCTGTGCGCTCGACCCGTCCAGCCACTGGGCATCATCGACGAGCACAGCCACCGGAGCCTTCTCGGCGTAAGCCGCCAGGATGCTCAGGGTTGCGGCACCGACCGCAAACCGGTCATGACCTGTCCCGCGCCGCAGCGCCAGAGCGCCTTCCAGTGCGGCCGCCTGGGGCTCCGGGATCGTCTCTAGCATCGTCAGAGCGGGGCGGATCAGTTCCAGCAGCGACCCGAACGGGATCTGGGCCTCCGACTCGATGCCCCGCGCGCGCAGTAGCTGCAGCCCGGCAGCGCGCTCGGCGGCGTAACCAAGTAGCGCTGTCTTGCCGATCCCCGGCTCCCCGACCAGCGCGAGCGTCGCGGTGGTACCCGACCGCGCCTGCGTCAGGGCTTGGTCGATCTGTTGCCGCTCAAGAACGCGGCCTACCAGCATGGCGCGATTGTAGGCACCCGATGCGATGCAGAACAGATGCGCACAGGACTAGGTGGCCCCACGGAAGCGAGACAAGCAACTCCGAACTTACGCTCGGCCAAACCTCGGTCCAGGGAGGGACACCGTGACCACTACCGAGCAAGCCGTCCAGATCGACGGGGACAAGCTCATGCAATTCGTATTCCGCGCCGTGGACGAAGTCGGCGCCACCTTGAACACGGCGCTCGTGGTGATGGGCGACAGGCTCGGTCTTTACCGGGCAATGGCTGGCGCGGGTCCGCTGTCACCCGCCGAACTGGCCGAGCGCACAGGGACTGCCGAGCGTTACGTCCGCGAGTGGCTGAACGCCCAGGCAGCGGGCAGCTATGTCGCGTACGACCCGGGCTCTGGCCGCTACACCCTGCCACCGGAGCAAGCTGCGGCGCTCACCGATCCCGACAGCCCTGCGTATCTGCCAGGGTTCTTCCAGATCGCCCTAGGATCGGTGATCGATTCGCCAAGCATCGTCGAGGCGGCGCGCAGCGGCGCCGGTTTCGGCTGGCACGAGCATGTGGCCGACGTCCACGAGGGCTGCGAGCGGTTCTTCCGGCCCGGCTACAACGCCAACCTGACCTCCGGATGGCTGCCCGCGCTTGACGGCGTCGTGGCCAAGCTAGAGCGCGGTGCGCTCGTCGCTGACGTCGGCTGCGGCTACGGCGCATCGACAATCCTGATGGCCCAGGCGTTCCCGAACTCGACCTTCGCCGGCTCGGACTACCACAACGGCTCGATCGAGACAGGACGCCGCCACGCACGCGAGGCGGGGGTCACCGGGCGGGTCAGCTTCGAAACCGCCGCGGCGGGAGCCTACAGCGGCACCGGCTACGACCTTGTGACAATGTTCGACTGCCTGCACGACATGGGCGACCCGGTCGGAGCCGCACGCCATGTCCGCGGGACACTCAAGCCCGACGGCACCTGGATGATCGTGGAGCCGCACGCCGGAGACCGGATCGAGGAGAACTTCAACCCGGTCGGAAGGGCCTTCTACTCGTTCTCCACGCTGCTATGCACCCCTGCATCGCTCTCACAAGACGTCGGGCTCGCGCTCGGCGCGCAGGCCGGTGAGGCAAGGATCCGCGACGTCGTCATGGCGGGCGGCTTCACCGGGTTCCGCCGGGTCGCCGAGACACCCTTCAACCTCGTGTACGAAGCACGCCCGTGAGCACCACGGGACGGCCGGCAGCAGGGCTATCTGGGCGCCGGTTGGCCGGCGCAGCGGGAGCTGGGCTGGCGGCTGCAGCCGAGACTAGCTGCTAACCCGTCAGTTCCTTAGCCCTGATCGGCGCACTCTCTTCCGGGGGCAAGGGCTGATCATTCGCGGCGCGGTTCAGGGCGCTGATCACGCCGCTGACCGAGGCCCGGACGATCGAGGAGCTGATGCCCACGCCCCACAGGACCCGGTCGCCGACCTCGATCTCCAGGTATGCGGCCGCCTCGGCGTCCCGGCCTGCAGTGAGCGCGTGCTCGGCGTAGTCGAGCACGCGCACGCTGACTCCGCCGAGGCCGAGGTCAACCTCGGAGACCGCAGCGCAGAAGGCCGCGATGGGGCCGTTGCCAGTGCCGGTCAGCTCGTACTCGATGCCGTAGGCGCGGACCTTGCAGTCGACTCGCTCAGTTCCGCCCGCGCCCGAAGAGGTGTAGCTGACCAGCTCGAACGGGCCGGGCTGCAGGTACTCGGCGGCGAAGATGTCCCACATGCGGGAAGGCTCCACCTCGCCGCCCTCGGTGTCGGTGTGCCGCTGGATCACCTGGCTGAACTCGATCTGCAGCCGCCGCGGGAGATCGAGGTGATGGTCGGCCTTCATGATGTAGGCAACGCCGCCCTTACCGGACTGCGAGTTCACCCGGATGACGGCCTCGTAAGTCCGGCCGACGTCCTTGGGATCGATCGGCAGGTAAGGCATCTGCCAGGGCAGCTCGCTTACAGGCCGGCCTGCCTCCGCCGCCTTGCGCTCCAGGTCGTCGAAGCCCTTCTTGATCGCGTCCTGGTGCGATCCGGAGAAGGAGGTGTACACCAGGTCGCCAGCGTACGGGTGACGCTCGTGCACGCCGATGCCGTTGCAGTACTCGACGGTGCGGCGGATCTCGTCGATGTCGCTGAAA
>Ga0335075_10009539_pt1 | contig 14789 bp, 16 predicted proteins | sample Lox_Sample_24_FD_206723 | JGI IMG/M metagenome (GOLD analysis project Ga0335075, IMG submission 206723) | Soil microbial communities from Loxahatchee National Wildlife Refuge, Florida, United States - Lox_Sample_2.4 | ecosystem: Environmental > Terrestrial > Soil > Wetlands | place: USA...
CGCCGTTCACCGCGGATCCGGAGCGCGTGTTCGACGTCCAGCACCGCTGCCTGGGCTGGCTCGACCTGGATGAGCCGCACCAGGTCATGCTGACCGAACACGACCGCGATCGGCGGTGGCTGACCACGTCGGTGTGCAACCTGACCGCGCCGGAGCGCCGCCGGGTCCTGTTCGACCATTCGATGGATGACGCCTACGCCGACCCGGGCTCGCCGCTGATGACCACCAATCCGGACGGCAGCCGGACCGTGCTCCAGGACGGCTCCATGATCTACCTGCGCGGCGACGGCGCGACGCCGGATGGCGACCGGCCGTTCCTCGACCGCCTGGATCTTGTCTCCACTCAGCGGGAGCGGCTGTACCAGAGCCCGCCGGACGGCCTGGACCACGTGCTTGGCTTCCCGGCCGGGCCCGGCCGCACCGAGGTCGTGCTCTGGCACGAGAGCAAGGCCGAGCCGCCGAACCTGTATCTCGCTCCCCTCGACGGCTCCGCCGGCCGGGCGCTGTCCGCCTGGCCTGACCCGCACCCCCAGCTGACCGCGATGGATAAACGGCTTATCGTGCACGACCGGGGTGACGGGGTGCAGCTATCCGGCATGCTGCACCTGCCGCCGGGCTATGACCCGGCCACCGGAGGCCGCCTGCCCCTGCTGATCTGGGCCTATCCGCTCGACTACGGTGACGCGAGCACCGCGGGCCAGGTCCGCGGCAGCAGCAGGCGGTTCACCAGGCTGACCGCGCTGGAGCCGACGTGGTTTGTGCTGCGCGGCTACGCGGTGCTCTCGAACGCGACCATGCCGGTGATCGGCGATCCCGAGACGATGAACGACACGTTTATCGAGCAGGTCACGGCGGCGGCGCGGGCGCACGTTGAGGCCCTGGACGAGATGGGCATCGTCGACCGGTCACGGGTGGCCGTGGGCGGGCACAGCTACGGCGGGTTCATGACGGCAAACCTGCTCGCGCACACCGACCTGTTCGCGGCCGGGATCGCCCGCAGCGGCGCGTACAACCGGACCCTGACGCCGTTCGGCTTCCAGGCCGAGCGGCGCAGCTTCTGGGAGGCAGCCGGGATCTACGACCAGCTTTCGCCGTTCCGCTACGCCAACCACATCACAGCACCGCTCCTGCTCATCCACGGCGAGCAGGACAACAACTCGGGCACGTTCCCGGTCCAGTCCGAGCGGCTCTACCAGGCGATCCAGGGCAACGGCGGGACCTCGCGGCTGGTGTTGCTGCCGTATGAGAGCCACGGCTACCTCGCACGTGAGTCGGTGCTGCACGTGCTGGCCGAGCAGTTCGACTGGCTGCGCCGCTGGCTCGGCTGACCCGGGGCCTGAATCAGAAAGTCACCCGGGGGCCCGGCGATCAACGGCCAGGCCACTCCGGGTGACTGCGCGGCCATGCCGGATGCTGGGAGCAGGGGTGGGATCCGGCGGGCCCTCGGTCGCGCTGTGAGATAAGCACACCGCAGAAAGGTGCAGCCAAGCTGAGCGCCGCCTGCAAATCGTCTGGGCGCCCGGCCAGCGCCCATTCAGGCGGCGGCCGCTACCCGGTGTTAACGTTGTCAACACTGGCGAGTTGCTGCAGTATGAAGCCGTGGCAACCACTCGTGTCAGCCGGGCCGCGTATCACCACGGTGACCTGCCCAATGCGCTGGCCGACGCGGCGACCGACCTGGCCCGCCGCGGCGGGCCGGAGGCGGTCGTGCTCCGCGAGGCGGCACGCCAGGCCGGCGTCTCGGCTGCCGCCGCGTACCGGCATTATGTCGGGCATGGCGAGCTGCTGCAGGCGGTCAAGCAGCGGGCGCTGGCGGCGCTGGCCGACGCGATGCAGGAGGGCCTGGCCAGTGGCGAGCGGCTGGCCGACCCGGCGGCCGACGCGGTCAGGCGCTTCGGGAACCTGGGTCGTGCCTACGTGGGCTTCGCGCTCGCCAATCCTGGCCTGTTCCACACGGCGTTCTGCCGGTCGGACGGCGTGCGGAGCGGCCCGGACGTGCGAACCGGCTCGGACGTCACGGCACGGATCGCGGCTTCACGCCCGTACCAGATACTCTCCGGCTCTCTGGACGAGCTCGTCGCGGCCGGCCTGCTCAACCCGGCTAGACGCGAGGTTGCCCCGATCGCGTTCTGGGCCGCCGTGCACGGCCTGGCCACGCTGCTCGTCGACGGTCCGCTGGCGGCGATGACCGAATCGGGGCAAGCCCAGGCCGTCGAGCGCACCCTGGACATCCTTATCGAGGGCATCAGCTCCCCGCCGCGTCCGGCCTAGCCGGTCACCGCGTCCGCCTGCCGCCCGTCCCGCCTGCCGCCCGCGCCATCCCGCCTGCCGCCCGCGCCGTCGCGCCTGCCGCCCGCGCCGTCGCGTCCGCCGAGCACGCTTTTAAATGGATGTTGACACCGTTCACTTTGGGGGTCACACTGTAGATGTAAACAACGTAAACATTGTGAACCGGGGATGATTCCCATGATCGACATCCAGCTCCTGAACGACGCCCTGCTGACCGTCGGGTTTATCGCCGGCCTGGCGATTCTGCTCTCGATCGGGATCGTGACGTCGGCGGCGCTGTGGCGGCGTCACGAGCGCAAGCTGCACGTTCACGAGATCGAGCAGCACCTGGCCGCGGTGGTCACCGAGCCCAGCCGGGCAGCGGCGAGCTGACCCAGCGGTATCGGCTAGCGGCCCGGGCCGCCTCGGGCCGTGCCCGTGGCTCGGCGTTCGCAGGCCATTAGCACGTTGATTGAGCTTGGTCCGGGGCCTGCTTTCCGTGATCTGGGTTCCTGAAGCGCGGATAGACCACTCCAGGTACCCCGAACCCTAGTGGCCAGTCACACCGGCCAGCAGGGATAACGGAGCCCCGGCCGTCGTGCGCGGGCTGAGTGGCTCCACCTTGACCCTTAGCGTGTCCCGCTCGACGACCAGGACATGGCGATTGGGCAGGGCGGTCCAGCCATCCTGGGGCCACCCGGATGAGGCGACGATCACGGCGTCTTCGGTCTCGGCGTAGGCGAGATCGAAGTAACATTCCGGCGGCCCGGTATAACCCCTCGCCGCCAGCCCATCCCATGGAATGCGTTCTGGATCATGACTGGAGATCGCATACAGAGCGTCCGGGCCCAGCAGGATGGTGTTCAGGCAATCGGCCGAGAAATTGCGGTCAATGTGCGCGATGGTGTCGTCAATGGCCGCGATCACGTCCCCGTCCCGGGCCTCCAGACCGGACATGACGCGCAGGAAGTAATGCTCGCTGTCGGTGGTGCCGCCCACGTGCCGCGCCCAGGCCGGCGGCAGCAGGCTTCCGAGTTCGCTCTGAGGGTGGATGGCGCCGTTATGGGCCATCGCGAAGCCGCCGTAGTGGAATGGATGGGAATTGCGAGCCTCGACCGGCAGACCAGGGGTCGCCATGCGCAGGTGCACCAGCCCGGCGTCGCCGAGTGCTCGGTGCACGAGCTCGTCGTAGGCCAGCTCATCGACCGCCCGCAGCGGCGACTTCTCGATGTGCAGCTGCTGACCGTCGTACGCGGCCATGCCCCAGCCGTCGCGGTGGAATGCCGACAGGCCGGTGAAATCGCGGAGCCCGGGTTCGCCCATGATCTGGGCGAGTGAGACATTGGCTCGGGCGCAGTACCCCAGTAGACGACACATAAGCGAAGGTACTTCCCTAAAGATACTTTCCCATGCCGCCGGCCACGTCGATTGACGCACCGGTGATGTAACTCGCCCGGTCGCCGGCCAGGAATGCCACCAGGCCCGCGACCTCGTCCGGGCGCCCGAACCGGCCGAGCGGCACCTCGGCTGCGGCCAGCTGCCCGAAGAACTCCTCGGCCGGCGTGTCCGGCGCGCGCCTGCGGTGGATGTTCTCCCACTGCGGCGTGGTGACGAAGCCGATGTTCACGGTGTTGACCAGGATGCTCTCGTGGCCGAGTTCGATGGCCAGGGCCTTGGCCAGGCTGAGGCAGGAGGCCCGGTTGACCGACGAGGCGAGGAACGCGGGGTCCGGGTAGCGCGCGTACACCGCGTTGATGTTGATGACCCGCGCGGCCGGGCTCTGCCGCAGCAGCGGCAGCGCGGCCCGGGTGCAGCGGATCTGCGACATGAGCTTGACCTCGAAGTCCTCCTGCCAGTCGGTGTCGGTCAGCGACTCGAACCGGCCTGGCCGCGCGCCGCCCGCGTTGTTGACCAGGATGTCGATCCCGCCCATGCTGGACGCCGACTCCTTGATGAACGCCGCCACCTGGCTGGGGTCGGTGACGTCGCAGCAGAACGCGATGACCGTTCCGCCCGGCTTGCGGAGCTCGGCGGCCGTCGCTTCCAGCTCGGCCTCGTTGCGGGAGCAGATGACGACCTCCGCCCCCTCGGCGAGCAGCTCCGCGGCGATCGCCTTGCCCAGTCCCTTGGATCCGCCGGTGACGACCGCGCGGCGGCCGGACAGGCCGAGGTCCATCTACTCGCCGCCCGGCCCGGTGGCCGCCGGTGCCCCGGCTTGCTGCGTCCCGGCTTGCTGCGCCTCGGCCAGGGCGAGGAGGGTCTTGCGCGGCGGGCAGAACACGTCCACTTCCAGGCAGGTGGTGTCGGTGGTCCAGGCACCGTGCGGCACCCAGGCCGGGATCACGGCCACGTCACCCTTGCGCATCGTGCGCACGTCACCGTCGAGGTCGAAGACCATCTCCCCGTCCAGGATGATCACGATCTGCTCTTCCTCGTGGACGTGCCGAGGTGCCTGCGCCCCCGGCTCGAAGTGCACGAAGTTGGTCAGGACACCGTCGCCGAGTACCGGCCGGAACGTCAGCCCGGGCACGAACTCGGCCGACGCGACCTCATCGATGCGCACGTAGCGGCCGGGGCCGGCAGGCTCGCCCTGCGCCTCCGCCGTGAAGTGCGTGGCAGCGTCGGTCATGTTCCCTCCAGTGCGGTCCGGACGAGGTCCCCGAGGCGCCGGGCCCCCTCGTCGATTAGCTCGTCGCTGACCCGGCTGTAGGCCAGGCGCATCTGGGCGGCCCCGTCCGGGCCAGAGTAGAACGGCCGGCCGGGCACGTAGGCCACCTTGAGGGCCTTGGCCGCGGGGGAGAGCGCCACGGTGTCGGTGCCAGCGGGCGCGGTCACCCAGGTGAAGAAGCCACCGTGCGGCGTGGTCCAGCTCGTGCCCTCGGGCATGTGTGCCTGCAGGGCGTGGCCCATGAGCTCGGCGCGGCGGGCGTAGAGCGCCCGGGAGGCAACGAGCTGGCGGTCGAGGTGCCCGCTGCGCCCGTAGTCCTCCAGCATCCGCTGGCCGAGCGCGCCCGAGCACTGATCGGAGTTCTGTTTGGCCGTTACCAGCTGCGCGATGACCTCGGGCGGTCCGGCGGCCCAGCCGAGCCGGACCCCGGGAAAGAACGTCTTGGAGAACGTGCCGGCCTGGATGACGACGTCAGGAGCCGCCGACCACAGGCTCGGCGGGGCCGTGCCGTCGAATCCGAGCTCGCGGTAGGCGACGTCCTCGATGATCAGGAAACGGTACCGGCGGGCCAGCTCGACCAGAACCGTCCGCCGCGGCGCGGACAGCGACAGCCCGGTCGGGTTCTGGTGATCAGGGATCGTGTACAGCAGCTTGGGCCGCAGGCCGGCCTCGAGCAGGTCGGCGAGCACGTCGACCCGCATGCCGTCGTCGTCCATTGGCACGCCGTGCAGGTCGGCCTCGTAGCCGCGGAACGCCATGATCGCGCCGAGGTAGGTGGGCGCCTCGACCACGACGGCATCGCCCGGGTCCACCATGCTCTTGGCGACGAGCTCCATGCAGTCGATACCGCCACTGGTGATCATCAGCTCGCCCGCGTCCGGCCGCCTGCCCTGGTGTGACTCCAGCCGCCCGGCCACGTAGTCGCGCAGCCCGGGCAGCCCCTCGGTGGGGGAGTACTGCAGCGCGACGGCCACGTCCTCGGCGAGGAGCCTGCTCGCGATCTCGCCGAGCACATCGCTCGGGAACGTCGCCGGGTCGGGGAAACCACCCGAGAACGTGATCACATCGGTGGCTCCGGCCAGGGACAGGATCGCGGTGATCTCCCCGCCGCCCAGCAATTGGGTCCGGCGGGCGAAGCTCGCTGTCCAGTCACGCAGCTCCGGCGCGGCGGTCATCCATGCCTCCCGGTTTGTTGAAGCTGGTCATGCTTGACACAGAGTCTGGCAAACGTAAGAATTCTTGGCACCAGGACAAGCATTTGCTCGGATCTGGTTGAGATCATACCTGAGACCATCAGCCTCCTAGCAGAGATATCTGCCAATTGACAACTACCTCAGCGCCGCTCGCCCGGCTGGCCGACGTTGCGTCGCCGGCAGTCGAGAAGGTCGAGTTCGACGACCTCGACCTCACCCTCCTGCGAGCACTGGCGGAAGATGCCCGGCAGTCTCAGCGTGCGCTCGCCCGGGCGGTCGGAATGTCACCGCCCGCGATCGCCGACCGGCTGGCGCGGCTGGAGCGCGTCGGCGCCATCCGCGGTTACCGCGTGGACCTCGACTGGGCGGCGCTCGGCTACCCGGTCGTGGTCTACCTGGCCGTGACCGCCGGACCCGGCATGGACCTGAGCGAGATCATCCGCGCCATCCGGGAGCTGCCCGAGGCCCAGGACATGAGCGTGGTCACCGGCGGTCTTGACCTGCTGGTCCGGCTGCGGGTTCGCGACCATACCCATCTGCGCGAGCTGCTGCTGAACTCGATCTTCCGTATTCCCGGCGTCCAGCGCACCGAGACCTACCTGTCGCTCGCGGACGCCGAGCCGGACAACTTCGCGGTAGCTCTGCTCGACCAGATGAGCCAGCTCGGCCAGGCGGGGCAGCGGGGCAAATCCGGCGACCGGGCCCGAGGCGACAAGACCTGAAGGAGTGCACCGACGTGAGCACCGTGTCCCCAGAATCTCGTGACGACTGGGCGAATTCCCCCGGCGTCGGCCAGCCCGGTTTCGTGGCGCGTCACGGCCTGTTCGATGACCGGCAGAAGAACGCGGCGGAAGTGGTCGCCGCGCGGGTCAGCGAGACGGGTCTGCGCACCGTTCGGCTCGTGGTGGTGGACCAGCACGGCCAGCCGCGCAGCAAGTCGCTGTCCGCGGACGCGGCGCTGGCGACGCTGTCCAACGGGCTCGACTTCTCCGGGGCGATCTACAGCCTCGACACCGGCAACCAGGTGTTCGTGCCCGCGTTCGCCCAGGGGGGCGGGTTCGGCATCGAGGAGTTCACCGGTTTCCCCGACGTGGTCCTGGTGCCCGACCCGACCACGTTCCAGGTGCTGCCGTGGGCGGACCGCACCGGCTGGATGCTCTGCGACGTCTACTTCGGCAACGGGCAGCCGATGCCGCTGGACGGCCGCGGCCTGATGCGCCGGGCCCTCGGTGACCTGGCCGAGGCCGGCTACGACTACCTGGCCGGGATCGAGATCGAGTACTACATCGTCAAGCTCGAATCCGACCGGATCACGCCGGAGAACGCCGGGTTCACCCCGCCGCCGCCCGAGGTGAGCGTGTTCGAGCGCGGGTACCAGTACCTGTCCGAGGTGCGCCTGGACAGTGTCGGCGACACGCTCGAGGCGATCAGGGACGCGCTGTGGGAGGTGGGGCTGCCGCCGCGGGCGATGGAGGATGAGTGGGGGCCCGGGCAGATGGAGTTCAGCTTCAGCCCGATTGGCGGGCTGGCTGCGGCCGACGCGGTCGTGCTGTTCCGGTCCGCGGTCAAGCAGGTCTGCCAGCGCCGTGGCCTGCTCGCGAGCTTCATGTGCCGGCCGGGGCTGCCGAACTTCTTCTCTTCGGGCTGGCACCTGCACCAGTCGCTGATCTCGCACCAGGATGGCGGCAACGCGTTCGCCAGCCCGGACGCGCCCCTGTCCGCGCTCGGCCGGCAGTACGTCGCCGGGCTGATCGAGCACTCACTGCCAATGATGCCGTTCTCCACCCCCACCGTGAACGGCTACAAGCGCTACCGCCCGTACTCGTTCGCCCCGGACCGGGTGTGCTGGGCGGTGGAGAACCGGGGCGCGCTGGTGCGGGTGCAGGGCTCGCCGGGCGATAGCAGCAGCCACGTGGAGATGCGGATCGGCGAGCCCGCGGCCAACCCGTACCTCTACATGGCGGCCAACATCGCCGCCGGCCTGGACGGAATCCGCCGCGGGATCGAGCCGCCGCCACCGGTCGAGGCGGATCCGTACGTCGCGGATGCGCCCATGCTGCCCACGTCGCTAGCTGAGGCGGTCAGCGCGCTGGACGCCGACAAGTTCTACCGCCAGGCGTTCGGCGACACCCTGGTCGACTACCTGCTGCAGATGAAGCGGGCCGAGCTGGCCCGCTACGACGCGGCGGTGGCGGAGAACCCGCCGCCCGCGGGGCAGGAGGTCAGCGACTGGGAGATGCGCGAGTACTTCGAGTTCTACTGAGCGAGCTGGACGCGAGCGAACATTCAACACAGTCGGAGGCGACGGTGACCCTGCAGCACATCGTTCTGTTCAGCTTCCCCCGCGAACTCAGCGAGGGGGAGGCGGCCACGATGCGAGCGATGGTGGCGAGCTGGCCAACCGAGATCGGGCTGATGACCAAGTGCCGGTTCGGCACCGATCTCACCCGGGCGCGCAACCGCGGCTACGAGTACCTGCTCTACACCGAATTTAAGGACGCGGACACGCTTCGTGAATACCAGGATCACCCGGTCCACGTGCGGTTCCGGGACTGGATCTCCGAGCGCCAGTGCACGCCGCTCGCGTTCGACTTTCACCTCGACGCCGACAATGTTTTTATGGCCGAATGACTGGCCGCCCGGAAGTGAGCTTAGGGAGGGCACCCCCATGGCAGACATTGACCGCAGCCTGGCCGTCGCTACCGGCCAGGATGAGCTGGCGCACGGCTCACTCAGGATCTGGGATGCCATCGCGATCTCGGTCTCGGTTATCGCCCCGGGCATGGCGATGCTGCTGAATGTGTCCGGCGTCGCGATCGTCGCCGGCGGCTCAACGCCGCTGGCGTTCCTGCTCGGCGGCATCGCCTGCCTGGCGCTGGCGTTCGTGGTGATCGGCTTCACCCGGCGGATGGCGTCGGCGGGGTACGCCTACACGTATGCCAGCCGCAGCCTGGGCAAAGAGGGCGGCTTCATTGCTGGCTGGCTGTATTTCGCCGGCATGATCTGCTTTGTGCCGATGACCATGTCCGGCGTCGGCTATCTGGCCGCCAACCTGCTCGGGCTGAATCCCAACTGGTGGATCCTGTTCTTCTTCCTCGGCATGGCGCTGCTGGTGGTGCTGTCGATCGTGCGGATCAAGGTCACCACCCGTGTTCAGCTGATCGTGGGCGTGATCACGGTCGCGGTGATCGTGATCGTCGACCTGGTCACCACGGCCAAGGGCGGGGCCCACGGCCAGGCGCTGTCGGCGTTCAGCTTCTCGCACACGGTCAGCGGCGGGTTCAACGGCGTGTTCTACGGCATCATCCTGGGTGTCACCTCCTACATCGGGTTCGAGACCGCCGCTGACTTCGGCGAGGAGACCGCCAACCCGCGGCGCTACATCCCGATCGCTATCATCGCGGCGACCGCGTTCGCGGTGATCTTCTACCTGTGGACCACGTACGCGATGGCGATCGGCTTCGGCGTGAAGAACGGCGCGACGTGGGGCGCGGACCCGGTCGGCCTGCAGACGATCGCGAACAAGTTCGTCACGCCGTGGGTGGGGACGCTGGTCGAGATCGGCGGCCTGTTCGCGGCGTTCATCGTGTGCGTGGCGTGCGCGACCGCCGGGTCGCGGACCCTGTTCGCGATGGGCCGTGAGGGCGTGCTGCCCAGGGTGTTCGCGCACACCCACCCGCGGTTCAAGACCCCGGTCAACGCGACGCTGGCGGTGGTCGCGGTGGCCGTCGTGATGGCGCTGATCATCGGCTACCCGCTGTCGGACAGCGCGTTCGGCCAGCCGTTCAGCAACTACTACTTCTGGGCCACCCTGGGCACGCTGCTAATCATCGTCGTCTACATCATGATCTGCATCGGCGGCATCGTGTTCTTCCACCGCACCAGGGACACCCGGCGCTGGAACCCGCTGGTGCACGTGCTCATCCCGGTCGTTGGCGCCGTGGTGTTCGCCGCCGCGTGGTACGGCTCGGTGCACCCCACCCCGCCCGGCATCCTGAAGTGGACCCCGTACCTGGCCGTCATCTGGCTGGTGCTCGGCATCGGCGTGGTGCTCTGGCTGCGCTCCAGGCGCCCGGACGCGGTGGCGCGCATCGGCTCGATTCTCGGCGAGGAGGGTGGTTCCGACGCCGCCCTCCTCGACCAGTAGGTCGCCGTGGACACTGGCCGCTAGGCGGACCAGGCAGCGCGTCGGCGCAGCAGCAGGATCGTGGCGCCGAGCGCGGCGGCGGTGAGGACGACGAAGATGCCGGCCTCGATGAACTGGAACGGCCAGAACCGGTCGGAGGGCTGGTAAGCGACGAGGTTGCCGGGCTTGAAGCCCAGCACCAGGTCGCCGATCCGGCCGGTGGACTGCGGCACGGAGCTGATGCCGTTGCCGCATCCGGCCGTGTGGCAGCTCGGCGACATCGCGGTGGTCAGCGGGGCGAGGAAGTGGTCGCGGAAGACGAACTCGATCACCAGCCGGATGGTCAGCCATGGGATGAACGCGGCGACCATGGCCGGGATGCTGCGGCGTATCAGCAGCCCGGCCAGCACGGCGAACCCGAACGCGCACAGGATGTAAGCGGTCAGCACCAGGCCCTCGAAGTCGAAGACGTTGTGCTGGAGACGCCCGGTGAGCCGGTCCATCGGCGCGCGGTACCACGTGATCACCGCGGTCATGGCGGCGCCGAGGACGACGAGCCCGCCGGTGACCAGGGCCAGCTTGACGGCCAGCCACCGGCCCCGGGGGACGGTCTGGCTCCAGGCCAGCCGCCAGGTGCCGTATTCGAGTTCCCGGGCTATCAGCGACCCGCCGACCAGAACCCCGATCAGGCCGGGCACGATCAGGGTCACGGACCAGAACGCGATGTTGACCTCGGAGCCGAACTTGCCCATGAACGCGCCGATCCCGCTCTCGCAGCCGGTTCCCTGGGTGCGGGCCAGGCATGAGCCGGCCAGGCCGTCGCTGCTGAATGCGCTGCGCATCGAGGTGCCCTCGATGATGGCGTATACCGCGAGGGCGGCCAGCACGGCCAGGCAAGATATCGCCTGGCTGCGGTGCTGCCGCCAGGTAACCCAGATCATCGTGTGAACTCCTTCGTGCTCGGCCCGGGCCGCTGCGCGGCTGGGGCAGGATTCTCCTGGGTCGCCCCGGTGCTTTGGTGCTGCAGGTAGCCCAGGACGAGCTGTTCGAAGCTCGCCGTGCCGACCTGCCATCCGGGACGGCTGCGGGCGGCCGGCTGGTCCGCGCCGGTGCGGACCAGCACGGTGGAATGCTGGTGGCTCGGCGAATCGCTGTCGGTGCGGTGAATGGCCGTCCCGGGCAGCTCGGCGTCGGGGGTGTCGCGCGGGACGGTCAGCAGCCGGTGGGCGGCGAGCAGGCCGTCGGCCGGCCCGGCCAATTGCACGTGCCCGTTGGCCAGGATGATCAGCCAGTCGCAGATTCGCTCCAGCTCCGAGACCACATGGGAGGAGATAAGAAAGGTCAGGTCGGTGCCGGCCTCGGCGGCTGAGGCCATCACGTCCCGCATGAATTCCAGCCGGGCGACCGGATCCAGGCTGGAGACCGGCTCGTCGAGCACGAGCAGCGGCGCGCGCTTGGCCAGCGCCATGGTCAGCGAGACCTGGGCCTGCTGCCCGCCGGACAGCTGCCTGACCTTGCGCTTGAGCGGGATGCCCAGCGCGTCGATCCGGGCCGCGGCCAGCTTCCGGTCCCAGCCGGGGTTCATCGCCTGGCCCAGGTGGAACATGTCCGCGACGGTGAAGTCGCGGTACAGGGGGTGGTCCTGGGCGACGTAGCCGACCCGGGCCAGCGTCCCCGCCGCGCCGGCGTGTGAGGTCTCGCCGAAGACCGACACCTGGCCCTCGGTGGGCTTGAGCAGCCCGATGATCATTTCCAGCAGGGTGGTCTTGCCGGCGCCGTTCGGGCCGACCAAGGCGGCCACCGCACCGGCCGGTACCTCGAGCGTGCAGTCGCGCAGCCCCCATACCTTGCCGTAGCGCCTGCCGAGGCGTTCGGCCCGCAGTGCCGGGACGCTGCCTGCGGCGTCGTGTTCAGTCATCAGACCTTCTCTTTCCTCATCTCCTGGCGGGCCACGGCGATGAGCGCCGTGATCGCTTCGTCATCAAGGCCGGCCGCTTGGGCGTCGCGGAGCCAGCTCTCCAGCGGGTCCCGCAAGGGCGCCTGCGCCTCGGGCACGACCTGGGATCCCGTGGCGGTGATGAAGGTGCCCTGGCCGGGCCGGCCGCCCGGCCAGTTATTCCATCATGACATTATTCTATGATGATGGTATAGCAGAAAGGCCGAGAGAGCGCTCTGGGGCCGGCTAAGCGGCTGAGTTGGCTGGCATCCCGGCAGCTCTGAGCAGCGCTTGGTGGCGCGCCGGTACAGCAGCCAGATTGCGGTGCCGGGCGCGGCGGCACCCGCCGCCCGCACCGTACTGGGTCGTCAGACCCTTTCTTTGCGCATGTCGTTGCGGACCGCCGCGATCAGCGCCGTGACCGCATCGTCATCGAGCCCGGCCGCTTCGGCGGCCCTGAGCCATTCCTCCAGTGAGGCGCGCATCGCCTGCTGTGCCTGCGGTGGGACCCGGGACGGGGTGGCGGTGATGAAGGTGCCCTGGCCGGGCCGGCCGCCGGCCAGGCCCTCGTGCTCGAGCTGCCGGTAGGCCTTGACGACCGTGTTCGGGTTGATCACCAGGTCGGCGGCGACGTCCTTGACCGTGGGCAGGCGGTCACCCTCGCGCAGGTAGCCCAGCAGCAGGGACTGCCGCACCTGGTGCACGAGCTGCAGGTACGGCGGGACCCCGGAGGAGCCGTCAAGCCGGAACCGGAACATCTCCTTCTTCCATCCTGGTATTCTTCTATGATACTAGGATAGCGTAAGAGGCTGGCCGTGTACCCGGAACAGCGCGGCGACCCGGTCCCTGGGCAGTGCCGGGCTGCGGTGGCCGTCGCGGCCGGTCATGTCCTCATTGGCGACGAGCGCGTTGGCCACGGCCTCCTCGGTCGCCTGCACCACGGCCGCGTAGAAGCGGTCGATGAAGCCCCAGGGGACGAACCGCAGCTGGTCGTAGCCTTCGGCCGCCGCGCCGAGCATGACCTCCCCACCGGGGGTGTACTCGCCCGGGTTGCCGGTGGAGAAGGCCAGGAACAGGTCGCCCGAGAAGTGCGAGCCGGTGGTGCCGGTGCGGGCCAGGCCGAGCGTGACCCGGCGGGCGAGCGCCGTGCACTGGTGCGGCAGCAGCGGCGCGTCGGTGCCGACGACCGCGATCACCGAGCCGGCGCCGCCGGGGTTGGCCCGCGGCGCGGCCATGGGGTTGTCGTCGGCCAGCAACCGCCCGACCGGCACTCCGGCCAGCGTGAGCTCCTCGCGGCGGCCGAAGTTGGCCTGCAGGAAGACGCCGACGGTGTACGTCTTGCCGGCGAAGCTGACCTGCCGCGAGGCGGTGCCGTTCCCGCCCTTGAACTGATAGCAGTTCATGCCGGTCCCGCCGCCGACCGAGCCCTCCTCGACCGGCCCGGCGACCGCACCCTGCAGCGCGTCCAGGCAGTCCTGCTCGGTGACGTTCGGCGAATTGATGTCGTTGAGGTACCCGTCCCAGGTCTCCGCGGCCACCGGCAGCAGCCAGACGTCGGCCAGGTGCGGATGGCTCCGGACCGCCCAGGCCACGATGGCGGCGTGCGCGATCCCGACCGCGTGGGTGTTGGTGATCGCCACCGGGCCGCCGAACGTGCCCGATTCGCCGATCCAGGACAGGCCGGTCATCTCCCCGTTCCCGTTCTGGGAGAAGAAGCCCGCCGCCACCGGGTCGCCGGCCCCCCCGGCGCCGCGAGGATGGATCGCGGTCACCCCGGTTCGCACCGAGGTGCCGCGGATCAGCGTGGCGTAGCCGACCTCGACCCCGGGCACGTCGGTGATCGCGTTCCACGGTCCTGGCCTGCCGGAGAACGGTATCCCCAGCGATCTGGCCCGCGGCTTGCCCGATGGCGTCGCCGCGTGCGGACCAGGCAGCTCCGCTCCTGGATCTGGCCGTCCCGCTCCCGGATCTGGCATGCCACACACCTTTCTGCGTTGCCCACGGTGGTGGCACCATTCTCGGGCCGGCGGTCTAGGGGCGGTTGGCGCGGGCCAGGCGCACGCGCAGGAACACGATCAGAACGACGAGCAGTACGGCGATTATCCCTGGCCCTATCGTGCCGACCCAGTCGAAGCCTGGGTTGGGGGGAAATCCCGGGGGAACCTGCATGCCGTGGCGTTCCATCGCTTGCCGGACGAGCTCGCGTTGCTGGAGGCTGACGCCGGGTTTTAGGGCGGCGGCGAGGGCAGAGACGGCGAAGACGAAGGCGGCGGCCGCGGATACGCCGATGGCTATCCGCGTGGAGCGAACGCGATTGGCTCGTTGCAGGGCGGTGTCCCGCGCCGCGAGTGCCTCATCTAGAGGCAGATCGGTGAGCAGGACGGTTAGTTCTTTCCCGGTGCGGGCGGTCAGGGCCTGCCCGGATCGCTGGTCGAATTCGTCGGCTGTGATCCGGCCGGCCTTGAAGGCCAGGCCCAGCTCGTGGAGCGCCTGATCGCGGTCGGCGTCGGATACTCGCAGGTCCCCGGACGGGTAGTTCCAGCCGGCTCGGTCCATGACTCGTACTCCTTCGGCGTCCAGTTCCAGCCTAACCCCGGC
>Ga0335075_10009541_pt1 | contig 14786 bp, 17 predicted proteins | sample Lox_Sample_24_FD_206723 | JGI IMG/M metagenome (GOLD analysis project Ga0335075, IMG submission 206723) | Soil microbial communities from Loxahatchee National Wildlife Refuge, Florida, United States - Lox_Sample_2.4 | ecosystem: Environmental > Terrestrial > Soil > Wetlands | place: USA...
CGGTAAACCTCCGTTTCATCTACCTGGGCATGATCGGCGAGGTCGCCCGCCACGCTGGCCACGCAGACATCCTCGCCGAGCAAATCCGATCGGACCATCGATAACGCTGTCTTGAGCTCAATGTCGGACTGCCTGCGGATTCGGATGAATACGCACGGATCGAATATGCCGGATTGCCGGTAAACCCCCCACCGCATATTCCGTATCGTGTTGTGTTGCAGTCACTTTCAGTGTTATCACTCCATTACCGACAATTGCCACCGTTGCGTCATTAGACCACTGGTCCAAACAGCTTAGCGGGGACCGTGTTTTTGCTTCATCTGATGAATCAATCAGTGCCGCAGGAAATGTGACCGTTTGGGTGTTGACCATCGCCCGCGAAGACACCATTTACCGGCTGCACCTGTGGCGGCGTCGATGCCTGTTGGCGTCTGGTGTCGCCGACGGCTTGGGGGCGAAGGGGAATCGGCGGCGAGGCTTTGCGCGGCGGTTTTACCGCGCGTAGGGGTCGGTGATCTCACGGAGTTGATCCAGGATCTGTTGCAACAGTGTGAAGTTGCGGGTACCCAGGTAGGCCTTCCACTCCGAGTGGATCTCGTCGAGTGTTGCTGTGGCTACCTCGATCGCCCGCCGGCCGCGTTGCTCGATCACGATCAATCGGGCGCGGCCATCCGCGGGGTCGGAGACCCGGCGGACATAGCCCAAACGTTCGAGTTGATCGACCAGCACGCCCGCGCTCTGCTTGCTCATTTGCGCCTGTTCAGCGAGGTCTGTGAGGCGCGAACCGTCCGGGGCGATGCGTTGAAACACGCGGCACTGGGCCAGGGTCCAATCGTCGAATCCGGCATCCTGGAGTGCCCGGAAAATCCGGTCTTCGGTGTACCGGTACGGGATGAATAACAACACCCCTAGATCAATCCTCTGCTCGTCGTCCATGCCGCCCTCGGCTCCATCGCCCACCTGATCCCACGAGATTCACACCTTATGTCACCGCAACCGAGCCCGATCGCCGCCGACCCCTGCCTCCCAACGGCGACAATAGTAAATCTCGCTGACTACTATAGGCGATAGCTCTGGTGATGTTCGCTTCCGACGTTGACATTAGTCATGATGATTGACTATTATCGATCAGGGATCCTGACGATCTATCGGCGATGGATGGTGGCTACCGCGATGCGGGGCCGCTCACCATCACGCCCATTCATCCGTTTCACCCGTTCTATAGAAAGCGAAATATTGTGAAGTTTCTTGTCCTTGGAGCAACCGGCCGTACCGGCGTCCACTTTGTCAAAAAGGCACTCGACCAGGGCCACCAGGTCACCGCCCTCGTTCGGCGGGCCGACGCCACTGTTGACCTGCGCGCTCAAATCGTCAGCGGCGACGTCACCGACGCCGCTGCTATCGCCGCGGCTGCCCGAGGGCACGACGCGGTCATCAGCACGCTCGGAGTCAAAAACGTCCGCGAAACCCCGACGCTGATCACGGACACAGTCCGCGCCGTCATCGCGTCCGCGAATACATCGGGTGTTGACCGGTTCGTAATCGTGTCCGCATTCGGAGTGGGCGACTCCCTCGCCAAGGCATCGTTCCTCGCCGGCCTGATATTTCGCACGGCGCTGCGCAAAAAATACGAGGACAAAGCCGCGTCCGAAGTGCTCTTGAAAGCTAGCGCCCTGAAATGGACCCTCGAATACCCCGGGGCCTTAAACGACGGGGTCGGCGGCCGCTACAGTGCGATCGCGCTCGAGGGCGTCACGACATTGCCGATCCTCCCCTCAACCTCTCGCGCAAACGTCGCCGACTTCCTCCTCCGCTCCGCCGTGGAAAACACCTTCATCCGTCAGATCGTCGTCGTCACCAACACCAAATAGATCACTCCAGCGTGGAGCATGTAAGGAGCCGGCTCAGGTCCGCACGCTCTTGGAGGCTACGGTGTTGCTGATCGTCAGGCCGAGGTCATGTACACGCTGGCAGCCAGCGGCGAGGTTGGCTGCTTGAGTGGAGGCCGTAACTTTGCAGAGGTACTGGCTGCATTGCTTCTTATTGACCTGCCAGCGTAGTTCGGCGTAGAGGCGGCGGTTTCTGGCTTGCAGGACGACCCGTCCAAGAGCACCTTCGCTGCCTTGTACAACGCGCTGATCGCGGCCGCCCGCGGCATGGTCTTATTCGAGGGGGCTGTGCCAGTTTGGTTCGGACTACCTCGGTGCCGCGGGCCTTGAAACTGCCGACCGGATTGGCCGTTTCAAGCTTGATGCTCACCGCGCACCCAAGGTCGGGCTCCAGCGCCTCGCAGCGATACAGCGGGGTGCCGAGAAAAATCGGATCGATTACCCGGCGAACCGCCCGGATCCGAGCCATGTCCAGCAGGGTCCTCCGCATAACACAGCAGCGTAGCGACGTCCCCTGTCCCCCAGGTAGGTTTCCCGGCCGCGCTCATCGCCCGCCGCGAATGGCGCACGCCACCTGATGATGGGCCGAATACGACGGGATCGAATATGCGGTCTTACCGGTAAACCTGGCCGTTTGCTGCTCATCGTCGTCGGCCCAGTAGGAAGATGAGTCGGAACTTGCCGATCTCGATCTCGTCACCGTTGTGAAGCTGCGTCGTCTGGACTAGCTCACGGTTGACATACGTGCCGTTGAGACTGCCAACATCGGTGAGGTGAAATTCGCTGCCATCGCAATGAAATTCGGCGTGGCGGCGACTGACGGTTTCGTCGTCGAGATAGATGTCGCTGGCAGGATGACTGCCGGCGGAGGTGGCAGGTTGGTTGAGCAGGAATCGGGAACCGACGTTAGGTCCGCGCTTGACTACGAGCATTCCTGCGCCGCTTGGTAGCCCTTCCGCGGCGTGCACGAGCGCCATGTTTCACCTCCCGATCGGGCAGACGACCTCGAAGGTCTTGACGCTGATGTCTATCCGCATTGCCCGGCCCTCCCCCAATCACTTAGCTCGGTCCGTCTGGACTGGGCTTGCCCATCGCTAACCACTGATCGTACTGCCGGGCCCACTTCCCGGGGGTCGCGAAGTAGTCGATCACCGTGTGCTGACATTCCCCGCGCTGCTCGGACTCGACCAGCGCTCGCGCAAACGCCACCACCCGTGCTGTCCATCGCGTGGCCTGGCGAAAAGGGGGTGGTCCGGAGTGGTTGGGCAAGCGTTACTCCCCCGGCGGGGATTCGTGAGGGAGACCCGTTTTGGGGTCCAGTCGCTATGCGGCTTGGGGTTGGTGGGTCCCGGAGCGGTTGAGCTTCAGCGCGCAGTCGCGTCTAGGTGCAAAAATATTGCCTGTTGAGCACACAATTCGACGGTGGCGAGTAGGAACCGGTCAGCACGCCTCTGAAACCACCTGTGGCTGAACCACCGGGTGCAATGATGCGATTCCAATTCGCGGGGGTGAGAACATAGTGCGTGCCAGATTGGTAAAGGGTGCTATTCCACGTGTGCGAGACGGATTCTCCCGCCGGCAAGTCGAATTCAAGCTTCCAGTCGGTTAGCGGCGCCATGCTCGAGTTGGTGATGGTGAAGTGGGCGATGAAACCGGTCTGCCATGTATGTGATACCGACAACGTCGCCGTGGCCGCAGCCGCATGAGCTACCGGGGTGATGGCGAGTCCGGTGATGGCAACTATCAATGCCGACACGGTTATGTGAAGCGCTGTGCGCCAGCGCTTCACATAATTGTCCAGTCCGGCCATAGCAGCCAACACTAACGTCAAACAGGCGATATCGGCCCTCGCATCGCGGGTAAGCTGCAGTACCTTTGCGCAACCGAAACCGTCGCGAAATCTTAGCCTCGATCCACCCTGAGCTATGTATCGGCCCGGCCGAACGCGAACCTGCGGACGGGGTAAGCCAGAACGCCGGCCTCATCGGGGGCGCGGAGTCGTTCAGCCGCCAGCAAACGAGCGGTCTCGCGCACCACCCCTAGGGCGCGGCCGGCCGGTATCGCAACATCGACCGCAGTCCCCTGTCAGCGCCGCTTACGGTTCCACGGCGACCGCAGAAGCAGGAATATGGCGGAATCGAATACGGCGGGTTACGAGTAACCGTTGAACCATGGTTGTGTAGTCGCGGATTGGAGCATTCGCACAGCCCCTCATGGGGCTGTGTGAAGCAACGGAGTTTCTTGATCGGCCTGCGCCGCCGTGTCGGTATGACGGATAGTTGAGGCAAACGATGACGCGAACAGCTTGGGGTCGCCATGACGGACTGGACACCTTATTCGCTACCCTCGGGCGGCCCGTCGAAGTTGCAGTGTGTCACGACATGGCGCGGCGACAGTGCTGGGTCGTACCCGCTGCAGGCCTACTGGGCCGGCACCGACGGCACCCTCTGGCGGTCATCGACCGATCCCCACAGCGGGTTCATCCAGATGTACACGGACACTACTGCAGTGACGCGAATGGCGGTCGACGACCGAGACACCGTCTACGGTATCGATTCGTCCGGTAAGCCGGTGCAATATGGCGACGATGGATGGACAAGTCTCGACCTAGGCGACAACACCGAGAGATTGGTGGCAATCGATGTCGCCGTCGCCGTCAAAGACGACACCGTGTGGTTCGTCATGCGAGAAGGGCAGTACTACGTTCACGGCCCGAATACAACCCTGGAGGGGTCCCTGTCGCTGCCCTTGAAAGCGGTTGCGCCGATGAAAGCCCCAGACCCTTCCCACCCGAATTCGGTGGGAGAAGCCTGGGGTGTAATCGGATGGGGTGGGCTGGCCTACAGCGACGGTGGCAGCTGGCTCTTCAAAAACGGCGACGCCTCCATGATCAGCGATGTTGTCGATGTGTCGACATCGGTGAACTACGCGTGGCTGCTCAAAACCGACGGGTCGGTCTGGGCGACTCAGACCGGCTTTACCGGCGAACGCGTCGGCACCACCTTCACAGCCAAAAGCATCTGCGGCGGCAAGGGCGATTACTGCTATGCCGTCGCCACCGATGGCACACCGTGGCGCACGACCGACCCCAATCCTCTGTGATCCGCCCGCGGCTGACGCGATGAAACTGCGTTGCACATCAACGCTTTCGATTCGCGCGAACACGTCATTACCACCGCCTGGGTCACGCACACCGCCCAGCCGGACTGACTTCCCACCGCGGATGAATCCATCATCGGCAGCGCCCACATTTGTGGAATGCTTGTGCAATGGAGGTATGTAATCTCATCGCTGTCGCGCTGACCGCAGCACCCCTATCCCTGCCGCGGGCTCGAGCGTGACCGCGCCCGCCGGAGGGCCGGAGCCGCGCCGCCGGCTGTACGGCATATCGGACATACGCGCGTTCTTTCACACCAACACTGTGCCGCTGTACTTCATCTCGCCGACCCCGTTCAACCTGCTCGGCATCGACCGCTGGGTACGAAACTTCTTCTACCTGAACTACTTTGACTCGTTCGAGGGCGCACATTCGCGCGTGTTCGTGCCCCGGCGGCGCGACCGGATTGATTTCGACTGCATGGGAGATGTATGCAACCACCTCCTGGGTGATCCCGAGACACTCGAGTTCATCGCGCGACGAGGCCCCGGCGGCAAGGCCTGCTTTGTAATGCTCGACGAGGAGACCCAGGCCCTCGCGCGCCAGGCGGGGCTCAACGTCATGCACCCGCCTGCGGAGCTGCGCCATCGCCTGGGCTCCAAGGTCGTCATGACGCGCCTGGCCGATGAAGCGGGCGTGTCAAGCGTGCCTCACGCGATCGGGCGAGTCGGCTCCTACGACGAACTGGCGGCGCTGGCACAAAGCGCCCGTCTGGGCGATGACCTCGTCATCGAGGCGGCGTATGGCGACGCCGGCAGTGGGACGTTCTTTGTGCGTGGCCAACGCGACTGGGACCAGTGCGCCGGCAACCTGGTCGAGCAGGAAGTCAAAGTCATGAAGCGCATCCGCAATGTCGAGGTGTGCCTCGAGGGAACCGTGACTCGCCACGGCACCGTGATCGGCCCCGCGATGACGAGTCTCGTCGGTTACCCGGAACTGACTCCCAGCAAGGGCAGCTGGTGCGGCAATGACATCTGGGCAGATGTGCTGCCGCCCGCACGGAAGCACGCCGCGCGAGAGATGGTGCGAAAGCTGGGCGACATCCTGCGTCGCGAGGGATACCGTGGCTACTTCGAGGTGGATCTGTTGCACGACTTGGATTCCGACGAGCTCTACCTCGGCGAGGTGAACCCGCGCCTGTCCGGCGCCAGCCCGATGACGAACTTGACCACCGAGGCCTACGCCGACATGCCGCTGTTCCTCTTCCACCTGCTGGAGTACATGGACGTGGACTACGAGCTCGACATCGACGAGATCAACTCGCGCTGGGAGCGGGGCTATGGCGACGACGAGGTCTGGGGTCAGCTGATAATTTCGGAGACCGCACAGGACGTCGAGCTCTTCACCAAGACCCCGCGCACAGGCGTGTGGCGTCTCGACGAAGACGGACGGGCCTCGTTTGCGCGCCAGGGCAACGACTGGGCCACGCTGCTCGACGAGTCCGAGGCCTTCTACATGCGTGTCGCAGCGCCTGGCGACTTACGTTGCGAGGGAGCGCAACTCGGTGTGCTCGTCACCCGGGGGCATCTGCAGACCGAGGACTACCAGCTGACCGAGCGCTGCCGGCGCTGGGTCAAGGGCATGAAGGCGCAATTCGCCTCAACCCCCCTAGCGCCGGCGACGCCGATCGTTTCGCGGCTCGTCGCACGAGCGTGAGCGGCCCGGCCGGTATCACACTGGACAATTGGCTGTCGGCGCCATATTCGCATTGGTCGTTCCAGCACGTTGAAGACTTCGTGCCGACCGCGACAATCTCGCGCGGGACCGGGCCGGCTGCGGCATTGCCCGCAGCCAGTGCCCCGATCGCCGAGATACCGGTGAACAGCACCGATGGAGTGACCACCACCGTGGGCGCGGTGATGGGGGCTACCGCTACCGACGGGTGGGCCGTCGCCTTCAGCGGTTCCATGGTGGCCGAGGAGTACCTCGACGGGTTGCAGGCCCAGACTCGTCACCTGCTGTTCTCGGTGAGCAAGTCGCTGGTGGCAGCCGTGGTAGGCGCGTTACACGCGGCCGGTGCGATCGAGCTTGACGCGCCGGTCACGACATACGTTCCCGCCCTGGCGAACTGCGGCTACGCCGGTGCTACGGTGCGCCACCTGCTGGACATGCGGTCGGGTATCGCCTTCTCGGACAATTACCTCCACCCGACTGCGGAGATACACGTTCTCGACCAGGCGGTCGGGTGGGCGCCCCGGAGCAGTCCGGACGTCCCCTCCACGCTGCGTGACTTTCTGCTGACGTTGCGGCAGAAGTCGGCTCACGGCGGCCCGTTCGAATATCGCTCGTGTGAGACTGATGTACTCGGCTGGATCTGCGAGGTCGCAGGCGGCCAGCGGATGCCCGAACTGATGTCGGAACTGCTCTGGAGCCGCATCGGCGCCCAATGCGACGCCACCATCGGCGTCGACACCGCCGGCACCGGATTTTTCGACGGCGGCATCAACGCCTGTCTTACCGACATGATCCGGTTCGGGTCGCTGTTCTTGCGTGACGGTGTCTCGTTGACCGGCCGGCAAGTGGTGCCGGCGGCGTGGATCGCTGACACTCTCGAAGGCGATCCCGACTCGCGTCGGGCGTTCGCCGCTAGCCCCGACGACAACCAAATGCCGGGCGGCATGTACCGCAACCAAGTGTGGTTTCCCTACCGGGGCAGCAACGTCGTTTTATGCCAGGGCATGTGTGGTCAGATGATCTATGTCAACCGCACCGCCGAGGTCGTCGCTGCCAAGTTATCCACCCAGCCGGACTCTCAGGACCCGCAGAGTCTGTTGGACACGCTGCGTGCATTCGATGCGGTGGCATATGAACTGGCTGGAATCGCGTAGGTCTGGGGCATCCGGCTGGCAGGGATTGCGGGACGCGGATGTAGCGTGACGGCCGTGAACTTTTTGCGTATGTATGCGTCGGTCACGCTCGTGGTCTGTGCCGCATCGGCCACCACGATGCTCGCTGCGTGCAGCCCTGATAAGACGCCTCCCTCGGCAAGCACATCCTCCGGGTCGGCGAGCACGCCCGCTGTCACCGAGACGGTGACGCCGACTTCGACAGAACCGGCGACCGCCGACAGCACCTGCCCCACGGCAGCACCGCGCGATGGCGGTACTCCGGAGTGGACGTTGACAGGGGCAACCGGCAGCGTCGCGGTCACGGGTTCGACGGACACGACCGCACCGCGGGTCAACGTGACAGCCCCGTTCAGCGTGAGTCAGACCGAGGTGCACACGCTGCACGCCGGAGACGGGCCGGTCGTTGCACCCACGGCGACAGTCTCCGTCTGCTACATGGGCGTCAACGGACGTGACGGACGTGTATTCGACAGCGCCTACGAACGCGGCAGCCCAACTCAGTTCCCGCTCGACGGAGTCGTGCCGGGTTTTCAGAAGGCGATCGCCGGACAAAAAGTAGGGTCCACCGTCGGTGTTGCAATGACGTCTGCGGATGGCTACCCCGACGGTGAGCCGAGGGCTGGGATTGAGAAAGGCGACACGCTGATCTTCGCTATCAAAATCCTCAGCGCCTCAAGCTGATGCCGACGTCTCTCCCGCATGGCCTGGCGTGGGTGACACGTACATCGCCGAGCTTTCCCCAACGGCGCTGCGCGGCACCGATTTCGGAATTACCGTTGGCGGTGGCCGCGTCGTCTCCATTGCGGCTCCCACTGTAATCGGCTGGGGCATCATACATTACGGGCTACAGACGCCGTACCTAGCGCTCGCCGGCCTGTGGGTACTGACGCTGGTCGGCTATCTGCTCGGACCTGAGACCAAGGTAAAGAACTCGAGGACCTGGCCGACGAGGCCCTCACAGAAGACCTCGAACCGGTGAAAAACTAGCGACTCTGCCTAGGCCGCGGCTGGTGGTGCGGGCAATGGGAAAAACGGCGGCGGCTGATACGGCGGCGGTTGTGGCGCTGGCGGCGTTACCGCTCCCCCGATGTGTTGGGGGCAGTAAACGTTCTCGGCGATCTCGACGAACTTGGTGGCGGCGTCGGTCGTGAATCCTGAATTCTGCTCCGTCATGCCTTTGATGACGGCGGCTTCCGAGTGGCCCTGGTCCATCAGCTGGCATGCGCGGTGGCCGATTCCGATGGCGTCAGGTCCGCTTTTGTAGGTGATGCCGGTCTTATTGAGCGCGGCCAGAAAGTCCCCATCCGGGTCGGCGTGGGCGGGTGCGGCCAGGCCGATCACGGCGACGAGACCGGCAAGCGCTACAAGCGGTCGCATGACATCATCCTCGTGTAGATCGGCTCCCTTGTCTCTGCCCTCAGTGTGATGATGTTTGCGACCGCGGTCTCCGGTCAAACCTGGCCTCATGGATAAGACCGAGTTTATAGAGCGGCTCAACGAGGACCTGGGCACCGAATATCAATCCATTGTCCAGTACATCCAGCACATTGCAACGATCAAAGGGCCCGAGTTCCACTCGATCACCGAGGAGCTGGCCAATCACTTGGGCCAAGAACTGCAGCACGCCAAGATCCTCGCTCAGCAGATCGACTTCCTGGGCGGCACACCGACGGTGAAAGTGCCCGACGTGCCCGACGCGCCGGACGGAGCAGCCGCGCTGAAGGCCGACGTGGAACTCGAAGAGCGTCAGTTGGACCGCTACCGGCAACGCGTGACGGAGGCCAACGACTTAGGGTTGCCAGACGTCGCCGAGGCGTTGCGGCCATTGCTGCAGCAAACGCAGGACCATGTCCGGGAGCTGCAGGATGCTCTGGAGGGCTGAAGCGGATGTCTGAGACGTCCGGCACCGACCGGATCGAGGACGTCGCCCCGGGCGACATCATCGCCGTCGACCGCGGTTCAGGTGAGCAGCCCTACAAAGTGGTATTCAAGGATTCCGCCGACACCGGCCACATCGTTACATTCGAGGACGACGACGGTGAGACCTTCCAACTCCAGCTGGCGGTAGGCACGACGGTGCACAGGTCCCTGCAGTCAAAATGGGAGTCACCGCAAAGTCCCACACCACACGCAGAGGGTTAGGTTCCGATGGCTGTCACCGAGTCCCGTCAGGTCGTCATCGAGGCAACGCCCGACGAAATCATGGACGTCCTGTTCGACCTCGAGTCGTTGCCCGAGTGGTCGCCTGCCCATCAAAAAATCGAAATTCTCGAGCGAGACGACCAAGGCCACCCGAGCAAGTCGCGGCAGGTGGTCAAGATCGTCGGTATCACCGATGAGCAGGTCTTGGACTACTCCGTTCACGACGACGGCGTGAGCTGGACACTGGTCAGTTCCAAACAACAACGTGCGCAAGAGGGCTGCTACACACTGACTCCCGACGGAGATTCCACCAAGGTCAACTTCGTACTGACCGTCGATCTCGTCGTTCCGGTCCCGGGATTTCTGATCAAGAAAGGGGCCAAGGGGCTGATGGAAACGGCCACCGACGGTCTGCGCAAGCGAGTGCTCGAGGTCAAGGGCGCCGCCCAGTAGCGACATCCGCGCGACGGGCTATTGCGACGCTAGTGGTGCGGTCCAGCAGATGTGGGTGCCGCCGCCCACTGGTGTGCTGATGCGGCAGGTACCGCCGAATTGCTCAGCGCGATGGGTCATATTGGCCAGGCCGCTGCGCCGCTGATTCTCAGCCGGCATTCCGCAGCCGTTGTCGCTGATGTTGATCGTCAATTCATCGGCGACGCTGACATCAACGATGAGGCTGGTCGCTTCCGCGTGTCGAACCGCGTTGCTGATGGCTTCGATGATTACCGCTTCGGCCTGCTCGGCAAGGTCCGGCTCGATGACGCTCAGCTTCGGGTGAGCGGGCCTGGGCGATGCTGCCGTGCAGGTCGAGGCCAGCCGCAAACAGGCGCTGAATGACGGTGTCGTGGCCATAGCTAACCGCTGTTAGCAGCCACTATTCGGCAGTGAACAACCGGCTTATTAATGTTGCTAGCGCTACGGTTATCCGTAACAATGTGTAACAAGAACCCCTGTGATTGCCGCTGCTTCGACCCTGTCAGACATGGCCCCCGCCATGCTGCCAAAGCGGCAGGCGCTGCACCTATTTGATGGACTTTCGCGAGCCGACGAGTTAATCGGCCGGTAGCATCTCCGCAGGTAGGCATCGGGCGACGAGAGAGGGCCAAGTCGAATGACATCGCCCAGCGCTGACCGCTATCTAAGTGCGTCGTTGCTGAATAAGAGTCTGCGCGAACGTCTTTGCGACATCGATGCCATGGTGGACGCGATCACTGATTACGCGATCATCCAGGTCGATGTGATTGGTAACGTCGTCCGCTGGTGCCCGGGAGCGCAGGTCCTCATGGGCTACTCGGCGCCCGAAGTCCTCGACCGGCCGGTGTCAATCCTCTACACCGAAGAGGACCGCGCTGCGGGACTGCCCCAACACGAGCTCGCCGCCGCGCGCGAGTCGGGGCGGTACGAGTTCGAGGGTTGGCGGGTGTCTAAGACAGGACAGCGATTCCGGGCCGGGGTGATGTTGAGCCCGATCGAAGATGAGACGGGCACTGTCACCGGTTATACAAAGGTTGTCCGCGACGTGACTGCCGAGCATGACCGAGCCGAAACCATGTTTCATAGCCTGCTGGAGTCGGCGCCGGACGCGATGGTCATCGTCGCGGCGGATGGGCGCATTATGCTCGCCAACGCCCAAACCGACCAGATGTTCGGCTACCGGCGCGAGGAGCTGATCGGCCATGAGGTCGAGATGCTTATCCCGACCCGGCTCCGCGACGCCCATAACCAGCACCGCACCAGCTTCTTCGCCCACGCAGAGCTGCGGCGGATGGGGGTTGGTCTCGACCTGTGGGGATTGCGCCGGGACGGCACCGAGTTTCCGATCGACGTCAGCCTCAGCCCGTTGCGCACCGAGCAGGGCTTGCTGGTGTCAGCCGCGATCCGTGACATCACCGAGCAGTTGACCGTTCAGTCCGAGCTATCTGACGCCCGCACGGAGGCCCAGGTATTCGCTGAGCGCGAACGCATCGCCGGCGAACTGCAGGACCATGCGATCCAGCGAGTGTTTGCCGTCGGGCTTACGTTACAAAGCGCGGTGATGCGGGCCCGCTCGGCCGATGTACAGGAACGCCTTAATGCGGCGATAGATGAGCTTCAGGAAGTGGTCGAAGACTTTCGCACGGCTATCTTTGGCCTGCGTCGAAGGGCCACGATGTTGCCCGGGTTACGCCGACGGCTCGACGACCTGATTGGCCAACAATCAGAAGGCTTGACTACCAGCGTGGAATACACGGGATCGTTGTCGTTGGTCGAGGCCACACTGGCCGAGCACGCTGAAGCCGTTGTCAGGGAAGCGATCAACAACGCTGTGCGCCACGCAGAGGCCACAAAGCTCAGCGTCGCCATCGATGTCTCAGATGAGCTGTGCATCGAAGTTGTCGATGACGGCAAAGGCTTTCCGGGCAACCTGATCGGCGGCGGTCTGGCTGACTTGCGTCAACGCGCCGAAGCGATCGGAGGCACCCTCACGATCGGCGAGGACCCCGGCGGCGGCACTCGGTTGCGGTGGGCAGTTCCCCTGTCGTCGCGGTCGGTGGCCCAAACCAGGTTGTGAGCGCATCTGCGAGTCCGACCTGAGCTTGGTCCCCTACCCAGGCCACATAGCCATCGGGCCGGATCACTACGGCAGGGGGTGCGGCGACTGCGCCGAGTGTCGGAAGATGCCATTCGCCAACGTATTTCGCATCGACCAACTTCACCCGGTGTGACCAGGGCGCGATGTCGACGCAACCGGGCTCACCGAGATTGAGCAGCACCGGTCGGGCATCGTGCAGCAGGGCGAACACCCGCAGCGGGCCGTCCGCGGTGACCAGGTCTAGATCGGGCATCCGGCGCCCCAGCAGTGGATGTTTCTCCCCGAGGTCGTAGTGGATGTCCAGGCCGGACATCATCGCGGCGAATCGTTTGCGCGGCTCGTCCATGCTGAGAAGCTCAGACATGGTGTCGCGCAAGGCTTTGATGTGCTCGTCAGTCGGGTGGCGAAGAAGCGCCATCTGCGCCAACGTGTTGCGCAGCACGCGTGCGGCGATCGGGTGCCGTTCGGCGTGGTAGGTATCGAGGAGACTGTCGGGTGATGTCTGGTTGATCACCTGTGCCAGCTTCCATCCGAGATTCACCGCATCCTGCACGCCGGTGTTGAGGCCCTGACCTCCGATCGGATGATGAACGTGGGCGGCGTCGCCGGCCAGCAGCACCCGTCCGACGCGATAGGTCTCCGCTTGCCGTGCCATATCAGTCGATCTGGAAATCCATGTGGGACTGTGGATCCCGTAATCGGTCCCGTATACCGCGATCAGCGCCTGGCTCAGATCACCTAACGTGGCTTCGCTGTTGGGTCCGAGCTGTTTCTCGGTCACCATGACCCGGATTGGTCCCTCGTTCGCCAGCCTGCTCAGCGCATGAACGCCGAGGGTGTCGTGCCGAATGCCCCACTCGGGCAACCTGTCCGGCTCAGGGGCCATTTCGACTTCGGCGATCAGGTAGCTCATCGTCGGCTCCCAACCCGGGAACCCGATACCGGCTGCTTTGCGGATCGCGCTGCGTCCCCCGTCGCAGCCGACGAGGTACTGCGCCCTCAGCAACGGGCCGTTGGCCAGCTCGACGTCGACGCCGGCGGGAGATTGGGCGAAACTCGTTACCTCGCAACCGCGAACGATCGGCACCGCCAACTCGTCGACCCAGCCGGCCAGTGTCCGCTCGATGTGGTTCTGCCACAGCGCCAGGCCGTAGGAATGCCGGGTGGGAAAGTCGCTGATATCCAGACGGATCTGGGAGAACCCCGCTACCTGCGCGACCTCCCCCTGGGACAGGAAGCGATCAGCGATTCCACGCTGGTCGAGGACCTCGATGGTTCGTGAATGCAGACCACCCGCACGCGAGCCAGTCAGATCCTGGCTGGCTCGCCGTTCGACAATGGCAACGTCGACTCCTGCCAATGCCAGCTCGCCCGCTAGCATCAGCCCGGTCGGGCCCGCGCCGGCAACGATCACCGCATAGTCGGACATCGGATCGACACCCACCTGATGACCCCCGGCTCCCTGAGTTTTGGCTTCGCCCAGCGATTTTGCGGCATACCCCGGGTCTTGCCGCAAGCCCCGGGGTGCGCTATAAATTAAGAGTGGGACGGAGTTTTCTTTCCGTCCCCATTTTCGTCTGAGCTGGACTTGCGTGTGCATACGATGGCTGTCGTGATCGCCTTCGTGTGCGCCATGCCCATGGAGCTCCGGCCGCTGCGACGACGGCTCCGGCTGCACAAGACCGGGCTGGGCTACGCCGGCCGGGTCGGCGACCGCCCAGTGGTCGCAGTGGTCACCGGGATGGGCACATCCTTGGCGCATGCCGCGACGGTCCGCTTGCTGGACGCGGTCGACGTCGACTGGGTGATCGTCGTCGGTATCGCCGGCGCCATCGAGAACCAGACGCCAATCGGGACGCTGGTGCTCCCCCAGCTCGTGATCAACGGCACGGACGGATCAGAGCACCGGGCCACACCGCTTCGCGTCGGCAATGGCCACAGTGCCCACGGGAAGTTGTGGACCAGCGACGAATTGCTCCTCGATCCGGCGCTGCACGCCGACCTGCGGGCCGACGGCGTGCTGGCGCTCGACATGGAAACGGCTGCCGTCGCTAAGTGGTCGCCTGCATAATTACAGTGACGTAATTTAGTCCCACACTTCCATACGGTTACGTGAGATGGTTCCCTTGACGAAGGGAGCAGCATGCCACGAACCAGCCCGTATAGCATCGCCTTGG
>Ga0335075_10009542_pt1 | contig 14786 bp, 9 predicted proteins | sample Lox_Sample_24_FD_206723 | JGI IMG/M metagenome (GOLD analysis project Ga0335075, IMG submission 206723) | Soil microbial communities from Loxahatchee National Wildlife Refuge, Florida, United States - Lox_Sample_2.4 | ecosystem: Environmental > Terrestrial > Soil > Wetlands | place: USA: Florida...
TACGGCCTTGATCCCCATCGGGTTCCGGTGCTCGGCAGCTACACCACCGGAGCGCAGCAGCAGAGCAAGCTGGCGTCGGCGTGGTATCAGCTGCCCCGCCCCGACGACGGGCACCCGCTGGTGGTGGTGACCGCCGCCGGCAAGATCGCCGGCAATAGCGTGCTACACCACCACACCGACGGCCAGACCGTCGTCCTGGAATACGGCAAGCCTGGCCCGAATGGAGACGTGCTGCCGGCCGGACGGCTGGTGCCCGACGATCTGTACGGCGAGCAGCCGAAGGCGTGGCGCAACCTGCGATACCCGCGATCGAGGATTCCCGCGGACGCGGTCGCCGTCCGGGTCGTCGCCGAGGACTTGTCGCTGACGCCGGAGGACTGGGTCGCGCTCACCCCACCGAGGGTGCCCGAACTGCGGTCGGTGCAGGAGTACCTTGGGTCGACGCAACCGGTGCTGATGGACTGGGCAGTCGGCCTGGCGTTTCCGTGCCAGCAGCCGATGCTGCACTCCAACGGCGTCACCGATATCCCGAAGTTCCGCATCACGCCGGATTACACGGCGAAGAAGATGGACACCGACACCTGGGAGGACGGCGTTAACGGCGGGCTGCTGGGCATCACCGACCTGCTGCTGCGCGCGCACGTGATGGCCACCTATCTGTCACACGACTGGGCCCGCGACTGGGGTTCACTGCGCAAGTTCGACACGCTCGTCGACGCCCCGCCCGCGCAATTGGATCTGGGCACCGCCACCCATTTCGGGTGGTATTCCCCGGGCGAAATCCGGATCAAGCCCTAGCCCTGCGACGATGCGGGACTCCCAATGACGATGCGGCTCATCGTGATCACTGTCACACAACGAACCCGACTGGTTGGACAAGATCAAACGGTTCGAGATCGGCCGCGAAGGGGTACGGACACCATTGACCCCTACCGAAAGGAAAATCATGGGCAGGAGTGGACCCGAAGAAGCCATCAGGGGCATCGTCGAGGATGCTGTCGGCAAGACCAAGGAAATCATCGGTATCGTCACCAACCGCGACGGTTTGCGCCAAGAGGGCCGCGCTCAGCAGGAAAAGGCCCAGGCCGCGCGTGACGTGGCGAAGAAAGAGGCAGAGGCACACGCCGCACGAGCCGCTGAGCAGGCCGCCGAGGCCCGTCAGAAATCGCACCGATAACGCGAGAACAAACTCACCGGCAAGGCTTTCAGCCTTGCCGGTGAGTCTTTTGAGGCGTAGACGAGCACGATCGCGGGTAGCCCATACACATGCGTGCTGAAGAGGGCGACGAAACCGTCGACGAGTTGGCGGACGAAGCCGCCAAGGCGAAGAAACAGCTCAAAGAGTCCACCACGACCGGCAAGCGGGTCCAGGAAGAGACGCGGGACACAGACCGACACTAGGTGTGGCAGCCGTCATTAAACAGGTGTGACGGTCGTCATTGCGCGCGCGTCAAAAATTATTGACGCTTTGTCAATGACCCCGCCGACGCTAACGCTGACCCGCTGTGCCGCAATCCTGACGATCTCGGTGGCGGCCGGCGCTGCTGCGACTCCCGCCTTCGCAAGCGCCGCGACGACGGTTCCACTCCGAAGCATTTTGCGCGCGTGCGATTTCAGCCCGATTCAATGGTATTCGGCACAGAGCGACGGATCGGCCTCCTCGGCAATTCGTGCTGGCGGAGGCACGGTCACCGCGGAGGTGCATCTGTCGGAGCCCGGTTCGCCGAACACCCATTTCGACGTCAGGCTGATCCAGGCGCCGCGGGCTTCGGGTTCGGCTTGCGGTTCCGGGGGTCCGGGCGTCGCGGTCGGCGGCCTCGACACAGATGGGGCTGGCCAGGCGACAACCACGCTGCAGGACAGCATCCAGTCGGGCACGACGGGCGCGTGGGTTTTCATCCAGCGGCCGAATCCATATTCACAAGGGCCCGCCGAGTTCTACACGTCGGACTTCATCGCCCCGGTCTAGTCCGCTGGCGAATCTAGATCGGGATCAGCCCGTGCTTGCGGCCGACTCGCCGGTAGATTTGCTTGTCGCGCAACAGATGTAATGACTTGCGCAGCAGCAGCCGAGTGTCGTGCGGCTCGACGACAGCGTCGATGAACCCGCGCTCGGCGGCGATCCACGGGATCGCCATGTTGAGGTTGTAGCCGTCGATGAAGTCTTTCTTGATCGCCTGCGCCTCGGGGGTCGTCGGGTCGGGGAACCGCTTCATCAGCAGCTGCGCCGCCCCCTCGGCGCCGATCACCGCGATTCGCGCGGTGGGCCAGGCGAAGTTGAAGTCAGCGGTCAACTGCCGAGAACCCATCACCGCATAGGCCCCGCCGTAAGACTTGCGGACCGTGATCGTCACCTTCGGCACGTCGGCCTCGACGACCGAGTACAAGAACCGGCCGCCGCGCTTGATGATGCCGTTCTTCTCCTGCTCGGCGCCCGGCAGGAAGCCCGGGGTGTCGACGACGAAAATCAGTGGCAGCTCGAAAGAGTCGCAGAACCGGATGAATCGGGCCGCCTTGTCGGAGGCCTCGTTGTCGATAGAGCCGGACAGGTGCATGGGTTGGTTGGCGATCACGCCAACCGGGCGCCCGTCGACCCGGGCGAAGCCGGTGATCATGGCGGGCCCGGTTTGCGCTGCCACGTCGAGGAAGTCGCCGTCGTCGAAGATCCGCAACAGGATCTCGTGCATGTCGTAGGCCATGTTGTCGGAGTCCGGCACGATCGAGTCGAGCTCGAGATCGGTAGGAGTGATCTCCGGCTCCAGGCCGGGATTGACCAGCGGCGGCCGGTCGAAGGTGTTGGACGGCAGGAACGATAGGAAGTCCCGCACGTATTGGAAAGCGGCGGCCTCAGATTCGACGACCTGGTGCAGGTTGCCGTAGCGGGCCTGAGCGTCGGCGCCGCCGAGCTCATCGAGGGTGACCTCCTCGCCGGTGACTTCCTGGATCACGTCTGGCCCGGTGACGAAGAAGTAGCCCTGGTCACGGACCGCGACCAACAGGTCATCCTGGATCGGCGAATACACCGCTCCCCCAGCGCATTTGCCGAGAATGATGGAGATTTGCGGCACGACGCCGGACAGCGCCTCGTGGCGGCGGCCCAGCTCGGCATACCAAGCCAGCGACGTCACCGCGTCCTGGATGCGGGCCCCGCCGGAGTCGTTGATGCCGATGATCGGGCACGCCACCATCGCGCACCACTCCATCAGCGCCGCGACCTTGCGGCCGAACATCTCTCCGACCGTGCCGCCGAACACGGTCTGGTCGTGCGAGAACACCCCGACCGGCCGGCCGTCGATGGTCCCGCGGCCAGTGACCACACCATCGCCGAACAGCGCATTGGGATCTCCGGGCGTGCGGGCCAGCGCACCGGTTTCGAGGAAGCTGCCCGGATCCAGCAGCGCGTGGACGCGGGCACGGGCGCTGGCGATGCCCTTCTTGTCGCGCTTCGCGGCGGCCTTCTCACCGCCGGGTTCCTTGGCCAGCTCCAGCTTTTCGCGGAGTTCGGCCAGCAGCTCGGCGGTGGTCTTGGTCGTCACTTAAGCTTCCCTCCCTGGTCGCTGGTCGCGACGATCTTGTTGAGCGCCTGGGTCATATGCGCGCCAACCTTGGCGATGATCGGCTCGTCGATGGCCTGAATGTGCTCGCCGCCGATCGGCACGACCTCCAGATCGGAAACGTACTCACCCCAGCCGCCGCCGGGTTTACGGGTGGCATAGGCGGGCTCGAACATGATCGCGTCGTCGTGGTAGCGGTCGGCCATGTACAGCGTGACATGGCCGTCGTACGGCTGGTATTCGGCGGTGTCGATCGCCCGCTGATCCAGATACGACGTGCGCTGATGCTCAATGATCCCGCCCGGGATCTGCACGCCGCTCTGCTTGACGGCCTCCAGCACAAACCTGACCTGGCCCTCGTCGTCGAGTTGTTCGAGTTGCTCGTAAGGGATTTCGGGAACTTCGACGTTGAAGGTCCGCTCGGCGAAGCGCGCGTAGCGGTCCCAGCGCTTACGGGTCTCCTCCTTGGTCTGCAGGACCGGCTCGCCGGGCATCACGGCGTCGATCAGCCCGACGAACGGCACATCGCAGCCCTGTTGCTTCAGCCCGATCGCGCAGGCGTAGGCCAAAGCGCCACCAAGCGACCAGCCCGCCAGGATGAACGGTCCGTCGCCCTGCAGCTCGCGCAGCTTCGGAACATATTGGGCGGCACGCTCTTCGATGGTGCCCTCGACGCGCTCGAGCCCGTACATCGGGGTGTCCGGCGGCAGGCGGTTCAGCAACGGCTCGTAGACCACCGTCGACCCGCCCGCGGCGTGGAACACGAATACCGGTGGTTTGGTGGAACCTTCGGGCCTGGCCCGGATGGTGCGCACGAAGCCGTCGATCTGGCCGGCCTCCAGGTATTCGCGGACCGTCGTCGCCAATTCCTCTATGGTCGCGGCGGCTTTGACGTCGTCGGCGCTGATCGTGCCCTCGGCGCGCTCGGAAAGCCGTTGTGCCATCTTGGTGGCCGCGTCGTCGTCCAGCTTCGGCAACTCATTGAAGATGCCACCGGGTGACTTGCCGGTGACGATCGCCCAGGTGGCGAACGTGACCCGCTCGGCGGCATCCCGTGGCGGTATGTCGGAGTTCAGCGCCGCGGCGACGGCCTGCTGGTTGAGCGCCTGCGCGGCGCCCGCCAGGTTCGGCTGCGCGGAACGGGCGGCCGGGCCAGCAGGGTCAGTCGGTGGAGGCGGGATCGGTGCCTCGGAAGCCGGTGGCTCCGGCTGGGTCTCGGGCTCGGCCTGGGTGTCGGGCGCAGCTGCTGTCACGGAAGCCGGTGTCGCACCGGACAACAGCGCCGCCTGCTCCTTGGCGATCTCCTCGGGCGTTTGCGTCTTCTGGTGCTCGTGCAGATCCTGCACCTCGTCGCGGTGCTCGATCGCGTACTCGATGAGCTTCTCGATGTTGTAGAGGTTGGCGTCGCGGACCGCCTGCAGCTGAATCGGCGGCAGGTCGAAGTCGTACTCGACGCGGTTCTTGATCCGCACCGCCATCATCGAGTCGAGGCCGAGCTCGATCAGCGGCACCTCCCACGGCAGGTCCTCGGGCTCGTAGCCCATCGCCATCGACACGATGGAGGCCAGCCGATCACGCACGGTCTCACCGGAATCCGGCGACCAGCGGGCCAGCGCGCCCACCTGACGGGCGGTCAGGCTGTCGGTCACGGTGTCGGCATCGGGCTGGTCGGCAACCGGCTCGGCGACCGGTGCTGCGGTCATCGTCGAGGCGATCGCCGCGCCCGCGCCGACGGCCTTCGGCAACACCGCAGCCTGGCCGGCCCGCGACACCAGTGCGTCGTAGACCAGCGTGAAGGACTCCTCGATCCGCGTGTGGATCTGCACGGCCGCCCCGCCGGGGTGGCGGGTCAGCGTGGTCACCAGCCGCGCGTTCTCGGCGGGCACCGCCCGTTGCTCGGACGCGACCAGCTGTGCATCCGGAAGCACTTGCGTCGCTGCGGCTTTCACCAATGCCGCCAGGTCGGTCGCCTCACGCGGTGCGTACTCCCACACGTGCCGGCCGTCCGGCATCGCCACGTGCGTGCCGGGCATCAGCACCGACCCGTCACCGGAGAAGTGGGCGTTGAGCCAGTGTTCCTTGCGGCGGAAGCGGGTGGGCGGGATGTTCGCGTAGTCCTCGGGGCCGCCGGCACGGGTGAATAGAGTGTGGATGTCGAGGTCGTGGCCGTACACGAACAACTGCGCCATCGCCGAGGTCATCGAGTCCAGATCGTCCTGCTTGCGGGCCAGCGTCGGGATCAGTTGCGCGTCCGGCAATCCGGCGGCCGCAGTGGTCAGACCGATCTGCATCAGCGCTACCGGGTTGGGCGCGAGCTCCAGGAAGGTGGTGTAGCCGCTGTCGACGGCGTTGCGGACGCCGTGGGTGAAGTAGACCGAATGCCGCATTCCCTTGACCCAGTAGGCGACATCGTGGATCGGCTCGCCGCCGGGCTTGATGTAGGTGCCCTCGTGCACCGTCGAGAAAATTCCGGCGGTCGGGCTCAGCGGCGTAATGCCCTGCAGCTCCGCGGAAAACTCACCGAGCAGCGGATCCATCTGCGACGTGTGACCCGCGCCCTTGGTCTGAAGCTTGCGCGCGAAGCGGCCCTCCGCTTCGCAGCGGGCGACGATCGCGTCGATCTCGTCGGGCGGGCCGCCGATGACGGTCTGACTCGGTGCGGCGTAGACGCATACCTCCAGGCCGGGGAAGTCGCCGAACACCGTCTTCAGTTCGTCGGCGGAGTATTCGACGATCGCCATGAACCGGATGTATTCGCCGAACAGCATCGCCTCACCCTCGCCCATCAGATGCGAGCGCGAGCAGATCACCCGGGTGGCGTCGGCCAGCGAGAGGCCACCGGAGAAGTAGGCCGACGCGGGCTCACCCAGCGACTGTCCCACCACCGCAGCGGGTTTGGCGCCGTGATGTTTGAGCAGCTCGCCCAGCGCGATTTGGATCGCGAAGATGACGACGTTGCTGGTCTCGATGCCGTAATCCTGCGCGTCGTCCAGGATCAGCTCGAGCACCGAGTAGCCGCGTTCGTCCTGAATCAGCGCGTCGACCTTCTCGATCCACTCGGCGAAGACCTCGTTGCGCAGATACAGGTTCTTACCCATCTTGCGGTGCTGGGCACCGAAACCGGCCATCGCCCAGACCGGGCCGCTGGTCACCGGTCCGTCGGTGCTGAACACGTTCGGCTTCTGCTTGCCGTCGGCGATCGCGCGCAGCCCCTTGATGGCTTCCTCGTGGTCGCGGGCCAACACCACCGCACGGGAACGGCCGTGGTTACGCCGCGACAGCGAACGCCCGATCGATTCCAGCGACGACGCTTGGCCCTCCGGGATTTCCATCCAGTCAGCCAGCTCGGCCGCGGCGATCTTTTTGCGCGACGTCAAAAACGCCGATACTGCCAGCGGCACCAGCGGCGCCGGGATCTCTTCGGCGGCAAGCTCTTCGAGTGCGATCTCCTTGAGCCGCAACGCTTCCTCGGTGATGCCGGGCAGTTCGGGTTCTGCTTCGGCCACCGCCGTCGCGTGTCCGTCGTCCCCAGAATCTATGAACTCGCCGTACTCGTCGAAACGCACCCCGCCGATGTACTGGCCCGCTGCCTGCTCCGCGGGCTCGGCTTCCGCCTCCGGCTCCGGTTCGGGTTCGCGCTCGACGACGTCGCGCGGCAGCACCTCACGCAGCACCACGTGCGCGTTGGCGCCGCCGAAGCCGAAGCTCGACACGCCCGCGACCGCGTACCCGCCGTAGCGGGGCCAGTCGGCAACGGTGGTCAGGACGCGCAGATGCGCTGCGTCGAAGTCGATGTAGGGGTTGGGGCCGGCGTAGTTGATCGACGGCGGCAGCTTGTCGTGCTGCAGAGCGAGCACCATTTTGACCAGGCTGGCGGCGCCGGCCGCCGACTCCATATGTCCGACATTGGTTTTCACCGCGCCGAGCAGCACCGGCTTGTCGGCCGGGCGGCCACGGCCGATCACCCGGCCCAGCGCCTGTGCCTCGATCGGGTCGCCGAGCACCGTGCCGGTGCCGTGGGCTTCGACGTAGTCGATGGTGCGCGGGTTGATGCCGGCGTCCTTGTAGGCCCGGCGCAGCACATCGGCCTGCGCGTCCGGGTTCGGCGCGATCAAGCCGTTGGACCGGCCGTCGTGGTTGACGGCGCTGCCGGCGATCACCGCAAGGATTTGGTCGCCGTCGCGGCGCGCGTCGTCGACCCGCTTGAGCACCAGCATCGCGCCGCCCTCGGAGCGGGTGTAGCCGTCAGCGTCCGACGAGAAGGACTTGATCCGGCCGTCGGGCGCGAGCACCTGGCCGATCTCGTCGAAACCGAGCGTCACCGCCGGGGTGATCAACGCGTTGACGCCACCGGCGAGGGCCGTGTCGCACTCGCCGCTGCGCAGCGCCTGCACCGCCTGATGGGTCGCGACCAGCGAGCTCGAGCAAGCGGTGTCAACCGCCACCGACGGGCCGTGGAAGTCGAAGAAGTACGAAACCCGGTTGGCCACAATGGAACTTGCCGTACCGGTGATCGCGTAGGGATGCGCGACGGTCGGGTCGGACATCGCCAGGTAGCTGTAGTCCATGACGGATGTGCCGACGTACACGCCGACGGATTCGCCGCGCAGGCTGGACGCCGGAATGCGCGCGTGCTCGAGCGCTTCCCAGGTCAACTCCAGCGTCATCCGCTGTTGCGGGTCGACGTTGTCGGCTTCGGTCTTGGACAGCGCGAAGAACTCGGAGTCGAAGCCCTTGATGTCTTTGAGGTAGCCGCCGCGGGTGCGAGCCTTCTTGATCAGCTCGGCCAACCGCGGCTCTTCCATGAACTCCGACCAGCGGCCCTCGGGCAGATCGGTGATGGCGTCGCGACCCTCCAGCAGCGCCTGCCAGGTTTCCTCGGGGGTGTTCATGTCGCCCGGCAACCGGGTGGCCAGGCCCACCACGGCGATGTCGACCCGCTCGACCGGTCCGCTGCGCGACCAGTCGGTCTCGTCGGCGGTGTCGTCGATTTCGGGGTCGCCCTCGACGATCCAGGTGGCCAGCGATTCGATGGTCGGATGCTCGAAGGCGGCCGCGATCGAAACGGTGACGCCGGTGCGGTCCTCGATGTCGGCGGCCATCGCCACCGCATCACGCGACGCCAGGCCCAGTTCCACCATCGGCGCGGCCTCGTCGATGCTGTCGGGCGACTGCCCGACCGCATTGGCGATCCAGTTGCGCAGCCACTGCCGCACCTCGGCGACGGTCATGTCAGTGCGCGCCGGGCGGCCAACGGACTCAGCAGTGTCGCCGGCGGCGGTCATGCGCCGCTCCTCCTCATCGCTGCGCTCTGCATCGTCGCCGGCGCGCGGTGGTTGGGAATCGATGTCTGTGTCAGTCATATCCGCGGTCAGTCCGCCTCGTCGGGGAAGGAGTTCGGGGATGCGGTGCCTCTGCGCAGGCTGCCGTCCAGGTAGGCGGTGCGGCAGGCGCGCCGCCCGATCTTGCCGCTGGAGGTCCGCGGAATCGCTCCGGACGACACCAGCAGGACGTCGCGGACGGTCACCCCGTGCCGCACGGCGACGGCCGTGCGGATGTCATCGGCGATCGGCTGATGGTCGAGCTTGTGCGTGCCGGTAGCGCGCTCGCTGACGATCACCAACTGCTCGGAGGTGTCGTCCGGGTCGTATTTCAGGCCGGCGTGCGGGTTGTCGAACACCTCGGCCGGCAGCTGGTTCAGCGGCACCGAGAAGGCGGCCACGTAGCCGGCGCGCAACGCCCGGCTGGATTCCTGCGCCGAGTACTCGATGTCCTGCGGGTAGTGGTTGCGGCCGTCGATGATGATGAGGTCCTTCACCCGGCCGGTGATGTAGAGGTCGCCGTCATGGTAGGTGCCGTAGTCGCCGGTGCGCACCCACAGCCCGTCATCGGGGGCACCCTCGGCGTGTGACGGGTTGGCGCGCGACTTGAGGATGTTCTTGAAAACCTCGGAGGTCTCTTCTTCCCGGTTCCAGTAGCCGGCACCCATGTTGTTGCCGTGCAGCCAGACCTCGCCGATCTGCCCGTCGGGCAGCTCGCTGGCCGTCTCGGGGTCGACGATCGCCGTCCATTGGTCGACACCGATCTTGCCGGCCGAGGCTTGCGCAACACCGTTCTCGGCGTCGGCGGCCACCTCGACGAACCGCTTGTTGTTCAGCGCTTCCCGCTCGACGTGGATGATCTTGGGCTTGTCCGTCATCGGGGTGGTCGAGACGAACAGTGTCGCCTCGGCCAGGCCGTAGGACGGCTTGATCGCCTTCTCCTGGAAACCGTAGGGCCCGAATGCCTCGTTGAACTTGCGTATCGATGATGCCGACACCGGCTCGCTGCCGTTGAGGATGCACTTGACCCTGCTCAGGTCCAGCGGCGGATCACCCTCCTTAGGCAGCCCCCGCAGCGCGGCATGCTCGAACGCGAAGTTCGGCGCGGCGGAGATGGATCCGCCGGCGTCACCCTCCCTGCCGGCGAGCGCACGGATCCACCGGATGGGCCGGCGCACGAATGCGGCGGGCGTCATGAAGGTGTTCGGGTAACCGATCACCGAGGACAGCAGGATGGTGATCAGGCCCATGTCGTGGAAGAACGGCAGCCAGGAGACCCCGAAATCGCCTTCCTGACCTTCCAGCGCGTGAATCACCTGGACGACGTTGGTGGGCAGGTTCAGATGCGTGATCATGACGCCCGTTGGGGTGCGGGTCGAGCCGGAGGTGTACTGCAGGTAGGCGACGGTGTCAGCCTCGGCCGGCACGATCTCCCACGTCGAACCCACATCGTTAGGCACCGCGTCGACGGCGATGACGCGCGGCCGCTCCTTGGCCGGGCGACTGCGGAAGAACTTGCGCACCCCCTCGGCGGAATCGCTAGTGGTCAGGATCGCCGACGGGCCGCAGTCGTCGAGCACCGCGTGCAGACGGCCGACGTGACCGGGCTCGGACGGGTCGAACAGCGGCACCGCGATCCGGCCGGCATACAAGACGCCGAAGAAGGCGACAAGGTAGTCCAGGTTCTGCGGGCACAGAATGGCGACGCGATCACCGGGCTGGGTGACCTGCTGCAGACGAGCTCCCACCGCGCGGTTGCGGTTGCCGAACTCGGCCCAGGAGATGTCGCGGGCGATGCCGTCGCGTTCGGTGGAGTAGTCCAGGAAGCGGTACGCCAGCTTGTCGCCGCGCACCTTCGTCCACTTCTCGACGTGACGAACCAGGTCGGTGTTCTCCGGGAACCTGATCTTGCCGTTCACGATGAACGGGTTGTGGTACGGCACGCCACTCTCCTGTCACACAGTTCTGGGTCGGGTCACATCCGTATGGGCTGCACCGACGGTTACATCCGGCGCGGTCGGCGCAAATTCACGCTATGCAATCCGGGACGCATCGACGCAATAGGCCGACCACAGCTGTTCTTAAATTCTTCTTAATGTTAGTGGTCGGTGCGCCACGGACCAAATCCGAAGGTACCGCTTGTCGCAATTGTGATCGTGCAGCCGGGCCGTGTCGTAGTACCCGTTACCCGTGTTTCGGGTGTGGCGCGTTCTGCACCATGTCATGCGCCCAATTCAACGTCCACTCGGTGGCCGGCTGTCCGTTCAAACTCCAGAACTGAGTGGTGGCATACAACGCATGCACCGGCTGGCCGGCGCCACCGGCCAGGACATCCAGCGTCTTGGGCAGGTTGGCCAGGCTGAACGCGTCCTGCGGGGCGGCGCAGATCAGGTCGCCGGCCCCGCAGATCTCATTGGTCCTGTCGTTGAGCGTGCCGAAGCCGCCCGGCCGCGGCCCGGTCATCGTCAAACCAAGCCCGGACAGCACCGGCACCTCGTACAAGGTGATCTCGGCGCCCTCGCCCGGCGGATTAGGTCCGATGTCCTGGCCCACGCCTTGCTGGCGACGGCCGTCGGCGATCAACGTCACGCCGAGCACCAAATCGTCATCGACCGGTCCGCGGCCATTGCCGACATCGCTGGCGATGTCGCCGGCGATCACCGCGCCCTGGGAGAAGCCGACCAGCACATAGCTGGTCAACGGGCACTTGGCGTTCATGTCGGTCAACGCCTTGACCGTGGCGCGGGTGCCCTCGGCCCGGCTGTCGTTGTAGGACATCTGGGTGTCGCCGGCCAGCGGGTTGTGGAACTGTGCGGTGTAAGGCACCGTGTACGTCTCGACCCGGCTGGACTTGAACTGCTCGCTGATTGGCCGGGTGACGTTGAGTAGCAACGCCTTCGGGAATTCAATCGGGTTGAGCGGATTGTCCTGCAGCGACGATTCCCAGGTGCCGGGAACCGCGATGAGTTGCACGTCGGGGCAGCTGGCGTCTTGGAAGGCCGGCCGCGGCTTGTGCGGGTAGGCCGAACTGCTGGTCGGCGGCATGATGCTGGGCGGCACCGCGCTGGGCACGGTTCTCGATTGCCGCAGGATGCTCACCGCAGCGAAGATGACCAGCCCGACCACGAGCGCCGTTGCGGCGGCGGCGATCAACGCCAGCGTGCGGTGGCGCTTCCGCCGGGAATTACGACGGGTTTTTCCAGCCATGATCTCCTGCTAGCAGATTCGATCGGTCGCACAGCCGGCACAGCCGACGGCGGGCAGCCGTAACGTCTGCCGCACCCCTTTTACGGTACCGGGTCGGGAACCTAGCGGATCGCGCCGACGATGTCGCCGGACATCGCGCCCAACTGGGCGCTCCACGAGCCCCAGTCGTTGCTGCCGCCGCCGGGGAAGTCGAAGTGGCCGTTGTGCCCACCGACATTGCGGTATTGCTGGTAGAAGAACCGGGCGTTCCCCATCGCCTCGCCGGCCTGGCCGATCATGGCGGCGGCGTCGCCGCCCATGTTCGTCGGGCTCCACACCCAGACCCGCGAATTGTTCTGCGCGAGCAAGCCGGCGTGCACCCATGGGTCGTGCCACTTCCACCGACCCAGCTGTGGGGCGCCCCACATGCCGTTGCCGTCGACCCCGCCGAACTGCTGCATGCCGGCGAGGATCGCGCCATCCGTGGTGGTGTTCGACGGGTACAGGAAGCCCGACAGCGAGCCGGCAAAGCCGAAGCGGTCCGGGTGGAAGCAGGCCAGGGCCATCGCGCCGTATCCGCCCTGGGATGCGCCGACCACCGCGTGGCCGCCCGGCGCCAGACCCTTGTTGGCGGCCAGCCAGTCCGGCAGCTCCTGCGACAGGAACGTCTCCCACTGCTTGCTGCCGTCCTGCTCCCAGTTGGTGTACATGCTGAAGGCCCCGCCGGCCGGTGCTGCCACCGAGATGCCCTTGCCGGCCAGCGTGTTCATCGCGTTACCCGCGGTCACCCAGTTGCTGACGTCGGGCGCGGCGTTGAATGCGTCCAGCAGATAGACCGCATGCGGTCCGCCGGCCAGGAAAGCCACCGGGATGTCACGGCCCATCGCCCCCGACGGCACCATCAGCGTCTCGTAACCCGCGGCACGGGCCGATCCACTGTGCCCTGCGACGAAGCCTCCGAGTGTCAATACGGCGGCGCACAGTAGCCGTAGCAGCATCGACAGACTTCTCATCGCTGACCTCGCTTGTCGCTCGAATCGCCGATTCGGGGCCTGTGGATCGCCCCCGGTTCCGCAAGGTAGCTAATCACACCCCGCTGAGCCGGACCCCGGAAATGACTAACGGCGACGACCCCGCAAGGTCGTCGCCGTCAGTCGTGTTCTCAGCTCAGGTGTGCTGGCCGGTCGCGGTGGCGGCCGGAGCACCCGGGGCAGCACCCGGGCCTGGACCGGCACCAGGCGTCGCACCGAGCGTCCGCTGCAGGTCGGGAATCATGGCGTGCAGCTGTGAACCCCAGTACGGCCAGTCGTGCGTGCCGTTGGCGTCAAAGTTGAACACCGCGTTGTGGCCGCCGGCCGCGTTGTAGGCGTCCTGCCACTTGATGTTGCTGGTCCGCACGAAGCCCTCGAGGAACTTCGCCGGCAGGTTGTCGCCACCGAGTTCGGACGGCTTGCCGTTACCGCAGTACATCCACACGCGGGTGTTGTTGGCGACGGTCTTGCCGACGTTCAGCAGTGGGTCGTTGCGCTGCCAGGCCGGGTCCTCCTTCGGGCCCCACATGTCGGCGGGCTTGTAGCCGCCGGCGTCGCCCATGGCCAGACCGATCAGCGTCGGTCCCATGCCCTGCGAGGGGTCCATCAGACCGGAGAACGAGCCGACCTCGATGAACTGGTCGGGGTGATAGTTCGCCAGGTTCAGCGCCGACGCGCCGGCCATGGACAGACCGACAGCCGCGCCGCCGGTCGGCTTCACCTGCTTGTTGGCATTCAGGTACTGCGGGAGCTCACTGGTGAGGAAGGTCTCCCACTTGTAAGTCTGGCAGCCCGCCTTGCCGCAAGCCGGCTTGTACCAGTCGGTGTACCAGCTGGACTGTCCACCCACCGGCATGACGGCGGACATGCCGGACTGCAGGAACCATTCGAAGGCGGGGGTGTTGATGTCCCAGCCGTTGAAGTCGTCCTGTGCCCGAAGACCGTCGAGCAGGTACACAGCCGGCGAGTTGGCACCACCGCTCTGGAACTGGACCTTGATGTCGCGGCCCATCGCGGCCGACGGCACCTGCAGGTACTCGACGGGCAGACCCGGCCGGGAGAATGCTCCTGCGGTCGCGGTCTCACCCACGACGCCGATCAAGCCCGGCAGTAGAGCCGCGGCGGCGGCCCCCATCACGAGCCGGCGCGGCATCCTTTTTGCCGCGCCGCGAAACCTGTCAACAAGACTCATTCTTGCTTCCTCATCTTTGTCGGGCCCATATTCCTGGGTCGGACTGCATCGCACCACTACTGCGCCAGCCAAATTGCTTCACTGCGCTACTGTGCCCGTGTAGTCAACCACATCATCGGGGGTGTCTTCTCCTCGGCGCGTGTCTAATAAGCGTCACTGCACCGCGGACAGGCCCGCTCAACTCGGCTGCAGATCACCACGCTGTGAATGTGCCGACGAGCGGTCGCGCGCCGGTAAGACTACATATACCGGGTTGCTGGGCGCCGGTCGGGGTGGCGGCGCAGCGCGCGCCCGATCCCGGTCGAATTGCTGACGAAAATTCTCCGTCACAGTACCGGCTTCTACGGCCCGGTAGCCGGCAGACCCGTGTACGGAGCGCCGGAGTCCGGAACGGCCAGACCGCATCGAATGAGCTCGTAGCGCGGTACCCGGTCGATTCGATACTTGGTGAACTCATAGGAGTGCAGGAAATTCGACATGAACCGGTGGAAACCCATCGGAG